>JAABUS010008378.1_pt1 | contig 11386 bp, 13 predicted proteins | sample 5560161 | NCBI WGS metagenome assembly JAABUS01 (sample SAMN10711885, study PRJNA513376) | rock metagenome | isolation source: Antarctica rocks | place: Antarctica: Victoria Land, Trio Nunatak nord | collected 2016-01-04
GCGGAGCCGAGCAGTGCCCGCTGCAGCGGCACCAGCGTCTCGACGTCGCGAGGTGTACGCCGCCATCGTGACTCGGGTCGCCGACGCAGGGCACCGAGACCGCTGCACGGCACGTCGGCGATGACGCGGTCGAAGGCGCCCTCCTGCCAGGCGGGACGCATCGCGTCGGCGCACACGACGGTGCCGAGCGGCCCGTACGCTCTCAGCGCGGAGCGCACCAAGCGAGCTCGGTGCGGCTGTCGGTCGGACCCGACGAGGGTGGCACCGCGGTGGCGGGCCAGCCCGGTGAGCAGGGCTGCCTTGCCGCCGGGGCCTGCACACAGGTCGAGCCAGCGCATGTCTCGACCCTCGACGACGGCGTTCGCCAGCACGAGCGCGACCAGCTGCGACCCCTCGTCCTGCACCCCGACAGTTCCGCGGCGTACCGCCGCCAGAGCCGCCGGGTCGCCACCTCCGGGCATGGTGGCGGCGTACGGTGACCACCGGCCGGACACGACGCCTTCTGCGACCAGGGACGCCCGGCTCGCCAACCCGGGGCGCACCGCCAACGTGACGACAGGCGGCTGGTTGTCAGCCGCCAGCAGTGCCTCGAGCGCCGCGGTGTCGGTGACGGCGATGGCGAGCTCCTCGACGATCCACCTCGGATGAGAGTAGCGAGTGGCCAGGTGACCGAGCAGGTCGTGCTCCCGCTGGGGAGCACAGATTCGGACCCACACCTCGAGGTCGTGGCGGCCGACCGCCCGCAGGACGGCGTTCGCCAGCCGCACCGGGCGCTCGCCCACGGCAGCCCGGACGAGCTCGACGGTCGTGCCGACGGCGGCGTGGTCGGGCACTCGCATGCTGAGCAGCTGGTGCGCACCCATCCGGAGTGCGACGAGCACGTCGGCCTGCAGCGGCTCGAGGCCCCCACGCACGCACTGGCCGAGCACGTCGTCGTAGAGCCCTTGCATGCGTGCCGTTCCGGCGGCGAGCTCCGTAGCAAAGGCGGCGTCCCTCCCCGTGACCTCGCGCTCGGCGCGCAACCGGACCAGTGCGAGGTTGAGGTAGGCGTCGTCGGTGACGACCAGACGCAACGCGTCGTAAGCAACCTGGCGGCCGAGGTCGACGGCCGTGCGGGCACGCGCGCGCCGCGGCGTCTCACCGGCGGTCACGACCCCAACCGGGCGGACGTCCGGCGCAGGCCGCGGGCCCAGTCCGCCGCCCGCATCCGTGGCTTGCCGGCGGGCTGGACGTGGGTCAGCTCGACGGCATGGGTGGCGGTGCCCACGAGCACGGCGCTCTTGCCTACGGCGACGTCGCCCGGACCGAGCTCCGCCATTTCGGCCCGCATCGACACCGGGGCAACCTTGATCCGGTCGCTGTCGAGGGTCGTCCAGGCGCCGGGGGCGGGCGTGCAGCCGCGGACGTGCCGGTCCACGGCGTACGCCGTGCGACTCCAGTCGATCTCCGCCTCGTGCACCTGCAGCTTCGGTGCGTGCGAGACCCCCTCGACCGGCTGCGGGCGCTCCTCGACGGTGCCGTCCTCGATGCCGTCGAGGGTGGCGGCCAGCAGTCCGGCCCCATGCTCGGCCAGCCGCTCGAGCAGGGAGCCCGCGGTGTCGTCGGGCCGGATCGTCTCAGTGAACAGCCCGTACGTCGGACCCGCATCCAGCTCCTTCACGAGCCGGAACGTCGTCGCTCCGGTGACCTGGTCGCCGGCCATTAGTGAGCGCTGGACAGGCGCCGCACCACGCCAGGCCGGCAGCAAAGAGAAGTGCAGGTTGACCCAGCCACCAGGCGGGACGTCGAGGGCACGCTGCGGAAGCAGCCCGCCGTACGCCACAACGGGACAGCAGTCGGGTGCCAGCTCGGTGAGACGGGCCAAGAAGTCCGCGTCCCCGGCCCGGGCCGGCTTGAGCGTCTCGAGACCGCGCTCTGCGGCGAGCGTCGCGACCGGCGACGCCGTCAGCGTCCGGTCGCGACCGGCCCGCGCGTCCGGCCTGGTGACGACCGCAACGACGTCGTGCCGGCTGGCGAGCAGCGCGAGCAGCGAAGGCAGGGCGACGTCGGGGGTGCCGGCGAAGACGAGTCTCACGGTCGCGGTCACCGCCTCGTCAGGGGTGGACCGCTCACATCGCCTGCCCGAACATCGGGTGCGGTGAGTCCTTCACGATCGACGGCGTCGCGCCGTCCCACTCGGCCTCGCGGATGGCCCGCATCGCCGTCTTCCGGGTCTCGGCGTCGAGCCGGTCGAGGAACAGCACGCCGTCGAGGTGGTCGGTCTCGTGCTGAATGCAGCGTGCCAGCGTCTCGGCGCCCTCGACGACGACCGGTTCGCCGTGCATGTCGAAGCCAGCCGCGACCACCCGGTCGGCCCGGGTGCAGTCGAACGTCAGGCCGGGAATCGACAGGCAGCCTTCCTCGCCGTGCTGGGTCTCGGCACTAAGCGTGAGCTCGGGGTTGACCAGGTGACCCACCACACCGTCGACATGGTAGGTGAACACCCGCAACCCGACCCCGATCTGCGGTGCGGCCAGGCCTGCGCCGGGGGCCGCGAGCATCGTGTCGGTGAGATCCTGCACGAGCGCGCGGATCTGCCGGTCGAAGTCGACCACCGGGGCTGCGGAGCTGCGCAGAATAGGGTCGCCGAAAAGCCGGATGTCGCGAACGCTCATGCGGGCGAGTCTAGTGTCGAGACACGACACTGGTGACCGGCATGTCAGCGGCTGAGGCCGTCGGCGGCTGACACGCAGGGCCGCACCTCAGACCAGGTCCGCCGGGTCGATCTGGACCCGCACGTGCGCAAGCTTGCGGCTGCTCCGCATTACCTGGAGCTGCTGCAGCGCCCGGGACAACGCGGCTCCACGCTCCCGGGGGGTGCGTACGACGATGCGGGCGGTGGGCTCGCCGCCGCCGACGTCGACTGGTCCGAGCACGTCGGAGTAGCGAGGGAGCTCGAGGGCTGCCAACACGTCGGTGATGATGTCGGGGGGGCCGGTCACTGTCGCCAGTCGGGCCGCCGGTGTCAGCCGTGCCGAGGCGCGGTCAGCCAGCTCGCGGGAGGCGAAACCGGCCGGGTCCCAACGCACCAACGCCTGCAGAGCAGGAACCGACGGGTCACCCACCGCGACGACCCTGCCTCCCTCGGCGGTCGGTTTGACGAGCGACGCCACGGCGATCCAGCGGCGCAGTGCCTCCTCTGACGCGCGGAACCCGGTGCCGGTCAGCGCCAGGGACAGCCAGGTGTCGAGCAGCACGGCAGCGGCGTAACCGCCTTCGACGACAGGCTCGGCCCCGGGAGTGGCGACCACGACGGCAGGTCGCTGCGCCACCTCATCGAGCACGTGCTCACCACCCGACGAGACGACCGGCGTCTGCGGGAAGGACCGTCCCCACTCCTCAGCGGTCCGCAACGCCCCGACCACCGGGACCCGCAAGGTGTCGTGCCGGCAGTGCGGACAGCGCCAGGGGTCGGCCACCAGGTCGCACCACCGGCAACGCGGTGCGGCCCTCGCGGCTTGGCGTGCAAGGGGGCCACTACACCGCTCACAGCGCGCTGGGTGCCAGCATGTCGCGCACGTGAGTGCTGGGTGGTAACCGTGACGCGGCGAGTGCACCAGCACCGGCCCGTCGGCGAGGGCCGCCCGCACCACCTCGAACACCCGGCGCGGCATCCGGGTGGCGTGCAGGTGGGAGTCGCGCTCCAGCTCTTGCTCACTCTCACCCGTGATGTGCACCTGGGGGGCACGTGCGCGGACGGCGGCGCGCGAAGCCTCCACCGCAATGGCCCACCCGGACTCGACGAGGGCCTGGGCTTCGACTGACCGCGCGGCTGACGCAATCAGCAGCGCGCAGCCGCGCTGGTGGGTCCGCAGCAGCAGCACCTCGCGGGCGTGCGGGTAGGGGGCGCGGGGTTCGGCGTACAGGTCGTCTCCGTCGTCCCAGAGCGCCACCAGACCGAGGTCGTGGACAGGCGCGAACGCCGCCGCGCGGGTGCCCACCACAATGGTTGTATCGCCGCGAAGCACCGCCAAAAAGGCGCGGTAGCGTGCCGCCGGCCCTAGCTCGGCGGTCAGCACGACGTGGTTGCCGGCACCCAGCAGGTCGGTGAGCGCGGCGTCGACCCGCGCCACGTCGCGGGTGTCAGGCAGACACAGCAAGGTGCCGCGCCCCGACACCGACGTGGCCGCCGCCGCCTGTGCCAACCGGGCCGGCCAGTCCTCGCCCGGCAGGGCCGTCCAGACGCCCCTGGGGCCGGCCCCCGCGGCCAGCCGCGACACCAGCGCAGCCCCACCCGCGTAGTTCGACCAGCCAGCGCCGAGCACGTCGCGGTCGAGCAGCGGCAGCGACGGCTGCGCGGGAGGTCGTTCGGCCTCCACCCGGGCATGTCGTGGCGGAACTGCGAGTCGGAGCACGTCGGCCACGGTGCCGGCATAGCGGTCGGACACGAGAGTCGCGAGCTCGCGCACCTCCCCGGCAAGCACCGGCTCCGCCGAGACCACCTTGCGTAGCGACGAGAGCCGCCCGGGATGGTCGGACTCGTCGCGGCGCGCGACGAGGTAGCCGTCGACGTCTCGGCCGGAGAAACGCACCTTGACCCGGCAGCCAGGCACCGCCTGCTCGTGCAACGTCGTCGGGACGACGTAGTCGAACGACCGGTTCAAATGAGCCAGCGGTAGGTCGACGAGGACCTCTGCGACCGGGGCGGTCGGTGCGGGACCGTCGGACGGCAGCGGCTGGCGCCTGCGGACCTCGCCCTTGAGCAATTCCAGCCGCTGCGGGTCCCGCGGCGGCGTCATACCCGTGTTCTACCACCGGCAGCCGACCCGGACGGTCCCAGCCAGTTGTTGTCCACAGGACGTCGCGTGAGATCAGACGCCGGCAGCAGCCTTCAGCGCGTCGATCCGATCGGTGCGCTCCCAGGTGAACTCCGGCAGCTCGCGACCGAAGTGGCCGTACGCCGCGGTGAGCGCGTAGATCGGGCGCAGCAGATCGAGGTCGCGGATGATCGCGGCCGGCCGCAGGTCGAAGACGTCGAGCACGGCCTGACGGATCACCTCGACATCGACGGTCTCGGTGCCGAAGCAGTCGATGTAGAAGCCCACCGGGTGCGCTTTGCCAATCGCATACGCGACCTGAACCTCGCAGCGCCGAGCCAGTCCGGACGCGACGACGTTCTTGGCGACCCACCGCATGGCGTACGCCCCTGAACGGTCGACCTTCGACGGGTCCTTGCCGCTGAAGGCGCCGCCACCGTGGCGGGCCATCCCGCCGTAGGTGTCGATGATGATCTTGCGACCGGTCAGCCCGGCATCGCCCATCGGTCCGCCGACCTCGAAGCGACCGGTCGGGTTGACCAGCAGCGTGTAGTCGCTGGTGTCGACGTCGAACTGCCCGAGCACCTCGTCGACCACGTGTTTCTTCACGTCGGGAGCCAGCATCTCATCCAGATCGATGTCGGCGGCGTGCTGGCTGGACACGACGACCGTGTCGACCCGCACCGGTCGGTCCCCGTCGTACTCGACGGTGACCTGGGTCTTCCCGTCCGGACGCAGGTAGGGCATGGTGCCGTCCTTGCGGACCGCGGTGAGCCGTTGGGCCAGTCGGTGCGCGATCGTGATCGGCAGCGGCATCAGCTCAGGGGTGTCGTCGCAGGCGAAGCCGAACATCAGGCCCTGGTCTCCCGCGCCTTGCCGGTCGAGCGGGTCGTCCGACTGGTCGTGGCGCTCCTCATAGGCGTCGTCGACACCTTGGGCGATGTCTTGCGACTGAGCACCGATGGCGACCTGGACGCCGCAGGACCGTCCGTCGAAACCCTTCTTCGACGAGTCGTACCCGATCATCAGCACCCGGTCGCGGACAATGTCGGAGATCGGCGCATAGGCGTTGGTCGTGACCTCACCGGCGACAACCACCAACCCCGTAGTGAGGAGAGTCTCGACCGCGACCCGGCTTCGGGGATCGTCGGTGAGCAGCGCGTCGAGAATCGAGTCGCTGATCTGGTCAGCGATCTTGTCTGGGTGACCTTCGGTCACGGACTCCGACGTGAACAAGCGACCCGTCAATGCATCTCTCCTCGGCTTCGGTGCCGTGCCGCGGGCACGGTCATTGTCACCCTCGGGGCAACAGGTGGGCTCAGCCTAGCGAGGGCACCTCAGCTGCCCCACCGGAGGACCACCTGGTCCCAGACCGCATGTGCGACATCGCGCTTCGAGCCCGGTGGCACGGGTACGTCGGCCGCGTCCGTGCCGATGATGACGACCTGGTTGTCGTCGTCCCCGAAGACCGCACCGCCGCCAACGTCGTTCACGACCAGCAGATCACAGCCCTTGCGCCGAAGCTTCGCCCTGGCGTGGTCGAGCACACTCGCCTCGGCGTCACCCGTCTCGGCGGCGAAACCCACGAGCACCGGCAGGGAGCTGGCACCGCGCAGCGTCACCAGACCTGCCAGCAGATCCTCGGTCTCGACCAGCGACAGCTCGGGTGCGGCTCGGTCGGACCGCTTCTTGATCTTGTGCGCCCGTCGCTCCTCCGGCCGGAAGTCGGCCGGCGCGGCAGCCATCACGACGGCGTCGACCTCGTGCGCGGCCCCCTGGACGGCGCTGGCGAGGTCACGGGTGGAGATCACATGCACCACCTTGACCCCAGCCGGCTCCGGCAGGTCGACGTTGGCCGCGACGACCATCACCTCCGCCCCGCGGGCTGCGGCGGTAGCGGCGAGCGCATAGCCCTGCTTGCCCGATGAGCTGTTCCCGAGATACCGCACGGGGTCGAGGTGCTCCCGGGTGCCACCGGCCGACACGACCACCCGCCGGCCGGTCAGGTCGAGCGTGGCGGCGGCGTCGCCGCGGTGAAGGATGTCGGCGCAGCAGGCGAAGATCTCGGCCGGCTCGGGGAGGCGGCCGGGACCGGTATCGGCGCCGGTGAGGCGGCCGTTGGCCGGTGCCAGGACCACGACACCGCGGGAGCGCAGCGTCTCCACGTTGGTGCGGGTGGCAGGATGCTCCCACATCTCGGTGTGCATCGCGGGTGCGAGCACGACCGGGCACCGGGCCGTCAGCAAGGTGGCAGTGAGCAGGTCGCCTGCCTGTCCATTCGCGGCCTTCGCCAGCAGGTCCGCCGTGGCAGGCGCGACCACCACCAGGTCTGCCTGCTGACCGACGCGGACGTGGCGAACCGACAAGACGTCGTCGAAGACGGAGCTGGCCACCGGCTTGCCGGACAACGCTTCCCAGGTGGCCGTGCCGACGAAGCGCAGGGCAGCCTCGGTGGGGACGACGGTGACGTCGTGGCCGGACTCGGTGAAGCGCCGGAGAAGCTCACACGCCTTGTACGCCGCGATGCCACCGCTGACGCCGAGGACGACGTGGGGGCGGCTGTCCGCAGAAGTTTGGCTCCCCGGCATCAGGGCCTAGCCTTCGGGACACGACACTAGGGGGCCTCTTCGGGCTCGATGTCCTCGCAGGTGAGAAGGTCTGCGTTGATCTCGCGCAGGGCAATCGAGAGCGGCTTCTCCTGGACGTGCGTCTCGACCAGCGGACCGACGTACTCGAGCAGCCCTTCGCCGAGCTGCGAGTAGTAGGCATTGATCTGACGTGCACGCTTTGCGGAGTACAACACCAGCTTGTACTTCGAGTCGGTCTTCTCGAGCAGGGAGTCGATCGGGGGGTTGGTGATCCCCTCGGCGACGGGGAGGGTGCCTGACACGCAGATGCCTCATTACGGTAGGGGTCGGAACAGGAGAACGCCGAGATCGTCTAGGCGGACTCAGAGTCGGTCGTACGACGCGAACTCATCAATGCTACCAACTCGTCCGCCGCAGCGTGAATCTCTGTGTTGACGAGGGTGACGTCGAACTCCTTCTCGGCGGCGAGCTCTTCGACGGCGGTCTCAAGGCGCCGGGTCCGCTCCTGCTCCGACTCGGTACCGCGCCCGACCAGACGGCGGACCAGCTCCTCCCAGGAAGGCGGCGCCAAGAAGACGAACAGCGCGTCCGGCATCGACTCCTTCACCTGGCGGGCACCCTGGAGGTCGATCTCGAGCAGGCAGGGTCGGCCCTGAGTGAGCGCCTCCTCGACGGGCTGCCGCGGCGTGCCGTAGCGCGCCGTGCGGTGCACCACCGCCCATTCCAGCAGTTCGCCTGCCGCGATCATCTCGTCGAAGCGGGTGTCGTCGACGAACCGGTAGTGGACGCCGTCGGCCTCTCCCGGCCGGGCGGCCCGCGTCGTGACCGACACGGAGATCCATACCTCGGGATGAGTGTCGCGCACGTAAGCCGACACGGTGCCCTTGCCAACAGCGGTCGGACCGGCCAGCACGGTCAGGCGGCTGCGTGGGGCAATCGGTTCTGGGGCGTCAGCGATGGTCGAACTCACGCTCGAGGGCGGCGACCTGGTTGGCACCCAGCCCGCGGACGCGTCGCGACTCGGAGATGTGCAGGCGCTGCATCAAGGTGCGCGCGCGCACCTTACCCAGACCGGGCATCGCCTGCAACAGGTCGAGCACTTTCATCTTCGCGACCACGTCGTTGCTCTGTCCGCTCTTCAGCACGTCAGTGAGCGATGCTCCAGAGTTCTTCAGTCGGTTCTTCACTTCCGCCCGCTCCCGACGCACTCGAGCCGCCTTCTCCAAGGCGGCTCGACGTTGCTCAGCGGTCAACTCAGGAACAGGCACAGCGACTACCTCACTTCTCGAGTAGATGTTTGGCAATCTAGCGTCGCAGCAGCGATGTGGGAAGCCGACTGAGCACGGCTTGCGGTAGTCGCTTCCAGCGGGCGAGGGCTGCCCGGACCGTGCCGGCGCTGCGTTCGGCTGACGATCTGCTCATCACAGCAGCTGGAGGTCGAGGCCGCAGTTCTGCTTGGCGTCGGTGGAGATGGCACGCAGCGCGCCGAAGGCGGTCAGCAGCTGCGACGGGTCAGGGCTTTGGCTGTTGATGGCCGAGTCCATCGCGTCGATGACCTTTGTCCAGTCGTCGGCCACCACCGTGGGGGCGGTGGCCGGAAGCTTTCGGATCCGATCCAGCATCGACGCGTCGGCGCCCGACAGCGCAGACCCCAGGTCGCCATCGTTGGTGATGTCGCGAAGCTCGGCGCAGTACGCCGCGCGGTTGTCCTCGCCGTCGTCGCGCAGCAGCACGAAGGCCACCCCGGCCACCACGACCATCGCCACGATGGCAGCGATGACGAGATAGAGAGGCTTGCGGTTGACACCGCGGTGCACTTCTTGCGGCAGCAGGTGCTGCTGGGGGTACGCCGGTCCCTGACCCTGACTGGACCAGCCCGGCCGACCTTGACCGGACCAGCCTGGGGGTCCGCTGGACGGCGGGCCGGGCGGTGGGTGGTCAGACATGTCGCGCTCGTGTCATCAGATCAGGAGCCGTCAAGGGTCACGTTGCACGTGTCGACGGCGTACGTCTGGATGTTCTTGACCGACGTCTGCACGTTCGGCGACACGTTGCCCTTGATCGCGCCGATCAGCACCAGGTAGTCGTCCTTCAGCTGCTGCGGTGCGAGCTGGCGGAAGACCTCGAGCTCGGCGACGAGCTTACTCGAGTCTGCCGGCTCGAGGTTGTCGAACTCGTTGCTCTTGGCGTTCTTCTCGAAGCGATCGCAGAACGTCTGGCCGGGGGTCACGCGGGGGGCGGCCGGAGCGGGTGAGGCTGATGTCTGGTCCGTTGGGCTCGGCTCGGAGGTGCTGGGTTCGGGCGTGCTGGGCTCGGTGGAGACTGACGTCGTCGTCTCCTCGGTGGGCACGTCTGCGGACGTGCTCGGCGTCTGCGTCGTCTGCGTGCCGGACGACGCAGAGCTGGTCTGGTCGTCGGAGCCAACCAGCAGCCCCGCCGCGACCGCCCCGCCGATCAGCAGCACGATCAGCACAGCCAACCCAACGACGAGGCCGGTCTTGCTCTTGCGCGGTGGCCCGCCCTGCCCAGACCAGCCCGGAGGCGGCCCGGAGGGTGGCGGGTACGGCTGATAGTCAGACATGTCGTGGTCCCAGCTGTGAGGTTACGAGGGAGGCGTCGAGCTGGACGTCACAGTTCTCAACCGCGTAGTCCTGGATGTTCTGAACGGCGGTCTGGGTCTCGGCGCCGGGGTTGCCGTTCGCTGCGTCGATCAGCACGTCGTAGTCATCCTGCAGCTCGTCGGGCGCCGGGCCCTTGAACGCCCCCAGCTCGTCGACGAGCTGTTGGGTGTCGCCAGGCCCCACGTTGTCGAACTCGTCGCTGTTGGCGTTCTTCTCGAAGCGCTGACGAAACGTCTCGCCGCTGCTGGTGCTGCCACCTTCGTCGCCACCTTGCCTAGCGATGGCAATGCTGGCGACGACGACACCGATGATGACGACGAGCGCCGCGACCACCAGGCCGACGATGAGTCCCGTCTTGTTCTTGGGGGGTCACCGTAGTCGCCGTACCCGGGGCCGCCGCGATACTGCGGAGGTTGCCCGCCGCCGTACTCAGGGGACGGGCCGCCGCCGTACGCAGGGGGGTGCCCGCCGCCGTACTGCGGCTGCCGAGGATCGGGCGCTCCGCCGTACTGAGGCGGTTGACCGCCGCCGTACTGCGGCTGGTCCCCCGAAGGCGGCTGCGTCATGGCGGTCACTCTAGGGCCCGGCGGGAGCGCTTCGGGCGAGAATGTGACGGCCGTTGCCAGACGCACGCCCCTGCACGACGCCCACTCAGCCCATGTCGACGTCGCAGCGGTTCCGAGCGTCGTCAGAGATGGCGGCGTACGCCGTGGCCACCGCCTGCCGGTCGAGATCGTCAGCACGCCCGTCCTTGGTGGCCCGCACGCTGTCGATCACGAGCTTGTACTCGTCCTCGAGTCCATCGGGGGCGCTCTTGTCGAGGTCGACAAAGACGTCGTACAGCTTCTCGATCCCGGCTGGTGTGCGGAAGTTGGCCTTCGCCAGCCCGGTGTCGTTGTCGTAGTCCTGGAGCTTGCCGCAGTAGTCGTCCCCACCGCACGCCGTGAGGGAAGCCAGGCTCACCAGCGCGACGGCTGCGGCTGACGTAAGGCGGCGCATACCGCTGTCTACCACGGCTCAGCCGAGGGTCAGGATCCGGACTCGACCTTCACGTCGCAGTTCTCAACCGCATAGTCCTGGATGTTCTTGATCGCCTTGTCCAGGCCACTGTCGGCGGGAGGCTTCTCGATCGCAGCGATCAACGTGTCGTAGTCGTCCTTCAGCTCGTCCGGCGCCAGGTCGCGGAATTTCTTGAGCTCGTCGATGACCTTCTCCATGTCACCGGCACCGGGGTTGTCGAACTGGTTGCTCGTGGCGTTCGCTCGTAACCTGTCGCAGTACTCGCTGCCGTCTCCGCCGCTGCACGCGCTCAGGCTCGCCACGGTCACGACGACGACCGCGACGAGTGAGCCAAGACGCTTCATTCGTTCTCCTTATGCCG
>JAABUS010008379.1_pt1 | contig 11386 bp, 11 predicted proteins | sample 5560161 | NCBI WGS metagenome assembly JAABUS01 (sample SAMN10711885, study PRJNA513376) | rock metagenome | isolation source: Antarctica rocks | place: Antarctica: Victoria Land, Trio Nunatak nord | collected 2016-01-04
TTCACCGTCGGGGCGATGGCGGGAGCCGGATACAGCCCGTACGTCCGGGTTAAAGGCCATGGCGATGTCGTCTTCAACGCCCCCATCGTGGCCACCGGCGACGGCCCCTTCGACGTGACCACGCACGCGAACACCCATGACCGCACGCTCGGGATCGACACCGAGAAGATGACCACCGACCATCTCTTCGTCCGTGGGTTCGCCAACGGCCGGCCCATCGCCTACCTGAGCTTTGATTCCTCCGACGCCTTCACCGCGACGGTCGAGCGCAGCACGTTCGTCCCTGCTCTGGCGGACCTGCAGTTCCAGAACGGCGGCGACGGACCCGCTCGCGACGACCGAGCCGACTCGGCGCGAGCATCCATCTTCACGTTCGCGAATGCGCACGTCGGGCTGGAGATTTTTCCACCGGCCACTGGAGCCACGGACGGACCGGGGCGCTCCCAGGGGCTCACGCACGCGCTCAGCTTCCCGATCGTCGGCCGTGACGCGGCGGTCGCAAATCCAGACGTGCTCGACGGGCTGCGTCGGGGCGGTGACGTCAGCAACATCTTCAGCGACATGCCTAAGAACGTGGGCAACAGCAATCCGCGCGAGTACAGCCCGGCCTGGGATCTGCAGGTCGGTGTCTACAGCGATGCTGCGGTCGCGGCAGGCCGCAATGGGCTACAGACCGACGTGGAGAACGTGTTGGCCCTGGCCGCGCAAGGAGTGGTCACAGCGCCCGGAGGGCTGCCGCTCGGCTCGGCCAACATCATCATCAACTGCCCGGCGCTTGCTTTCCTCGACGGAGCACCCATCGATCCCACCTCCGGAGTGGACGCAGGCGGCGGCGGTACGGCCAAGCGGGCCGCGGTCGCGGCAAGCACGCCTCTCGCCGCCGACGTCCCGGCGCAGCGGCTCGGAAGCGACCAGTGGCCGCTGAACCCCGGGACCGGGGGAGCCCTCGGTGTCGGACTCGCCTTGCTCGGCCTCGTCCTGGTGCGCCGCGGTCGCACCGTCTCGGGGAGCAAGAATTAGTGGTCGCACCGATGGAGGGGCGGACGGGCGTCAGCTCGTCCGCCCCTCCCACGGGTCCGGGCTTGGGCGTTTAGCCCACCGTGTGCAGCGGTCGGTCGGAGCGGTGCTGCTGCTGGTCGCCGTGGTGCTCCTCACCTACGCTCTGCTGGCCCTTGCCCAAACCCCGGGTTCCGTCGGCGGCTCCACTCCGCGTGCTCGCGGTTTGAGCGGACCCGTGCCTGCCCCGAGCAGCCTTGGGCATGGTGCTGCAGACACCGGTCCAGCGACACCTCGGTCCACCAGCGCTGCTGACAAGGCCAGGCGGGATGGCCGGATGACAACTCCGCCCACGGCTCAGCCGGACGGTGGCTCGAAGCAGCACCTCCGCCCGGCGCGCGTACGCATTCCCCTCTTAGCCGTCGATCGTCGCCCCGTCCCGCTTCGTGTGCTCGGTGACGGCAGCCTGGCCGCCCCACGTCACTATCGCGACGTCGGCTGGTGGAAGGACGGACCGCTGCCGGGCACCAGAGGCAACGCGGTCGTCGTGGGGCACGTTGACTCCGAGACCGGGCCGGCGGTGTTCTACGGCTTGGCATCCCTGCAACGCGGTGACCAGATCATGGTGACCCGGCGGGACAGCGTCACCGTGCAGTTTGCAGTACGCAGCGTCGAGCGCTTCCCCCTCGACCACTTCCCAGAAAAGCGGGTCTACCGCCGCGGCGGACCGCCCGGGTTGGTGCTTCTCACCTGCGGGGGGAAATACGACCGCGCGGTCGGTCGCTACCAGGACAACGTCGTCGTTTTCGCCAGCCCGTCTGGTGGCCCCGATCGACCGCTCGAGGGACGCCCCAGGCGGACGCGGGAGACAGGTGCGGGAGTTATCGGCTCTTCACGATCGAGGGTGTAGTTGGGTTCTGAAGCCGCCGGTCTCCAGCAGCGATCGGGCGATGTAGTTGGTGAGATTGCGGAACCCGAGGGCTGGGCCGCGCAGGTGCTCGAGTCGGCCAGTCGGACCGTTGCTGGTGCCGGGCGGTCGAAGTAGGCGAGCACATCGTCGGCACGCTTCTTCAGGGTCCGGCCCAGCGTGACGACCTCGCTCAGCGCGGCCGGGACGCCCTGGCTGACCGAGGCGATCAGCTTCTCCATCAGCTCCAGACCCTGTGCCCGGTCGGGTTGACACCCTCAACTGCGAAGAGCCCGAAATCGACGACGAGGTCATACTCGCCAAAGAACACTGGGGAGGACCGGCTGGAGAAGAACAACGTCAGGCCGCTCGAGGCCATCGCCTGGAACCAGCCACGGGAGGTGCACCGAGGACTGTCCGACCCCAAGATCCCGGACCTTTGAAACCATGGAGACCCTACCAACTCATTGACGCGGGACATTCAGACTCGTCTAAAGAACCACGCGGACCACGAGGAAGACACCGGCGGCGATGCAAGCCAGCGAGACGATCCGCCGGAGACCCTCGGCGTGGATCCTCGTCGCCATGATCGAGCCTGCCACGACGCCCAGTGCGGCGAACCCTCCCAGCGTGGTCCCCAGCCGCAGGTCGACTAGGCCTGTCTGGAAGTAACCGACCGATCCCGACACGACGACAGGGAGCTGCACCGCCTGACTCACGGCGACAGCTTTCAGCGGTGCCACACCCAGGGTCAGCAGGACTGGGACCAGCAGCACCGGACCTCCGGTGCCTGTCAGGGCTGACCCGAAACCGACAAGAGCACCGAGACCGATGAGAGTCACCGCGCCTAGCTCAACCGGTGCGCCCGGCCGACCGACTGAGCGCAGCTGGTGCACGCCCACGAAGAGCGTCAGCGCAGCCAACCCCAGCAGTACGACGGACCCCGGCAGGGTCGCGTTCACAAGGGCACCGGCGAATGCCGCCGGCACCACTCCGATGGTCAGCCGCGTCAGCATCCCCCAGGGCACCACGCCGCGCCAGGCGTAGACGAGCGTGCCGACGAGACCGGTGCAGACGAACGCCCAAGTGCTTGTCGCCGTGGCCTCGTTGGCAGTCAGGTCGCTGAGCGCGACGAGCCCGGGCGGGAGCAGCACACCACCCACGCCGACCATGCCGATGAGGATGCCCACCATGAGTGCGACGACACCCAGTGCGACTCCCACGAGAACGGGCCCTCCTTCATTCGACGACGGTCTGTCGCAGGCAAACTGGCTCAGGAGGTCCGGGCTCTTCGGTGCTCAGCGTAGGTGCCTCTTCACGATCCAGGGTGTAGTCGGGGTCTGAAGCCGCCGGTCTCCAGCAGCGATCGGGCGATGTAGTTGGTGAGGTTGCGGAACCCGAGGGCGGAGCCGCGGAGGTGTTCGACTCGGCCGTTGATCGCCTCAGTCGGGCCGTTGGACGTGCCGGGGCGGTCGAAGTAGGCCAGTACGTCAGCGGCACGCTTCTTCAGGGTCCGGCCCAGCGTGACGACCTCGCTCAGCGCGGCCGGGACGCCCTGGCTGACCGAGGTGATCAGCTTCTCCATGTGGTCGCGGCCCTTGGTCCGGTCGGGCTCGCGGTAGGCGGCGATCATGCGCTGGTAGATGCCCCAGGTGGCCTCGACCTGGACGTGCTCGTCGACCGCGAACAGGCCGTGCAGCCGGTCCTTCTGCTTGTCGGTGAGCAGGTCGGCTCCGGTGTGCAGGGTCCGACGGGCAGCGTAGAGCGGGTCGCCCTTGCGGCCCCGGTGACCGCAGGTGTCCTGCTGGACCCGGCGGCGGCACTGGTCCAGCGCGTCACCAGCCAGGCGCACCACGTGAAAGGGGTCCATCACGGCCACGGCGTCGGGCAGTTCTTCGGCAGCCGCGGTTTTGAAGCCGGTGAAGCCGTCCATCGCGACGACCTCGACTCGGTCGCGCCAGGCCTGCGGGCGGTCGGTCAGCCACTGCTTGAACGCCTGCTTGGAGCGGCCCTCGACCATGTCCAGCAGGCGAGCGGGGCCGGTGCCGTCGCGGGTGCCGGTGAGGTCGATGATCACCGTGACGTACTTGTCCCCGCGGCGGGTGTGGCGCCACACGTGCTCGTCGACCCCGATCACCTTCACCCCGTCGAACCGGCTCTCGTCGTCGATCAGCATCCGCTTGCCCTCGGCCAGGACCGCGTCGTTGGCGGTGTTCCACGACACCCCGAGGCCTTCGGCGACCCGGGCGACGGTGAGGTGCTGGCACACGATGCCTTCCAGTGCCCACCGCAGGGCGCGACGCGAGAGCTTCGCCCGCGGTTCGGCCGCGCGGCTGGTGTCTTGGCGCCACACGTGCCCGCAGCCGGTGCACCGGTAGCGGCGGACCGTGACCTCCAGCACGGTCGGGCGCCAGCCCAGCGGTTCGTGGGCCAGTCGCCGGATCACCGTGTCCCTCGGGGCGCCCTCACATCCGCAGTGCCGGCACCACCTGTCGGGCTCGACAACCCGGCAGGCCAGCACGGCCCGGTCTGGCTCGAGCCGCTGCCCAACGACCTCAAGCCCGAGCTCCTCAAGCCGGCAGAACGTGGTCAGGTCAGGGCAAGCGAAGGTAGCGTCAGACACGTCGAGGTCTTCCAGATTGGCAGCGTGAGAACTCCCATCATCGGAAGACCTCGACCCCTACACGGCCGCCGACGCGCCGACCAGCGCTACACCCTCAACTGTGAAGAGCCCGAAAACGCCTGCCGGTGCCGTACTACTCAGTCCTAGACCGGCTTGGCCTTCTCGGGGACCAACGGGCACGGGCGGCCTTACTGCTCGCCTACTCCATCGAGTCTTCCAATCGGCTTCGAGGCGAGGCGTTCCTGCTACGAGTCGAAGAGGCGTGGAAGGTTGTCACTTCATGAGAAGGCAACCCAAGCCGAGGCACCAGTTCAGACCCGGATCCGCAGGTAGGGGACGGGTGACCGGCGTGTAAGGCGGACAGGGTGCCTTGCCTGCTTGGAGAATCGCGGTTGTTGAGGCCGTTGAGACTCCGAGCGGAAAGGGCACCCTGTCGGTGAAGAGAGTACGTCGCCAGAAGTCGAGTCGGAAGCACCCTGCCAAGCGCGTTGATAGACGCTCCCGGAAGCGGGTGCTGATCGGCGCGGCGGATGGGTCGCTGACCGCGGTGTCCGGTGTTGCCGCGGTCGGGGAGCTCATCGACAAGCTCGACGTGGTGGCCGCGTTGGACCGTGGCATCGGGTCGATCAAGAAGCGGGCGCGGGGAGCGACCGGCGGGCAGCTGCTGGTCGGGTTGGCGCAGAGCCAGCTGCTGGCCGGCGATGCGCTGGTGGCCTTGGACCGGCAACGCGCCGATCCTGGGGTCACCGAGCTGTCGGCGGTACCGACGCTGCCGTCGACCACTGCGGCCACACTGGCGCGCCGGTTCGGAGCCGAGCAGCTCATAGGGATCGAGGCCGGCAACGCCGAGTGCGTGGCCCGTGCGTGGCGGCTGCTGCCGGCTCCGCGGAAGGCGAAGCTGTCGGGGACGGCGACCATCGACATGGACTCCACCGACGTTGAGGTCTACGGGTCGCGGAAGCAGGGGGTGGCCTACAACTACGCCGGACAACGCGCGGGCCGTCCGCACCTGGCGACCTGGGCCGAGGCCGGTCTGACGATCGCGGCCGACCTATTGGCCGGCAACGACGATGTCCGGCCCCGGGCCGCAGGCATGCTGCGCCGTGGCCTGGCCGGGATCCCCGAGCAGGTCCGTTCCGCGGCCGCCGTGAACGACCGGTTGCGGGTCCGTGCCGACGCCGGCTACTTCACCGCCGACCTGGCCCACGCCGCGGTCGAGGAAGGCTGTGACTTCGCGATCGCGGCCAAGCGCAACACCGCGATGTGGCGCGCCTACGCCGGTGTCGACGCAGACGCATGGGCCGACGCGCAGACCATGCCGGGCGCACAGGTAGCCGCAGTCGACTACTCCCCGGCCGGCTGGCCCGCCGAGACCTACACCATCGTGCGTCGGGTCCGCGTGGACGCTGAGGCCATCTCGGCCGACCCCCGGTCCCGGCGGCGGCGCACCATCGACCCCGACCAGCTCGCGCTCGCGATCGAGGGCACCGCCACCTACGCCTACGCGGTCTCCTTCATCGTCACCAACATCCCCGCCAACGATCACCCCGAAGAAGGTGCCAAGGGCGAGACGATCCTCGACGTCGAGGCCTGGTTCCGGCGCCGCACCGACATCGAGGACCGGATCCGCGAGGCCAAGCTCGGCGCCGCCCTGCGTCACCTGCCCTCCGGACACGCCGCAGTCAACGCCGTATGGATGTGGGCCGCGCTGCTCGCCGGGAACCTCTCGACTCTGCTCCAAACGCTGACCAGCCTCGATGAGGGTGGCCGCGCGCACGCCGCCCGGTTGCGCCACCAGCTGCTCTGCGTCCCAGCACGACTGATCCGTCACGGCCGTCGCCTCACCCTCCGGCTGCCACCCGGCGACCAGCTCCTGCCCACCGTGCTCACCCGAATCCGAGAACTCGACGCCGCGGCCTGACCACCGCGTCCCATCCCGACCACCAAGGACCTCGGAGACCTCGACCCCGGCGACACCGGGCGACGCGACGTACCCACCCACCAGCCAGAACCGCCAACAACCTGCAACCCTGGCCAAGCCCGTCAGCCACGCGCTACCTGCGGATCCGGGTCAGAACTGCCAGCGGAGTCCTCCAGTTGTTCCCTGAGCAGTTGGTCGTGTCCTTAACGACTGATCGGGGAACGACCGGGCGCTAACCAGTACTAGTATTCTTAGTACACACGTGGAGGCACACCATGACGCCCAGCAGTTCACCTGAGTCGCCTGGCGATCGTTCGGCCGACCGGCGGCAAGTGACTGCGGACCTTGATCGGCAATTTAGGACTCGTGGTCGCCGAGCGTGGGTAACCCGGGGACTCTTTGCGCTGGCAGCTCTGATCGTGGTCCAGCACCTGCTGGCGCACGCCGGATGGCGCCCGCTGCCCCTTGCCATGGCCGCGCAAGACCTCTTCATTGGCTACCCGGTCGGCGGTGTGATCGCCTTGGCGGGCCTCTATGTCTGGGGCACTGCCCCCACCGCTGGCCAGTAAGGCTGCGGTGATGAACGCCGCCACTTGTCTCAAGTTTGCTGGCTCTGTGGCAGTGTCTAGGGTGCGGTCCCACTCGAGGCGGCCGCCATGGAGATCATGTTGGCTCCAGCATTTCGCCATGAACTGCGTCCGCGGGAGCACGCAATGGCCGCCTCCCCCGGCCTCACGACACGCTCGCCGTCGAGGCCGTACACCACACCCGTGATTCCGAACTCCAGTTCCTCTTGGCTTTGACGATGCTCGAGCAACTGGGTGACGTCTGGGCCGCTCCTGTTGACAGTTCCCCGTTGTCGGTGAGGCGAGACTGGTGTCGGTCCTCAGCCCGTGCTGCCCACCGGACTCTCGGCGCAGCTCGTCCCGTGCCATCGAGGCGTGGTCGGGGGTGGCGCCCGCCTCTGTGAGCCCGTCACTCGAGATGCTGGGTGCTGCGCATTCGACCTACAAGGTCGTTGAGGTCAGGGCCGAGATCGCCGCCACCGACGCGGTCCAATCCAGCCACCTCGACCACGGTACGGTCGCCCACACGCCGCGCGCGCACCCACGTTCGCCTTGGTCGCACGTACAAAGACAGCACCAGTCCGACGAGAGCGGTGACCAGCGCGACCAGGGGCACTAGCTTGCCGGGCGACTGGGTCACCTGCAGCTTGGCCATCCGCCGCACACCTTGGAATGTGATCGAGCCCAACCCGTCCGGCAGCCGGGCGGTCTGGCCAAGCGACAGCTGCAGGCGCAGCTGCTGACCGTCGGCGCCCTGCAGCGGCGTCATGTTGTCAGTGTTGAGGGTGTAGACCGATTGCGGGACGTCGAGGCCGAGGTCGCCGGAGTACGCGAACAGGTTGAGTACCGGGTTCGCCGCGTCGGGGAACGCGGAGAATGCGGCCCCGTCAGCCCCCTCCACAGCGGTCGGTAGGAACACGCCCTTGAAGCCCAGGCCGGTCGGGTGGGCGTCTGGCACCTTGACGACGCCCTCGGAGGTGTACGACGCATCGGTCGGCAGGAATGGCACCGGGCCGTCAAGGACCACGTCGCCTCGACCGTCGCGCACGGTCACGACCGGGGCGTAGCCCGACCCGATCAGGAAGACGTCGGCCCCACCGATCTGCACTGGGGAGTTGACCTCGATGTGGAAAGGCCGCGGCGCTCCGCCGACAGTGTCGGTGTATGTGCCGCTGCCCTCGAACAACCGCGGTGCACCGGCCTGCGGGCCGTCGGTCTCGAATCTCGCTTCGAAGTCGTCGAGGGTGAAGGAGAATGGTCTGAGGTCGGCGACTGTGAACAGTGCCCCGGCGGAGAACTCGTCGTAGGAGGGCAAGGTGTTGGAGAAGCTGCCCCCTTCGACCACGATCACGCCTGCCTTGTAGCCGAACAGGCTGGTGCCGGCCACCCCCACCAGAACTACCACGACCCCGACATGGAAGAGCAGATTACCGGCCTCGCGGGCGTAACCCCGCTGCGCCGCCACCGCCGCAACGCCTGCGCCCTCCTGCCGCAACTCGACTCGGTAGCCGTCGCGACGCAGGGCAGTAAGTGCCCGGTCGAGCACCCGCCCGACGCCCTCGTCGGTCTCGTACGTGAGCGAGTGCGGCAGCCGCGACAAGTTTCGCGGAGCGGCCGGGGGCCCGGCTCGCAGTGCTCGCGCGTAGTGCGAGGCGCGAGGCACAATGCAGCCCACGAGAGAGACCAATAACAGGAGGTAGATCGCAGAGAACCACGACGAGTTGTAGACCGAGAACATCCCGAGCCGGTCCAGCCACGGCGTCAGGTCAGGGTGTCTGGTGGCGAAGGAGCGCACCGCGAGGCTGTCGACCTTCACCTGCGGGATCAATGAACCAGGAACCGCGGCGAGCGCGAGGAGCAACAGAAGCAAGAGAGCCGTGCGCATCGACGTGAGGGTCCGCCACACCCACCGGCCGGTAGCACGCGGCGACAACGCCGACGCTTGGCCGTTCGCCCGTGAGGTGGCACCAGCAGCCGACGGGCGATCATCCAGCCTCGTCACCTCATTCATCGGACTCTTGCACCGCCTCAAGCAGCAATCTCACCTTGGCACCCTCGCGCCACCACTCTTGCGACCTCGTGCTGACCTGGGGAGCGGCGCGGCGCTACCGCCGTGTCTTCCTGCCCGCCGTGGCTTCGCGTAGGTGTCATACTATCGTCATTAGTAATGGCCCAGTGGGCGGCTGAGCTCGGATGGACAACCAGATCCTGCCGAGCGAGACCGGCGCCGCCGAGCCACGAGCCAATTCAGCCGCTTACCCTGAGGAGCCCGACGTGCCCGAATCCTTCTACGCCCTGGCCCTGCTGGCCTGCCCGGTCGGCATGGGCTTGATGATGTGGTTCATGATGCGCGGTGGCAAGCAGCCGGCACCGGCTGCCAACGCACAGCCCGCGGCCGACGCCGAGCTAACCGTGCTACGCGCCGAGGTCGACCAGTTGCGTGCTGAGCAGCAGAATCGCCGAGGTGACCTGGCCACCCCTCCGGTCCGGAGTTTCGGTGAGTGAAGTGGGGTTGGCCGCCGCAGTTCTCCTCGCCTCGCCTCGCTGACGTACGCCCTCTGTCTGCGGCCGATGCGCCATGGCCACTGCGACCTCGGTGCTGGTCGCAACGACTCAACAGCCCAGCGGCTCAACGACGAGCTGCGCCGACCCCAGGGGGCCAACTCGAGACGCCACGGTGGGCGAGTCGAGTTGACCTCTCACGTCGGTCAGGGCGCTGCGGATATCGCCCCGCTGTCCGGCCCCCACCCTGCGAGGCGTCGCTAGGGTCCGAAGACTTGCTGGCGGGGGCGCTAGGAGAGCGTCTGCCCCGGGAAGCCGATCGGACACAGGTCGGCGGTTGCCGCCACGACAGCGGGCGCGGCCACCACTGCGGCTGGGGTGGCGAGCAGGGCGGCGGTTGCCAGCGCGGCGAACGCGGACCGGGTTGCCCCGAGCGGATGTGCCGGCGCGACCAGTCGGCGCACGCGGGCCAAGGAGGTGCTTCCGCCGGCACCGAGCGCTGCGGCCGGGGCCGAAGCCTGGGCCAGGCAAACCAACGCGGTGGCGATCGTGAGCCGGTCATTGCGCCGTGCGGCAACGTCGTCGGCGAGCATCTCGACCAGGCGGGTCAGCTCGCGGTGGGCGTACCGGAACGCCGGGACCCGGGGAAAGGCCGAAAGCAGCGCGGCCGCGGCGGCCAGCACCACGTCATGCCGGCCGCGCAGGTGCGCCCGCTCGTGCGCTAGCACCGCGGCGAGCTGCTCGTCGTCGAGAGCGTCCAGCGCCCCGGTCGTGAGGATGACCTGCTGGCGGCGCCCCGGCAGGCAGTACGCGGCCGCCGTGGTGTGGTTCACGACCAGCGCGTCGAAGCCCTCGTGGCGGTGGGCGACCAGCGTGAGGGCGTCCAGTTGGCGGCGCCGCGCCCGCGAGGCGCTCACCAGGCCGGCGGTGAGGCAGTACCCGGCTCGGCCAAGCACGGTGCCGGCGACTACCGCGCCGGTGGCGCTGATAGCCACGCCGCCCGGGGTGGCGTATTGGTCGCGCAGTGCCATCGCGCAGGCGGAGAGCAGCTCGGCGATGTCCGCGCTGAACGGGACCGCGGGCAGGGCGAGGGCTGCACCAGCCAGGACGACCGCGGTGATCACCGAGAAGCTCAGCGCCTGCCACGCGCAGATGCCCAGCCGAGGGGAGCGGTCCAACCAGGCGGACCGAGCTAGCAGCCGCGCCCCGAGGGTGGCCGCGAGGACGGCGAAGACGACCAGCGTGATCGGCGCGGTCACCGGCCGCGTGCCTTGCCACTCGGCGGCGCCTCCGCCAGGGCCGCCCGCAACCGGGCCACCTCCTCCGGTGGAATCTGCTCAAGAAAGTGCAGCAGGGTGGCGGCCCGGTCGCTGCTACCGGCCAGCACCTCTCCCATGATCGCCGCGTTGTGCTGCTCGCGGGTCCGGGTCGGCTGGTAGCGGTAGGCGCGGCCGGCCATCTCGCGAGTAAGCAACCCCTTACGGTGCAGGTTGTCCATCACGGTCATCACGGTGGTGTAGGCGATCGGCCGGTCCCGCCGCAGATCCTCTAGGACCTCCCGCACGGGCACCGGACGGCCGTATGACCACAGCCGCTCCATGATCACGGCTTCGAGCTGCCCCAGCTGGCGCACCGTCGACCACCTTCCCCGGCTCGCTGGCGTACCGAAGCGCCGGCAGCTGCGTTCCCCGGGCCTCATAGTAGACAACCGCCACGCCGCGCTGCTTCGGCCAAGGCGGTCCGCTCGCGACAGCCGGCGATGTCGGGCGCGGGCGTCGGCGAAGGCGGGTGCGAGTGGGCGGGATCCCGGCGTCAGCAGCCGATGCACGCGCGGACTCCGCTGGTCAGGACTGATGCGTCACGCAACGGCG
>JAABUS010008380.1_pt1 | contig 11385 bp, 11 predicted proteins | sample 5560161 | NCBI WGS metagenome assembly JAABUS01 (sample SAMN10711885, study PRJNA513376) | rock metagenome | isolation source: Antarctica rocks | place: Antarctica: Victoria Land, Trio Nunatak nord | collected 2016-01-04
GGACCGTCGGCGTGCAGGGCGACGAGCGCACCTACGGCTACGTCGTCGTCCTCCGCGCCGTCACCTCCGACGACGCGATGACCGCCGACTGGGCGCGGCTGCCCTACGACCTGCTCGAGACGATCGCGGCGCGCATGATCGGCGAGCTGCGCGAGGTCAACCGGGTGGTGCTCGACATCACGAGCAAGCCGCCCGGGACGATCGAATGGGAGTGACGTGGTGTTGATCAGTCAGACACCAACGCGACGCCGGGTTTCTATGGTTCCCATCGCGGTCGGGATCGCCGCGTTCATCCTGCTCGGTGTCGGCGCGGCGCGCCCCGTCCACTGGATCTGGGAGTCCTGATCGCTCAGCCGCCGATGGCGCTCATCGTGCGCGGGGGCCGCTGCCCGCGGCGGCCAGCAAGGCGGCCACGTCGAGCGGCGCGCCGCTGGACGGGATGGCGAGGAGGCCGTCGGTGAGCCGGGTGACCTCCCGATAGACGCCGCTCTCGGGAGAGCGGTGGACGAGGACTTCCTTGGCGACCAGGTCGATCATCCAGTACTCGGGCACTCCGGCGCTCGCGTACTCTCCGGCCTTCTGGCGGTCACGCCGGTGCGTGGTGTGCGTCACCTCGATGGCCAGCAGCGCCTCGCGGTGGCGGCGCGGCGGATCTTCGAAGGGCGCGACGAAGAGATCGGGAGACAGGAAGCCGTCGTGGACGAACAGCGCGTCCTGGACGAGGAGCTCAAGGTCGTCCGGGAGAGCGCGCGAGAGATGGCGATTCAGGGTCGACACGCTCCGGGAGTGCGGCGGGTTGGGCGGGACCACGTCGAAGAGGATCCCATCGACGAGCTCGATGCGCCGCTCGTCGAGCATGCCGGCGTCGGCGAGCGCCTCGACCTGCTCGACGGTGATGCGGTGGATGGGGGCGGCGGCGATGGCCATCGAAGTTCCCGAAGGGTAACGGCGGTTGGGCCCGCCCCGTCGCGGTACGCGTCTCTCGAGCTTAAGCGTGAGTCGCGCCAGGCCGGGGTTCGCGTGAGACAGCGACCCCGCCCGGGATCCAGCTGAGTCGCCGGGTCAGCCGGGCCCCTGTCCCGCCGCGGCCTGGAGCAGCTCGCCGGCGCCGGCGGCCGTCAGCGCGCCGAGCAGCGTGCCGACCAGGAGGCCCTGGAGCTGCTCGCGCGAGACGTCGCCCGCGTCGAGCCAGTCGAGGATCGCGCCGTCGAGGAACCACAGCCAGCCCCGGACGGCGATGCGGGCCGCCGGCGGGAGCGGCGCGCCCGAGCCGTCGCCGAGGCCGTCGAGGACGCGCTGGGCGGTCATGTCGCGGACTTGGTCGACGAGCTCGCGCGCCTCGCGGACCGTCGCGACGCTGCGCATGAGCTTGGCGTAGGAGTCGCGGTGGTCCTCGACCCAGACGAGGTAGGCGCCGAGGCTGGCGAGCAGCGCTTCGGCCGGCGAGGCGGCCGGATCGGGCTCGACGGCCAGGCGGAGCGCCTCGGCGCCCTCGGCCAGCGTCGCGGCGAAGAAGTCGCGCTTGCTCGGGAAGTAGTGGTAGAGCAGCGCCTTGGAGATCCCGGCCTCGCGGGCGATCGCGGCCATGGAGATCTCGTCGAAGGCGTTCTCCGTGAACAGGCGCTCGCCGAGCGCGACGAGCCGGCGGCGACGCTCGTCGTTCTCCAGGCGGGTGTAGGCGGGGTCGGCCACGGCTTTAGAGCATCGCACGCCCGGCTGACCGACGGTGCGGCCGACCGATGGTCAATAAGTACTTGACCGTCGGTCAGGAGTTCGCTACCCTCCGCTCCTGACCGCTGGTTGACAAGACGGGAGCCGTCGCCGTGCCCACCACCGCCGAACGCCTTGACCACCTCGAGCACCACGCTCAAGCCGCCGAGGAACGGCTGCGCCGCCTCGAGCGGGCGGCCGAGCGCGCGCCGGTGCGCGAGATCCCCTGGGCGCCGATCCCGGAGCGCGCCGAGGTGGCGGTCCGCGATCTCCCGGTCACGGGGCGCGCGGGGGTCGGGGCCGCGCCGGAGCCCGCGCGGGAGCCCGCGCCGCTCCCCGCGGCGCTGCGGAGTACCCCCGCGCCGCACTCCGCGGCGGCGGCTCCCGCCATCCCGAAGCCGCCACGGCCCTCGCTCGAGGAGCTCCTGGGTGGCCGCGTCCTCGCGTGGGTCGGCGGCGCGGCGGTGCTCATCGGCCTCGCGTTCCTCTTCGCCCTCGGCGTCTCGAACGGCTGGATCGGCGAGGGCGAGCGGTGCCTCATCGCCGCCGCGGGCTGCCTGGCGCTGCTCGGCCTGGGTGTCCGCCTGCACGAGCGCGCGGGGCACACCCAGGCTGCGCGCGCCGCGGTCGCCACGGGCCTGGCCGGGCTGTTTCTCACGCTGACCGTCGCCACCTCCCACTCCGACCTGCTGCCGAGCGCCGCCGGCATCGCCCTCGCCGCGGCGGTCGGCGCGCTGGCGGTCGCGCTGGCGATCCGCTGGGCCGCCCCGGTCGTCGCCGGGCTCGGCGTCGTCGGCGCGCTGCTGGCTCCCGTTCTCGCCGACATCGGGTTCCAGACCGGCGGCCTCTGGTTCCTCGCCGTTGCCTCGGCGGCCGCGGTCACGGTGCTCGTCTGGCAGCGCTGGAGCTGGCTCTCGGTCTGCGTCGCGGTGGTCGTCACGCCGCAGTGGATCGGCTGGCTGGCCGAGGGTCGCGCGGTCGGCCCCGCGCTGCTCGCGCTCGTCGTCTTCGGCCTGCTGCAGGGCGCCGCCGCCGTCGGGACCGTGCTGAGGGCGCCGGGTGACGGCCTTCCTGCCCGACCGGCCGTCCTGCTGGCCGTCAACGCGCTCGTGCTCGGTCTCGTCGGGTGGGGCGCGCTCCTCGACGCGGGCGGGCGGACGACCGCCATCGCCTGGCTCGCCTGGCTCGCCGCCGCCCATCTCGCGCTCGGCCTCGCCGCGCGGCGCGCGCCACGACTGTCCGCCGACCTCGCGATCCTCAGCCTCACGCTTGGCGTGCTGCTCGCCGACGTCGCGTTCGTCCTGGACACCGACGGCGTCGTTCGCGTGCTCGGCTTCGCGGCCGGCACGGTCGCCTTCGCCGCGCTGACACGCCTCGCGGGTGACCGGACGCGCGACGCGGCCGCCGCCGCCTCGGGCCTCGGCCTCCATGTCGCGCTCGCCGTCGCGACGGCGGCGCCGGCGGTCGAGACCGAGACGCTGCTGACGGGCGGCACGCCCACCGCGGCGGCCACCGCGATGCTCGCCGCACTCGCGGGCGCCTGCCTCGTGTCGGGCCGCCTCGCGCCCGAGTACCGGCTTGGGCTCGCGCTCGACGTGACCGGCCTGGCCGCCGCCGCCGTTCTCGCGGCGCTCTCGCTCGACGGCATCGCGCTCACCGCCGCTTGGGCGCTGGAGGCGGTCGCGCTCTGCACGCTCGGCGCGCGGAGCGCGGACCGGCCCGCCTGGCTCGCGGGGCTCGTCCACCTCGCGGGCGCCGTCGTCTGGTGTCTCGCCGACCAGGCCTCGCCCGCCGGGCTCTACGACGGCGTCGCCGACCTCGCGGCCGCGGTGCTCGGCCTCGCGGCGGTGCTCGTCGCCACGGCCCGCATCGCGCTGCTCGTGAAAGAGGAGGATCGGCCGCCTCTGCTCGGCGCGCTCGCCGTCGGGAGCCTGTACCTCGTGTCGCTGATCGTCGTCGACCTCGGGACGGCCGACGTCCGTCAGGGCCAACTGCGCCTCAGCGGCCTGTGGGCGCTGGTGGGCGTCGCCGCGCTCCTGGCCGGCCTGCGGCGCGACGTCGCGGCGGTCCGCGCGGGGGCGCTCGCGCTGCTCTCGGTCACGGTGGTCAAGGTCTTCGTCTACGACCTGGCCACCCAGGAGGCCAGCTACCGCGTCGCGTCGTTCCTCGGCCTCGGCGTGCTGCTGCTCGGCGCCGCGTTCGCCTACCAGCGGCTGCGGCCGGAAGCGCCGCGGGATGCGCGTGAGGAGTCCCAGGCGCTGCGGTGAGCGCGAGCGAACTGGGAATCGCCCCGATGGCCGCCCTATGGGGAGCGTCTTTCGTGACGGCGACCGAACGGGGCGCTACGGTTGATGCGTGCGCCGAGAAATCACTGGAGTCGATGCACTGCCCGCTGGGATTCGTCGGATGATCGCTGATGGTCGGGTCGTCCCAGCTCGGGGCGACCTGCGTGAGGTGCTTCGCGAGATCGGGCGACCGTCCGGGGTCGTCACGGACGCTGGCACGCGGGTGTTGGAGGAGCAGCGCGGCGAACGTTCCTGACGTGACCGGTGTGCTCTACGCCGACACCTCGGCACTTGTCAAACTCGCGGTCGACGAGGCGGAGAGCGAAGCGCTCCGCCTCGAGCTCGACCACTAAAACAGCGTCGCCACGAGCGTGATCACCGAGGTCGAGTTCGCCCGCGCTGTTGCACGAGTCCGAGATCAAGGGGGGACAACTCTCGACTCCGTCGCCGTATGGACTATCGCCGCCGCTCTCCTCAAGATCGAGCTGACCGCGGCGCACCGCTGCGGACCTCAAGCCGACGACAGTCCGGTCGCTCGACGCCATCCATGCCTCGCCGATCTTCTTGGGCGGCCGCGGCCAGTCGCCAGCGTGTCGTAGTGACCGTCGAGGTGGAGAACGCCGAAGCCGCGTTCAGCCGCCGCCGCGGCGATGAGGACGTCGGCGGCCGGGAGTCGCCGACTGCCGCGCAGCTCCCGCGACGCGCCGAGGGCAGCGGAACACGCCGACGCCGCGACCGGGCGCCTGGGGCAACGCGCCGAGCGCCCGGTCGAGCGTCGCGAAGCTGTCCTCGTCACGCGCGCCGGCCAGGAATCTCCAGGGCCGCCACGGGACAGACCGCGACGAGGCCCGCAGTGAGCGTCGCCTTCCAACGTCCGATCACGTCGGCCTCGCGCTGACGAACCCAGGCCGAGGTGTCGACCACCAGCGGGACGCCGGCCCGTAGGCCTCACGGCAGCCGGTCGGTGCGACGCGCCGCAAGGTCGGCGGCGGCGGCGAAGTCGTGGTCGCGTTCGCCGTCGGCGATCTCGAGCAGCACCGCCAGCGCCTCGTCGGCGCGGTCGCGGTCCTGCCGGACCGCCAAGGCGCCGCGCAGCGCCAGGTCACGGACCAGCCGGGATCGGCTTGCGGGCGCCGGGTCGACCCGGGCCAGGGCTCGGGCGAGCTCCTCGTCGACCGTCACCTGGGTGCGCGGCTTCGCTGTCGCCACGGTGCAAGTGTACCGCGCCTCTGGTACAGCGTGGCGGGGGCGGGTCCAGCTTCTCGTGCGCCCCGGCACCCGAGTTGACGGTCGCCGGCAAGGCCCATGGCGCTATAGTCCGCCGCTGCCCGTGCAGCCTGCGCGTCGCACCCTCCTGCCGCCGCAGCCCCCGGGCGGCTCCTGTTCTCCGAACACCTGTCGAGCTTTTGAAGACCTACGTCGCCAACTCAGAAAACCGCGCGCGCAACTGGCTCGTCGTCGACGCCGAGGGCAAGATCCTCGGGCGCCTCGCGACCCAGATCGCCGACGCGCTGCGCGGCAAGCGCAAGCCCGAGTACACCCCGCACGTCGACACCGGCGACTTCGTCGTGGTGATCAACGCGGAGAAGATCGCCGTCACGGGCGCCAAGCGGTCCGAGAAGCGCTACTACCGCCACTCGGGCTACCCCGGCGGCATCAAGTCGCGCACGCTCGAGGAGATGCTCGACCGCCGCCCGGAAGAGGTCATCCGCAAGGCGGTCAAGGGGATGCTTCCGCGCAACCGCCTGGCTCGCAAGCAGATCACGAAGCTCAAGGTCTACGCAGGGCCCGAGCACCCGCACGCCGCCCAGATGCCCGTCCAGATGGAGCTCGCCGAGTAATGGCCGATCAGATGCCCCCCGCAGACTCCCCGGACGACCAGGACGTCGACCCCGCCGAGCAGCCGGCCGTCGCCGAGCAGCCGGCCGCATCCGAGGAGGCCGCCGCCGCGCCGGTGCCGGCCCCGACCGAAGACGCGCAGCCTGCCGCCGGCACTGAGCCCACGCCCGCCCCGGCCGAGCCCGCTCCCGCGCCGAGCGATCCCGCGCCGCAGTTGGACGCCGACGTCGCTCCCGACGCGAACGTCGACCAGGACGAGGACCTCGAGGACGACGAGCCCGCGGCGCCCCGCGTGAAGCCCGCGATCCCCGGCATGGACCTCGAGGTCGACATCGTCCTGGAGGGCGACGAGGCCCGCGAGGAGGACGACGCCGAGGGCGAGGCCTCCGACGAGGACGAGGACCTGCACGCCGAGCCCATCGCGGCCTCGATCGTGCTGGCCGAGGGCGCGCGCTACCGCGCGACCGGCAAGCGCAAGACGGCGGTGGCCCGCGTGATCCTCAAGCCGGGCGCGGGCGTCTACCTCGTCAACGGCAAGGAGCTCGACGCCTTCTTCCCCCGCCCTACGCTTCAGCGCAACATCCGCCAGCCGCTCGAGGCTGTCGGCTACGACGACCGGATGGACGTCGACGTCCGCATTCACGGCGGCGGCGTCTCGTCGCAGGCCGGAGCGCTGCGCCACGGCATCTCCCGCGCGCTGCTCGAGGCGGACCCGAACCTTCGCGGGGAGCTCAAGAAGCGCGGCTTTCTGACGCGTGACGCCCGCGTGAAGGAGCGCAAGAAGGCCGGCCTGAAGAAGGCCCGCAAGAAGCCGCAGTTCTCCAAGCGCTAAGGGCTGTTGATGTATCGCCACACGAATACTTCAACAGCCCCCTAGGGCGCACGCGTGCGCCGGCTGTTCGGCACGGACGGAGTCCGTGGCGTGGCGGGAGAGGTCCTCACGGCGGAGCTGGCCTCCGGCCTCGGACGCGCCGTCACGCAGGAGGCGGCCGCCCGGCCCGACGCAGGCGGTGCGGCTCCGCGCGTGCTCGTCGTCCGCGACACGCGTGAGTCGGGCGAGATGCTCGAGGCCGCGCTGGCCGCGGGGGTCGCGAGCGCCGGCGGCGACGTGCTCCTGGGCGGCGTCCTGCCCACCCCCGCCGCGCCGCTGCTGCTCGGCCGCTACGGCTTCGACGTCGCGGCGGTCATCTCCGCGTCGCACAATCCCTACCGCGACAACGGCATCAAGTTCTTCGGCGCGGACGCCTTCAAGCTCTCCGACGCGACGGAGCTGGCGATCGAGCGGCGCCTCGAGGCCGCGCCGGGCGCGGCGCCAGCGCGCATCGGCCGGATCCGGACGCTCCACGGCACTCACGAGGACTACCTCCGCGCGCTGCACAGCCGCTTCACCGCCCTCGACCTCACGGGGCTCGACGTCGTCCTGGACTGCGCGAACGGCGCGACGCACCGCGCGGCGCCCGAGATCTTCCGGCGGCTCGGCGCCGAGCCCGTCGTGATCGCCGACGCGCCCGACGGGCGCAACATCAACGACTGCTGCGGCTCGACGCACGTCGACGCGCTCGCCGAGGTCGTCGTCGCGGGCGGCCACGCGCTTGGCTTCGCCTTCGACGGCGACGGCGACCGGCTGCTGGCCGTCGACCGCCACGGCGCCGTCGTCGACGGGGACGAGCTGATCGCGCTCGTCGCGCTGCACCTGCGCCAGGCCGGGCGCCTCGCGGGCGACGGGGTGGCCGTCACCGTGATGACGAACTACGGGTTCTTCGGCGCGATGGAGGCCGCGGGGATCGCCTGCGCGACGACGAAGGTCGGCGACCGCCACGTCCTGGAGGAGCTGGTCGCGCGGGGCTGGAGCCTCGGCGGCGAGCAGTCGGGCCACATCATCGACATGGGCTTCGTCCCGTCGGGCGACGGCATCGCCGCGGCGCTGCTCACCCTCGAGGCGCTCGCGGGCGCGGACCTCGCCGACCGCACCGCGATGCAGAAGCTTCCCCAGCGCCTCGTCAACGTCCCCGTCATCGACCGCGACGGCGTGATGGCGGCTTCAGAGCTCACCGTCGCGGCGGACGCGGCCAACGCGGAGCTCGCGGGCCGCGGCCGGGTGCTCGTGCGCCCGAGTGGCACCGAGCAGCTCGTGCGCGTGATGGTCGAGGCTCCGACGCGCGAGGAGATCGACGCGGTCTGCGCTCGCCTGGTCGCCATCGTCGAGCGCCTCTCCGCCTGAGCTACCGTTGTATGGGTCTGGAGCGCTCACGGAACATGCTCGCACCATGCGGAAGACCACACTGGAGATCGACGACCGCGTGCTCGACGAGGCCCGGAAAATCCTGGGGACCCGCGGGATCAAGGACACCGTCGACGCCGCGCTGCGGGCCGTTCGGGTGCAGGAGGCGCGCGCGGCGCTCGTCGACCAGCTCGCCTCGCTCGAGGGACTCGACCTCGACGATCCGGAGATCATGCGCGGGGCCTGGCGTTGACCGCGCGCTACCTCACCCGAGGACCACCGCTACGCGCGAGCGACTCGCGCTCGAGCTCGCGGAGATCGATCAGGCGGTGCTGGATCGAGCCGTCGACATCCAGGCGCTGCTCGCAAGACGCAGTGAGCATCGCGGCGTCAGCCTGCCGGACCTCGTGATCGCCGCGACCGCCGAGCGTCATGACCTTGCGATCCTGCACTACGACCGCGACTTCGATCGTGTCGCCACGGTGACCGGGCAGACCGTCGACTGGGTCGTCCCGGCCGGCAGCGTCGACTGAGCCGCAACCGCAGCGCGATAGCCTCGTCCCCCTCGTGGACGTCGGACTGGATCTGCTCGAGGTCGAGCGCATGGAGGCGGCGCTGGCGCGCCGCCCGCGGCTGGCCGAGCGCCTGTTCACCCCGGAGGAACGCGCCTACGCGGCGTCGCGGGCGCGGCCCGCGCAGCACCTCGCGGCCCGCTTCTGCGCCAAGGAGGCGGTGACCAAGGCGCTCGGGCTGGACGTCTTCTCGCCGCAGCTCATCGAGGTCGCGGGCGGCGGGAGCGCGGAAGTGGGCTTGGTTCTCCACGGTGACGTGGCCGCTCGCGCGCAGGCGCTCGGCGTGCGCGTCCAGGTCTCGCTCACCCACACGCGCGTGATGGCCGGCGCGGTGGCGGTTCTCGCGCGGTGAACGGCCTCGAGCCGCTGCCCGACGCGGCGGTGATGCGGGCCGCGGACGCCGCGGCGATCGCGGCGGGAACGCGCGGGATCGAGCTCATGGAGCGGGCGGGGCGCGGCCTCGCCGACGTCGCGGCGCGCGAGCTGGCGACCGGGCTGATCGCGATCGTCTGCGGGAAGGGGAACAACGGCGGGGACGGATACGTCGCGGCACGGCTGCTGCGTGACGCCGGGCGGGAGGTCCGCGTGCTGGCCACCGCACCTGTCAACGAGCTCGAGGGCGACGCGCGCACTGCCGCCGAGGCGCTGTCCGGCGAGCCCCCCGTGGCCGTCGCGCCCGGCGCGCTCGACGGCGCGGCCGGGGTGGTCGACTGCCTGCTCGGCACGGGGAGCACGGGCGCGCCCCGCGGCGCGGCGGCCGACGCGATCGGGCTGATCCGAGGCACGGGTCTGCCGGTCGTCGCCTGCGACGTGCCGAGCGGCGTCGACGCCTCGACGGGCACGGTCGCCGATCCCGCGCTCGTGGTGCGCTCCGCCGCGACGGTGACGTTCGCGGCGGCCAAGCCCGGGCTGTGGATCCATCCGGGCAAGCGGTACGCGGGAACCGTTCACGTCATCGACATCGGTCTGAGTACGGACTTCTCAGGCGCGGACGTCTCACTCGCGAGCGCCGGCGTGCTCGACGCGCTGCCCGCGCGCGGTACCGCCTCGACGAAGCTCACCGCAGGTCACGTGGTCGTCGTGGGTGGCTCGCGGGGGCTGACGGGCGCGGTCTGCCTGGCGGCACAGGCCGCCGCGCGCGCCGGCGCCGGCTACGTCACCGCGCTTGTGCCCGCCTCGCTCGAGGCGATCTTCGAGGTCAAGCTCACCGAGGTCATGACCCGCGGGCTCCCCGACCGGGACGGCGCGCTCGCCGTCGAGGCCGCGCGGGAGGCGCTGGCCGAGTCGGCCCGGCACGACGGAGCGCTCGTGCTCGGCGGCGGGCTCGGACGTGCACAAGACACGCGCGACATGGCCATCGAGCTCGCGGAGGAGTGCCCGCTGCCCCTAGTGCTCGACGCGGACGGCCTCAACGCCTTCGCGGGTCAGGCGCGCTGGATCCGCCCGCGCGCCGCCGCGACGATCCTGACGCCGCACGCCGGGGAGCTCGGTCGCCTGCTCGGGGTGGAGAGCGCGGAGGTCGACGGCGAGCGGCTGCGCTACGCCCGTCACGCCGCTGCGCAGGCGGACGCCGTGGTCGTGCTGAAGGGCGACGACACGCTCGTGGCCGCGCCCGACGGGCGCGTCGTCGTCTCGCCGGGCGGCGCGCCCGGTCTCGCGACCGCCGGCACAGGCGACGTGCTGGCCGGCGTCTGCGGCGCGCTGCTGGCCGCCCGGATCGACCCGTTCACCGCGGCCGTCGCGGCGGTCCAGCTGCACCTGCGGGCCGGGCAGCTCGCCGCCCGGGCCGCCGGCTCGGCGCGCGCCGTCATCGCGGGCGACGCCGTCGCGCAGCTCGGCCACGCAGGCTGAGCGCGCGGTGCTGCGAAACGTCTCGGTGACACGGCGCGGGGGCGCAGAGGCCGGCCGACCGACGCCTGGCGGATACTTGTCGGCGCATGAGTGAGCGAGCCGCAGACGACAAGCCCTCGCGCCAGCGCATCCTCGTCATCGGGCACGGGCGTCTGGTCGATGTCGTCCGTCGCGCGCTGGACGACGCCGGCGCCGACGTGATCCACCTGCGCGAGCCACCTGATCGCGAGATCCGCCGCGTGATGCGCCCCGGGGTCGACGCGGTGCTGGTCATCTCACGCGACGACCGCGTCTCGCTCCGCCTCGCGCTCGTGGTCGAGGGGTTGTCGCCGGAAGTTCGCCTGATCGTGACGATCTACAACCGCGATCTCGCCGCGCAGCTGCACCGCGCGGTGCCCACCGTCCGGGTCGTCTCGATGGCGGACGTGGCGGCGCCGTCGCTGGCGGCGGCGTGCCTGGCCGACGACCTGCTCATGGTCCGGCGGGCTGGTGATGAGACGTTGGGGGTTCGGGTCGGCGAGGACGGCCCCGTGGCGGCGCCGCTGGCCGTGCACCGTCCCGGTGCCGGCGATCGCCTGGCGGCGAACCTGAGCGCGGTGCTCCATCCCTTCGAGCTGAGCGCCAAGACGCTCCTGTCGGGTCTCCTGGGGTTTCTGATGATCCTCGCCGTCGACGCCACCGTGGTCGGGGTGGTGCTGCACGAGCCCGTCGTCGACGCGCTCTACCTGGCGACGAAGACGATCGTCACCGTCGGTCCCAACTCTGCGGTCGACGACGGGCCGGCCTGGCTGAAGCTCTTCTCGGCCGCGATGATGCTCGCGGCGCTGGCCTTCAGCGCGATCTTCACCGCGGGGCTCATCGACCGGCTGCTGAACCGGCGCCTCGTCGCGATCTTCGGCCGGCGGAC
>JAABUS010008381.1_pt1 | contig 11384 bp, 19 predicted proteins | sample 5560161 | NCBI WGS metagenome assembly JAABUS01 (sample SAMN10711885, study PRJNA513376) | rock metagenome | isolation source: Antarctica rocks | place: Antarctica: Victoria Land, Trio Nunatak nord | collected 2016-01-04
CTAGAGGAGCTCCACCCATGAGCGATCCGCGCGACGAGACGGCGGCGACGGACGCTCCCGGAATGGCTGAATCCCATCAGATCATCAATGGCCACCGGCTGACGTTCCGCACGTTGGTGAAGGGCGACCTCGTAACCCATCAGGTGTTGGACCAGAACGGCGTCCTGCTGCTGGAACGGTCGGCCATCGTACCGGCGTTCGCCGCCCGCACCGGGACGACGGGCGACACGGGGGAGGTCAAGGCGTGAGGGGGCACTAGTACTTTCGGTTTGAGCGCAAGATTGAGGATGCTTGGGTTGGCGTGTTCTGGCGCCGAGACGCATCCGTCAACGGCTCACTTCACTTCCTCGACATCTGGATCTGCGTCCTTCCCTGCTTCCCACTGCATCTCACGCGAACGAGGGTATCCCCATGACCGCCACCCACGACCACGCCCACCCCGCGGGTGCCGGGCCGGACGAATGGAGGACGCTGTGAAAGAGGGACAGGTTTACGGACGTTACACCATCACGCATAAGGACGGGAAGCCGCTTGACCCAGCCCGGCGACTGTTCGTTCTGTCACCCGATTCGGACCCGCACGCCGCCAAGGCGCTCGCCTACTACGCCGAGGTCTGTCGTGAGACTCACCCGGAACTGAGCCAGTCGATCCGAGAGACCTACGAGTTGCCGGACGCTGCCCCGTCCCCGGAATTGGAGGAAGCAACATGATCCCTGCCCGGCCTGCTCCCCGATGACCTGCGCCCTTAGCCCCGCTGCACGTCATCCACACCCTAGGCACCGTCCGGTATACTGGTATCACCATATGGTGATACGGTGACCGACGACGGTGGGGACGTGAGCGACTCGAATGGACAAAATCGGACGAAAATTGAGCCGCTTACCCCACTGACGGGTAAGCGGGCGAAAGCGGCGCTGCTTGTCGCTGGTGACCAGCAGAGCAATGAGACGATTGCCACGAACGTCGGGATCGCCCCGTCAACACTCGCCTTGTGGAAGCGTCAACCGCTCTTCGCCGCCCACGTTGATCGCATTTGCACCGAAACGCTGGCTGCCCTCAAAGCCGAGGGTATCGCCAGCAAGCAGAACCGCATCGATCTCATGGTCGCGGAGCATGATCTTCTCGAGCGCATCCGCGCCGAACGCGCTGCTCACCACGCCAAGCATGACGCCGATATCCCTGGCGCCGACACGGGGCTGTTGGTTCGCACCATCAAGATCGTGGGGGTTGGGCGCGATCAGCAGACGGTTGACGAGTGGGTGATTGACAACACATTGATCAACCAGCGGTCCGCCCTCAAGCGCCAGGTCGCTCAGGAAAAGGGCGAGTGGACTGAGAAGCGCGAGGTCAAGGGGACCGTCACGTTCGCCGATGTCGTCGCCTTGGCTGGCGACGGGGACGACGTCTAATGGCGACCGCGACGCTGAGCCGACCCCAGGCACGTCGCGTGGTTGACCGGGCACAGGACCCGGTCTGGTTCTGTCGCACCATCCTCGGGCACGACCCGTGGGCACTGCCCGAGCGGATCATGCAGGCGGTGGCCCAGCCCCGGGCACGCGTCGCGGTCAAGTCGTGCCATGGGTCCGGGAAGACGTTCTCCGCCGCCGAGATCGTCCTCTGGTGGACGGTCGTCATGCGGGGCCTCGCGATCACGACTGCGCCCACCTGGCACCAAGTTGAGCGGCTCCTGTGGAGCGAAGTCCGTCGTGCTCACGCTGGCGCCCGGTTCCCGTTAGGCGGCGAGTTGCTTCAGACCGAGTACCGCATTGGTCCCAATAACTACGCGGTCGGCCTGAGCACCAATGAGGGCGTGCGGTTCCAAGGGTTCCACGCCGACCGTGTACTGGTCATCCTCGACGAGGCCCCCGGTGTCGCTGCCGACATCTACGAGGCGATCGAGGGCGTGTTGGCCGCGGGGGATGCCCGCATGTTGATGCTCGGCAACCCCGTCGTCTCATCGGGTCCGTTCTACGACGCGTTCACCCGCGACCTCGCGAGCTGGACCACCTTTACGATCGACGCCCTCGCCACCCCGAACTTCACCGACGACCTCTCCCGGCCCATGAGGCTGGACGAACTGCGGGCCCTCACAGCCGAGGAACTCGCCATCGCGCCGCGTCCGTACCTCGTGACCCGTCAGTGGGTCCGCGAGAAGCTCGAGCAGTGGGGCGAGGAGTCGCCGTTGTTCGCTTCCCGCGTCCGTGGTGCCTTCCCGGCCCAGAGCGAGGACGCCCTGATCTCGCTGGCCTGGCTGGAACGGGCGGCCATCCCGGTCGACCCGATCCCGTACCTGGCCGACCCGATCGTCGCGGGTGTCGACGTTGCGGGCCCGGGCGAGGACGAGACGGTTCTCACGCTGCGGACGGCCGGTCGGGCACCGTACCGCATCCTCTCGATCCAGGTGTGGGCCAGCGCCGACCCCCGCGGTGCCGTCGTCGCGGCCCTGGCGCCGTACCGCGACCGGCTCGTCAACGTCAACGTCGACGCGATCGGGGTCGGCTACAACTTCGCGCTCCACCTCGAGGACCAGGGATTTCCCGTCACCCAGGTCAATGTTGGGGAGCGTCCGACGTCGGACCACACCGACCGGTTCGCGAACCTCAAGGCGCAGCTCTACTGGGCCCTTCGGGAAGCCATCGCCGCCGGCGACATCGTGGACCTGACCGATGACATCGCCGTAAGCCAGCTCGTTTCGATCCGCTACCGACAGGACAGCCGCGGTCACATCGTCATCGAGAGCAAGGAGGCGGCGCGCAAGCGGGGGGTCAAGAGCCCGGACCGGGCCGAATCCGTGATGCTCGCGTTTGCCAACGTCGAGGAGGACGGCGGCGAGGTCGTCGTCGGTAGCTACATGCGAGGGCTGTACCGATGACCACCTACCGGTTGCGACCCGCGACGGTGATCGCGGAACGGTTCGACGGGAGCGCCCGCAGCGCCGACAGCGTCATGACGACGGTCCGGGGCAACCACCGCGAGATCCAGTTCGCGCCCGGTGGCATCGATGGCAGCCAGGGCGCCCTCATCCTGCGGACCACGCTGGGCATGCTCGTGGCCAACACTGGCGACTATGTGATCCGGAGCCCGGACGGCGGCTTGATTTCGTGTGACGCGAGGCTGTTCGAGGCCGCGTACGAGTCGGTGGACGATGACGGTCGGACGCTCCGGCGGCAATTCAGAGCGGAGGTGGCGCCATGAGGACAGCGCGGGGATGGAGGCTCACGGAGCGGCAGATTGAGACATTGGACCGATTGGCTCGAGGCGATAACGCAGCCGAGGCAGCCTACACACTCTGTATTGCTGAGTCGACGGTCAAGGCGCGATTGAAGGCGATCCGAGAAGCGACGGGATGGCCCGGCACGACGACCGGTCTGGTGGTCGAAGCTCTCCGTCGCGGGCTGATACCGATTGCTGAGTGGCCCGACCGATCACAGGAGGCCCTATGAGCATACGAGTGGTGACAGACGAAATGGTCGAGGCGGCAGCGCAGGCGCTGGCCGACAAGTACGGCGATTCCGATATAACAGAACATAACGACGCGACAGGTGGGTGGGGCTGGCGCTGGGATGTGTTCGCTCGTGCGGCCCTCGAAGCCGCGTTAGCGGTCACACCCGTCGGCCAGCCGGTCCGGCGAGCCAATCGGGGCGTCCAATGACTACTCCCATCCGCAGCGAGCCCATCGCCACGTCGGCCCCCGGCCGACCCACGACCTTCACGCTGACCGAGGCGACGCACAAGCGCATCCAGCAGGAGCGTGACGGGGCTGGCGACGAGTGGGGCGTCGTCAAGACGTTCCGCGACTACGCCGCCGGTCGCCACGTCCTGACCCTGACGGCCAACCAACAGGACGTGCTCCGCAAGCTGACCAGCTCGGACCCCGGACGGACGTTCGCCGACAACCTCTGCAAGGTCGTGCTCCGGGCCGTGTCCGACCGCCTGGCCGTCGAGCGGTTCACCGTCGAGCCCGTCGACGACAGCGAGGCGGCCAAGTCGTCAGCCGGAGCCGTCGCCGAGTACCTCGCCGGCGTGATGACGCGCAACGGTGGCGGGTCGCTCCAGACCAAAGTCCATTACGCCGCGATCCGGGACGGCAACACCGCCGTCAGCCTGCGGTGGGACAACGCGCGCCAGACCGTGCGGGTGCGGCCGGAGCCGTGGTGGGACGGGACGTCGGGCACTTGGGTCGCCTACGACGCCGACGGCGAGCCCGAATACGCGGTCCGGGACTGGACGACCAGCGAGGCCGTGGACGTCGACGGCCGCTTCCACTACCGGGACGTCCAGCGCCGTGTCGTCTGGTGGCCGGACCGGATCGAGCGGTACCGGAAACGAGGGCAGGGTTGGGAGCCGTCGCCACTACCCGGCGAGCCCGACACTGGGATCGTCCCGTGGGTGCGACCCAACACGGATCAAGCGCTCCATCTCCCGATTATCCACTTCGCGGCCAACGCCGACGACGACCATCCGTACGGCGTCAGCGACCTGGCGGGCGGCGTCTTGAGCCTCCAGGACGAGATCAACGACATCCAGCGCAGCGTGACCGGCGCCGCCCGGCACGCGGGCTTCCCCATGTACTTCGGCTCCGGGATCAAGCAACCCAAGGGGACGCCGGACAACCCCAACCCCCGGCTGGTCATCGAGGTCGAGCCGGGCATGTGGGTCACGGTCGAGAACCCCGACGCCCGCGCCGTCGTGTTGCCGGCCGGAGAGATTCGCCCGCTGATCGACGCCTACGACCTCAAGGTGCGGGCGATCTGCCGGATGACCAGCACCCCGGTCCACGAGATCACGGGCGAGTGGCCGTCGGGCGAGGCGCTTTTGCGGGCCGAGATCGCGCTGGTCCAGCGGGGCGAGCGATTACAAGACCTGTTTACCGGCTCCTGGGTCACGTTCGCCCACCGGACGACGGAACTGGCCAACGCGTTCGAGCGGAAGACGCTCGACGAGGCGGCGCTGATCGGGTGTCAGTGGGCCAGCGTCGACCGGCGCGACCCCCTGAGCCTGGCCAACATCCAGGACGCCCGGGCGACGGCCTTGCAGAAGACCGAGACCTTGCGGTCGCCATGGGGGTTGCGTGAGGCCGGGGTGCCGGACGACGCGGCCAAGGCCATTGAGGCCCTCAACGGCATGGACGCGATGGACGGCGCCGGTGGCGTCGGAGGAGGGACGGCATGAACAACGACACGACCTTGATGGCGGCCATGATCGACCGCGACCAAGAAGACGAGGCGGACCGGCGCCTTGCCCAACGGTTCGTGACGTTCCACCGCGAGCTGTCCGAGGCGGGACTCAGTCCCGAAGAGTCAGCGGTTCTCGCAATGGATCTGCTGCGCTTCGTCCAAGACCCACGGCCTGACGAAGTCGGAGGAGGAGACTGATGGCAGCGCGTATCCCGGCGGATGAGTTCTATCTCCATATCGCCCGACAGGGTCGCCTTCGCCACTTCATTGCGGTGATCTACTGCACCGGCATTGTGTTCGGGATGTTGCTGGGCGTGATGCTCTCGCTCCTGTGGGAGGTCACGTAATGGCAGCACGCATCCCGGCGTCCGCGTCCCAGGCTCTTGACATCCTGACGGCGTTCTCGGCGGTATCAGCCCGGTCGCTGGCTTACACGCAATGAAGCGGGTCGACTGACTCTGGGGAAGGGGTAGGGGATGGACGGCGTTAGCTTCCACGACGCGCTGGACATCAGCACCGGCGTCGCCCATCGGCATCGGGCCAACGTGCTGGTCAGCAACAGGGTTGCTGACGACGATCAGCTTGTCGCGATCGTTCGGGCTGCCCTTGAGGCCCTTGCCCGCGACCGAAGCGTGCCGTTGCCACCGGGTGCCCGTGGTCCGGGCGGCGGCGCTGTCGCGGATGTGGCTTTCGTGTTCGCCTACGACCGCCTGGATCTGCTTGGCACGGGCCAGACGATCGCACGGGGGCAGTACATCTCGCACACGCTGGATGGCCGATGGCATCCAGCCACATTGCCGGGAGGTCGCGAGCGGCAGCAAGATGGCGACTATCTCGTCGTGCTCGATCGGCCGGCCTGATCGCGACCCTGACGACGGCGGTGGGGACGGCACGGACGGAGGAGGAGACGTGAGCGACGGGCCAATTGTCTCGTTGATGAGGGATGCGTTAGAGACGAGAGACGCGCTCCTTGATCTGGCTGTTCAACTCGAACTTGGACCTGATGAGTGCAAGGAGCTAACGAACACGGTCCTGGCACTTACTGACGACATGAAGGCCGCGACGGAGTGGGCGACGTCGCTCCGGCGTCATGCAGAAGCCGGCGGCGTCCCAGTCGACTGGCGCCTTTGGTTCGACCAGCAAGTAGCACAGCGCAAAAGGGAGGCTCAGCCATGAGCGACGGCTCGATCACGTTCTGCGTTGCGTTGATCTGCCTGACCGTCATCGTCTGTGTCGGTATGCTGGCGAGCCGAAAGGGGTAGGGGATGGATTGGCTAACAGTCGGACTAATCGCACTCATGGCAGTTGCGGGAGTCATTGCGGCTGGGTTCGGCTTGCGACAGCGGGATCACCTGGATGACTGACGAGCGGCCACCACGTCGCCCGAACCGCCCCCGCGGCATCACCCCGCGTCTCGACCGGATGCTGGCCGACCTTGGCCGGGACGTCGAGCGGATTGTCCTCGATGTCGCCGGGTCCGAGTTCGTCCCGATGACCGGGGCGCTCCGGGGCCGGGCGATGCCACGCATCACGCGGTCGCTGGCGACGGTCTACCCGGCGCGGCGCGATGCGTCGTCGCCGCTGGAACGCCTGATCCTAGACGAGTCGCTGGCGACGTGGGATCAGGTGCTCGTCGCCGAGGCCGACCGGCTGCGGAGCCAACTGTCCGATCGGCTCCTGGCCGCGATCGACGCCAGCGACGACGACCTTGCCGAGCTGCTGCGGATAAGTCGGATGGCACCGGAGCGGAGGCTGGCCATCGCCCGGGCGCTGGACGACACGCGCTCGTGGGTCGATCCCAACGGCCACCGGCTCAGTGACCGGGTCTGGAACGCACGGCAGGGGGTGCGGCGGGCCATCGACCAGGAACTCCGGCTCGGGATCGTGCGGGGTGAAGGTCCCCGGACCGTTGCCAGGGCGCTCCGGCAGTACTTGGCGCCACTGGTCGACGGGCAGGTGGCGACGCTGGGGAGTCGGGCGGGTCACGGGTCCTACGCGGCCCGACGGCTGGCCCGGACGGAGCTGACGCGGGCACGGGCGCAGGCGACCGTCGAGGCGGCCAGCCGCATCCCGACGACGCGGGGGATGAAGTGGAACACCTCCAACAGTCACCCGAAGACCGATCAGTGCCTAATTGCCGGGACCATGATTGCGACAGCCACAGGGCCGAAGCCGATTGAGTCCGTAGCGGTCGGTGACTACGTTCTGACGCATGAGGGCCGCTACCGCTCGGTCACGCGGCTCTATCGTTCTCAGGTTGTAGTTGACGAATTGCGGGTGCTACGGACCCGAGGGGAGACAGGTCGCAGTCGTCAGGCAGTGATGACACGAAGCCATCCTGTGCTAACTGCGAAAGGATGGATTTCGGCAGGCGATCTCCATAGGGGAGACCGTCCCATTGTGCTTCACGAACGGCACGACGGACCCCTTTCTCGATCTCTTGGTGATGGGAGACGCAGAGCATCACAAGATTCTGCGCGAAGTGAGCGTGCTGCTGAACACCGAACAGTCGTCGAGGCACGATGTGATGAAGTGTGGCATTCGGGGCGCCGCAAACATCGCAGGTCGTTCCAAGATAGGTCCGAGCCCATTGGGCGGCCCGTGTCTGCATGCGATAGCGGCCATTGTTCGGTGAACCGCCCTTCCAGTTCGGGTTCCCCTCTCGTTGCCGTTCTTCAGACATCGCGAGCCGCCGTTCGGGCGATGACGGCGGCATCCCTTCATGGCGCTTGCCGTAGTTCGGGTTCGACTTACCGTACATCGGGCGGCAGGCCATTGAGCAATGGATCTGAGAGGCGCTATAGGATGAGTGAACGAACGACTTCCCACACGTGGGACATGTACGAGGCGTCGCGGCGTGATCCCGTTGATAACAGGCGTTGGAGCAGAACTTCCGGCCGTTTGCGATCTGGCTGGGCGTGGTCTGAAACACGATCCCGCATTGGACGCATGTACATGGCTGCTTGGTCCGCTTTGGGGCTGCGCCGCACGACCTGGAGCAGAAACGACGTTTCGCAAAATGCGACGGGTGCCCCTTGTCGCACGCACGAGGAACTATTTCAACGCCACAGACTTCACAGTGTTTCGTCATACGTCGATTATAGCATGCCAACGGATAATAATCCATTGTTGGTTGACGTGTTCAACTTCGAGGTGTTCGAAGATCAAAGCTACATTGCCAACGGTATCGTGGTCCACAACTGCAACGACCATGCGACCCAGGATCGCTACGGACTGGGGGCGGGCGTCTACCCGCTGACGGCGCTGCCGACGTTGCCGGCGCATCCGCACTGCTCGTGCTATTTCACCGTCTCGTTCCCGAATCGCGAGGAGAGCGACCGGATCATCCGGGCGCGGTATGGGTTGTTCGAGGAGATGGCGTGATGACCGACTGGCTGCCGTATATCCGTGATCTGGCCGACGCGATGGGCCTGAAGGACTGGACGTTCAAGATCGACGATCGCCCGGCCGACGATGACGCTGATGCTGATGCTGATGCCCAGATACGGTGTATCTATGGTCAGCGTCGCGCCGTCATCCGGTTGTGCGTTGGTTTCGACGGATACGACGCCGAGAAACAGCGTGGCATCCTGACCCACGAGCTGATCCACCCGCACATCGACCCGATCGACACCGTAACGCGCAATATGGAGCCATTGATCGGTCGCCCAGCGTGGACCATCTTCAATGGCGCGATGGACGATGCCATCGAGAACGCGACCGATGCCATCGCTGTGGTGCTGGCACCCTTCCTGCCGCTGCCGCCGATCGATGAGCAAGTGCAGGAGGTGGCCTGATGGAACCGAGACCAGCGTCGCCGCCGTCGCCGACCGATGAAGATCGACGCATCCTCGTTGACCAGACATCCCGGTTCCTAATCTTCCTCGGGAACTGGTTGCGGCGCACCTATGGATTGTGACCGGCGTACCATAACGCCGGTCATCTGCTAGACTAGCCCTAATCAAAGAGGGTCGCCCGGTGGATCGATGATCCGCCACCGCCGCCCGTCTCTGTCCGAGCCGCTGCACCGCAAGGTGTCGCCCGTCTCTGACCGGAGACGGGCGTTTTGCGTTTTCAGCCGTTCGCCCGATCGCGCCAGGAGCCCGACATGAGCGATTCCGAGGACCAGGTGTCCAACCAGAACCAGGACGATCAGACCGACGACCAGCAGGATCCGTCCCAGGAGGACGACCAGCGGGAGTCGGAGGAGACGATCAGCGCCGCCGAGGCCGCCAAGCTCCGGAAGGAACTGGCCGACACGCGCAAGGAAGCCGCGAAGCACCGCACCGACCTCCGGAAGGTCCAGGCGGACGCCGCCAAGGCCGAGCAGGACAAGGCCAAAGAGCAGGGCAACTTCGAGAAGCTCTACGAGACGGCCCAGACCACGATCACCGAGCGAGACGACCGGATCGCGGAACTGGAAGGCCAGATCAAGACGGCCGAGCACACGTCGCTCCGGGTCCAGGTGGCCCAGAAGCATAAGCTCCCGGCCGACCTGACGGACCTGCTCCAGGGCGATGACGAAGCGGCGCTGGAAGCTTCGGCCAAAGTCCTCGCCAAGCACATCCGGATCGAGGCGCCCGACACCGAGGCCGGCCGGGCCGGTCGGCGGCAGTCGCAGGAAACCAAGCCGGTAGCACCCGGCAAGACGGTCGACGGCATCCAGAAGGTCGCCTGGACGCCCGCGTAACAGGCTGGATCACCGACCGGGACGGACCCGCTCCGCGTGACCAGCGATCGCACAGGAGAACGCAGCGATGGTCGCGGTCACGAAGACATCCCGGATTCGGTCGGCCACTCGGGTCGGCTACGAGGTCAACGACAAGGGGCAAGCCAAGGTGGCGCTCGCCACCGGCGATCTCGTCATCATCTCGCCCGACACCCCGCCCCGGGGATACGAGACGGTCTTTGACAAGGCGCCGATCACCGGCATCACCGAGGCCATGGGCGTCGTGCTCATGCCGGCCGTCGCTGGCGGTGATGTCGAGGTCGCCATCCAGGGAGAGATGGACGGGTTTACCGGCCTCACTCCGGGGACGCCGCTCTACCCCTCGACGGCGACGCCGGGCGGGATCGACACCACGGCTATCGCTGGGGCACCCGTTCGGATGCGAGCGGTCACGCCCACCCTCGTGCGATTTTCGTTCGTCTAGGCCCGGCCCAGGACACCCCGCCGCGTGGTGACGCGGCTCGGCCTGAGGAGGGCCACCCATCATGGCGAATGGACGGATCGATACCACGCACATCGACCTCGGCACGCTCGACACCAACTACGTCGCGGGCCTACGGACCCGGGCCGGCCTCGATGTCGGCGACCTGATCTCGCGTCTGTCGGCCGAACTCCAAGCGCTCAATGGTGGAGTCGACCCGCTGATCGCCGACCTGATCTACCCGACGACCGCGACCGAGGCCGGGGCACCGACCGAGGTGCGCGGATTCCAGGCCCGCAAGCGTGGCGAGTACGTCCCCGGTCGCCCGCAGTACGGCGAGCGGGCCCTCAATCACATGCTCCCGATCGATGACTGGGAGATCACCATCGGCTACACCGAGGACAAGCTCAAGGACATCAAGCTGGCGGAGTTCGACGCTCAGAACCGTGGGCTCCGGGCTGCCTGGGAGCTGCTTTACCGGCAGCAAGTCCTGACCCGTCTGTTCGGCAACGCCGAGGTAGCGGTCAGCCCCCGGTCGACCGCTACGTCTCCGGGCTTCGCGGGGTCCGGCACCGGCGCCAACGTCTTCGCCGGGATCTTCCCGGACAACCAGGCATTGCCCGCCGGTTACACCCACTACCTGCGCGACACCCTGGCCAACATCGCGCCGATGCTCCTGACCGGCGTCAAGCTACTCCGGCGCTGGTACCGCGGCCCGTTCGACCTGATCGCCTCGGCCGCCGTGGTCGACGCGATCGCGGCACTCCCGACCCCGACCTTCGTGCCGGCCGGCTCGATGCTGGTCCGGCCCGGGCAGGGGACGGCTGAGGCGCTCGTCGACGCCGCCCAGTACGTCGGGGTGCTCCACGGCGACATCCGGGTCCACATGGCCCTGACCGACTTCACGGACGCCAATTGGGCGCTCTACAAGACCAGCGGTGCTCTGAACGTCAACAACCCGCTGGCCTGGCGGTACGACGACCTCTACGGTCGCGACGTCGAAGTCCATAGCCGGGCGATGTTCCCGCTTGCCGACGCGAACTCCATTCAGCGTTTC
>JAABUS010008383.1_pt1 | contig 11383 bp, 10 predicted proteins | sample 5560161 | NCBI WGS metagenome assembly JAABUS01 (sample SAMN10711885, study PRJNA513376) | rock metagenome | isolation source: Antarctica rocks | place: Antarctica: Victoria Land, Trio Nunatak nord | collected 2016-01-04
AGCAGCTGCGGGTCGAGCTCGACCCGCAGTGGCTCGCCCTTGCGGGCACTGCGGACGGCCTGGGCCGCCTTGAGCGCCGCCGCGAGCTCGGCCCCCCGCGGTCGGGGGACCCGCAGCAGCAGCCGCTCCTCGGCCTGGGTGGAGGGCACCGGCCCGAGCACGTCGGCGTCGGCCGGCAGGACGAGCACGGCCCGCAGGTCGGCGAGCGCCGCCGCGGAGCCGTCGACGGAGGCCATGCGGCTGACCGGCGGGAAGCCGAGCGCGGCCCGGTCGGCGAGCTCGCGGGCCGCGAACCCGGCCGGGTCCCAGCGCACGAGTGCCTGCACCGGCGCCAGGCCGCGGTCGGCCATGACGACGACGCGGCCGCCTTGCGCTGCCGGCCGGGCCAGCGAGGCGGCCGCGGCCCAGCGGCGGAGCGCCTCCTCCGCCGCGCGCAGGTCGGCCCGGCCGAGCAGCGCCCAGCCGTCGAGCAGCAGGACCGCGCCGTACCCCCCGGCAGCGACCGGCTCGGCGCCGGGCGTCGCGACCACCAGCGCCGGCGTCGCCGGCACCTCGGCCAGAACCCCCTCCCGGCCGGAGGTGCGCACCGCGGTGCCGGGGAAGGCCCGGCCCAGCTCCTCGGCGGTGCGGCGCGCGCCGACGACGCTGGCGCGCAGGGAGTGCCCCCCGCACGCGAGGCAGGTCCAGTCACCGGCCAGGCGGCCGCACCAGCGGCAGGCAGGCACCGACCGACCGCTGCCGGCGGCGAGGGGCCCTGAACATGCCGAGCAGCGGGCCGGGGTGCGGTCGTGGGCGCAGGCCAGTGCCGGCACGTAGCCGCGCCGGGGCACCTGCACCAGCACCGGCGCACCGGCCCGCAGCGCCGCCCGGGCCACCTCGAAGGCCAGCGCCGGCAGCCGCGCCGACCGGGCCACCGGGTCGCGGGCCAGGTCGTCCTCGGAGGTCCCGTCGACCCGCGGCGCGGCGGCCCGCACCGTGGCGCGTCCGGCCTCCAGCGCACGCGCCCAGCCGGTCTCGACGAGCAGCTGGGCCTCGGCGGTGCGGGCCACACCGCCGAGCAGCGCGGCCGCGCCGGTGAGGTGGGCGCGCTGCACGAGCACCTCGCGCACGTGCACGTACGGCGCACGCGGTTCGGCGTGCAGGTCGTCGCCGTCGTCCCAGACCGCGACCAGTCCCAGGTCGGCGACGGGCGCGAACGCCGCCGCCCGGGTGCCGACCACAACCCGCACGGCGCCGCGCCGGACCGCGAGCCAGCGCCGGTAGCGCTCCGCCGGGCCGAGGTCGGCCCGCAGGGCGACATGGGCGACGCCGGTGGCGCTCAGCGCAGCCGACAGCCGGTCGAGGTCGCGGCCGTCCGGCACGACCACCAGGGCGCCGCGGCCGGCAGCGGCAGCGGCCTGCGCGGCGGCGGCCAGCTCGGCCGGCCAGGCGAGCCCCGGCAACGCCGACCACACGGCGCGCGGCGCGCGGCCACCCGAGAGCGCGCTCAGGAAGGCCGGGCCGGTCGGGTAGCGAGCCCAGACGGCGGGGTCGGGAGGTGCTGGCGCCGGTGCGGGCTCGGCCGGGGGTTCGGCCTCGACCCGGGCGTGCCGTGGCGGCAGCGCCAGCCGCAGCACGTCGTAGAGCGAGCCCGCCGCGCGGTCGGCCACCGCCCGGGCCAGCGTCGCGACCTCCGGGCTGAGCACCGGCTCGGGGCTGACCAGCGAGGCCAACGTGGTCAGCGGCCGGTCGTGGGAGCTCGCCTCGGTGCGCTCGAGCACGATGCCGTCCACCAGCCGGCCGGCGAAGCGCACCCGGACCCGGCAGCCGGCCTGCGCCCGGTCCGCGAGCTCGGCAGGGACGGCGTAGTCGAACGGCCGGTCCAGGTGGGCCAACCCGCTGTCGACGGCGACCCGCGCGACCGGCAGCCCGATGTCCGGCGCCGGCGGGGTCCTCGCCCGCTCCCCCGCCGACGTCACCCGCGCGAGGCTAGGTGAGCGGTACGACAGCCGGCCCGCCGACGGCTACTGGCCGGCGGCCTTGCGCAGCAAGTCGGCCCGGTCGGTCGACTCCCAGGTGAACTCCGGCAGCTCGCGCCCGAAGTGGCCGTAGGCGGAGGTCTGGGCGTAGATAGGCCGCAGCAGGTCCAGGTCGCGGATGATCGCCGCCGGGCGCAGGTCGAACACCTCGGTAACGGCGTCCTGCAGGACACTGTCCTCCACCACGCCGGTGCCCGCGGTGTCGACGAACAGCCCCACCGGCTCGGCCTTGCCGATCGCGTAGGCGACCTGCACCTCGCACCTGCTGGCCAGGCCGGCCGCGACGACGTTCTTGGCCACCCACCGCATGGCGTACGCCGCGGAGCGGTCCACCTTGGAGGGGTCCTTGCCCGAGAAGGCACCGCCGCCGTGCCGGGCGTAGCCGCCGTACGTGTCGACGATGATCTTGCGGCCGGTGAGGCCGGCGTCGCCCATCGGCCCGCCGATCTCGAACCGGCCGGTCGGGTTGACCAGCAGCCGGTAGCCCTCGGTCTGCAGGTCGAGGGCGTCGACCTCGGGGGCGATGACGTGCTCGGCGACGTCGGGGCTGAGCAGGTTGTCGATGTCGATGTCGGAGGCGTGCTGGGAGCTGACGACGACCGTGTCCAGCCGGACGGGGCGGCCCTCGGCGTACTCGATCGTGACCTGGGTCTTGCCGTCGGGGCGCAGGTAGGGCACGACGCCGTCCTTGCGGACTTGGCTGAGGCGCTGGGCGAGCCGGTGCGCGAGGGCGATCGGCAGCGGCATGAGCTCGGGCGTCTCGTCGCAGGCGAAGCCGAACATCAGCCCCTGGTCCCCCGCGCCCTGGCGTTCGAGCTCGTCGGTCTGCCCGCCGACGCGGGTCTCGTAGGCGGTGTCGACGCCCTGCGCGATGTCGAGGCTCTGCGCGCCGATCGACACCGAGACGCCGCAGGACGCGCCGTCGAAGCCCTTCTTGCTGCTGTCGTAGCCGATCTCGAGGATCCGCTCGCGCACGATGGTGGGGATGTCGGCGTACGCCTTGGTCGTCACCTCGCCAGCGACGTGCACCTGACCGGTGGTGATGAGGGTCTCGACGGCGACCCGGCTGCGCGGGTCCTGCTCCAGCAGCGCGTCCAGGATCGAGTCGCTGATGGCATCGGCGATCTTGTCCGGATGCCCCTCGGTGACCGACTCGGATGTGAACAGGCGGCGCGACAAGACAGGCTCCCTCGACGGTCGGCGTGGCACAACCCTATCCGGGCCCGGCTCAGCGCGGCGGCAACCGCACCCGGACGAGGTCGAGCACGGCGTCGGCGAGCGCGTCCTTGGAGCCCAGCGGCACGTCGTACGACGACCCGTCGGCGGCCAGCACCGTCGCGGCGTTGCTGTCGCCCTCGAAGCCGGTGGGGTGCCCAGCCTCGCCGACCTCGTTGACCACCAGCAGGTCGCATCCCTTGCGGGCCAGCTTGGCGCGTCCGTGCGCGAGCACGTCGCCGCTGTCGTCGCCGGTCTCGGCGGCGAACCCCACCAGCACCTGGCCCGCGCTCCGGCGCCGGCCGAGCTCGAGCAGCACGTCCGGGTTCTGCACCAGCTCCACGGTCAGCTGGTCGGTCTTCTTGCGCTTGGTGGCCAGCCGGGAGGTGGGCCGGTAGTCGGCGACCGCGGCGGCCATCACCACCACGTCGCTCGCCGCACCCTCCGAGAGCACCGCGTCGGCGAGCTCGACGGCGCTGGTGACGCGCACCACCTTGGCCCCGGCCGGGTCCGGCAGCTCCGCGGCGGCGCTGACCAGCACGACCTCGGCGCCGCGCGCGACCGCGGCGCGCGCCAGGGCGTAGCCCTGCCGACCGCTGCTGCGGTTGCCCAGGAAGCGCACGGGGTCCAGGTGCTCGCGGGTGCCGCCCGCAGAGACCAGTACCCGCCGGCCGGTGAGGTCAGGGCCCCGGGCCCCGCGGGCGAGCACCCGACGGCAGATCCGGGCCAGCTCGTCCGGCTCGGGTAGCCGGCCCCGCCCGCTGTCGGCACCGGTGAGCCGACCGGTCGCCGGCTCCAGCACGAGCACGCCCCGCTCCCGCAGCGTCACCACGTTGGCCTGCGTCGCGGGGTGCTCCCACATCTCGGTGTGCATCGCGGGCGCCAGCACGACCGGGCAGCGGGCGGTCAGCAGGACGTCGGTCAGCAGGTCGTCGGCGAGGCCGTGGGCGGCGCGGGCGAGCAGGTCGGCGGTGGCCGGCGCCACCACCACCAGGTCAGCAGCGCGGCCGATCGCGACGTGCGGCACCTCGTGCACGTCCTCCCACGCGCTGGCGGTGACGGGATGGCCAGACAGGGCCGCCCAGGTCGGCGCGCCGACGAACTCCAGCGCGGCGCGGGTGGGCACCACCCGAACGTCGTGCCCGCTCTCGGTCAGCTGCCGGAGCAGCTCGCAGGCCTTGTAGGCCGCGATGCCTCCCGCGACCCCCAGGACGACCGAGGGACGGGGCAGGGCCGGCGGGCCGGCCATCTAGACCGCCGGGTCGGGGACCTGCTCGTGGGTGAGGAGCCCGCCGTTGATCTCGCGCAGCGCGATGGACAGTGGCTTCTCCTGCACACCGGTCTCCACCAGCGGGCCGGCGTACTCCAGCAGGCCTTCACCGAGCTGGGAGTAGTAGGCGTTGATCTGCCGGGCTCGCTTGGCGGCGTAGATGACCAGGCTGTACTTGGAGTCGGTCGCCTCGAGCAGCTCGTCGATCGGAGGGTTGGTGATGCCGATCGGGTTGGCGACGGTGCCGGACACGGGTCTCCTCGGCGTTAGGTGATCTCCATCAAGGCTAGCAGCCGGTCCGCGGCGCCCTCGACGTCGTCGTTCACCACCAGGTCGTCGAACTCGTCCTCGGCCGCCAGCTCGATCCGGGCCAGGTCCAGCCGGCGGCGGACCCGCTCCGGGTCCTCGGTGCCGCGCCCGCGGAGCCGCCTGGCGAGCTCGTCGAAGCTCGGTGGCGTGAGGAAGACCAGCCGTGCGTCGGGCATCGCCGCACGCACCTGGCGGGCGCCCTGCAGCTCGATCTCCAGCAGCGCCGGCACCCCGGCGGCCAGCTGCTCCTCGACGGGACGGCGCGGTGTGCCGTAGGAGTGACCGGCGTACTGCGCGTGCTCGAGCAGCTCGTCGGTGTCCACCTGGTGGGCGAACTCGGCCGGGTCGACGAAGTGGTAGTGCACCCCCTCGACCTCACCCGGCCGTGACGGCCGGGTGGTGAGGCTGACCGAGAGCCAGACGTGCGGGTGCCGGCGCCGTACCTCCGCGACGACGCTGCCCTTGCCGACGCCGGAGGGGCCGGAAAGCACGGTCAGGCGGGCCGGTGCCGGGGGCTCCGGGCGGCTCAGCGGCCCCCCTGACGGTTCGGGCGAAACCGCCTGTGCCTCAGCCGAACTCACGCTGCAGCGCCTCGCGCTGCTTGGCGCCGAGCCCGCGGACCCGGCGCGACGGCGAGATCTGCAGCTTGCTCATGATCTTCTGGGCGCGGACCTTGCCGACACCAGGCATCGCCTCGAGGACGGCGACGACCTTCATCTTGCCGACCGCCTCGTCGACCTCGCCGGTGGACAGGACGTCGGAGAGGCTGGCTCCGTTGGACTTCAACCGCACCTTGAGGTCGGCTCGGGACCTCCGCGCGGCTGCCGCCTTCGCCAGGGCGGCGGAGCGCTGCTCGGGGGTCAACGGCGGCAGCGGCACCTGCGGCATCCCCTTCCCGGCGGCGTCGGCGTCCCTGACAGGACGAGCCGCGAACCTAGCGAAACCGGGCCGGTGCGGGCAACGTGCCCGCGTGGGTTCGGCGCGTCCCGCTGAGATGAGAGTCCCTCACTGCTGACCGGACATCGGCTGACCGGACGTCGGCTGACGGGGGACGTGCCCGGACACCAGGGGCGCGCACCTGCTCGTCCGTCGTCTGGCCGAACCGGCTGTAGAACGCGCCCACGGCGCCGAACGACGAAGGGGTGTGCAGGCAGACCACCTCGTCCGCGACGCCCTCGACCCTGCGGCGGCCCTCCGGGGAGGCGACGGGAACGGCCACGACGACCGTGCCCGGCTGCGCCGCCCGGACGCACAGCACTGCGGCGCACAGCGTCGCACCGGTCGCCAGCCCGTCATCGACCAGCACCACGGTGCGTCCGGTCAGGCCGACCAGCGGCCGTCCACCGCGGTACTCCCGCTCCCGGCGGCGCAGCTCGATGGCTTCACCGGCCGCCACCTGCTCGATCGCGTGCTCGGTGACGCCGAGCTGGCGCACCACCGTCTCGTCCAGCACCCGCACGCCTCCGGGGCCGATCGCGCCCATCGCGAGCTCCGGCTGACCCGGAACGCCCAGCTTGCGAACGACCACGACGTCCAGATCCGCCGGCAGCGCGCGGGCGACCTCCACCGCCACGGGCACCCCACCGCGTGCCAGGCCCAGGACGACGACCTGCTGCCCTGCCCACCGTCCGACCAGCGCCGTCGCCAGCTCGCGGCCGGCGGCCGTGCGATCGGCGAACCGCGGCACCATGCTCGCCCTCAGCCGGCGCACCCCTCCGTGTGTCCGTACGCCGGCCGAGGTCAGCCGGCCAGGCGGGACTTCAGCAGCTGCTTGCCCTGCTCTGCGCCCTTGCGGCTGTCGGCCTGCGCCTTGCGGAAGAACCCGGCCAGGTCGGAGTCGCCGTCGCGGTCGGCGTCCTGGATGTAGGTCTCCAGGCGCAGCACGTTGCTCAGGCACACCTCGGTGAACCAGATGATGTTGTAGTCCTTGTCCTTGGTGCCGGTGACCTGTCCGGTCTCGCTGCTTGTCATGGCTGCTCCTCGTGGGCGTCGTACGTAGTGGTGGGCCCTACCCGCCCCGGTTCCGCGCACCCCTGCGCCCGCGCGGGTCGTTGCCGAAGGGCCCTGGTCGGCTAGCTCGCGTAGCCCAGCGAGGCAGCGAGCTGCGCCGCGGCGGCGGCGGGGTCGCTGGCCCCGGTGACCGGCCGCCCGACCACGAGCAGGTCGGCGCCGTCCGCCAGCGCCTGCTCCGGGGTGGCCACCCTGCCCTGGTCCTGCACTGCGGACCCGGCCGCGCGCACGCCTGGGGTGATGAGGACGACGTCCCGGCCGACCTCCGCCCGGACGAGCGCCACCTCGTGCGGTGAGCAGACCAGCGCGCCGGCGCCGGCACCGACGGACAGCGCCGCCAGCCGGCGTACAGCGTCGGCAGGAGGGCCGGCGAGCCCGACGGCGTCGAGCACGTCGGCGGACATGCTGGTCAGCACCGTCACGCCCGCGATCCTCACCTCCGGCGCGGCGTCCACCGCCGCCCGCACCATGTCGGCCCCGCCGGCGGCGTGCACGGTGAGGTACGTCGGCCGGAGCCGGGCGGCGGACCGGGCGGCGCCGGCGACCGTGTTGGGGATGTCGTGCAGCTTGAGGTCCAGGAACAGCGCCGCCCCGCTGTCGCCGCGCACCGCGTCGACGACCGACGGGCCGGCGGAGCAGAACAGCTCCAGGCCGACCTTGAGCGTGGACACCCACGGCGTGACCGCGCACGCCCAGCGGACCGCCGTGTCCTGGTCCGGCGTGTCGAGCGCGACCGCGACCGGCGCCAGGCCCGGCACTACCCCTGCTCCTCGAAGCCCACGGACTGCCGGGCGGCCGGTGGCTCGTCGTCGCCGACCGGGTCGGGGTCCTCGGGCACGTGCGGCTCGGGCGGCCGCTGGGCGACGCCGACGGCGTCGCTGAAGCGCTCGAAGCCGCGGTCGGCGAGGGCGCGGGCCAGCTCGTCCAGCACCCGGACGGGCGCGTGCGGGTCACCGAAGACGGCGGTGCCCACGCTGACCGCCGACGCGCCGGCAAGCACGAGCTCCAGCGCATCCAGACCGGTGCGCACCCCGCCCATCCCCAGCACAGGTATGTCGGGGAGCGCCTGGTGGACCTGCCACACGCAGCGCACCGCGACCGGGCGGATCGCCGGGCCGGAGAGCCCACCGGTGACCCCGCCGAGCGCCGGCCGCAGAGAGGTCGTGTCGATAACCATGCCGAGCAGGGTGTTGATGAGCGACAGGCCGTCGGCGCCCGCGTCCACGCAGGCCTGCGCGACGTCGACGATGGACGTCACGTCGGGGCTCAGCTTGGCGAAGACGGGCACGCCGGGCGCGGTCGCGCGGCGTACGGCGGACAGGACCGCCGCTGCCGCCGCCGGGTCGCACGCGAAGACCTGCCCGCGGTCCTCGACGTTGGGACAGGAGATGTTGACCTCGACCATCGACAGCCCCGGCCGGCCGCGGAGCCGGGCAGCCAGCTTGGCGTAGTCCTCGACGCTGCCCCCGGCGATCGACACGACCGCGCGGGCTCCCCGGTCGGCCAGCCAGCGCAGGTCGATGTCGAGGAAGGCGTCGATGCCCGGGCCCTGCAGGCCGATCGAGTTGAGCATGCCGCTCGGTGTCTCGGCCATGCGCGGTGTGGGCCGGCCGGAGCGGGGCTGGAGCATGACCGACTTGGTCACCACCCCCCCGAGCCGCGTCACGTCGAAGAACTGGTCGAGCTCCTGACCGGCGGCGGCGCAGCCCGAGGCGGTGAAGACCGGGTTGGGGAACACCACCCCGGCCAGCTCGGTGCGCATGTCGATGGCCGGCCCCGGGAGTGGCTGCGCGGTGCGCAGGACGACGTCGGTCACGACGGCCCTCCGGCGGGCAACGGTGCGCCGATGGGGTCGGCCGGGACCGTGCCGACGTCGTCCCAGCGCACCCGGTCGGCGAGGAAGACCGGGCCCTCGACGCAGGAGCGCAGCATCCTGGTCGTGCCGTCCTCACCGACGACCGGCAGCACGCAGGTCATGCACACGCCGATGCCGCAGGCCATCGACTCCTCGACGGCGACCTGCGCGGGGATGCCCCGCTCGGCCGCCAGCTCGGCAACGGCGCGCAGCATCGCCATCGGGCCGCAGGCGTAGACGACCTCGCTGCCGGTGCGGTCCAGCACCTCGGGCAGCACGTCGCTGACCCGGCCGCGCTCGCCGCTGCTGCCGTCGTCGGTCGTCACGGCGAGGGAGGAGGCCATCCGCTTGGCGTCCAGCTGCCCGAACAGCCGGTCGACGCTGGCGGCGCCGAGCACGAAGTCGACCCGGCAGCCCCGCTCGCGCAGCGCCGCCGCCAGCGGGAGCAGGGGCGCACTGCCGTATCCGCCGCCGACCAGCGTGGCGGTGACCGCCTGCCGCGGCAGGGGGAACGGCTTGCCGAGCGGCCCGACGACGTCGAGCGGGTCGTGCGGGCGCTGGCGGGCCAGCCAGGCCGTGCCCTTGCCGTGCACGGAGAAGATGAACTCCACGGTCCCGCCGTAGACCCCGCGCTGCCTGACCTCGTAGATGGCGAACGCACGGCGCAGCAACATCGCGGACTCGCTGCCGCCACCCACCTGCACGGCGAGGAAGTGGCCGGGCCGGCTCAGCTCGGCGATGCCGGGCGCGACCAGGGTCATGGCGTGGTAGGCGCCGACCCGGCGCACCGACAGCACCTCGCCCTGGACCTGCACGGGCATCTAGGACTCCCCCCTCGCGGCGGCCAGCAGGCGGTGGTGCTCCTGCAGGCTGCGCACCCCGATGTCACCACGGACCAGCGCCTCGATGCCCTGCACGCAGGCGGCGGCGCCCTGGATGGTGGTGATGCACGGCACGCCGGCGAGCACCGCCGCCGTGCGGATCTCGTAGCCGTCCAGCCGGGGCCCGACCCCCCAGGGCGTGTTGACCACCAGGTCGATCTCCCCGGCCAGGATCCGCGGCACCACGTCGTCGCCGAACCCGTCGCTGTGCTTGCCCACCACGGTCGCGCTCACCCCGTGGCGGGCCAGCACCTCCGCGGTCCCCACCGTGGCGACCACCTCGAAGCCGAGGTCCACCAGCCGCTTCACCGGGAAGATCATGCTCCGTTTGTCGCGGTTGGCCACGCTGACGAAGACCCGCCCCTTCGTCGGCAGCTCGCCGTACGCCGCTGCCTGCGACTTGGCGAAGGCGGCGCCGAACGCCGCGTCGATGCCCATCACCTCACCGGTCGACTTCATCTCCGGGCCGAGGACGGTGTCCACGCCGGAGCCCTCCTGCGTGCGGAACCGGCCGAACGGCAGCACCGCCTCCTTGACCGAGATCGGCGCGGACGCCGGCAGCGTCGCGCCGTCGCCGGTCGCGGGCAGCAGTCCCTCCGCGCGCAGCTGCCGAACCGTCGCCCCGAGCATCACCCGGGCGGCGGCCTTGGCCAGCGGGACCGCCGTCGCCTTGCTGACGAACGGGACAGTGCGGCTGGCCCGCGGGTTGGCCTCGAGCACGTAGAGCACGTCGTCCTTGAGGGCGTACTGCACGTTGAGCAGCCCGCGCACACCGACGCCCTCGGCGATGCCGAGGGTGAACGTGCGGATGCGCTCCAGCTCGGCGCGGCCCAGCGTGATCGGCGGCAGGGCGCAGGCCGAGTCGCCCGAGTGGATGCCGGCCTCCTCGATGTGCTCCATCACGCCGGCCAGGTAGAGGTCGCTGCCGTCGTACAGCGCGTCGACGTCGATCTCGACCGCGTCCTCCAGGAAGCGGTCCACCAGCACGGGGTGCTCCGGCCCGATCAGCGTCGAGCGCTCGATGTAGTCGGCGAGCATCGCGTCGTCGTACACGATCTCCATGCCGCGGCCGCCCAGGACGTACGACGGGCGCACCAGCACCGGGTAGGAGACCCGGTCGGCGATGGCCTTCGCCTGGTCGTACGACGTGGCGACGCCGAACCGCGGCGCCGGCAGGCCGGCCTCCTCGAGGACCCGGCCGAACGAGCCGCGGTCCTCGGCGAGGTGGATGGCCTCCGGCGGGGTGCCGACGATCGGTACGCCGCAGTCCTTGAGCTCCTGGGCCAGCCGCAGCGGGGTCTGGCCCCCGAGCTGCACCACAACTCCTGCGACCCGGCCGCCGCCCGCCGCTGCCGACGCCTGCTCGGCGGCCACCACCTCGAGCACGTCCTCCACGGTCAGCGGCTCGAAGTACAGCCGGTCGCTGGTGTCGTAGTCGGTGCTGACCGTCTCCGGGTTGCAGTTGACCATCACGGTCTCGTAGCCCGCCTCGGACAGGGCGAAAGAGGCGTGCACGCAGGCATAGTCGAACTCGATGCCCTGCCCGATCCGGTTGGGACCGCTGCCGAGGATGAGCACCTTGTCCTTGCCGGACGGCGCCACCTCGTTCTCCTCGTCGTAGGACGAGTAGTGGTAGGGCGTGCGGGCGGCGAACTCGGCCGCGCAGGTGTCGACCGTCTTGTAGACCGGCCGGACACCCAGCCGGTGCCGCAGCCCACGGACCTGTGCCTCGGTGCGCCCCGTGACGACGGCGAGCTGCTGGTCGCTGCAGCCCATGCGCTTCGCCTTGCGCAGCAAGGCTTCTCCCAGCTCTTCGCACTCGAGC
>JAABUS010008384.1_pt1 | contig 11382 bp, 13 predicted proteins | sample 5560161 | NCBI WGS metagenome assembly JAABUS01 (sample SAMN10711885, study PRJNA513376) | rock metagenome | isolation source: Antarctica rocks | place: Antarctica: Victoria Land, Trio Nunatak nord | collected 2016-01-04
AGGTCGGCTCCGGCCCGGCAGGCCTCCAGGGCCACCCCGGCGCGCCAGGTGTCGACGCTGATCACCAGGTCGGGATGCCGATCGCGGACACCCGCGATGAACGGCACCACCCGGCGGATCTCCTCCTCCAGGCTCACCTCGGCACCCGCTCCGGCTTTGACCCCTCCGATGTCCACCAGGTCCGCGCCGTCGGCCACCGCCCGGTCCACCGCTTCCCCGGCAGCGCCTTCGGCCCAGGTCGCTCCGTTGTCGTAGAACGAGTCCGGAGTGCGGTTGACGATCGCCATCAGCGCCGCCCGGTCCCGGCGCAAGGCCTTCCCGCGCAGCACGACGGCCGGCCGGGTCGGCGGTGCGGTGCTCATGCTGCCGCAGCCTAAGACGCCGCCGGGCCGATGGTGCTCCGCTCGATCAGCGCCGCCAAACCGTCGGCATCCAGCAGATCGACGGGAGCAACGGTGAGGCCGTCGGCCACGTAGTGGAAGGCCGCCCTGACCTGCTCTAGCGGCGTTGCGCTGAGAGCCGCCCAGGCCAGTCGGTAGGCGGCCAGCTGAAAAGACGTCGAAAGTGTAGGTAGCGGTCATGATGTTCTCCTCGAGTCCGGTTGATCGGTGTGTCGATACAGACCGGACACCACGGCGAAACTCATCGCCGTTGGACTCCTGGAGTCCGGCGCCCCGGACGCGGATTGACCTTGGCCAAGACGGTCGCGAAGGTGAGCGTGGTCAGCGACACGGCGGGCGAGAAGAAGAGCCTGGCAGCCCGTTGAGTCGGCCTGGTGCGCGGTGTCGGGATTGCTCCCGGTCCGTTTCCCCAGGCCGCTCGCCGAACCCGCCGGCGTGTCTCCACGCAACGGGCTCTCCACGGCGACTGCCGTCAGGCTGGTTTCGGCGGGGCCCAGGGTGTCGGGATCGCGCCTCGGTAGCGGTACCGGGTGACCGGTACCGCTGCGAGGTCGAACAGATTGATCCCGTTCGCCGACAACGGTTTCCACCGGCCGTCTGGGCGGCTGAATTGCCGGCGGAAGTCCTTCCACGTCCAGCGATGCAGCGTCGATAACCACCGTGCGACCCGCCACCACACAAAGTGTGCCAGGCGGGCGAGCGCGTGTTTACGGACGGCACGTCGGAAGTAGTTGGACCAGCCGCGGACGATCTGGCCGAGCCGGATCAGTACGGCTTTCGGGTCCTGCTGCGATGATCTGTTCGTCGCGGCACGGATCTTGACCTTCAACGACCGGACGGGCCGGTCTGCGATGAGGGTGTAGACATGCCAGGTGTTCGTTCCGATCTGGCGGCGCCACTGGATGCGGAACCCCAGGAATTCGAACCCCTCGCTCATGTGCACCACCCTGGTTTTCGCCTCCGAGAAGGACAATCCCATGGTGGCCAACACATCTGCGATCTTCTCGCGCAGAGTATGAGCGTCGCCCTCGTTGCCGTGCACGAGCATGTTCTCCCCCTGGGTGCTGGGTGACGCTATGGCATCACCGGTGGGCCGGCCGGGCAACCGTTGGGCTGCCCGGCCGAAGGGCTGGTTACTCGGTGGTGCGGGTGGTGCGCTCGGTGGTGACCGTGCTGTAGCGATCGAGGCCCAGGACGTCGGCGGTGATCTCGTGGGAGCGGCCAAGGGTGCCGTCGGTGCGGGTGAACCCCTCGACCCGCGGATCGCCGGTCACGATGACGGTGTCGCCCTTGGTGAAGCTGGCGGCGGCGTTCTCAGTGCGGGATCCGAGCACGGTCACTCGGTAGAGTGCTAAGCAGAATCTGACGGCAGCGGTGACGCCAAGCATTGATCTGACTTGGACGATCACGCGAGTCCGGTCAAGGTGGGTGAACAGTGAGGTCGTCCCTCACCTGCGTCCGGACACGTCGAGCAACCGGAGTGGATTGGCGGAAACCAGGATGTCGGTCGCGACTTCGCCGAATCGAGTCCGGAGTTGCGGGATGATGGTCGCCCCGATGTGCTGGTATCCCCAGCCGCCGTTGGCGTGCAGGGAGTTTCGGTGGTTGATGTCGTGGGACAACAGGATCTGCGTCTCGAAACCGTCGTCCAGGAGCTGGGCGATCACATCGAGTCGTTCGTTGTCGTCCGGATACCCGATTCCCGTCACCTTGCGGCTGCGGGACGTTCCGAAATTGTCCATCTCCACGTAACAGCCCCGCTTCAGCAGATGCCGGAGCTGCGGCAGGTCCAGCTCGCAGTCGAGGTGGCTGAACGCGACCCGGGTCGGATCGGCTCCGGCCCGTTCCAATATGTCCAGCGCGGCCGGTGCCTGCCGCGCGAACGGATGTACATGGACATTGATCGCCAGCCCGGTTGCGGACTGGGTGATCGCCGCGGCCCTGAGCGAGGTCTGTTCGACTTCGGTGATGACCGCGCTGGTACCGATTTCGCCGATCATCCCGGGCAGATGCCCGGCGATGCCCTCATGGACCTGGTGTTGCCACTGATTGCTTAGTTCCTCGGCGCGCAGGTGCTTCACGGATGAAGGGAGGGTCGGTCCCAAGTACCGCCCGACGGTGACGATGATGTCCACCCCCGCCAGGTTGGCCGCACGTACGGCGAGGTCTACGCACGGACCGCATCCCTGAACGGTCAGGTCAACCAGTAGTGCGACACCCACAGTCGCCGCCAGGCGTAGTTCCTGGGCAGCCAAATACCAGTCGCTGAGCACCATGTTCTCCCGAGTCATGGCCTGCGGGTGGCTGGCCAGCTGTTCGCTGGTGGTTCGGGCAACGACTTCCGGGTCGTCCCAGTCCCGCCAGTGCCCCTCTCCCTCCCACCACACCCGGGAGTCAATGAGCAGATGCTCGTGCGGCAACACGTGTCCGTCTCCCACTCGGAACTCCTTCTCACCACCAGCAGTGCGGACGGTATAAGTGGCTTCGGCCATGCAGGCTCCTCCATCTGGTCGCTCCCGGCGCAGTGACTGTGGACACACTATTGACCGAACGATCGAACGTCTATACGTTCAGACCATCATGTGGGACGAAGAAGACCTGAGGGCCAGCTCGACGCCGCTGTGGGCGCAGTTGGCCCAGCGGCTCCGCGAGGGCATCGAGAATGGTGAATTCGCCGTCGGGAGTCTGTTGCCATCGGAGGCCCAGATCGTCGAGCGGTTCGGCGTTAGCCGCGGCACAGCCAGAGCGGCCCTCAACAAGACCGCCGCGGAAGGCCGGGCGGAACGGCGCTCGGGCAAGGGGACAAGAGTTCTTCCCGCGCCGGTCGAACTGCCCCTCAACATCCTGACGAGCTTCGCCGAGGACATGCGCTCCCGCGGCATCGACCCGGGATACCGAGAGATCTCGATAACCGTCGGCCACCCCCGTGAGGCTGCGATCGCCCGTGCACTCGGGATGGAAACCGGCCGAGAAGCGTTGCGGATCAGCAGGGTTCTGCTGGCGAGCGACGAGGCGATCGCCGTCAGTGTCTCGTGGCTTTCGCCGACGTTGGTGCCGATCGGCATGGAGGCGGAGTCGCATCGGGCCGCAACGGGTTCCCTCTACTCCTGGTTGGAGTCCCGCCTCGGCCAACGGGTGTCTCGGGGCACGGAGATCATCGCGGCCTCGCTCGCCGATCGGGAACTGGCCGTCCAGCTGAACATCCACGTGGGAGATCCGGTGCTGCACAGCACCCGGATCGCCCACACCCAGAGCGGCGAACCGGTCGAGTACGTCGACCGGTATTACCGGGCCGATCGGTACCGGTACCGATTGGAACTGGTTCGTCCATGACCGATCCTGTGATGCGAGGGCAAGCAGTGTTCGTCGGCGACGTCGGCTGGGACACCGCGGTACTCGCGCGAACAGCACTGCCCGAACCGGACGAGAAGGTCTTGGCAGAGCTGTGTGCCGATGGCGTCGGAGGGGTCGCCGCCAACGCTGCCGTAGCGTGTGCCCGAGCCGGCATCAGGACGACCCTCTGTTCGACGGTGGGGAACGACCTTTTCGCACCGATCATCCGAGACACGCTTCGGTCTGAGGGGATCGCCGTCACCCTTGACGAGGGTGACGGTCCGACGACGCGAGCCATCATTCTGCTGGACCACACCGGCGAAAAAAGGCTGCTGCTCTACCCGGGCTCAGGCATGTACCCCCACCACGCGACGGTGACCGCACTCGATCTCAGCGAGAAACCGTGGATTCACACCGCCCTGTACGACTTAGAGACGGGCTCGCACCTGATCGCCCGCTGTCGGGAGGCAGGGTCACCCTGGTCCATCGACCTGGAACCGGCGACGATCCCGGCGGACTTCGACCGACTGGCCAACGCGCTGGACGGCTGCAACACGGTCTTCGTCAATCAGCGCGCCGTCAGCGTCATCGGCGCCGGGGCCGTAGATCGACTCCTGGCCGCCGGAGTAGACCACGTTGTCGAGACCCTCGGGCCCGCGGGCGCACGAGTGACCTCCGGGAGTGGGAGCACGGGGTATCGGCCACCGAACAATGCAGAACCTGTGCGGGACACCACAGGTGCGGGCGACGCACTGGCCGGTTGGTACGTGGCCGGCCGGGTCCGCGGTCTGCCACCGGGTGACGCCGTGCGCCAAGGAGTAGCGGCGGCGAGCTGGAGCGTCCGAACCATCGGAACCACTAATTCGTACCCGACCGAACGTGAGTTGATTTCTTGCATGACCATGAATGGAGACGAACTATGACCGGACCGGTCGTCATGCCGCCGCGCCCGAGCGCCTTGAAGACATTCGATGTCGCTCACCCGATATTCGGTGTCGTGCACCTGCGGGCACTGCCCGGCGCCCCGATGTACGACGGCGAACCGGTTCGAGACATCTATGCCGCCGGGGTGCGCGATGCCCGCACTCTGGCCGAGGGCGGCATCGACGCCATCATCGTCGAGAACGCCAGCGATCAACCGTTCTTGCGACCAGAATTGCTCGGCCACGAGACGGTGGCCGGGATGACCGCGGCCTGCATGGAGATCCGTGCCGCGGTCACCAGCCCTCTGGGCGTCACCTGCGTGGCCAACGGCGCCATTCCCGGCATCGCGATCGCCAAGGCGGCCGGGGCAACCTGGGTGCGGGTGAACCAATGGGCCAACGCTTACGTTGCGAACGAGGGAATCATCAGCTCAGACGCCGGTAGCGCGATGCGCTACCGGAAGAACATTGGTGCGACCGACGTCAACATCCTGGCGGACGTGCATGTGAAGTTCGGGGCGCATTCCATCACCGCGGATCGCAGCATCTCCGAACAAGCGACCGATGCGGAATGGCATCTCGCCGATGTCCTCATCGCCACCGGAACCCGCACCGGCTCACCCACCAGCCCGGCCGAGGTCAAGGACGTCCGCTCCGGCACCAGCCTTCCCGTGATCGTGGGTTCCGGCCTCGACCCGGAGCAGGTACCGGCGTTGTTCGATGTTGCGGATGGAGCGATCGTCGGTCAGTGGCTCAAAGTCGACGGTCGCTGGTGGAACCCGGTGGACCCGCGGCGGGTAGAGCAGTTGATCCGGGCCCGCGAGCAGTTCGAGTGTGGTGACACAGATGCCTGATGTCAGCGCCGAATCCGATGTCTTCCAGTCGGCCGGCACCGGAACGACGTCGATGGTCTTCGTCACCGCCCGCTCGTTGCCGATTACCTCCGCTGCACGCCGGAAATCTGCAACACAGGGAGTTCTGACCCAACTGCGGAGTCTTGCGGACGCCGGTTGGAGCACCAATGTCGCCGCGATGTTCGGTGACGTGAACGAACCAACCGTCTATCAAACAGGTTTCGCCCACGACGTCGACCTGGCCGTCGTCTGGGAAGCGCCGGACAGTGTCGGCGCACTCCACAGCGTGGATGCGATGGTCGAAGCAGGATGGTCGGAACTGTTCGACAGTACCTGGGAGATCGGGCGCCGCGAATTCGCTCCCGTTCCCACCCGTCGCGGGAGGCAAGGTGCGACTCCGTGGGCAATGTTCGCCCTATGGGAATGGAACGACGCCTGGCAGTCTGCAACCCCTGCGGAGCGGCTGGAGTACGACGCCGAGTGTGACGTCGCCTTCCGGTTCGATGTCGAATCCGGAGTCAGCATTGCCGGCCGTCATCGGTTGGATCATCAGTCCCGGTGGCATCACCTCGGCATCTGGGAAGCGCCAACCTTCGACCACGTGACGCGGGGGATCGCCATGCACGAACGGGTGGGCGATTTCAAGTTCACCACCTCCAGGCACTACATCGGACGCAGCGTCAGCGCTGACGACTACTTCAAGGAGTGCTGAAGTGGCACCCACCATATGGATTCATCAGACAAGGAATCGACCGGGCTGGTACGAACTCCCGCCGCACGAGCAGGATCGCCTCCGCGCGCAGTGGGATGAGGCCGATGCCGTGCAGAAGGGCGCAATATTGGTCGGTCGGTATACCATCCGCGGCCAGAGCGACTACTCGACTCTCGAGGTCTGGGAGCTCCCGTCGCCGGAGGCCGCCTACGACTTCTGGGACAACCGGGTACGCGCTGGATACACGGTCTGGAACATCAGCGCCAACCTCGTCGGCCGAGATGTGCACGCCGCCGCGAGGATCGCATCATGAGTGCCCCGATCCTCGTGGCTCGCGATCTGACGAAGACGTACGGTCACGTCACGGCTCTCGCCGGGGCAGACCTGGAGGTCCGATCAGGCCAGGTGTGTGCCTTGATCGGCGACAACGGTGCCGGGAAATCCACGCTGGTCAAAGTCATCTCGGGTGTGGTGCGAGCCGATTCCGGAACCATCGAACTGGAAGGTCGCCGCCTCACCGTCGACAATCCTGCGCAAGCGCAGGAAGCCGGGATCTCGACGGTGTTCCAGGATCTAGCCCTGGCACCAGATCTGCATCCGACCGAAAACTTCTATCTGGGACGCGAGATCTTCCGCCCGGGCATCCTCGGCAAGCTGCACTTCACCGACAAGAGGACCATGCTCTCCGAGACCGCCAAGGAGTTCTCCGCGCTCGGCATCACCCTCCAGTCTCCAACGGTGCCGGTGGGATCGCTGTCCGGCGGCCAACGTCAATCCGTAGCCATCGCCCGAGCCGCCAGGTGGGCGAGCAAGGTCATCATCCTCGACGAGCCGACAGCGGCTCTGGGAGTGGTCCAGACCGATCGGGTACTCAGGCTGATTCGTAAAGTCGCCGATCGGGGTCTCGGTGTGGTGCTGGTGACACACAACATGACGCATGTGGTCGAAGTCGCCGACAGCGTTCAGGTTCTGCGCCTCGGCAAGCGCGTGGCGACCTTCGGCCGTCCGGAGACGACGGTTCAGAACCTGGTGGCGGCCATGACGAGCGACCCAGCCCGAAAAGGTGGTATGTCATGAGTCAGGTGTCAGATTCACCGTCCGCCGTACTGCCTGACGCACCCGTCCGAAGTCGCGCCGACCGCTGGAGGGAGCGGCTGGGAGGTGGATGGATCCTGCTGCTGCTCGTCGTGCTGGTCGGGACGTTCAGCGCGTTGAAGCCGGCGGAATTCGCCAGTTTGTTCAACTTCCGCACGTTGGCCATCGACGCCGCGATCCTGCTCGTGTTGGCGATCGGGCAGGCCTTCGTCATCATGACGGCGGGGATCGACCTTTCGGTGGGCTCGGTCCTGGTCTTCGCGTCGGTGGCGAGTTCGCTGGTCATGCTTGCCCTTTCCGGGCAGGACTCGTCCACCTACGGTCAGACACAGGCCTCCTGGTGGGTCATCGGCGCCGGGTTCGTCACCGCGATCGTAGCGGGTCTCGCCTGGGGGCTAATCAATGGATTCCTGGTATCCCGCACCAAGATCCCGGCGCTCATCATCACCCTGGGCACCATGGGAATGGCACTGGGCGCCGCCCAAGTCCTCACCAACGGGCAGGACGTCCGGGGGATCCCCCAGGAGCTGATTCGGGTCATCGGCTCCGGTCGGGTCGCGGGGGTTCCGATCCTGGTGCTGATCGCATTGGTAGTCGCCATCGTGGCCGCGATCATGTTGAACAAGACGCGATTCGGTACCTGGACGCTGGCCACCGGATCGAGCGAGGAAGCCGCCCGGCGGTCGGCGGTGCCGGTTCGGCGACAACTGCTGAAGGTGTACGCCTTCGCCGGTGCCTTGGCCGGGCTGGCCGCGATCATGTCGATCGCACGGTTCTCGACCACGACCATCGGTGGTCACACGCAGGACAATCTCGCGACGATCTCCGCTGTCGTTCTCGGCGGTACGAGCCTGTTTGGTGGTGTCGGCACGATTCTGGGCACCGTCATCGGCGTCTTCATTCCCGTCGTTCTGCTAAACGGATTCATCATCATCGGCATTCCGCCGTTCTGGCAGACCATCGCCATGGGTGCCGTCCTCATTGCCGCGGTGTACGTCGATCAGATGAAGCGCCGCCGACGAATCATGGCGTGACCATTGCCGGCCGAAAGCCACTCCGGTACCGGGGGCCGAGTTCGCCGGAGACCCTCTTCACACCACCTACGACGAAAGGAACCATCCAATGTTCCGTCGACCATACGTGGCATTCGCCGCGACCGCGCTGCTCCTGATGACCGGATGTAGCACCGATCCCGCCGGAGCACCCTCCGGTCCAGCCGCGCCGGGCAGCACGAACCAGGGCGCGACCGGGGGTGCCGTCGCTCTGGTGTTGGGGACGAGCGGCAGTCCGTTCTACGAGGCGATGGCCTGTGGGGCGAAGGCCGAAGCGAGCAAGCTCGGCATCGAGCTGGCAGTATCCGCGGCCTCGCAGTTCGCCGCCGATCAGCAGATCCCGGTGGTCAACGCGGTGACCGCGAGCAAGCCCCGGGTGGCCGTCGTGGTGCCCACCGATGCCCAGGCGTTGCAGGCGCCGCTGAAGTCGATGGTGGACGCCGGCATCCGCTTGGTGACCGCCGATCAAACCCTCGGCGATCCCTCGATCGTCGACAGTGCGATCGTGACCGACAACCTGCAGGGTGGTGCGATGGCGGCCGACGAGGTGAATCGCCTGATCGACGGCAAGGGCAAGGTACTGGTCGTCACCCAACCTCCGGGATCGACGGCGCAGGACCAGCGGGTGAAGGGTTTCGAAGACACACTCAAGACTCACTCCGGAATCACCTATCTCGGACCGCAGTACGCTTCCAACGATCCGCAGAAGGTCGCTCAGATCATCACCGCGACGGTCGCCGCCCATCCTGATCTCAAGGCCGTCTTCGCCACGAACGACCAGGGTGCGATCGGTGCGGTGAACGGCATCAGCCAGGCCGAGAAAGCGGGCACTATCAAGCTCGTTGCCTACGACGCGGCCAAGGCCGAGGTCGATGCCCTGAAGAACGGCGCGATCCAGGCGCTGATCGCCCAGAACCCGACCGAGGAGGGCAAGGTGGCAATGCAGACCGCGAAGGCACTGATCGACGGCAAACAAGTCGAGAAAAATCAGGTCACCGAGCTGGTCGTGATCCGAGACGGCGAGAACGATAAGGCCGATCAGTACGAATATAAAGGGACCTGCTGATGCATCGGACGATCCCGGGGCAACGGTCGCCGATGACAACCGCCGGTTCGGGGCCAACATGACCAGGGTGCTCTTCGTCGGCGAGTCGTGGTCGGTGACGTCCACGCACTCCAAAGGGTTCGACTCCTTCACCACCACGGCCTACTCCGAAGGTGGCGGCGCCCTGATCTCGGTACTAGAGGATGCCGGATTCGACGTGACCTACCAGCCGTGCCATGTCGCCATGACGTCCTTCCCGGGAACCCGCGAAGAACTTAACGGCTACGATGTCGTTCTGTTCTCGGACATCGGCTCCAACTCGTTCCTCCTGCCGCACAGCACGTTTCTCCACGGTGAGCGGTCGCCGAACAGGCTCGAACTGGTGCGGGACTGGGTCCACGACGGTGGCGGTTTCGGCATGATCGGCGGATACCTAAGCTTCCAGGGCATCGAAGCCAAGGCCAACTACCGCAACACCGCGATCGCGGGCATGATGCCTGTCGAAATGGAACCCGGCGACGACCGGCGGGAAACACCGCAGGGCGTCGCCCCGAAACCAGTCGGCGCACGTTCACTTACCGAGGGGCTCGAGGGTTCCTGGCCCGTGCTGCTCGGATACCAATACCTGATCCCAAAAACGGAATCGACCGTGCACGCAATGGTGGATCAAGATCCGCTGCTCGTGACCGGCCCTCACGGCTCCGGCCGCACTCTCGCCTACGCCAGCGACATCGGTGAGCACTGGGCGCCTGTAGAGTTCACCGACTGGCCGGGCTTCGGCCGCCTCTGGCGCCAAAGCGTCTCCTGGCTCGCCGGGTAGCCGGGTAGCCGGATACTCGGTATGGAAGGGCCAGTCGACAGCGACTCAGGCATCCAGTCGTGGCCTGCCGGCAAGGAGCTCGACCTACTCAAGGTACGTCGGCAGGGATCTCGTTCGAAGCGCCACGAGTTGCCGTCGGTGCGGTGCTTAGAAGCTCGAGAATGCCTCTGCCAGGTCTGCCAGAACAGTGGAGCCTGACGAAGACCCGAAATGATACGCCCGCTGAGAGAACTGCTCGGCTCCTCTCAGGCGTTCGGTAGGAGAGGCCCAGGGTCATGCTTTTCGGTTACTAGTGGTCCGTCGTTGAGTTGATCTAGTGGAGGGCGTCGCGGCCGCGTTGGACCTTGGTGATGATGTCGTCGGCGGTGGCTTTCCAAATGAATGGTTTCGGGTCGATGTTCCAGTGCTCGGCCCAGGTGGTGATCGCCTCGGCGAGGTCGACGACACTGATGAATCGTCCGCGACGGAGCCGCTTGTCGGTGAGTTCTTTGAACCAGCGTTCGATCAGGTTCAGCCACGAACTAGATGTTGGGGTGAAGTGCAGGTGCCAGCGGCGCCGGTCACGGCGGGCCAACCACTTGGTGATCTCCGGTGCCGAGTGCGCGGACAGGTTGTCCAGCACCACATGCACGGCCAGTCCCCGGGAGACCGATGCGTCGATCTGTTTGAAGAACCGCAGCACATCGGCGGCGGCGTGTCGTTCCTGCAGGTCGGTGAGGACTTCGCCGGTTGCCAGTTCATCGCCGCGAACAGATCGATGGTCCCGTTGCGTTTGTAGTCGTGGGTCATCGTGCCCGCGCGGCCCCGTTTCATCGGCAGTGACGGCTGGGTGCGATCCAACGCCTGGCATTTGAGTCTTCTCGTCGTAGCTTGGTGACGAAGAACCCGGTTGCTCCGGCAGCACACGAGCACGGCGTACACAGTCGAAACTGGAATCCATCGGCTGCCTACCCGAACCAGGCGTCCAAGACCCGACTGCAAGATCACGGCTTCGTCGACCGAGCTCTTTAGGACGCCGCCGGGCCGATGGTGCCCCGCTCGATCAGCGCCGCCAAACCGTCGGCATCCAGCAGATCGACGGGAGCAACGGTGAGGCCGTCGGCCACGTAGTGGAAGGCCGCCCTGACCTGCTCGAGCGGCGTTGCGC
>JAABUS010008385.1_pt1 | contig 11381 bp, 14 predicted proteins | sample 5560161 | NCBI WGS metagenome assembly JAABUS01 (sample SAMN10711885, study PRJNA513376) | rock metagenome | isolation source: Antarctica rocks | place: Antarctica: Victoria Land, Trio Nunatak nord | collected 2016-01-04
GGAGGTTGCTATCAGTGATGTGAAGAGTCACATGGCAGCTGATGGCCTGCCCACAAGAACTTGACACTGACTTAGTTAGTGGCAAATGTGCAAGTGTGCTTCAGGCTGTTGGTTTCTGCTGTGTTTCTTGGCTTTGTTGTTGCAGTCTGAGCAACACAGAGCCCCCAGGTTTGAACTACTTGTGCACACACATGTTAACATGAAAGTGCAACAATGCAGTCTTGGCCATATACGTTGCTGTGCTCAGCTAGTCTTTGTGTATCGTTTCGTGTGGAACCTCTACTGGAGAGCAAAGCTTCATGTCATATATGAGTTCAGCCTGCATGCATATGCCTAGCTTATTGACAACAGCATGATGATAGCAGAATTGAGTTGTGACTATTCGCAAGGCATCTAGATGTTAAGATCTTAACATTTTCACAATGCAGCTCATCTGAGCTGCTCGCATGTTTCACTTTATACCTTATAGTCTGGGGTGTGGAGCCAGTTGTGACTCATCAGATCAGACATCCTGGCTTGCAGCACAGGTGTAAATATTAATGTAACATTAATACATGTCAGCTGCTGTCATCCCTGCTGCTTATGCAGCCCTCATGCAATTCTCTGTAACATGAGTGATGTACGTCCAGGATCATCAAACAAAATGAGACATCAATGCAAATGCAGAAGTCATGGTCAACGCGCTCTCAGGCCTTAGCAAATTGGTAATCTGAATGAGGTATTTCAAAGAGACTTTGGCACAGATTTCACCGACACAAGCGTTACGCTCGCTGCGCGTCTGCACGTCTCGTTTGTCGTATCGAATTGGTGCCCTGCAGGACTATACTGCAAATATGCAGAAGCGTTAACCGGAAAAGGCAGCAATTGCGCTGCAGACGAGCAAGTCTCAGGAAGCTCACCTGAGAGCGGACTGGCGTTGTGCGCCAGTTCGGCTGTCGTACACCCTTGTCTGCGGCTTGGGCTCGCAGTCGGTGCGATCATTCTTCGTGGCTGAATCAAGTAGGGCACACTGCCATACGTGAGTCTGGAAGCAAAGGTCATATTGTGTCTGTACTTGATACGTACACGCAGCAAACGCATACCCTTAAGTACGAAAAAAGCGTGTCTTGAAATCTGTGTCAAGCTCGCAATAGTGTACTACAGTCTGTACCGTACCTTGAGGCGATGTGCTTCAGGCCAAAAAGAGGGATCTCGAGCCCGCGGCTGTCAGGGACGACTTGCTGCCTCAACCTCTTCATGCCGTGTTTGCACTGAGAAGTCGTATCCCAGCCAGTGAACAATGGCACAGCGGTATGCTTTGGGGCAGCAGTATTACCAGCCACAGCAGCAGCTGGGCCAGCTGCCAGATATGCCATATGGTGCCTTGCCCCATCCAGCTTACTTGGCTTCTGCATACTGCCACGCACCTTATGCGTACGCGGGTGTTCCCATGGCTGTCAATGGCATGCCGCAGTTGTGGATGCCAGTCAAACTCAATGCTGCAGCAGCGCCCTACCCTCAAACCTTTGGCCAGATGCAAGCACAGCAAGCCTTAAACCTTGGTCAGCACATCCCCTTTCGGGAAGCACCTCAGCGCCGCGCTCCAAGCAGGCGCACTCCTGATCATGATCCCTTACAGATGGCTTGGCCTGACAGCCCTGCGGGCCCCCAACCCAGCGGTCAAGCCCACGGCACCTCTGCAGCCTGGAATGCACAAGCTCAAAGCAGACACAACAGTTGGCGCACAGCCTCACAGAGCAATCCCAGTCCGCCTCAAACCCCAGCTGCCGCAGACTGCAGCAGACAGTTTGAGCAGATGTCCCTCTCAGATGAAGCAGCATCCTCACACACTCCTGCCTTGCCAGGAAGGTCAGACACCTCAGTCATCAGCTCTGCACCAGCAGGCATAGCTGCTGCTTCAGAAGCAGCTGAGTCATCCGATCATGATGCAGCTGATGACCTGGATGGGCAGTATGGCAGCAATCCAGCACAGCAGGCTCAACAGTCCCTTGTGGCTGAGAAGTATGAGACTGATGCAGTGATGGGAGAAGCAGCATGGCAGTGGTTGACAGAGGGCCTGCTGAGGGATGTCATCTCCAAGATGCCGCAGCACTGCCGCAAGCGCTGCCGCCTGACGTGCAAGCGATGGCGCAACACACTGGACTTGCACATACAGGTACACCTGCCCAGAACGCCATTTCTGCACGAATAGCCTCAATGATGCATTAGTCACCCAAGGCACTGAGGGTTCTGTCAGGAGTGCATGCTTGCCTGCTGCTGTCTTCCATGTGGGAACTGCAGCAAGCTCCAGCTTGGGCTGTGGCCTTGAGTGCTGTCAGCACATCTATCATCAACTTTCTTCCCCATGCTGTGCCTGTCACAGCAGCGATGACATCACAAAAAGCCTGCCTGAGAGCTGCAGTAATGCCCGTGTTGCAGGAGCTAGCGCCAAGCCATGCTCAGATCCATGCTACCCTGGACCTGTTTCCAGGCCTCACTGCTTTAGACCTGTCAGGTCTGCATTTCTGCGCCAGACTCCTTTTGCTGCAAGTTGACTGCATGCCGCAGTGGCACCATACGCCTTGCCTTCTTTTGAGCACAGTGTTTGCTGACTTTGCAGCACCAACTGCATACTGCTGATTTGGGAAGCATGCACTAGATACTCTGGACAGATGCTACAGTGCCTGCCCTGTGAGCTTTGCCGTCTTGTACGTGTCAGCCATGCATGTGACTTGTTGCTGCTGTGTGAGTGTGGCCTTGCCGAGCTGAGCAGTGCAGTATGTGTGACTGCACAGGTTGCCAGAATGTGCGCAACAGGAACCTGGCTATTCTGAGCAAGAGTGGGCTGAATCTGAAGAGGCTGGCGATTGGGCACGCCTTCCCCATCTCCTATGGCAAGCCCCGCATTACCAACCAGGTCTGTGTTCCCTGCTCTGCTTCCTCTTCCTTGCTACCTATGTTTGCTTAGCAATTGCAGAGTTCAAGGTGGTTCTTCACCTTGCAGCGCAGCAGAGGGAACCACAACTGCTCATGCGTTGCCGCCATTGACTGCTGCTTGTGATGTCCCTGCTGGGCAGCAACATCATGCATACCATCACAACTGTCTAGCGATGGTACCTGCGGACGCAGATGCCTCGGCCTGCACCATGAAGTGTGCAGTTCATGTCATGTCACAAGCAAGCACCACAGGCAAGTCATAAGTCTGCCTTCAACCTGCCTACAGCTGCCAGCATGTCATCTGCCAGAGCAGCTCTAAACCTTTGACAGCTACCACTCCACCAGTTCGCATTACGCCGCTAAAGCCCAACATCCCTGTGCATGTGTGAGTCAACCTTTTCATCATGACTGGATTACCTTTGTGTCATGTTCGAAGCTCATCTGTGTCATGACTGGACCAGCAAGCTGAAGTGCTGCTCTGTTACCTGCAGGCGCTTCAGAGCATTGCAGAGTTCAGGGGCCTGCGGCAGCTGGTGCTGGCAGACTGCAGCGCAGTGACGACAGGGGGCCTGGAGCAGCTGAGTGGGCTGCAGGGCCTGCACTCCCTGGCTCTGCTGCGCTGCCCCAGGGTGGGCGACAAGGGCATGACTGTGCTGCACTCCCTCACCTGCCTCACCTACCTCGCCCTCACCGGCTGCACCAAGGTCATGCTCTCTCCCTGTCTGCGCAACCTGCCCAGTGCTCCTGCCTCAACATTACACACTGCCTGCCTGCCAGCATGCCTGCTTGACCACTCTACACATTGCCTGCCTGCCTGCCTGCCTGTCTATTGCAAAATGCTGCCCTGGCCACCATCAATTGTCAGCGCATCAGGGCCTCCCTCATGGTTTCTTCGGCTTTGCACATCACTTGCTGCCAAGAGGCTGTCAGGCAATGCCATGAATGGCAGGATTTGTTCCAAGCAATGCGGTTGCTGATTGGCTTCATTGTGCGTCGCCCTGAGTCCACTGCCAAGCATATTGTTACATTGCAGGCTTGCATGATGCAACACCTGGCAGCAACACAGACGCACACTTGTTCTGTGTATCAGTTGTTTCTCAATGGTAGTGCCTGATGGCTTGTGTGGATGATGTTCAGACTGAGCAGATCCTGTAGGACTCTAGCCTGGCAAGCAGACACAGACATATAGAATTTGTTTGCAAACACACAGCTGACTGTATGCAGACGAAGCACATGCAGATTTGTATCCACACTCACATCATTTGTACGGGCAAAACACACTGAGCCATGAGGTAAGCATGACTAATACACACAAGCCGTGGCTGTCAGACCAGAAGCAAGTGGCAACACAGCATGGGATGATTGCAGGTGGGAGATGGCAGCATGAGGTGTGTGAGTGCGGTGACCAGCCTGCAGTCCTTGGTGCTGGGTTCCACCAGGGTGCAGGATGCCGGCCTGGCGCTGCTAACAGCCCTGCCTGCCCTCACCAGCCTGTCCCTATTGGCTGAGGGCATCACGCAAGCTGGCCTCCTGGTAAGGCCCCCATCTGCAGCGCAGTGCAAGTGCTCAGGGAATGGTCATGGTTAGACTAGCTTTATCAGAAGATGGTACAAATGCTAGAAGGTGGTACAATTGCTTTGAGAATGGCAGCAGCTGGGTCAGCTGTCCACAATTGAGCTGACATCACAGTGCTTGGGGAGCAAGTGGGGGGGGGGGGGCAGTGACATCACAGATTGAGCCAACACTTCTCTCAGCAAACGAGGCCCTGCTTAAGCCCTGGCTATTCGTGTTGCCCCACCACTTGCTGCCCCATGCTTAACATCAGTTTCAACATTGCTAATGGTCTCGTTGGTGGAGATTGTATGCGCCGCTAGTCTGTGCCTACACACCGCAATAACTTCAAGAGTCTCTCGAGTAGCTCACATTTCTGATACCTGCACTGGGCTTGCCTAGCAGGCTTGAAGCACAGCTCTGGGATGCAGCTCAAGCATGGGACTGCTGCCTCAGCAGAATTGAACCATCATGCAACCATACATGCCGGGCAAATGCACAGCTTGAGCCGCATCGCGTTACAGTCAGCGCTGATGTGCCAGTGCAGTTGCTCAACTCCGGCACATATGTATACAGAAACTCATCACAGGCTTCAAAGATCACATTGTGTGTGCAGGCATTGAGTAGTATGAGAGGGCTGCGGGGTCTGGGGGTGAGCCAGTGCAGTGGGGTGACCGGGGAGGCCCTGGGGCAGCTTCTACCCAGCTTGCCTGCCTGCACCAGTCTCGCCCTCAACTGCCTCCATCTCACAGACGATCACATGGACATGCTAGTCAAGGTATTGCCCAACACTATACCCTCTGGCTTCTGTGCAACTTTTCCAGCCTGCAACTCAGCTCTTGGTTCATTGTCTGTTACATGCTTGCTGCTTTTGGACAGGATTGTGCATGTGGCATGGCTTCTCAATTTGTTGTCACAACTTGCAGTCTTACGTCCAACATGACTTGACTCATGTACATGCTTGTTTTCCACCATTGGCAGTCTTACATGCAACTTACGCATCACATGAGTGTGCTACTTCTCACAATTGGCAATCCTACATGCAGCTTGTCTCATCTTATGACTGTGAACCATTCAATGACCGTCAGTCTTGCATGCAACCTGACTGCCCCCTTGCAGGTCGCGCCTCAGCTAGGGCACCTGGGAGTGCAGGGCTGCCTGCTTGGGGCATCCGGCCTAACAGCCCTGGCAGCTCTGTCAGGCCTGCAATGCCTGTCTCTCTCCATCTCCTCTAACACGCCTCACACCTTGACAGCAATCACGTGCCTTTCACACCTCACAGCTCTGCAGGTGGGCACAACGCTGAACACACTCAGGCAATGCACTCTTTGTCCGCTAAGATGGTGGACATGGGCTCTGACACAGTGCCATGTCGAAGCCAGTGGTGTATGTTTTGTGCCTGATGCGCAACATTTTCGCTTCTGTGTTTGCTTTCTGTCAAGTGACTGCCTTGCAGTCTGTATCATATCCTTCTTTCTCTAGCTGGCACTGCCACCATGAATTCCACTTATTCTGCACCAAGCCTTGATGTTCCATGAAATTATGTTATCACAATGTCAAGGCCTTGTTGCTCAGTGACACAGATGCTCACATGTGATTCTGCAAGTAGTGCTGCATGTGGTGTCATGCGGCACTGCTTGCCACACATGATGAGGATCTAATCACTTACTGCACCTGACTGCTTGGGGAGATATGCATGCATGCGTGCATCCACATGTGTCGCCTGTCAGTTAGAACTTCAACCCAGGGAGAAAGACCAGACAGAGAAGTGATTGAGGCATGGTTCTGCATGTACCTAACTCGTCATGAACCTGTAAAACATGACACTGTTGTTATTAATATCATTATGGTGATGCACAGGTGCAAGGGATTGGCATGAGCTGGAAAGCATAACACTGTTGTTATTCATAGTAATATCAATGGTGATAAATAGTATGGGATATTTATATCAATATTCTTATGGTGGTGCACAGGTGCAAGGGATTGGCATGGCTCCAGGTTTGATGCATCATCTGGGACAGCTGTCAGCCCTGCAGGGCCTGGATGTGCACGGCTTTGAGGGGGTAGTGTCGGGCTATGGCATGCACAGGGCGGCCGCACCCCCCCTGCTACCCCTCTCCTGCTGCCGCCAGCTCAGGTGGCTGGACATCTCCCACTGGACTGTCAAAGGAGCAGAGGTGTTGTTACTCTCATTGCCTGCCCTTCACAAGCTGATGCATGTTGCAGCCATCACTGGCCAACCAGACTCTCAGTAGCGTTTTGTTTTGCAAGCACACCACATGTCACCAACCACAAACTCAGTAGTGTTTTGTTTTTTGACTGTGGCTTTTATCCTGCGATAGTGCCTGACTGTAGCGTTCTGTGGTGTAGATTGTTTGATGCCACTTCAAGCATATGGTTAAGCATACCTGCTGTCAGGTTTGCACCAGATCTTCTGCCTCAAGCCACCTCAGCGTGGGAGCATGCTGGTGCTACCATTCGAATGCTCATGTCCGCATCAAACATCTGTAGCTGCTGGCCCAACAGACAGTCTCTGCCATACGAATGAGCTTTGTGCTGCATCAAGGCATGTAGTATTGGTGCATGCTCACACAACCTCCTGGGTAGGTGAATGACTTGGAACCTAGTGCAGTTGTGTCAGTGATAATGACAGCGTCACTGCTGACAATGACCATGTCCCTGAGTATTTTGAGCTACAATAATCAAGGTTGCAGTGTGACGACTGGCAGCGTAACTGCTCCTTGGTGCATGCAGGTGAGCAGAGTGCTGACACAGGTGCCCACATTGCAGCATGTCTGTATCCTAGGCAGTCCTGTGGAAGCTGAACTGAGATCTCTTGAGGCCAAGCATCCCAAAGTCAGCTTCCAGAAGCTTCCCAAGAGCGTCATGTGGGAGACTCACACGGCCACTTAAACGTGAATGAATCTGTGATCCACAAGAAAATGACTCCAATACTGAAATGCATCAGTGTGACTCTTTTTTGGTAGCGAATGTCCCCTTGCTTCTTCGTGTAGGCCTAGTCTTATATGATCATGATGTATTGTAGTTTTATTATCACCTGTATGTAGCATTCCCTCGAGTCATTTTATTTTCCTTGAGTAAGCTTGTCTTGTACAAGGTACCATTTTGTTTTGGTCACAGTGCCATGCTAGGTAGCTGAGGCGCATTTTTTTCTGTCAAGCATGTTTTGTTACATTGCTGCTGGCTTGCTTGGAGTCAAGCTTGAGTTGTATATTGTTGCTGTGTAGTCCAAACGCTACACAGCAAACCAAGACCATGTAAAGGCAGACAATACCTATGGCCTGCATGTCTGGAACAAGCAATGAATCCAACATCAAATTCACAGCGCCCGTAAATAGATTTGCTAACAGAAACAAAGGCAGCATATTGCTGCTGCATGCTGACATCAAATCAAGAGGTGCATCAACCCGAGAAAACAGGCTGCCACAGACAAACAACACAAGCATGGTCCAATTCAATGTCAATGACCAGACAACATAAGGCAAATTGCAAGCTCTTCGTGAAACTGGCTGCACCCAGTGCAACACTACAAACAGAGTGCCCCAGAGCCCAGCAGCCACTGTTAAAAGCCTTCCAAGCCATAGCCAGGCCTGCCTGCACACTCACAAAACATAATTAACAACATGACACATTTTTAACACAAAGTCTATGCATTTCTGTTGATTGCATTGCCGCAACACTCATGCGCGCTCTGCCTGCTGCTCACATCCTGCTGCATGTCCCCTGGTGAGAGCAAATAAACGCAGACAGGCGATTCGATGTAAAGAAGCTTGAGTTGATGCTGAGTCAAATGCAGGCTTCCGTCGGCCTTTCAGCATTTGCCTGGGGCTACCACAGCTCAGCCCATGCAGATGAGCAGCAAGGAACCCAGTTTGAAGGACACCATTGCACAGAGCTGCTGCATACAGGAGGCAGCACAGGTGAGCTAGGACCATCTCACCTACCGGACACTCTGGTTGCATGTGAGCCTGGGTTCTGAGCCTGTAGCTGTGGGTGCAGATGTCTGCTAAGACCAGTGCTGAGCAAGGAGAGCGCCCAGTAGCCTGGCACTGAAAGGAGGCCCTCTTTGTTGAGGTGCCACAGCTGGGGTCCTCGTTCATCCGCATGGACAATGTCTATCAGACCCCGAGATAGGGCAAGCTGGTGAATCGCACTTATGAGACACCCTGCACATATCAGCATCCATGATAGCTATCACACTTTAGGACAAGAATGATGGGTGGATTACAGTCACAACAGTCTGCTGTGTCAATGTAGGTTGCAGAGCTCATCAGGCTATATAGGCTCCAGCAAGGTGACGTCATGCAGACTATCACTGTATGTGACCAATATGGTACATACATGCGGAATTGCAAAGTTGCTCAGGCCACTTTTCAACCTGAAGAGACATAAGACAGGTACAGCAAGCATCATTGTAGCAGGTGACAGCACAGGTGGCATGCAGGACTGAAAAGGATGCAGTTGGATGGGAAACAGTTTGTGCAAGATCAGCAGAGCATTTGCTTCTGTGAAGCTGTCTACCTGCTGCAAATGAGTATGGCTTTGGGATGGGTGCAATGGTCGTGAGAGTGGACACAGCAGCCACTGTCAAGAAGAAGTTCCAGTGAACTCCATACTCACTAGCATGTTCCTGATAGTCCAGTGACTTCACACTGAGCAAACGAGCCAACCCTGCAGCACTGGCAGTCTCAGTGTTGCTTGGCGGCATTGCTGCAAACAAAGCACACTGAAAGTGTCATCAGTCTTGGGCATCTGCGCACAGCAGGGATGCATTTGCACGTGACAGGACTGTCAGGTTGCTATACATGTGTATAGCAAAAGTAAAGGTATAAAGTGCCTTCTATGTTTCAGCATTCATGCAGATGGCCATGGTGACTATGCCATCTTACAACAAGACATCAGGCTAGAAACACACCTAGCGCCAGCAGCAAGAAATTGTTTTGCATGCTTCGAGAGTTGGTCTGTAGGGAGCTTTGTTGATCACCAGGTCTTGAAGCGATGCTGCTGCTGAAAATAAAAGAGCCGACCCCTAAGTCCATCAGTCCTGGAGCAGGAGTAAACAATGCAGCTGTGACACTGGAAGCCTCATTGCTGGAGAAAGCTGTGTATGCATGGGCTGAGAGTAACAATCAGCGTTTTGCACGGTCTCACCATGTCCAAACTTTTCTGCCTTGCAGTAGCGTCTGGGAAAGGCCTGGAAGTCCACAGCCAATATGCTTATGGCTGTGCAAATTAGAATGCATCCACGAATGGACGTGATGTAGCTGCATTGGCCAATCGCTAAAACTTGATAAGCAAGACCTGATATACCAACGATATCTGCAACTGGACTAACCTTTTCCGGTGCTGCTCAGCAAGTCGCTGCAAAGACTTTGTCAAGCCTGACAAGTGCTCCTGGCGAATCGTCCAGCAAATTAGCAGTATAGTAATGACACATAACATAACAGTGAGTGGCCAGAGAGCCGACTCTGACATGACCGCAAGGATAGTTGGAATGACCACCCAAGTGATCTGGCCGAAGGCTTGAAGCCACGAACAACTGACGGCCAGATGTGTGTAATGCTGCTGTCTCGCGCAAAACCATTGCAGCGTGAATGCCAGTACAGGAACAAGCGCAACCAAGGCACATAGCTCTGTCAAGTCGGTTCCGGAATGGTGGCTGACGAAGTTCTCCCTATCAAGCTTTTTGGTCGAGAGACCACCATTGTGCGCTTGGTATGGAGCAAACATTGCTTGCACAGCCGTGGGCGGCAGTGCATGTCAGTTCGGCCGCGCCTCGTCATGGTGAGGTCCCTCCACTTCGGTCAAACGGTTTTTCACATCTGGGACTCAAAATCCGGGCCAACTGCACAGCATGCTGCAATTAGCAGCCTGCCACGTCCACTTTGGTAGTGCTGTTACATTCTGTTGAACCATACACACTCCTCTTGATGGTGTGCAGCCCAGGCGGCAGCATGGAATGAACTGAGTACGGGCTGAGCGCATGTGACCTGATTCTGCGCCAGGCTTTTTATATACACTGCATTCAAAGGAACAGAAACACCTGCTATGCCAACTTTATTGATACTGCGTCAGGAGCAATACTGCCGTAATGGCTGATGATTGAACAAGAAACACAATTCTGGACAGTCTGAAGGTTGCAGATGCCCCAGCAACAGAATTAGCAACCCTATATTTACTTCAATCCCATACACCTCAGCTACAGCACATGCATATACACCAATGGCTTGTACATACACGCCAGCTGCTAGCTGGAGGGCACACCGATCAACTTTGACCTGCCCATGTTACTGATGTACTGTACAGCAAAACACAAAGCTCAGGTCATGATTGCAACAACCGATCCCTCAACATGGTGACCATGTGTTCAATCTTGTGGAAGATTGGCTGATTGCTAGCTGCATGTGGCTGCAGCATCTTGAGCGAGTTTGCCAGGGCCGCATTGACAGCGTGCCCCGTCACAGGCTGCTCTGCGCACCTCTGCATGGTCAGCAGCATGGACACACAACCAGACATCATCTCAGACAGCCAAGCGCCCTCAGGCTTAGGTGCAGCAGGTTGGCTCAGCGACTCTTGCTTGACAATGGCCATGCTTTGAGCAGCATCAACACCATGCGAATGATCAGCAGTGCCTGCAGCAGGCTGCTGTGCATCACCAGCAGCAACACTGCCTTCTTGCGGCTGATCAGGAGCCTGCTGTTGTTGCTGGGGTGGGAGCTGCGCAGATGGTCTGTCTGAGGTCTTGATCTCATCTGCTAGTTGACCCTGGTGGCGCTGCACCATGGCTTGAGCAGCAGCTAGAATACTTTGCCATTCAGCACCACCAGCCTGCCCCACCATCTTCAAGCTCTGCACACACCACTGGACAAGTCAGGACCAAAGATCTGTCTCAA
>JAABUS010008387.1_pt1 | contig 11380 bp, 13 predicted proteins | sample 5560161 | NCBI WGS metagenome assembly JAABUS01 (sample SAMN10711885, study PRJNA513376) | rock metagenome | isolation source: Antarctica rocks | place: Antarctica: Victoria Land, Trio Nunatak nord | collected 2016-01-04
TCGTTCTCCTCCGGTCCCTGCGTGCTCGCCCGCGCACATGTCGATCGCACTGGCCGTGTTGGTCAGGTGCGCTCACGGCAACACCCGAAAGGGCGACACCCGAAAGTGCAGGTGCGTGACGCCGGGACCCTCGAGCACCCGCGTCAGCTCGAGCTCAACGCGGTCTGTGCCGAACAACCGCCGCCCGGTGCCGAGCACGACCGGGATCAGATGGATCTCCAGCTCGTCGAGCACGCCCTCGCGCAGCAGCGACTGCGCGAGGTCGGCACCGTGCACCATCACGTCCTGATCGCCGGCGGCCGCCTTCGCCTCGCGCATCGCGGTAGCGGCGTCGGGCACGTAGTGGACCCAATCGCTCTGCGGGTGCGGCGCCATGCCGCGCGTGGGCACGAAGATCGGCACGCCGTGGTGGTCGCCGCGCCAGTGACCGGCGTAGTCGAAGGTCTTGCGGCCGACAACGACCGCGCCCGTAGCCATCAGCTCGGCGAACACCCGCCCACTCGGCCCTGGCGGGTCGAAGTACGGCGGCTGCGAGACAGCGTCGCCCAGCCACTCGTGCAGCCGGTTGCCGCCGGTCCCGAGCCCGTTGCCCGGGCCGTCGTCCGGGCCGGTGATGAACCCGTCGAGCGATATCGACATGTCCAGCACTGATGCAGACATTTGATCTCCTGTGGTCTCGATCCAGTTCGGTCCTTCGTGCGCCTGACACTTGAGCGTCGAACAGCGAGCGACGGAATCGACAGCCAGCAGAACTCTGGCGACGGTTCCGGAGGCGGCGACGAGCCAGGCCGGCAGCGGTTGACCTCGATCGGCGGTTCGGGTCCTGCTGTGCGATGGCGACGCAAGGAGGGATGGCGGTTGCTCCGGCCGTCCCGGTCGGGCCTGATTGACCATGACCTCCTCAACCCAGGCAACGGGACCGTTGGCGAGGAAGGTCAAATGGCTGCTGCCGAGCAGGTAACCGACGATGTCGCCCTTGGCGATGTCTGCGACGAGCAGGAGCGTGTTGGTGGTGGCGAGCTCATCGACGAGGCCGGCTCGTAGGAGTGACTGAGCGGCCGACCCGCCGTGCACCATGAGGTCGCGATCCCCGGCGGCGTCCTTTGCGCCTGCGCGACGACCGATCCGAGATCAGTGACATGGCGGGCGTGGACCGGCGCCGGGTGGTCTGGTGGGCGGTGCGTGAGCACGAAGACGGGTACGCCGTCGTGGCGGTGAAAGGCCAAGGTGTGACCGTCCAAGCCGTTTCACGGTTCGAGCCCTCACGTCGGGGTGACTCGATAGGAAGTGTCGACGTCGTTGTCGAAACGGGGGTCGCCTCCGCGGACGAGGACGTAGTGGTCATCGACTGCGGCCCCGTACACAGCGAGCGGCCCACGCGGGCCCAGGTCGTCGCTGCTTAGCTGTCGACCGACGGGCAACCGCGCGTTGAGCGTGTCGAGGCCGACCGCGCCTGCCGATGCGCCAAGTGCACTCGCAGTCCCAGTCATGTAGACCGCTTCGCCTACTCCGATGGCGGCGCGAGAGTCGAAGACGGTGATGGCGACGGCAGGCTGCACGTCGATGTTTCGGGAATGTCGACTGTCCGGGGAGGACACCCAATACAAGAGGTTCTCGTCGCGGGCGGCGAAGAACACCGGTGACACCCAGGGGTTTCCGGCGCCGTCGGCCGTGCCAAGAACGAGGTAGAGGTTGTCGGCCAGTACCAGCGCGACTGTCTGCCATAGGTCGATCACAAGCTCATCTACGACGGCGGGTTGGGTAGCCATCCCCCGCTCCTTCCGTTTGAGAAACCTCGCCGACCGTTTCGACGAAGGCGTGTCACTGTTACCGGCCGAGGGTCGTCACTGGCCCCGCGCCGGGGCGGGTCCATTGCGGCACGGGCCGGCTGGTCGGCCCCCAGGCGGCGTTCCCGTCCGCGTCGCAGCGCCAGTACCAGCAGGCCTGGCCGCCCTCGGCCGGATACCCCTCGGCGACATGGCCGATCACGGGCCAGTCTTTGGGGTTGTCCTCCCACGCCTCGCCGCGGCCGTAGGGGGTCATGTCCAGTAGTCCGAAGGAGCCGTTGATCGGTTCGTTGCCTCGCCCCGTGGTGGAGTAGGTGAGGAACACGCGGTCGCCGTCGCGCAGGAAACAGACGAGGTGCCCCATTTCCCCGCCGACCGGCGCCTGTGCGTCCCGCACCGAGTACCAGGGCTGGGTGTAGCCCATGAACTCCACGAAGGGGGCGACCTCGACCCACGGGCCCGTGGTCAGGATGGCGAACGCGACGCCGCGGGCGTTGAGATAGACGGCGTCCTTCAGGTGCCAGGCCGTGGTGGTGCAGCCCTCGCACTGGCCTTGGTGCGGTGCGCCGTCGTACCACATGTGCTGGTAGACCACGAGTTCATCGCGACCTTGGAACAAGTCCAGGAACGCGACCGGGCCGTCGGGTCCGACGACCTCGACCGCCCCGTTGATTTCCACCATCGGCAGCCGGCGACGGGCCGCGGCGATCGCGTCGCCCTCGTGGGTGTGGGCCTTCTCGCGGACCAGAAGCTCGTCACGGGCGGCCTGCCAGGTAGCCGAGTCGACCACGGGCGGGCGGCCGGGCAGCACGGTGGTCGGTTTGACCGGCCTGGTCGTCATGGTGTCCTCCATGGTGTCTCATGGGAATCGTCAGCAGGTCCCGCGACGGTCAATCTGTTGGCGGTTGTAAAAAGCTACCATGCAGGGGCGACGGACTAGTTGTCAAGGAGGACCGATGGGTAAGGAGTACGGCCAGTTCTGTGGGTTGGCTCGGGCGGCTGAGGTCGTCGGCGAACGGTGGACCCTGCTGATCCTGCGTGATTTGTCAGTCGGTCCAGCGCGTTTCTCAGAACTGAAGGCGGGGTTGCCCGGGATTGCTGCGACCGTGCTGACCGCCCGGCTCAGAGACCTTGAGGCCGAAGGAATTGTGACCCGCACCGAGGACCCGGTCGCGACGGTGTACGCCCTGTCCGAGCTCGGCGAGGAGTGCCGGGCCGGGCTCAAAGCCTTGAGCCTGTGGGGTGCGTCCACCATGGACACGCCCCGCCGGGGCGAACACGCCACCGACCGTTCTCTTGCCGCCATGCTGGCGACGACCCGGACCGCAGCTCGGGTATCGCCCTTCGTGGTCGAGGTGCACGCCGGCGGGCCCGTCGCTCACGCGCACGTCACCCGAACCGGAGTGACCGCACATGCCGGGTCAGCCGACCACCCCGATCTCACCCTGAGTGGGCCCGGCCTCCGCCACGCACTCGCCCACCCCGCTGACCTGCGCAACCTCGTCGCCGAAGGCCTGATCACAGCCGAAGGAAGCCTCGGAGTCCTCGACCGCTTCGCTCAAACTTTCTACGCACCCCTCAACTTGAGCACCGCGCCGGACTGCAAGTTGCAGGGCGACGTGACCACGTCCCAGCGCGGGCGGGAGGCCACCTGATGAATCCGCAATGCTGCGGTAGTCGCGAGCAGGGTCGAACTAACATTCGATATGGACGAAACTCTACCGGCTTCAGTACACAACGTTGTCTTGAGAAGCCGATCGGCTTCTGCGGTGCCGATTGTCTCGAGTGCGCTCACGTCGGCTTGCCGACGTCGGCGAGTACACGAGTGCGTACGACATTTGGGTCGGCGCCGAGGTGTCGAGCAGCTCTACGGTCATTCCTGGTGATCTGACCAGTTACATAACGCGGGTGCCTGGCCGCTTCGCGACCCCGGAGCACGCCTGGCGCTGCACCGACGAGTACGTGGCCGCCGCCGACGTGGTCGTCGCGCCCATCGAGGATGATCGGCACCTTCGTGGTCCCACCGTCGGCGGGACGGGCGAGTCGCGACTTCAAACCCTCCACTTTGACTTCGGCGTTCCGCTCGTCCCGTTCGTGGCAGTCGACGTGGCACGCCTGACCCGCCCCCTTCATGTCCCGGCGTCGGCGTCATCCGCGCGGGCGCTCACGCGATTCGTACCGCTGCGACCGCTGCTGAGTGGTCACGCCTGGCCCAGCCTCGAAGAATTGGTGCGCCGCCTCGTCGCCTACGGCGCCAGCAACGGCGCGTGGCAGCCAGCTACCGGGTATGCCGAGGGAAGCCTCGCACGGGTCATCGAAGCGGCGCTCGGCCAGCCACCGGCCCTGCCCAGCGTCAGCGCCAATCCCGACTTCCTGTACGGCACCGAATTCTCCAACATCGATGACGAGACGCTATTCTTCGCCCAGCGAGGCCTGTCCATCGATGCGGTGGCGGTTGAGGTTCGTTTGCAACCCGGCGAGCTACTACTGTTCGAAAATCTTGCGGTCGCCCATGGCCGACGGGGGAAAGCCGCGCGCCAGGCGAACTGCACCAAGGAGTGTTCGGGCACCGGGCACTCGACCCTGGCAAGCAGATCAAACTCCGGGACCGCATGCTTGCCGCCTTCACCGGCTGAGGCACGCCCCCGTCCCGCGGAAGAGTCCCACCGTGGTCACGTTGAGCAGCACGCACGCGGGCACGAAGACCGCGTGCTAGTCCCAGCAGGTATTCGCATGCGATGATCTGATGATGTCCGCCGCCGGCCATCAGATGTTGCGAGTGCTCGACGGCTCTTACGTTCTTGATCGTCCGGCAGATGTCCCCGACGTTAATCCGCGAGCGGGCGTGCTCGCGGTCGTGTTCGGTCCAGACGGATCCACGGTGATGCGGCGCGACGACTCCGGCGAGGATGCATGGTCGGCGCTGTGGAACGGCGACGAGGCGCATGACGTGCAGGCGACTGGGATGCTGAGTGCGATCGTGGCGCCGCTGGCGGCCGGTGGCGTGCCGGTCTGGGTGGTTTCGAGCTACGACGGCGACCTCGTCCTCGTCCCGACCGATCGGTTGGATGAGGCTTCCGAGGTGCTGCAGGCAGCCGGCCACGAACTCCGGCGGTAACCGGGATGTCGAGCACTGCTCGGCGTCTCGCCAGGTGAGCGTAGGCAGCTCCGCCCAGCTCATCGAGTCGATCGGCGGTGACTTGTGTTGGCCGTCCGGCCTGCTGCTAGGTGATCGGGCCAGTACCGCCGCGAGCTGGCATCGCAACCTGCCCTGATGAGGATCGTTCACTGGGACGTGTTTCCATCCGCCATCGCAATCGTGACTACGCTGTCGACATTTGCAGCGCGGCGGTGGGCAGACGCGCGCCCGGGGGTGACTTCCTATCGTGGATCTCTGCGGAAGATCAGGCAGCAACTGGCCGGCTCGGCTTCGGCGTTGAGGAGCTGCCCGCCCCGCAGATTGGTCAGGACGATCAGGTCGCCGGTGTCGAACCACATGGTGATCCCGAATGCGGTGTGCACGCCGATACGCCCTTGGGCCACGACGACCAGGCAGTTGTCGAATGCGCCGGCGCCGCAGGGCACCGCGTGTCCAGGGGGAATCGTCAAGACCCGCCGGCAGATCGACGTGGGCAGGGTCGCGGTCAGCAGTGGGGCCAGGACGTCGGGTGGGGTCGACGCGTTCATGCGAGCACCGGCGGTAGGCCGAACGCGGCGAACAACGACGGCTCGGCGAAGGTGGCCAGTTCGGTCAGTTGGTCGCCGCTGACATCGAGCACCACGACGGTGAACGCCTCGTACTGCTCGCTTCCCCAACGGCGCAGGTAGTGCGCGACCGCGGGCTGCCGATTCGCGCGGATCGCAACGCAACGCCATTCGCCGAGGGCGCCCATGCCTTCGAGGTAGGGCCCGGTGATCTCGTCGCGGCCGTCGAAGGCGAGCCCGGTCGGCGAGATCGTAAGTCGGGCGTCCTCGCGCAGCACTGCGATGATCGCTTGTGGATCGAGCGTCTCGTGCGCGGTGATGTAGCGGTCGAGCAGCGTCTTCTCGGCGGCGTCAGCGGGTTTAGTGCTGGTCTGCTGGTCTGTTCGGAACTGCGCGAGGATGGCGCGGGCTCGTTGCAGGGCGCTGTTCACCGAGGCCGGGCTCGAGTCGAGCACAGCCGCGGTCTCCGCCGCGGTGAAGGCGAGGACGTCGCGGAGCAATAGCACGGCGCGCTGGCGCGGCGGAAGAAGCTGGATGACGGCCAGGAACGCGAGTGTCACCGTCTCCTTGGCGACCGCTCGGGCGTCCGGCTGTTGCTCGGTGGGAGCGGCCTGGTCCAGGACGGAATCAGGGATCGGCTGCAGCCACGGCATCGAGGAGTACACCGGCGGGCGGCCGTCTGTTGGCATGGGCGGTGTCGGGTGTGTGGTGCGGCGCAGGAGTTGCAGGCATGAGTTGGTGGCGATGCGGTAGAGCCACGCGCGCAGCGGGGCGCGTCCCTCGAACGTGTCGCGGCGGCGCCACGCCTGCAGAAACGACTCCTGCACCATGTCCTGGGCTTCGTCGAAGGAGCCGAGCATCCGGTAGCAGTGCACCCGCAGCTCGCCGCGATGCGGCTCGATGAGCGCCCCGAACTCCTTCGGTGAGCCGCAGCGGACGGCGTCGATGACCCGAGCCGGAGCCGGCGAGCCGGGGTCGCTCATGGCCGGCTACCGGCGGGCTCGGGCGCGGCGCGGGCCTGTCTCGCGGCGGAGTAGGTGAGCAGCACCAGACCCTGTTCGGTGGAGCGGCAGCGGGTGAGCCGCAGGTGCGCGGGGTCCTGCTGCGGGCCGAACATCCGCGAGCCGCTGCCGACAACCACCGGGTGCAGCAAGATCTCCCAGCGGTCGACCACGCCGGCGGCTTGCAGCTGCTGCACGAGGGCACCGCTGCCCAGGACCACGAGATCCCCCTCGGTCTTCGCCGCGACCGTCCGCACCGACTCGGCCAGCGGGCCCGCCAACACCGTCGCAGGCTGCCACGCTGGATCGGCGAGTTGACGCGAGGCCACGTACTTCCGGCGCGAGTTCAACACAGTTGCGATCTCATCGGCCGGGTCGGTCACCGTGGGCCAATACCCGGCGAAGATCGAATACGTGCGGCGACCGAACAGGAACGCACCGCACGAGCTCAGGGCCTCGGTCATGCAGCGGCGATGGTCACCGAAGTAGGGTTGGGTCCACCCGCCGTGCTCAAAGCCGCCTGAACGGTCCTCCTCAGCGTGCCCTGGCGCCTGGACGACACCGTCCAAGGATGCGTATTCCAGGACGACGACCTCGCCCATCACACACCGCCGGCGAGGAAGCCGGCGATGGCCGGCGCGAGCGCGGTGGCCTCGACGTTGTGTTGCTGACCGACCAGCGTCTGTCGGGTTGCGTGCGGGATCGCGGCGGCCACGGCGTCGGCTGATGTCGACAGCCACGGCGTCGTTGCGCCGTCGAGCACCAGAGTCGGGATCTCAAATGCGCGAAGCTGGTGCACCGGTACCGCGAAATCACCCATCAGCTGCGCGTCGTAGACCAGCGTGTGGGCCACCGCTTCGATCGCGGGCCAAAACGGCGAAGCCTTCATCCCGTCGATGAACTGCTGCGGCAGACCGACAGCGTCGGCGAAGAACATCTCACCGGCCTCGCTGCGCCGACCCGAGGCGATCAGCTCGGCCAGCCGCGTCGCGTAGTCCTCCGGAACCGGGGGCCGGGTGCCCTCAACGACATAGGCGGGCTCCCACAACGCCAGCCGCGTGATCCCCAACCCGCGAATGGCCGCCTGAAGCGCGATCACCGCGCCGCCGGACGAACCGAACACAGCGGCCTGCCCACCTGCGACGTCGAGCATCGCCTGCACGTCCTGGAATTCCTGATCCACGGTGAACGACTCGGTGTCGCCGCTATCCCCATGTCCGCGACGGTCATAGTTGTAGACGGTGCACGAGGTGGCCAACAGTTCAGCCAACTCCGAGTTCGCGGCACACGTCGTCGGCCCACCACCGATCACGACCAGCGCGGGACCCGAGCCAGTCTTGTCGTAGGCGAGCGAGGTGCCGTCCAAGGACGTGGTGTGCAACATGGTGACTCCATCTCGTGAGCTGCGGCGCCCCGACTGGGCGACCATCTTCATCTATGAGATGCAGCCAGAACCGGGAAATCAGCGATCCCGACCAAGAAGTTCAAGTAATGAGACCCGACGCGCGGCGCACCGCCGATCGGCGTTCCGAGTAAGCATCGCTGCCCGGTCACCGATCCTCATCCGGACGTCCGTACCGGATCCTGCAACGTGCATCACGTCATTCGGCGCTCGCCGGCTGTGTCGCCCCCCTCGCCGGGACCGCGGATCAGAAGTCGACGGTTGCAGGGGTCACGGAACGGCCTCGCCGGCCCGGCCACTGCATACCGAAGGAAGCGATGGAGTCAAGAAACGCGACCACGACCGCCGGCTCCGGGAGGCCGTACTCGGTGAGGTCTACCGTGGTGTGGCCGCCCTTGACCAGAGCGACGTCGTAGCCGCGCACCACCGCGCTGTGCATGGTGCAACGGATGCACTGCTCGCTCGCCGCCCCGACCAGGATGATCTCGGCCACTCCGAGGTCGGCCAGGGTCTGCTCGAGGACGGTGTCGGCGAAGGCGTCGCCGAAGGACTTCTCGACCCACGGCTCACCCTCGGCCGGCCCGAGTCCCTGCACCCACTGCCACTCCGGGCTGTCGCGAGTCAGCTCGTCGTCGTGGTGCTGCACCCACACCACCGGCACGTGGGCGTCGCGGGCCCGCATCACCAGGTCGGTGACGGTCGCGATGACGTCGTCGCGGTGGTGGGCGCCTGCGACGACACCTTGCTGTAGGTCGACGACCAAGAGCGCTCGGCCGTGCCGACCATCAAGAGTGGCCATCATGATCTCCGTTCTGGTTGGTGGACTGCATCGCTGAATGTGCACGCGCTCAGGGCAGGACGGTACGGCGCACCAACCAGGCCCACTTGCCCAGCTGACGGACCCGGTGGAAACCGTGGTCCTCGAAGAGCTCCACGGAGGCCTGGAACAGGAACCGACCATGTGCGACCCGGCCGCTGGTGATCTCGGGGATGGACTCGACGATGCCGCCGCCGGCCCCCTGGATCAGGTCGAGCGCGCCCCCCAGGGCGGCTCGGGCGATGCCCTCCCTGCGGCGGTTCTTGTCCGTGTAGAAGCAGGCAATGCGCCAGTCGGGTCGCGCCGAGGGCTGTTTCTCGTAGGCCCGCCCGTGCTGAGCGAGGATGGGGAGCTCGTCGATCCGGCCGTATTTGGCCCACCCCTGGGCGAGCCCCTCCTCGTCGAACACCAGCGCCGCGTGCGCCTGACCGCTGCGCACCAACGCCTGCTTGGTCGCCTTCTTGTCAATGCCTCGGACCTGCTGGTAGGACCCCCCGTCGGGTGTTTGGTGGTGACCCATGCACCAGCATCCACCGAAGACTCCACCGTTGCGCTCGACGAGCTCGGCGAACGCGTCCCAGGTGCTCCCGTCCAGCGGGCGCACCGAGTATCCCGACCCCTCCGGTGACCGCGGGGCGGCCGGCTGTGGGCTGGTGGCCTTGTCGTCGATGCTCATGGCGGTTCGCCTTCCAGCGTTCTCGAGTGTCCCTCGGTAGAGTCAAACCCTCACTGATCGAAATCATTCGATCTGAAGGTTAGCGGAAGTGATCGAACTTTGTCGAGCAATCAGCAGTTCCCGGATTACTCACTCGGCGACTTCCTCGTCGTCACCGAGCTCCGACAGGTCAGGGCCATCTTCGATCCGCTCCGGGAGACCCTGCTGGAGCTGCTGCTCGAACGGGCCGCCAGCGTGCAGGAGCTCGCCGCTGCCGTCGCCCGACCGAAGAGCAGCGTCGCCTACCACGTCAAGCTCCTCGCCGACGCCGGCCTACTCAAGGTTGTTCGCACCCGGATGGTCCGAGGCAAGAAGGAGAGCTTCTACGGACGCACGGCGCGGCTGTTCAAGGTCGGTGACGTCCGGGTGGAGCCGCCAACCGGGCCCATCGGCTTCTTCGAGTCCGCCGCCCGCGACGCGGAAGCAGCCGTGCGGGAGGACGACCTCCGCGGCACCACTCGATACGCCTGGATCGATCCCGCCGACGCCGCCGAGTTCTGGAACCGCGTCCTCCAGCTGGTCAACGAGTACGGGCAGCTCCCCAGGACCTCGAACGGGACGGCCTCCTACGCCCTGCTGACAGCGATGTACCCGACCCAGCACGCAAGACTTGCGCCCGGCCAGCCCCCGTCTGCGACGACGGGCCCCCACTGATCAGTGCGCGGGCGGATCGATCCGGGCAGTAGCGAACTGCGACCGTGGTCGCCCTCCACTCTTGAGCACTTCACCGTCGGTACTGAAGAAGGACATCCACCCAGCAGAGCTGGCTGCTGGTTCATTTCCTGTCCCTGTCGGCCCGGAAGCGGAACCCCAACCGAAGCGATCCAGATCTTGGTCGTCGGCTGCCTCGGAGCGCGGTTCCGGTTACCGTAGGACGTTCCCGTTCGGCTACCGGGATCGAATTAGCCGCGAGCGGGGCCGTCTGGCGGCGGCGCGACCACGTTCGGGGAGGTCGATGGACTCTGGGTCATCGCATCGGAAGACCGATGCGCGCCAAGATCGTTCTTGGCGTTCGAAGTACTCAGCCTTGGTCAGCTGTCAGTGGTGCCTGGCACTATGCGATTCATGACCACCTCAGAATCCCTGCGAAGCGAAATCGTCACTGCCGACAACGTGGCGGACGCGTGCCGGATTGCGGTTCACTCGAACCAGGACCAGTTTGTCGCGCCGGTGGCGTGGTCGTTGGCGGAAGCCTACGTGTCGCCGACAGCGTGGCCACGACTGATCTATCGGGGAGATCGGCCAGTCGGCTTCGTCATGGCAGGATTTGACGCCGACAATCCGCTGCCGTTCTTCCGGTGGAGGATGTCCCGAGTTCCGTGGAACTTCGGTGGCGGCCCAGTGAGCATCAGGCCACGTTCACGGCTTCATCATGACAGGTGGCACCGACAGGCTGTGCGACCTCGCGTTCGAGCGCGGCGCGGAGGGCGGGTAGGTGCAGGTGCCCGTTGACGCGGCGGAACTGCCCGCTGGCCTCGAGCATGCCGGCGGCGCACCAGCGCAGCGCCATCTGTCCGTCACGCCAGCGTTTGACGTTCTTGGCGTGCTCGCGGCAGATCCCGATCATCGACTCAATCGCATTGGTGGAGCGCAGTGTTCGGGCCAGGGTGGGTGGCACGTCCAGGCGCAGCACGGTGAGGGTCTCGGTCAGTCCTTCGCGCAGGCTGGCCGCCGCGCCGGGGTGGGTCTTGTCCAGCTCGCGGGCCAGCGCGTCCAGTCGCGCCTCGGCGTCGAGGGCGGAGTCGGCGTGGTACGCGGCGCGCATCCGAGCTTCAACTTGGGGTCGAAGCCGTTGTGGCAGCTTGTCTTTGACATTGCGAATCTTGTGCAACTGACAACGAGCGAGCACGGGATGGTCGAAGACATCCAGCACCGCCCGACGTAGCGCCTTGGATCCGTCCAGCACCGCGAGGATGGGTCGAGTGACGTCCAGGCCTCGCTCTCGCAGCCCGA
>JAABUS010008388.1_pt1 | contig 11380 bp, 12 predicted proteins | sample 5560161 | NCBI WGS metagenome assembly JAABUS01 (sample SAMN10711885, study PRJNA513376) | rock metagenome | isolation source: Antarctica rocks | place: Antarctica: Victoria Land, Trio Nunatak nord | collected 2016-01-04
ACGCTCATGCGCTAGGCCTCATCGATGATGAGTCTCGTGACCGAGTTCGGCAAGCCGTCGAAACCGGATCCCGGCCCCCTGCTCCTTCCGATTAGCTTCATCGTGCGGGGCCGTTGCCTGCCGCGGGCTTGTTTCCCTAGCCTGTCTAGGTAATGCTAGTGGGGTGACGAAGGCAGAGAAGCTGCGTGGCCATCTCGACGGCCTGCTCTTAGGAGCACTGTCTGTGCGCCCAGCTCATGGGTACGCCCTGATCGCGATCCTGCGTGAGCGCAGTGGTGGGGTGTTCGACCTTCCAGAGGGCACGGTCTATCCCGCACTGCACCGGCTCGAGCGGGCGGGACTCGTGAGCAGCGATTGGGCGCCTGGGCCGAAGCGCCGGCGCCGCGTCTACGGGTTGACGGCGACGGGGCGGCGTGAGCTTGCCGCGCAACGGCGGACCTGGTCCTCCTTCGCGCGTGCGGTGTCATTGGTTCTCGGCGGTGCGGAGGGAGGGGCATGAGTGACGAGATCGACGCTTACGTGGACGGGCTCGCCGAGCATCTGCACGCTGGTGGTTCGCGCCTTCGGCGCGTGCTCGTTGAAGCCGAGGATCACCTACGCGAGTCTGCGAGTGCCTTGGTCGCCCAGGGGCTGGATGAGGACGCGGCCGCAGCCGAGGCGATCTCCCGCTTCGGCACGGCCAAGGTGGTTGCCGAGCGAATGCGTCCCACCCACGCGGCTCTGGCCCTTGACCTGCTTCGCGGAGGATGGCTGCTGAGCGGGTGGGGACTTGTTGCGATCGGCGTCAGCGGACTGGTGGCCGAGCTGCTTTTCCAGACGGTCGGCGCAACATTCGTCGCCGGTGACAGCTTCGGCGTCACCTACACCCCCGCACGCTGTGCGGAGTTCCTGGAGTACTCCCCCACTGCAGGTAGCTGCGCCTCGGCTGCGGCTTTGCACCATACGGGCGAGGTGGTCACGTGGCGCGTCGCCGCCGGCATACTTGGCATCCTCATGCTGGTGGTGTACCGCCTTCACCGACGCCGCGGTCACCATCAGCCGCGAGTGATTCCGGATGGCGCCGTTCCCATGGTGGCAGCAGCGTCGTTCGGCGCAGCAGCTATCGTGCTGCTGCTCGCTGCCGGCGGCCTCTGGGTTGGGCAAGCTGCGAACGGCGAGACGGTTGCCGGAGTGGGTGACCCGCTCAGCGGCGGCCTCGTAGCTGTCCTGGCTGCTGCGCTCGCCGCAACGATCACGGCCCACCGACTCGCGATTCCTCGGCGCCTCCTGAGCAGAGTGAGCCGGTCGTGATCTGCTCCAGGCGCCTCTGGGGCTGCGTGCATGGCTACGGAGATCGCAGGTCAAAGAGCGCGAATCGGCGAGCTGTTGTCGCCAGGAAGCGAACTCGATGATGTGCTCCACAATCAAGTTGTTGCCCGCGGCGGCGAACGCTGGCAGGCAACGATGGAACCCAGCAAAGAACCGAGGCCGCATCTCTTCCCACCAGGCGAACGGGCCGCCGTCGTCCCCAGTCCTCACCGTCACCGGCGTGGGCTAGCGTCGATGAAGTGGCCGTCGACTCTGTAGTGCACAGACCGTCGTTCGTGCTTCACGACCACCGCAAGCCGCAGCGGCACTTCGATCTGCGTCTGGAGGAAGCGGGCACGCTGCGCTCGTGGGCCTTGCCTCGCGGTATGCCGACGAAAAGTGCCGGCAATCGGCTGGCCATCGCCGTGCCCGACCATGATCTGGACCACTTGACCTACGCCGACGCCGACAAGTCGATCGCCGACATGGGTTGGTGGGAGGAGCACGACCGTACGGATCGGCGCATCCTGTTCACCCTGCACGGGATCACCGGAGCGCACCGCTATGCCCTCATTCGGACGGGGGCCAACTGGCTGCTGCACCTGACCAAAGATCAGGCCGAATGATGCTGCGTCTTCCGAGAATTTCCGACGGTCCTTTTCGGACGAGTCGTTCAACCACGAGTCGTTCAGCCAGGCGGAGGCTCCTCGAGCGGCTGCTGATTCTCTGGTGCCGGTGCTATGACACGGGTCGGTTCGCCTGGCTGCTGAAGACGGAGACCGGCGCGCTCCTGGGCAATGCCATCGACGGTGATGTCCACGAGTTCGTTGTAGAACGCCACCCTTCCCTTCACCTTCTCCACGGCTGGGAACGGGTTCGAGTACGACCACGCCGCGTTTGTGCCTTCAGGCTTACCGGTGGACATTCCAATATTCGTCAGCAACACCCTTGTAGGGACAGAGGCTGTGATTGGAACTTGGTGACAGGGCGGCGAAGTTGACGTCGTCGCGGGGGAGGTAGTAGCGCGCCGACGGTGAGCACCGCGGTGGCCATAAACATGATCCAGGGGATGAGGGTGACCCTTCCGCGCACCGGCTGCACGCCCGCACGGATCAGCCAGTCGATGGTGCCGTTGTTCTTCGTGATTGCGAAGACGAACGTCACCCCGGCGAGGATCACAAACAGGTCGCCGGGAAAGCCTCCGGCTATCGCCGTCAAGACCCGATTGCTGGGCGGGATTGCCAGAAACGCTGGCTGGTAGCAAGATTCGCACCCCCGGACTGCTATGCCCCCTGCACCGCACGAGAGGACACGGCATGACCCAGACCATCGGCCGCCACTTCCTGCAGATCCCTAGACCCACCAACGTTCCTGACGAGGTGCTGCGGGCGGTGTCTGCGCCGACCATCGACCATCGCGGGCTGGACTTCGCCCGGCTTGGCCTGGAGGTGCTCGGGGCCATCGGTCCGGTCTACGCCACCACCCAGCCGGTCATCGTGCACCCCAGCTCCGGGACGGGTGCGTGGGAGTGACGGCAGTCAGCAGCCGCTCCTCACCGCCGGCGGTTCCCAGCGACGAACGCGGCACCGAGCTGGAGCGGCAGCTCCAGCGTGATCTCGAGGGTGAGGTCGCGTTCGACGACTACACCCGCCACCTCTTCTCGCGTGACGCGAGCATGTACGCCATCCGCCCCCTCGGTGTCGCCTTCCCGAGACACGCTGCTGACGTGGCCCAGGCGGTGACCGCGGCTGCCGCCCTGGGGGTCCCCGTCGTTCCGCGCGGGGCCGGCACCAGCCTGGCCGGTCAGACGGTCGGCCCGGGTCTGGTCCTCGACATGTCGAGGCACATGGACCGCATCCACCACATCGACCCAGAGGCACGCACCGCTCTCGTCGATGTCGGCGTCGTGCAGGACGACCTGAACGGCGCCGCGTCGGCGTACGGGCTGATGTTCGGACCAGACACCTCCACCAGCAACCGCGCCACGATCGGCGGGATGGCGGGCAACAACTCGGCTGGCAGCGGCAGTGTGCGCTACGGCATGACGATCGACCACGTCCGAACCCTCGACGTCGTTCTTTCCGACGGGTCCCGGGCGCGGTTCGAGCCGGTCGACCCGGCCGAGCGCGAGCGCCGGGCAGCCCAGTCGACGCTGGAGGGTCGGATCTATCGCGGCCTGCCTGAAATCATCAACCGTCACACGCGCGCGATCGCCGAGGACTTCCCTGCCTTCTGGCGGCGCGCCGGTGGCTATCGGCTTGACCGGCTCGCGGACAACACGCCATTCGACCTGGCGAAGTTCGTGGTCGGGTCGGAGGGCACCCTTGCCGTCGCGACGCAGGCCCTGGTCGACCTGGTGCCGAAACCGCGGCGCACCGTCTTCGCCGTTGGGCACTTCACCTCGGTCCCGGCCGCGATCGCCGCAACCACCGACGCGTTGGCGTGCGACCCCGCGCAGGTCGAGATGATGGACAAGACGATCCTGGACTTGTCGCGGCGAAAGATCGAGTACGCCGACCTCGGCAAGAGCCTCGACGGCGACCCGGCGGCACTGCTGTTCGTGTCGTTCACCGGCGACAGCGAGGCCGAGCTGGTGGCACGCCTCGATCGGCTCGACGCCTTGTGGCGCCAGAGCGGACACGGCTACCACACGCTCCGTGCCGTCACTCCCGCCCAGCAGTCGGCGCTGCTTAAGGTGCGCAAGTCGAGTCTCGGGCTGCTGATGGCGTCCTCGGTCGCCACCTTGCGTCCACTCGCGTTCGTCGAGGACACCGCCGTCGACCCCGCTCACCTCGCGGAGTACACCGAGCGTTTCAAGCGGCTGCTGGACGGCCACGGCCTGACCGCCGGCTTCTACGGCCACGCGTCCGTCGGCTGCCTGCATGTGCGGCCGTTCGTCGATGTCACCGATCCGGCGCAAGTCGCGACGATGCGCGCCGTCGCGATTGAGGTGAAAGACCTCGTCGCTGAGTTCGGCGGCGCAAACTCCAGCGAGCACGGGGACGGACTGGTCCGCAGCGAGTTCAACCGCAGCATCTTCGGAGACGACCTCTATGAGGGGATGCGGGAGGTCAAGCGCCTCTTCGACCCTGACAACGTGCTGAACCCGGGCAAGATCGTCGACGCACCGGCGATGACGGACAACCTGCGCGACCCAGCGCTGCCGCCGGCCGGCCCGATCCGCACGCTTCTGCAGTTCGATGTGGTCGGCGGCATGCGCGGTGCGGCCGATCGCTGCATGAACATCGGTCTGTGCCGCAAGAGCACTACCGGCGCGATGTGTCCGTCGTACATCGCGACCAAGATGGAAGAGCACTCGACGCGGGGCCGGGCGAACGCCTTGGTCAAGGCGCTGAGCGAGCCCGACCCCGCCGCCGCGTTGGGCGATGAGCGGCTGCACGAGATCCTCGACCTCTGCCTGATGTGCAAGGCCTGCAAGAGCGAGTGCCCGCTCGGTGTCGACATGGCGACGCTGAAGAGCGAGACCCTCGCGCATCACCACGACGTGCACGGAGTGCCCCTGCGGTCGCGCGTCATCGGGGCGATCCGCACGCTGAACCGGCTGGGCGCCGTCACCGCACCGGTGTCGAACCTGCCGATGCGGGTGCGTCCGCTGCGGGCACTGATGGGTCGGGTGCTGGGCATCGCGCCGCAGCGCCCGCTGCCGGTCTTCGAGCGGGCCACGCTGACGCGGTGGTTTGCCCGGCGTACGCCGAGATCGGCGCCGGCGACCCAGGGCACGGTGACGTTCCTGGCCGACTCGTTCACCACCTTCACCGAGCCCGGCGTCGGCCAGGCGGCGATCGACCTCCTCGAGCGGGCGGGCTGGTCGGTGCGACTGGAGAGCCGCGGCTGTTGCGGCCGTGCGAGCCTGTCGAAGGGTCTCGTCGACGACGCGAAGAAGAAGGCCGGCCGGCTCGCCCGGCTGCTGACTGACTCCACCGAGCCGGGCTCGCCCATCGTGGGCATCGAGCCGTCGTGTCTGTTCACGCTTCGCGACGAGCACCTGGCGCTGCTGCCCGACGACCCACGGGTCCGCGACGTGTCCGGCCGGGTCCGCCAGGTCGAGGAGCTGTTGACGGAGGCGATCGATGACGGGCGGCTGGTGCTGAGTGCCGATTCTTGGCTCGCCGGGCGTCGGGTCGTCTACCACGGGCACTGCCACCAGAAGGCAGAGGTCGGTACGGCCGCGACGGTCGCGCTGCTGGAGCGGATCCCCGGCGCGGAGATAGTCGAGCTCGACGCCGGCTGCTGCGGCATGGCGGGGTCGTTCGGCTTCGAAGCCGAGCACTACGACGTGTCGATGGAGGTCGGCAACGACCGGCTGTTCCCGGCCGTGTTGGCCGAACCCGCCGACACCGTGCTGGCCGCGACGGGAGTCTCGTGCCGACAGCAAATCCATCACGGCACGGCCAGGAAGGCGATGCACCCCGTCGAGCTGGTGGCGACCGTGGTCGGCGGCCAGTGACGACCGTCTGGTGATCACCGTCACGTTCGACCTGTTCTCCGCGCTGATCGACTCACGGACCGGCGGGTCGGAGGCGTTCGGACGGCTCTGCCGCGACCGCGGCTGGCCGGTGACAGGCGTGCAGCTGTACGACGCGTGGGACCCGCTGAACAAGGCGGCTCAGCGCGACTGCCCAACGTGGGTGCCGTGGCGGGTGCCTGCGACGACGGCGCTCTACCGCGCGTACGGCGAGCTGCGGCTCGACGGTGACGCGCGCGCCGACATCGAGGCATTGGCGATGTCGATGAGCGACTGGCCGCTGTGGCCGGACGTCGCCGACGGCCTGCCCCGCCTGGCCGTGCACCACCGCGTCGGCCTGCTGTCGAACGTCGACGACGAGCTGTTGGCGCGCACCGCGGCCGCACCGCTCGTCGAGCCCGAAGTGGCGTTGACCTCGCAGCGGCTGCGGGCGTACAAGCCGCACCCTGAGATCTACCTGCGGGCACGAGACGTGCTGGGGAAGCTGGTGCACGTGGCGACGTCGGCGCGGGACGTGCGTGGGGCACTGGAGGCCGGCATCCCGACCGTCCGGCTGCGCCGCCCGGGTCACGAGCTCGACCCGGACGGTCCCCGTCCCTCATACGAGGTGGAGACGGTCGACGAGATTGCCGGCGTCCTCGACGACCTCGGCTGAAGCTTGGGTCGTGCCAGCACGGCTCCCTAGACCGGACGGCTCGTCGGCCGAGGAGGGCACCGACATCAGCTCAGGCGTCCGTGCCATCCGAGAGGGAAGAGCGAGCGAGGCTCGATGACGCGGCACGGTCGTCGTCGTGGGGCTGCCGTACGCTGAGTTTCATGGCGGTGCCAGCAGGGGGAAGCGGACCCGGGGCCGGACCCCTGGCCGGCATCCTCGTGGTGGACCTCTCGCGGGCCCTGGCCGGACCACAAGCCGCGATGTTGCTCGGCGACCTCGGTGCGCGGGTCATCAAGATCGAGAACCCGAACGGCGGTGACGACACCCGTGGCTGGGGGCCGCCCTTTGTCAAGGCTGGGGGCGGCGTCGCCGAGCCAGGCGAGACCGGCGACTTCGAGTCGACGTACTTTTTCTCTTGCAACCGCAACAAGGAGTCGGTCACCACCGACCTGAAGAGCGACGAAGGCAAGGACCTGCTGACGCGGCTGGTGCGGCAGGCCGACGTGGTGGTCGAGAACTTCCGCACCGGTGTCCTCGATCGGCTCGGCTTCTCTATGAAACAGTTGCATGCCATCAACCCGCGCCTGGTGGTCCTGTCCATCACCGGCTTCGGCCACGACGGCCCCGAGGGTGGCCGCGCCGGCTACGACCAGATCGCTCAGGGCGAGGGCGGCCTGATGTCGCTGACCGGCACCGGACCTGACGACCCGACGCGAGTGGGGGTGCCGATCGGCGACTTGCTCGCCGGGATGTACGGCGCCTACGGCGTCGTGGCTGCGTTGCACGAGCGCGCCGAGACCGGCCGCGGCTCCGTCGTACGTACGTCGCTGTTGGCGGCCATCGTCGGTACCCACGCGTTCCAGGGCACGCGCTACACCGTCACAGGAGAGGTGCCCTACGGCCAGGGCAACCACCACCCGTCCATCTGCCCCTACGGTCTCTTCCACTGCAAGGACGGCCTGGTCCAGATCGCGGTCGGCAGCCAAGGCCTGTGGCGCCGGTTTGCCTCTGAGTTCGAGCTGCCGCTGGACGGTCCCGGGTTCGCGACCAACGCTGAGCGGGTGCGCAGCCGAGAGGCCGTGAATGGCGCGATCGACGCTGCTTTCGCCGCATACCCGCTGGACACGCTACTGCCGCGGCTGGACGAGATCGGGGTGCCTGCTGGTGAAGTGCGCACACTGGATCGGGTCTATGACTGGGAGCAGACGCGTTCGCAAGGGCTGCTCATCGAGGTCGACCACGCGACCGCCGGACCCATTCAATTGCCCGGACCGGCGCTGCGCTTCGACGGATCGAGCCCGGTCGAGCACACCGCGCCGCCGACACTGGGCCAGCACGACGATTCGGTGCGCCGATGGCTCGACGAGGCTGAGGGCGCCTGAGCATTCGGCGCCGGCCGCAGTTGGTCTGGGAGTCGCTTCTCGCCGGGTCCGTCGGGGTGCGGGCCGGCCATACCAGCGGTGTGCAGAGGCTCAGGGTGACCGTCAACGGCTGATGCTGAGGCCCGACTCGGTGACGGCCGTGCTGCACACGGCCTCGTCCTCCTCGCCGGTTCCTCCGCTGGCTCCCAGAGCGCCCAGCAGTGTCCCACCGCGATAGACCGGCACTGCTCCGGTCTGGGGTGTGAACCGTCCGTGAGTCATGGTGGTGATGGCGCCGGCGAAGTTCGGCATCGATGCCATCTTGTCCTTCTGCGCGGCGCTCGCAGTGCCGTACGCCGCAGCCGTCCACGCCTTGCCCTGTGCGACGTCGGCGCTCACCCAGGGCGCGCCGTCCATCCGGGCGAAGAACACGAGATGACCGGCGGCGTCCATGACCGCGAAGGACATAGCCACCCCCAGCTTGGACGCGGCCTCGCGGGCAGCGACGCAGAGGCTCTGGGCCTCGTCGAGAGTGAGCATGCTGCCATTCTGCCTGCCTGCGGTTGCTCGGGCTCAGGAACACCAGCGGAATGCCAAGTTCCGTCCCCCTCAGCGCACCCGGACATGTCCGATTTCTTTGGGCGTTACAGCGGAGCGGTACTCGCCCGCTGTGACCATCGCCGCGATCGCACTGTGCTCTGCGCAGAAGCGGGTGCCTGAGCCGGTATCAATCAGACGCCTGAATACCGGTTTCCGGCTTCGATGAGGAGTGTGCACAGGCTACGTCGCCGAAGAGGCGATCGCCGACACGATGGAGGGCCAGCAAGTTGCTCGCCGAACTGATCAGGGCGTCGTCTGAGCTGGAGCCGGTCACCACACTCTGTCGCGGCGGACATACTGGAGCTACCGAGAGAAGGGAAGTCGTTGTGATGGCTGCCGTACTGGTCCGGCCGAGGAGCCGGGTGATCGCCGGGGTGTGCGCCGGGCTCGCGCAAAGGTTCGACATGTCACCCAACACGGTCAGGTTGCTGTTCCTGCTCAGTTGCATCTTGCCGGGGCCGCAGTTCTTGATCTACATCGCGCTGTGGATCACGCTGCCTTCGGAGTAAGCGAACCTCAAGCTGGAGCCAGCTAAGTGGCCTCGGCCATGTCGTGCTCGAACCGTGTCTTCGGGTGTCCTTCGACCGCGCAGCCGATTCTCTCCTGGTAGACGGGGTCCATCGGAGGTAGCTGCTTCAGGGGGAACCAAGCGACCTCGACACTTTCCTCATCCGCGACATGCGCGGTGCCCGAGAGGTATCGGCAGCGAAAGAGGTGGTCCAGGTAGTACACCTCGTCCCCGTTGACGTGCACCGTGAGACCACTCGCATTGACCCATGCGAGGCTCTCGATCTCGACACGGACTCCCGTCTCTTCAGCTACCTCTCGTGCGGCGGCGACCGCTGGTTGTTCTCCTGGATCTACGATCCCGGTGACCGGGGTCCAGGCCAGGCTGTCGCTCCGCTGGATGAGCAGCACCTCGTCGCCTCGCAGCACTACGGCGGTGACGGCTGGGAGCCAAAGAGGCGAGTGGCCGACGTGCGTGCGTAGCGCGAGGACGAAGTCGGGGACTGGCATGCTCGGAAAACGTATCAGTCGGCATGCCGAAGGGGATGCGCTCCGGCGAGCGCCTTGCGCTCAGTCACCCTGGCGGATCTGGCCGAACAAACGCAACGCCAGCACCAGCGGCGCTAGAAGGTGGGTCTCACAAAGTTCGAACCTGCTTCCAGTCGTATGGTCTGCTCCTCGCGGGCGACAGTGACGTCGGCGGTCGACAAGGCCGGCGAGGGCGTCATTAGGTCGAGCTCGTCGTCGCTCCGGAGCGGGTCATGGTGGAACAGCACCACCCGGCCGACGCCCGCTGCTTCGGCCAAGCCGAGCGCATAGTCGATGGTCGAGTGCCCGAACGTCCGCCGTTCCGGATACTCCTCGGCCGTGTACTGCGCATCGTGGATCAGCACGTCGGCGTCCCTGGCCAACGCGAGCGCAGCCTCGTGGTAGGGCCCGAACCCGGCGGGGCCGTCGCCCATGGAGCCGGGACTGTGGTCGGAGAGGTAGGCCATCGTGTGCGCACCGTCATCGACCCGGTAGCCGAAGGTGCGGCCACCTTTGTGCGGGATCTCACGGGCGTGGACTGAGAAGCCCTCGATCTCGTGGTCACCCTCCTGCACGTGTCCGAACGACCAGTTCCCGCGTAGCTGACTCGGTCTGATCGGGAAGTGCGGCGGCGACATCGCCCTGGCCAGCAGCTCCTCGGCTGATCCGCCCTCCTGATCGGGCAGCAGCAGCCGAACCACGGCGTCGTCCTGATCCCCGGAACGAAAGAACGGCAGGCCCTGGGTGTGGTCCCAGTGCAGGTGGCCCAGCAGAATCGTGCCCCTGAACGGACGACCGCTCAGCAGCCTCCAGACCCGCGCCAGGCCCGTACCCGCGTCTAGCAAGAGGGTGGGGTCCGCATCGTCTCGTGCGATCGCCACGCATGACGTGTTGCCGCCATGACGCACGAACTCAGGACCAGGCGCGGGCGTGGAGCCGCGCACCCCGCAGAGATGGATCTTCATGCGGTTGGCTGCGGACCGTCCTGCTCCTCACGCCGGTGACCCTCGGCGAGCCCATGAAGGGCCTCGGTGTCGACCTGCTCGGCCGCCGCCACGGCGACCCGGACCCGGGTACGGGCGCGCAGCGTGGACGTCCGGCTCCCGCCCTCGAGTAGGGCGCGTTCGCCGGCGACGGCGCCCGGCCCGAGCTCGGCGATGGGGTCACCGTCGACGAGCACCTCGAGGATGCCGTCCAGCAGGAGGAACAGCTCGTGCCCGGAGTCACCCTGTCTGACCAGTTCCTCGCCCTCGCGCAAGGTGCGGACCTTCGGCTTCCTCCCGCCTCGCATGATCGCCGCGGACAGCGTCCGCTCCAGTGCGGTCTCGGCCACAGTGACCAAAGCCGGACTGTCCACGTCACCCCAGGGACTGTGATCCCCGAAGCACTCCTTGGACCACCCGCTGAAATCGGTGAGCCCGCTCTTGGCTACCAGCACGCCACTGTCGTCGTACACCCAGTGCCGAGGGAATGGGCTGGCGCCAGTCATCCGCCCCTCGGCGGCCCCGTCAGCGTGCAAGGTGAGCTCAAGGGTCGTCCACACGGTCGGTGCGGCGAGTTGCACGAACGGGGGGCGGTTCACCGTCCGGGGCATCGGGGCACCGGTCCGCCCCCCCACCGTCTGCCGGAACCGGACCCAGCCGTCACCGACCTCCGGCTCGTTCTGCCGGTCCGGATAGGAGATGGCGGTGAACGTGGCCGATGAGCGACCCAGCCGCAGCGTCGTCGAACCGATAAACCCTTCGCCGGCATGGCCTTGCGCGGTGATCTGCCCTTCATCGTCGACCTCGATCCACGCCGCCAGGTAATTGGCGAAGCGAAACCGGTCAGCGTCGCGCCAGTCGGTCAGGTCACCGAGCTGGGGAGGCGGGGGCGCGTCGTAATGTCCCACCCCCAACGAGAACGGGATCTTCATAGGTCCGGGAATGGCCTCGGACGGGATCCATGAGACGGACG
>JAABUS010008389.1_pt1 | contig 11379 bp, 14 predicted proteins | sample 5560161 | NCBI WGS metagenome assembly JAABUS01 (sample SAMN10711885, study PRJNA513376) | rock metagenome | isolation source: Antarctica rocks | place: Antarctica: Victoria Land, Trio Nunatak nord | collected 2016-01-04
CCGCTTCCAGATCACGGTCATGCCTGATGACGTATCGGTACAGACGACTTCATGTCTGCTTCATCCTGCTCTGGGATGATAAATGGTGAATGACGAGCTTCGGCTGACCGCTCGTTCCGGGCTGTGGCGTCGCTGCGGCGACGTGGGAGCGCTACGGTCTCACGCCACCTGAATGACTCGCTCAATGATATGACACACGGTTCCGTCACGGTCATCAGGACAAGCGGTCTGAGTGGTGCTTCTCGCTGAGGTGAGGACATCGTGAAGCTGCCCAAGATCGGCCATTTGACGGTCGATCGCGGCGAGGTGGCTGTCGATCGCCTGGCGCACGCGATCGCAGGGACTGGCGCCGGCATACTGCGTGGCGATGATGCGCCCGATTTCGCTTAGGGTAAGACCGAGCGTCTTGGCCTGGCGAATGAAGCGCAGGCGATCGAGATCGGTGGCCGTGAATGACCGATACCCCGTTGCTGTGCGCTCGGCGGCCGGGATCAATCCTCGTGATTCCCATACGCGGATGGCCTTTGTGCTCACCCCTACGGCGCGCGCGGTCTCACCAACGGTCATCATATCCATGTCCATGCGAGCTTCCCTCTTTCGTCCATCTGGTTGACCTTGCCCTAGGGGCAAGCATCTACACTGCCAGCCATGATCATGCATCGCCTGGGGCAGACCGTGCGCTCCTATGCCGAAGTCGCCCGCAGTCCGTCCTATTTTCCGCTCTGGCTCTCTCAGCTCGTCTCCAGCTTTGGTGACACGCTGCATTACATCGCGCTTGTGGTGCTGGTCTACCAGCTCACGGGGCGGGGTGCTGCGGTCGCCGTGCTGGTGGTGGCCGAAGTTGTGCCCGTGCTGCTGCTTGGCCCGGTGGCTGGGGTCGTGATCGACCGCTTCAGCCGCAAGGGGGTGCTGATCGGGGCGGACCTGGTGCGGGCGGCGCTCGCGCTCGCGCTCGTCTGGCCCCAAGGAGCATGGCATGCCTATGTCGTTGCCGCCGGGATCGCGGCCGGCAACACGTTCTTCAATCCCACGGTCCAGGCGGTCATCCCCTCCCTCACAACCGAAGAGCAACGGCTCGCGGCAAACTCGGTGGCGTGGTCGACCGGGCGTCTGGTGCAGATCATCGCCTCGGCAATTGCCGGCGGTCTCATCGCCATCGTGGGCACGGACGCCGCGTTTGCGCTCAATGCAGCAACCTTCGCGGTCTCTGCGCTGTTCATCGCGCGCCTGGTGATTCCTGCCCATGCCGGCCAACTTGGACAAGATACGACACGCGGTTTCGATCGCTACCTCGACGATGCCCGCCAGGGCTTCGCCTATGCGGTGCATGACCGGCTGGTCTCCCGCTTGCTCATCGTGCAGAGTCTCGCATCGTTCGCCGTAGGGGCGACCGGCGCCATGCTGGTGATCCTCTCCGAGCGACATCTCGGATTGCGGCCGGCCGGGTTCGCGTGGCTGATTGGGGCGATTGGCGTTGGGGGACTCCTCGGTCCACTCATCCCCAATGCACTCGCGAAGGACTATCGCGACGCTCGCTGGTTATTTGTGCCGTACATCGTTCGAGGGCTAGGGGACATCCTCATCGCGATCTTCACCCCGTTGCCGATCGCCCTGCTTATCATGTTCGTGTATGGGCTGAATACCTCAACCGGGATGGTGGTCTTCAGTTCGACGGTCCAGGGTGCCGTGCCCGACACGATGCGGGGGCGTGTCTTTACCCTGCTGGATGTGTCCTGGAATGCCATGCGGCTGCTCTCGCTCGCCTTGGGTGCGATCATGGTCGATGTGATTGGGATTCAAGCCCTGTTTTGGACCGGGGGTGCCTTGCTGGCTGGCGCCGGTATCCTTGGCCTGGTACTCCTGGGTAGTCATGATTTTCGACACCAAGAGCAAGGATACGACCCATGATCGACTCAACCATCACTTGCCCGGTCTGTGGATTTGCCAAGAGTGAAACCATGCCCACGGATGCCTGCCAGGTGCGGTACCAGTGTCTTCAGTGTGGGGAGTTGCTGAAACCCAAGCCGGGGGATTGCTGCGTGTTCTGTTCGTATGGATCGGTGCCCTGTCCCCCAATCCAGCTGGAGCAAAACCGTTCATAGTTAATCAGCGTCGCCAACTCACGCCCAGCATCGGCACAATGGCGGAGAGGGGGTATGGCATGAGCGATAGCGCACTCTTCACTGTCGGCAAGATCCCGGCCCACTATGCCGATGGTTCGCCGGCCTTGCATGCTGATGGTTCACACGTCCTGATAGACGGCCCGGATCGCTGGGAGCAACTGCGCGCGCTTCCCTTCGATCCGGCGTTCGTTGAGCAAATGGCGCTCTTGAATCATTACGAGCGACTGCCCCTGATTGTTACCTGGTATAGCCGGGCGGAACTCGAACCGGACGAATTGAACCGCCTGCTTGCCGACAACTGGGACCATGGCGGCTATGCTGCTAATATTGGCCTCGAGGAATGGGATTGGGTAGAGCTCTTCGAGACGGCCGGGTTTATCACGGACACACCGGGTTACGTGCGGCCCACTGCCCCGCTTGCCATCTATCGCGGCACTCGCCTGGGCGGTGAGCGTGGCTGGAGTTGGTCTACGGATCGTGACGTTGCCGCATGGTTTGCGCGACGGTCACACGATTTCGGCACGCCGGCCGTGCTCTTGAGCGCCACAATCGCGCCTGAGTACGTCCTGGGCGCGTTCAATGGCCGGGATGAGGCAGAGGTGCTGATTGATCTGGACGGGCTCGAGTGGTCAGAGGTACAGATTATCGACGCTGCAAGTGAAGAGGTGCGAGCCGGTTTTGATCGGCGCAATGTTACGAGTGCGGCGCGTCTTGAGGCTTTCAGGGGAGAGGCAACATCTGATGAACAGTGAAAACAGAGCGGACATCGTGACGGCCCGCCATGTAATGTCAGCTGGTACGAGGGCTAGCGTCTGTTTCCTGCGGGCGTGAGGAATATGAGGTTTTCTGAGGTTTTCATGTTTGCCCAGGCGCGAGATGATCGATGTCATGGATGACGCACGCGACGCCAGGAACGCACGACAACTGTCAGACGCGGCCATGTGGCACATCGTTTGCCATCCCGGCACGCCCGCGCCAGAACTTGCCGAGATGCTGGGAGTCACGGCCGGCCGGATCCGGAATGCCCGGTATCGGTTTCGGGCGGCCGGCGGGTGGTCATGTCGCGTGGCATTCGTGCCCTGTGCCAGCTGTGGCGAACCGGTCACGCTCGGGGGTCATCTGCGACGTGATCGTGCCTACCATTCGGCGTGCCGGCGTCCGGCCCGGCAGGCGATTAATCAGCGGCTGGACAAACGCCGGTGGGAAGCTGCGGATGTCCATGCCAGGCATGAGCGGTTGCAGCTTCGCCACGATCACGATGCCCACTATCAGGAGGCAACCGCCCGCGACGCGACATACGCCGGGCAACGTTGGGATGCGGGAGATGATGCGTTCCTTGTGGCGAATGCCGATGCGCCAGACTATCGCCTTGCAGCGGCCCTGAGACGATCGCTCTATGCGGTACGGGCACGCAAGGCGACGCTACGGCGCTGCGGTCGCCTGCCTGAGCCGGAACATGGCCGGTACGCCAGCTGAGAGGCCGTAGGATACCCCACAACGGCACGAACGCAAGGAAACGGCTTGGAGGGGGGGGCTATTGCCCTTCTGCCCAGGCGCGCGCGGCGTGCATGATGGATTCCATTTCCGCCACGACGTCAGCGACAGGCAGCCCCCGCTCATGGGCAATCGCGGCTGTCAGCTGGGCGGGTGATGTGCCGGCATAGTTCCGCATGATGCGCTCGCCCTCTGCAATAAGTTCCTCGTAGGAGATCCCGTCAGTCGCGACGATGGACCGGGCGTAGAGTTCGCCCTCCGCATCAATGACGGGGCCCATCCGGACTTCAAGCGCATCAAGTCGGCGGGTTATGTTCATCTGTCGCCTCTGTTGTGCACCGCAGGCCCAGTCATCGGCGTGCAGCAAGGACATCCAGAATGTCTCGAGGCGATCCCGCGTTGCCGGGTCTTGCTCGCGTTCGCGGAGATCCCCGTCACGCTCGAGACGGGCCATCATCTCCGCCATCACGCCACGTCAACAGGAATGCCGACAAGGTGGACGGCAAAAGGCGCGAGATGCTGACGACCACAATCAGGGCAGGCGAGCGGGCGGCTGGTATTCCCGTCGTCGTCAACGAGAATCGGCGTCTCTGCCCACCACCAACAGGTTGCGCATGCCGGGGGCTGGTATCGACGCTCCAGATCGTCGAGCCGGGATCGTGCGCTCTTGCGTGTCATGCGTGCCCCTGTGCGAGCGTTGGGGTCGTGCTCATGCCGCGCCGGCCAACATAAGAATGCGCTCGGCCTCTTCCAGTTCGGCATCGGTGACGTCGTGATAGGTGCCGGTGTGCTTGAGGCGTTCGGACAGATCCGCCATGAAGTCGATTTCGGCATCACTCAGGACGGCCATGTTGAGCCGTTTGTCTGGTCGCGGTGTCAGCGGTGGCCCGAATGCCGTTTCGAGGGTCCGCAGGCGGCGTATCGTCGTGCTCATGGGGCGATCCCCTGCGATCGTTCCCAGGCGTGACACGCATCCATCATCGTGGCGGTGCGGGCCGCGGCCTCTGAGGTCTCGGCGGGCGGCGGCGTCCATGTGCCGGCGACGAAGCGCTCGAGGGGCACCATGCGTTTCATCTCGGAGAGGTGCATGGTCCCCTCGGCTTCGGTACATTTGCCCACGGCAACGGCCCAGGCGATCACCCGCGCGATTCCGGCGAATGCATCGTGCCATTCATCCCGGCGCTCGAGCTCTTCGATCCGGCGCATCGCGGTTGTGCTCACGATGCTACTGCCTGAATCCCGGCGCGTTGCTCGAGTTGGGCAAGCCGTTCCTCTACCTCTACGGCTTGCGAGATCGACACAATGGCGCGGGCAATGGTGGCGATGCTATTGCCGACGTTCGGCTCGAGGTCGCCGCACTCCACACGTTTTAAAACATGGAAGAGCGTGCCCCGCAACGATCCCATATCGGTGGCGTACCGCTGGAGTTCACGGGCGGCGGTATTGCGGGTAGACCTGGACTTTCCGCCCTGGGAGCGCCACAGGGCGCGTTCCGCTTCCCGTGCCGGATCGTGCCACTGGCACCACGCACGGCCGGGCTGGGCGCGGGCGCTGCATGGCTTGCCCGCTGCATTCGTACCCAGGCACTGAGCCGGATCGGTTGCCGTGTTCGGCATGGTGCATCCCCTTACGCATTGCCCAGGAGTATCTAGGCATCTGCATATGATTATACAGTATGCATGACCATAGCGATACCTATGCATAGCCGCATTTTATGGGGTTTTCTTGCACATAGTTGCGGATACCTTTGCGCTAGGCGTCACGGTGTGCATCGCCGTCGTCAGCAAGATATTGGGCGTAATGGACGGCATACCAGGCGGCGACCTGTTCATTGTTCGTCAAGGTGTGCTCATGCGTATGGAGGTCAGCTGTAAAGCCCGCGAGTTCGGCCAGATCGTAGGACATCATGAGGCCCAGGTATTCAGCCTCCGCGAAGAGATCGGCTGGTAGATCAGCCGGCGGCGTTGGTCCGCTATGGTCCGGTTCGATTGGCGTCCTGGGGGATATGTCGGGATGCGTGGCCTCGAGCAAGGTGGCGGGCAAGCTGCCGTGCGTAGCCCAGTAGTCGGCAACGTCCTTGCACCCCTCAAGGGCGTCAGCTGTAAAGCTCGAGCACGCCACGGGCACGGTGCGGCGGAAACGTTCCACAACCTCGAGCCCGGCCGGATCCGCATCGTTGGCAAGGAAGACGCGCGGGATCCCCGCAAACCACTCAGCACGAACGGCAACGCCATTGAGGGCGATCACATAGGGCACGCCTCCGGCAAGACAGCACGCAGCATCGAAGGGGCCTTCCACGATTGCAAGCGGCATGCGGGCCGCCCGTGCCTGGGCGATTGCGTGCCCGTTCACCAACGTCTTGCGGAAACCGTCGGCATTCCGCAGGCATTTGTATCTGGGCATCGTGATCGTGTCGAGTGCACGGCCCGCGCCCCCGGTCATCTTTCCGGCCGGATCGGTGTACGGCACAAAGAGCCGGTGACGATTGAGATACTGGTTGTCTGTGACGTAGCCCCAGCCCAGCGCCGCCGCGACGGGATCCGGAATGCCCCGCGCACGTACGTATTCGGCAGCGGGTGACGCTGCGTAGGTCTGTGCCCATAGTGCTGCGAGGCTGTGTAGCCGCTCGAGGGCGGCCGGGTCCGGTTCTGGGGTAGGAGTAGTCGTTTTCGGGGGTTGCGTTCGTCCTAGAGCATTCTGGAGCCTCTCAGAGCGTTGTACGGGTGAGCCGTTGTGCTTGTACGTGCCCGTTGAGGGGGGATCGCCCACCCGGATGCTGAATGCGTCGCCACATGCAAAGCACGATGCCCAGCCGGTCCCCCAGTCGATTGCAAGCGTGGTCGGATTGTCGCTGTTGTGGATCGGGCAACAGGCGCGGCCCTTGTGTCCATTGCCGCGATACCCCGGCAGGGCCTCGAGTTCCTGCGGGCTTACGTAATAGATCGTCTTGCCGGCGCGTGAGGTGTATTCGATCATCGCGCCAGCCTATTCGTGGATCCGTAGTAGTACGCGGCACCCGGCATGCCAGCCTCATAGACGCGGCCGGTTGCGGGTTCCCAGACCCATGGCTGCAATCCGGATCGTGCGGCATGGAAGAGCACAAGCGGGGGCGTCTCCATGCCCTCGTGGTACACGGTCGGGACAAAGCCGGCGTGCTCGAGCTCGATAAAGATATTCGCCAGCACGGTCGTTTCGTAGAAACCAGTGTCGAGGCAATCGTTGGTCAACCAGGCAATGTTCTCGTTTCCCACTGCCGATACCGTCAGCTGCCAGCCGGCCATGAGCTGCACGTTGTAGCCGTCTATGTTCCGTTGCATCGCTACCGCCCCCCGTTCTCTCGGAGCCGGCCCACAAGGTTGGCCCCCAGATCCGTTGCCCGCGTGTCGATTTCCGCGATCCGTAGCGTCGTGCGATCCCGGCCCAGGCTCACCCCGCCCAGCGGGCCAAAGCGGTTTTTCACAAGGGCAAGGGAGAGGCAATCCGTATTGCTGTCCGTGGCCCGGTTCGTGTCGTCTACGTTCAGGGCGAGCACGGCCGCGGCGTCGTATTCCAGATCGCCGGATCCTTTACCAGATGCCATGCCGTTGGTTGCTTTGGCGTTCTTGTAGGACTCGCGATTCATGCTCGATATTGCCCAGACGTGCGCCTGTATCTCGGGATCGCCGGCAAGGCTCGAGAGTTGCCCGGATATGCGGCTCACCTGGGAAAAGAGATCCTCCCCACGGCCACCCCCGGTTGCGGCGCGTGCCAGCTGTTGCAGGTAGTCAACCACTAGCAGGGGGTGCCCGGCGTTCGGGTGGCGCTGCATGATCGTGCGGAGCGTGGCCCGGATCGTCTCTATCGTGGTTGCCCCGTTGCCGGCCTGGTAGTAGAGACTGCCGGCGCGGGCTTGAAAGATCTGCGCGGCCTCTGCAAGCTTGACGGGCTGAACGAGCCCCTTCGATGCCTGGGAAAGGCTTATCCCGGCAAGGCGACATAACGTCTTGAGGGTCAGATCCGCAGGCTGATTCTCGAAACTCAGGTAGAGTACGGGCGCGTGACTGTGGGCAGCGACGTGGTAGGAAATCTGGTTGCTGAGCGTCGTCTTGCCGGTGCCCGGCGCGGCTTGGAGGATCGTAACCCGGCCCGCCTCGAGCCCGCCCAAGAGATCGTCAAGGCGATTGAGGCCGGTTGCGTGCCCCATGATCGTGGATCCGGTTTGCGCGTAATGCTGCGTTCGTCGCTCGAGGTCTGCCAGCACGTCCGCGATGAATGAGGGCGCGGCCTCGAGCGGCGCGGGATCTGTCGCGGTGTCGGCTAGCTCACGCACGCGGGTTCCCAGGTCGGAGAGGATCGCGGCCGGATCGTCTACCTGTACCCGCTGAAAGAGCTCGAGGCAGAGGGTCGTAATCGCCGCGGTCAATGTCTCGCGGGTATGTTCGCTGGTAGCCATAAGGGGCTATCCTTTCGAGTGGTCGGCACCGGGGCGGTTTTGTCACTTGACCCGGTGCGGATACGGATAAGGCGGCAGGGGGGAACCTCTGCCGCCTTTCTTTTACCGCGATCATGGGGGGCCGCGCCAGCGTGCACCCCATGGGATCAATATCTCAATATCTCAAGGGGAAAAAAGCCTATAACGGCGGGGAAAAATCGGTCACTTTTCACACGGCTGGGGGGGTAACTTCACACGGCTGGGGGGGTAACTTCACACGGCTGGGGGGGTGATTACCACATTTTACCCCGCACTCGTTACCCATCCCGAAGCTATTTTCGTCGGCTGCGGGATTCTCACGGTTTGTTCCTCGAGGTCTTCCGTTGCGGCATCGTCACCTTTTCTGCCGGGTTTCCGTTTTACATGCAGTATCAAGCGGGCCTCAAGCCATTGGGGCCAAACGTCCGATGGTTTCTCTACGAATTGCCATTCTCTGAGGCACAGACTGCTATTGAGCAGTTTGGGAAGGTAGTTTCGCCAATAGGTCCGCTTGCGCGGGTCGATTGTGGCCGGGTCTATACCTAAAAGCTCGAGGATCTCCCGTACAGTCACCCCATGCTGCGTAAAGACTGCGGGCCGGGCGCGGGCCTCGACTGGAATATCTAAATCAAACCGCGCTCGGTAGGGTTCGTTTCCATCCGGGCCTATGCTGCCCTCGGCAATGTCGGCATATTGCAATGGGAAGTCTCTTGCCATTTGCAGGAATGGAGCGCCCAGATGGATGCTCCATGTGATGTTTCGGCCGTTGCTTCCCAGCTGATCGAGAAATATGAGGTGTTCTGTACGCACACTCTCTGATACCTTGGATCGTTTCCCTTGAGGGCGATAGGTATATTCGAGGCGCTGCACAACGATTTGGGAAAGCGTAAAAAGTGCTGTGTTTACCCGGTCTTTGTCGGCTGCCTTGAATCCCTTTGCCGTTCCCTTGCCCCATGCTTTGAGGATGTCGTTAGTTTCGATAACTAGCCTGCCGCCATGTTGCTTATTCCGCTGGTAGATTGTGGCGATAGTAGCAAAGGTCACTCTTACCCATTCATTTATGCTATCGACATGATCCCAGGCGGCTTGAATCTGAGCCGGCGTACCCCCTGAGGGAGATTCGTGCAGGGTAAAGACAACATGCCCCGGTGATGTGCCTGCCCAGTCGAAACGGGCCTCAGGCCAATACCTGCGATCACCTTCCCATGGACTCATGAAGTGCCGTAGAGCGCCCCGCACGAGTGCAATACTGGGAAGGTCTCCCCAGTTATCACGAAACGCCGGGGCCATGATGGGCATGCGTCCTGGAGCGTCAAGAATCTTGTGCAGGTACTCAGGCTCGAGCACCTGTCGCGAGAGGGCCGCCCAGGATTCCGCGTCTGGCAGGAATTCTTCCAGCATGTCGGAGATCGCGGCGTCTTCCCACATGCCACCCCGTGAGCCCCAGGCATAGGCCAGCAGTTCAGTTGCGGCCTGTTCCTGAATTGCCCTTTCCTTGAGGCGGCTATCGAGCGCAGCCGCGAGCTGGGATCGTTCTGCAACCACCGCCGCCCAGCTAGGATCGCCGGCCGCCTCTTCCTGTTCGGTCAGGCTGGGCCGCTGGGCGGCCATGAACGCTTCCCAGTCAATCCGGGCAATGGCATGCTCGAGGTGTTCGCTCTTGATAAGGGCATAGGCGAGAGGCCGGTAGTATGCGAGTGCCTCTCGTTTCCGGCGTTCGAGATCCTCGAACATCTTGCCCAGACCGCTATCCGCGATGGACGCCATGGCCGCTTTGAACGCTATGGTTGAGAGGGTCAACGCAGGAACGTCTCTGGACGCCATGGCTGTTTTGAGTTGCGCCTGTTGCTCTGCAACACTGTTCGCAATGTTCAAGATGCCCTGATTGATAAGATTGGAACGCGCGGTGACGTCATTTGCGACGCTACCCAGGCGTTCCCCCAGCCACTTGCCATTGAGTTGGTCCATTTTCTCGAGGGCTGCTTGTGGCTCATTCAGTTTCTCGAGGGCGTCTTTCAGGTCATTTACTCGTATCGGCATGGCGTTCCTTTCCCCCGGTCATGTCGAGGCCCAGCGCCGCGGCCGTGCCGTACCATCCGTTATCCTGTTCGCCCTCGAGCCGGGCAAGGTAGCGTGACGTGGTGTGCAAGCTACGATGTCCCAGCAACGCGCTCACGTCTTCGATGCTTGCCCCGCTGTCGCGCCGGAGCTTTGCCGCGCTGTGCCGCAGGACGTGCGGGGTGACGCCCTCGAGCCCGGCCTTTGTCGCATAGCGCCGGAGATTGTCATAGAAGCTGATTTCCCGCAGCGGCTCGCCATTGCGCCCAGGGAAGAGCGGGGCATCCGGATCCAATGTCTCGAATGGGGTTCCCAGTGCCTCGAGCGCCTCACGGATCGCGTGGTACGCCGGGGCTGGGAGTTCGCGCCGGCGTTGGTGCCCGCCCTTTGTCACGGTGCCGTAGTAGACGCGCCCGGCCTTTTCCTCGAGGTCGCGGCGGCGCATGCCCAGCAATTCCCGGCGACGGAGGCCGGTCAGCACGAACGTGACGATCGCGGCCCGGTCACGTGCCCCGGCCGGCGTCGGAGGCGTTACCTTGAGCAAGGCCATGATCTGCGGAGCCTCAAGGCCCTTGGGCGTGGCCTCACGCGCTCGCGGGCGGTCCACGTCGTCTGTGGGGTTCTCTGGCACCAGATGCGAGCGGCGGGCGATGTCGTAGAAGCTCCGCACGGCTGCCAGGCGAACGGTGATGGTCGAGGGGCTGGGCTCCCGGCCGCTCTCTCCGATCCGGTAGGCGAAGTCGTGCACGTTCCCGGGGGTCGCGGCGGCCGGATCGTTGCCGATGCTCTCGAGGAAATGCCGCATGTACCGCTGGTATTCGGTGCGGGTGCGATCGCTCTTGCGCTCGAGGGTCTGCTTCCAGCGGTAGGCGACGTGCTCCCAGGGCGTCACGCCGGCCGTGAGCGCGGTGCCGTTGGTGATGATCTGCGTCTCGCTCATATGCCGGATGTCCCCTCTGCCGGTGTCGCTGTCCGGACGTCCCCACCATCATACCATGCTAATAACAGTTAGAGTTAGTCGCTGTCCACTGTATGCATCCCGGCGTATCCTAGGCAGTCGCATGGCGAGCGCATACAGAGGGGGCCAGGCTGCATATGGAACTGACCATCAGGGACGCTGCGGAGCGCCTGGGCGTCTCGAGCGATACGATCCGGCGACGGCTCAAGGCGGGTGAGCTCGAGGGCCGGCAAGAGCCACAGGGCAAGCAGGGGTATCGCTGGATTGTGCAGCTGCCAGAGGATGCCCAGGATACG
>JAABUS010008391.1_pt1 | contig 11376 bp, 8 predicted proteins | sample 5560161 | NCBI WGS metagenome assembly JAABUS01 (sample SAMN10711885, study PRJNA513376) | rock metagenome | isolation source: Antarctica rocks | place: Antarctica: Victoria Land, Trio Nunatak nord | collected 2016-01-04
CAGCGGCTCGTCCGAGGTCAGCAGGCGCAGGTTCACCGACCGGATGAGGTAGGCGGTCAACCCGGCCGCTGCCGCCGTGCTCACTGCCGTGGCCGTGATCAGCCGCCGATCGCCCCCGGAGTGCCAGCGGTTCACGAGGGTGACCGTCGTAGCACCAAAGGCCAGCGGGGCAGCCGGTGCGTAGTAGCGGATCGGACTGCCGGGAGCGATCAATCCGGGTGCGCGCCGCGGCTGGGCGTGCGCCAAGAGCTGCGGTACCCCGACCAGGCCCTCATAGAGGTTGCCGAAGAACCAGGCCGCTTGGCCCAGGCGTGCGGCCGTTTGCCACCCCGATCGGACCGGCCGGCTGTTCGTCCGCGTGTTCATGCTCAACATGCTGACACGTTGCCCACCGCGCTGCTCGTGCCGGAGCAGGGTAGGCCCCCCGAAGAGGCGATGACGCAATCGCCGCCGAGGCGAATGTCGCTGCACCTGGACATCCCGCCGCCGCCGCGACGTTACGCACCCCCGGCGGGTCGCAATCACATGCTTATTGTGTCGCAATCGGCGGACGACTCACGGGCGTGATTGAAGACAGGCTCGCCGGAGAAGTCAGATGGACCGCCCGCCATCTGCAGGCTGATGGGGCGTGGTTCCGGGCAGTTGTGGGTGCCACCGCTTCGCGCGGTTCATGTCGGTGGTCCTCGCTACGGTCCAAGACATGGCGACATTCATCGCCGGCACCCATCATTGCCCCGACTGTGCCCAGCCGCACGCTTGGCTCCCGCGCCTTCGAGGAACAACGACCGGACGGCCCGAGGATCGACTGGTGCGAATTCGAGTGTCCCGATGGCCATGTCTGGACTCGGCCAGGCGTGCAGGCCGTCAAGTGATCGATGGCGCCGGTCCTCCCGTCTCATTGAACAGCACGCGCGCGCCTTCCAGGGACTGCGGAGGCGTAAGAGGACGATGTACCCGCCTCCCGACGGTCCAGAACTGACCGCAGACGAATGCCGCACCCTGGATGACGAGTACCTCACCAGTGACCCGACGAGCTACTTTCGCTCAAGGATCTACTCACTTCTTGAATGGACCGAACGGTCGACGCCCGGCGACCGTGAGCCTTCGGCGGACCGTCGGCGGTTCCAAGAGATCCTTCGTCCGGCTGACCGTTCCGGGACGGGGCGTCGCAACGGATCACCTGCGGTCCTGCATCGAGCGCTCGTCGCAACCGCAGACGACCGCTTCTACAGGCCCGTCCTTGATGGGTCCATTCTCGCGCTACTTTGCACGGCGACGCCCATCACGCCGATCTGTGCAGAGCAGCGAGCGGGTGGTCGTGCAATCTTCCCTGCTCGACAACACGCTCATCTCAGCGCTGCATGTCGCCGAAGCGGGAGTAGTGGCCCTGGAAGACCACCGGGATGGTCTTGGTCGGGCCGTTGCGGTGCTTGGCGACGATCAGGTCGGCCTCGCCGAGCCGCTCGGACTCGTTGTTGTAGTAGTCGTCTCGGTGCAACAAGATGATCAGGTCCGCATCCTGTTCCAAAGAGCCGGATTCGCGTAGGTCGGCGACCACCGGCTTCTTGTCGGTGCGCTGCTCCGGGCCACGGTTCAGCTGACAGATCGCGACCACCGGGATGTTCAGCTCCTTGGCCAGCAGCTTCAGCTGGCGGGAGAACTCCGAGACCTCCAGCTGACGGGACTCGACCTTCTTGCCCGAGGTCATCAGCTGCAGGTAGTCGATGATCACCAGCTTCAGGTCGTGCCGCTGCTTCAACCGCCGCGCCTTGGCCCGGATCTCCATCATGGTCAGGTTCGGCGAGTCGTCGATGAACAGCGGCGACTCGGAGATGTCACCCATCTTGCGGGACAACCGGGTCCAGTCGTCCTCCGACATCTGCCCTTTGCGGATGTGGTTCAGCGGAATGTCCGCCTCGGCCGACAGCAGCTTCATCGTGATCTCGGACTGGCTCATCTCTAATGAGAAGATCGCCGAGCACAACCCGTGCTGGATCGACGCCGCCCGGGCGAGATCGAGCCCCATCGTGCTGTTGTGGGTAGGAATCATCGACCTGGTGGCCAGGTACAGGTGGTCCGGGTTGTCCACCTGGATGCATCGGACCGGTTGCGGGGCGATCGGTGTGATCTCGTTGATGTAACGCACCTGCGCCCGGGTGGGTTTCTCGCGACGACGCAGGCGATGCAGGTCGCGCTGGCGGTCCAGCCGAAAGACCTCGATAGCGGTGCTGAAGTTGAGGATGTAGGCGGCCGAGGTAGCCCGAGATCTTCCGGGCACTGTCCGCGACACCATCGAACAACGCATCCCGAGGCTGGTCACGAGCTCCCGCACGTCATCGGCCAGCCGGCGGTTCACGACGACGAACTGAACAGCACCGGTCGAGTGCACCGTCCCGTGGGTGTCGAGCAGGCCAGCCAGAAGCGCCCGCCGCTGCTCGACCGACGCGCGGAGGTAGTCGCCCGGAATGTGCTTGTTGTTCAACACCCCGATCTGGCGCAGCCGGGTGTGCAGGTCGGCGGAGCTGATCCGTGCGCTCGCTCTTGGCCCGTCGCCCAACCAGACACCCAAGGTGTACGGCGGCACCACGAGGTCTCGTGCCGATCCTTGGACCGGGTCGGCCACGGCAATGGCCCAGTTGCGGCGCCGGCCATCGAGCCGTACGTCGACCGCCATCTGCTCGGTGGTCATGTGCTGGGGATGAAGGGTGGCGGTCCCGACCGGTCTGGCAATTCGCTTCGCCAGCGCTGTCAGCATCGACGTTCTGGACCAGGCGGGGGCATGCCAGTCGTAGCGACGCTGCTCGCCGGCCACCATGCGGACGATACGGGCGTCGTGACCGACCTCGCGACCGACCGAATGCAGCACGTGCCGGAACTCCATCCCGACTTCGTCCACCAGCTCCGACATCGTCACCAGCCGGTCTTCGTCCCCACCGGCAGCCTCCGCGACCTGGACCACCCGCTCGACCAGGTCGTACCGGAAGTGCAACCGCTCAGGTAGGCGTGCGCTGACCGCACGACGAGCAGCCCGACTACTGGCCTCCCACTCGTGCTCCGCGTCGGCCACCACGCTGCTGCCGTCGGAGAACTCGATCCGATAGCACGGTCGCCCGGTCATCACGTCGGTGGCGGCGACAACTGTGGTCGGGCGCCCGTGTGCGTCGAGCAGGCTGTCGCCCACCTGCACCTCGGCCATGGTGGTCCAACCGCTCGGCGTCGGCAGGGGGGTGTCAACGGCGAGGGCCTTCCCCATGGCAGGCCTGGCCGCAATGATCACCATCTGGCCGCCGTGCAGACCGTTGGTCAGCTCGTCCAGCTCGGCGAACCCGGTCGGCACCCCGGCCAGTGTGCCGCCGTGCGACTGGATCGCTTCGATCTCGTCCAGGGTGGACTCCATCAGCGCCGACAGCGGTTTGTAGTCCTCGCTGGTGCGCCTCTCGGTGACCGCGTAGACGGCTTCCTGTGCCTGGTCGACGATGCTGTCGACGTCGCCGCTCTGGCCGTAGCCAAGCTGGGCGATCTTGCGGGATGCGTCGACCAGGCGGCGCAGGATCGCCTTCTCCCGGACGATCTCGGCGTAGTAGCCGGCGTTGGCAGCAACCGGGACCGAGGCGATCAGGTCGTGCAGGTAGACGTGTCCGCCGGCCCGGCCGATCTCTCCGCGTTTGGTGAGCTCGTCGGCGACGGTGATCGCGTCGGCTGGTTCGCCGCGACCGTACAAATCGAGAACCGCGTCGAAGATGAGCTCGTGCGCCGGACGGTAGAAGTCGGTGCCGCGGATCACCTCGACCACGTCGGCGATCGCGTCCTTGGAGATCAGCATCGCGCCCAGCACGCACTGCTCCGCCACCGGATCCTGCGGAGGCGTGAGGTCCCCAGCTCGCGACGTCCCGTGATCGTCATACGGCATCACACCAGCATCAGTAGCCAGGCTCACCGCTCACCCCCTCATCTGCTCGTACGCTAACCGCCGCCACTGACACACCCCGCGCAGATGTCGAGTACCTTCACCAGGTGCCCGACCGGGCACCCGAGCGCTGAACCTACGCGCCTCTGCGGTGTGTCGGGAAGTCCGGAATCCGCAGTTGTCCACAGGGTATGTGGACAACTGCGGCTTGGCTGTGGGAGACACGCTGGTGGCCTGTGAACACCTTGGGTACACAGGTGGGGACCGACCGGCGCGTTGGCTACGATCTGCGTGCTGACTACGGCAAATACCTCGATAGCTATGTGGATCACAACAAATCTGGAAGATCTGACTGGTCCCGTCAGGTGGCGGTTGAGGGTTGACAAACACCGCCAGGGACCCATAGTTACCCACAACACATGTGTACAAGAATGACCGTTCAACCGACCAGGGAGATCGGACCCGGACAGCCACCCGAGCGGTTGGCGATGCCGGTGCAGGTGGTGCTGTTGGACGACCCGTCCTGGGCACAGCCGATCGCTGGTGGGCGAGCTGTGATCCCCCCGGTACGTGATGGTCGTCGACGAGCTCCCGATGACCGTCACCGGCAAGGTTTGCAGGTCGAGATGCGTGCGAAAACGGCGCAGCGGCTCGGACTGGCCGACCAGACGCGACGGCCCAGCGCCGGCTACGTGGACGACTCGCGGCACTCGACGGCCCCTAAGCCCCACAGTGTCGGCGGTCTCAATCCGAGCGTCGAGTGCCGCTGAACGTGCGGTGGTCCGGATGTCGTTGGGCCAGGCGAAGGCGCTCGTCGTGGTCAGCGTCTTCCGCACCTCGCACTGAGCCAAGTTCTCCTGCGCTCAGGCCTGCCGGATCCGCAGATGACCCTCGACCACCTGCTGCATCAGCTCGACGGTCTCGGTGTGCAGGTCGACACCGAGCGACCGGGCCCGCCCCTGAACCTGGAGTACCAGGCGCTCCATCTCACCGGGGTTGCCGGCGCTGAACTCGGTACGGATCCGCTCGCACATCAACAGCTCGTCTCCCGGGGCGGCGGCCAGGCCGCGATGAGCCGCCCAGCGAGCCAGGTCGATCTCCTTGTCGTCGATGGCGAGACGGGCCAGCTCGATTCCGATGTCACGGATCATCGAGACCATATCGGTGCGCATCTCCTCGGCCCAGTACCACTGACCGGGTGCGGCATCGGCCAGCGGTGCGCCGCGGACGAGCTCGAGCGCGCCCACCAAGGCGGTTCGGCTGGCCCGGTTGACGCCTCCCGAGACCAGCAGCTGAAGCCGCAGCCAGTCGGAGCTGACCACCGATGACAGCCGGATCCGGCCGGAGTAGGCGTCCGGCAGGTACGGCTCGCCGCCGGCGTCGTCTCCCAGCCAGGTGCGCAACCTGCTCATGTTGGACCGCCGGGTGCCTTCCGCGATGCACAGCGCGTCGGCCATCTGCATCGCCGTGGCACCCGGATGCTCCAACAGCCAGGCGCAGTACTCGACGCACTGCATGGTTGCCCGCGGCGGTGGCGGCCCACCGGCACCGAGCAGGTCGATCGGCCCGAGCAGCCGCACCACCGGGGCTGCCGGGGTCCCGGCTGGTCGCGGGTCTTCGGTCATCGGCGCGGTCTCCTCACTCAGTCGAGGGGCTCCCACGTGCCGGGTCGGGTCGGGTGCACTCGTTGGATTGCGGTTTGACTGGCCAGCGTCGAGCAGATCGGCCGGATGGCGGCTATGCAGGAACGTCACGTTCTCCGGATCGCATGTGTTGTCCGGACGGCCGGCGTTGTCCGGACGGACCGCACGGCTCGGATCGACCCCGTCGCGCGGGACGGCAGGCGTCAGCTGATCTGGGCGTGCGCCGGTCGGGGATGGTGTCTCTACGCCGGGAACCGGCGAGTTGATCGCCGGCCGCGGCGGTTCCGGCTCGCCACCGTCGCCGCGGGACGCCTGCCACCACCAGGATGCGGGCACCGTGTCGTCCCGCCCGGTAGTGGCGACCAGGTCGACCAGAGCCGACCGGACCTGGGTCTCGACCAGCTGCGGCAGCAAGGCGAGGCCGGCCGGCTCGAGCCGGCCCGGGCCGTCGACCCGCAGCTCCATCGACCAGTCCTTGCTGGGCCGGCTGACGCTGCTGGCGGCTCGCCGCCCGGTGAGGTCCGCGACCGTTGCGTCCTCGACGCGGACGGCCGCGAGGGAGACCGGGGCCCCTTCCAGCAGCAGCCGCTCGAGCTTGTTGACGTGGTCTGCCCGCAGCTGTGAGGTGCAGACCAGCAGCTCTGGCGTCCAGGCGTCCGCGGTGGCCGGGTCGAGCCGGTGGGCAGACAGTGGTGGCCCGTCCGGGTGGGCGGCTGTTCTGGTGGTGGAGGAGATGGCACGCTGGGCCCTGGCTCGTACCTCTGCGTGGCTGATCACCTGGTCGATGTCGGTCGTCCAGGAGACGTTGTGCAGGCCCAGCGCTGCCAGCCAGTCCGGTTCCTCCTCGCCAGGCCGGCCGACGACGGTGATCCGCAGGTCACTGGCCCACCAGGAGAACGACAGCTCCATCGCGACGGCGGTAAGGGCGCCGGTGACCTGTGCGGCAGAGTCCTCGGCCGACTGATCCGAGGCCGGGCGCAGGGTGAACACCCCGGCCGCCTCCAGATTGATCAGGACATGGCTGCCGGCCTCGGTGCGATCCGCCTGCTGCTGCTGCCGGCGGCCGACGGATGGTGCACGACCGACCGAGATCAGCGCCGGCCACAGCCGTGGCGCGGAGCCGATCCCGGGAATCGACTCCAGGTACGCCTGGCTGCCCCGATCGAGCCGCCACCCGCTGGCCACAGCGGCAAAGCCGGTGGGCGGTTCCGGGACTGGACCGGACAGCTGGAAGTCGATCCGGTTCTCGTCGGCGAGGACGAGCTCGAGGTCGGGTGGCACGGCACCGGAGGCCTGGCAGTGTCGGGCGATCGCCCGCATCGCCAGGTCGAGGCTCTGCAGCGTGAGCGGCTCAGACTGGCGGCCGATCGCACTCTCCAGCCGTTGTGAGACCGGCGCGGGCTGCGGGATCCGGCGTCCGATCGGGCGATGCATCAGCTGCCATTCGCGCCGGGCCAGCAGACCGGACAGCAGCGAAGCGGCCAGCAGGCCACCGATCGAACCGGCCGCAACCAGGCTTTCGACCGGGTTGCCGGCCTCGGCCGCCGCCGGCGGCGGTTGACCGGGCTGGGACGTCGCGTCACCCGACTGAGCCTGGGTCGGCGTCCCGCCCGGGGAGGGCTGTTCACTCGGCGGTGCGGTCGGCCGGGTCTTTGGGGCGGCGGGCCTGCCGGGATCCTCGCCCGCACCCGGGTGCCGGTCGGTCCGGTGACCCGCCTGGTTCTGATCATGCTGAGCCGGCTCCTGCTGACCGACCGCCGGCAGCTCGAGCTGCCAGCCCACCTCGATCCGATCGGGGTCGGAGATCACGCCTCGGTTGGCGTCGAAGATCATTGTCCATCGGCCGGCCTCGCCGTAGTGGGCATCGGCAATGCTGCTCAGCGTGTCCCCCGGCCGGACGGTGACGGTGGTCGCAGCCGATGCTGCGGAGTTCCCGGGCGAGCTAGGAGCTGCTGGTACGTCGGGGATGGTCAGCTCCCATCCGATGAGGAGCTCGTCCGGGCCGCCGGAGAGCAAGGTGTGGTTGGCATGGGCGATCTTGCGCCACTGCGCCCCATCGCCGTAGAACTGGTCAGCGAGTGACCACAGGTCGTCCCCGGCCTTCACGGTGTAGACCACCGATGCCGGACGCCGGCTCTGGGCATGCCGCGGGGCGGCGTGCTGGTTGTCGGTCGGCGCCTGATTGTCGTCGTCGACCGTCTGTACGTGTGCGGTGCGGTTCGGGGTGTCTCGGGGAGCCGGTGCCGGATCGCCCGGCGTCGCCGCCGCCTGCAACGGTGAGACGACAATCGCGGCGACCGCCAGCAACAGCCCGCCGGCGACCAGCTGAGCGCCGTGAAGCCCCGGCAGCCGGATGCTGATCCGCTGCCGCGACAGTGCGACAACGAGCTCCGCGACCGTTGCGATCGCGAACACCAGCCACGCCAACCAGGCGATCAGGGTGACCACCCCGAGCAGGATGCTGCCGTTGTCCCGGGTGGTGAACAGCTGGATGAACCCGTGCCAGCTCCAGGCCCGCGGGTCGTGCAACTGCCCCATCCGCACCAGCAGCCAGGGCAGGCCGACCAACACGACCGCCAGCAGGACCAGGGCACCGAGCCCTCGAACCAGCCGTACCGGTGCTGAGCTGGTGGCGTTCATGGTCCCTTCAGCTCCCCTTCGGCCAGGCCGGTGCCGACCAGGGAGCTGATGCCGATCACCGAAAGGAAGATCGTGGCCGAACGAACCTCGGTGGTAACGACGACCCGGCCATCGATGACCGCGACGGTGCCGGTAACGCCCGGGCTGTCGCGCAGCACTGCCCGGGCCGACCGGACCGCGCGGGCGTCCGGATCCTGACCGCCCAGCGAGGCGGTCGAGCCGGCATCGGTACCTGCTCGCACGGCGGCGGCAGCCACCGACTCCGCCCGCCGGGTGGCGGTGATCTTCTGCCCGCCGTCGATCACCAGGCCGGCGATCAAGATCAACGCCGCGAACGACAGCATCACGAACAGGGTCAACGAGACACCCCGGTCGTTGCGGGCTCCGGTCGGTGCATGAGACTTCATCGTCGCCCACGATAGGTGTCCAGGGCCGAGGATCCGTTGGCCTGCAACACGATGCTGCCGGGCAGGCCGGGAAGGAATACGTCGGCGAAACCCACCCGGCAGGTGACCTCGGCGGTGACCGTTGCCGGCTGCCCGACCGGCACGCCGAAGGCGTTGACGTCGACCGAGACAACCGCTGAGAGGCAGTGCAGGTCGTGGCCGTCCAGGTTGGCCAACCCGACCTGCTTGGCCGCGACCCGGGCCGCTGCCGGACTGCGGGCCAGCGTCGCCGCCCGGGCCGAGCCCTGCGCCGCGTCCACCACGGCCGACCGCGCGAACCAGAGCCGACCGCCGGCGACGATCATGCCGAGCATCATCACCATCACCGGCACCAGTACGGTCAGCTCGACCGCGGCCGACATCCCCCGCTGCCCGTTGCCGGGTCGGCGCGCGGATGTCGCACGTCTGTTGTCGGGTCGGCTCATGGATCGGTGACCCGCTCGACCGGCGCGCTCGCGCGCTCGGTGATCGCGCCCTGGCCGATGTCGAAGAAGATCGGGATCTGGCCGGTCACGGTCACATCCAGCCGGGTGCCTACCTGCTTCATCGAGACCCGCACGTCCTTCAGACCTCCGGCCTCGGCCACCCGCTGCGCCTGCCCCTTGCTCGCCGCAGTGCCCGATCCGTACGCCGAACCGGCCTCGGCCGCAGCCTGGGCCGCGTTGAGGGCGACGTTGTGGCCGTGCATCAAGATGCCAGCCTGGATGGTGCCGAGCAGCGCAAGCATCAGCGCGGGGGTGATCACGGTCCATTGCAGCGACTCGCTGAGGCCGCGCTGGTCCCGGCCACAGCGCGTGACCAGGTGACCCGGCGCAGCGCGTGCCCGGCGACCGGCGCCGAGCCTCATAGCTTGGGCAGCTTGCCGTTCAGGTACGCCGTGACCGCCGTCACGACCAGGCCGGCAACCACGATGGCGCCCGCCAGCAGGATCGCGTTCTCGGTCGACTGGGACAGCCCGCGCTCGTCATGGCTCTCGCCTCGCCTCAGCGCCGGCGTTCCGGACTGCACGGTCATCACGAACCCGACGACCAGCATCAGGATCCGGTTCATTGATTTCACCTCATTCCTTCCTTCTCTTGTGGGATTCATCCTGCTGTGCGCAGAACCCCGCGCTCGGTGTTATCCACAGGAAATCCGGTGGCAGGACGATGGTCATCCCAGCAACAGCGTCATCGTCGGCGGTGCCAGGAAGATGAGTCCGAACACCATCGCCGGGATGACCATGAACACGGTCATCCGCTCGGAGACGACGTTGGCAGCGATCTTGGTGTTCGTCAGGTGGGCGTCCCGAAGCTCCTTGACCCGTGACCGCAATGCCCCAGACAGCGCGGCTCCGGTCTCGTCCAGCCGCATCACGTCGGCGATGTCGCCGAGCTCGGGAAGGTTGAACTGGTCGGCCAGCCGCTTGAGCTCGGCATAGGGTGGCTGTTGCTCCAGCCGGGCCCGTTCCAAGGCGCCACGGATCTGTACGAACAGGTACGAGTCGGACAGCGACGCCGCGGCGTGCAGCGACTGAGTGCCGGACAGGTTGGCCAGCCGCTCCAAGGTGACCAGGTCGAAGAAGGTGAACAACGCCTCTCCTGCGTCGGAGCGGGCGGCGGCGGTGCCACTGCGCAGCCGGAGGTCGGGGATGAACCAGCCGAGCACAGCGCAGCCGACGGCGACCGCGCCCGGTACGGTGAACGACTGGCTGCCGAAAAGCAACGACGCCAGCCCGATCACCGTCGGCACAGCGGCACCGAGGATGGCCATCACCGCCTTGTCCGCAAAGAACTCCGGGATCGACTTGTCCCGCAGCCGCAGTGCGTTGAGCTGGTTCCGGGTCAGCGGCAGCGGGCTGTGGGCGTGCAGCCACAACCCCATCCGTTCCGAACGCGGGGCATCCGGCCGCAGCTGGATCGCATCGGCCGGCTGGCTGCCGCCGAGCTCGGCCAGCCGGTCCAACGACGCCGACAGCTTCGGGGTGGCCGGGATGAGCACGCCGATCAGGTAGAAGCTCCCCAGACCGAGCAGGCCGCCGGTCACCAGCACGATCATCAACGTCGGGTGGCTCATCCGGCACCCGCCCGCTGCAGAATCCGCTCCCGGTTCCGGGTCTGGGTCAGCCGCCGCAACATGATCAGCGACCCGATGTAGATGGCCACCAGCGCGGCCAGTACCAGCTGGCCCAGCGCAGTTCCGTACGGCGCGAAGAACTGGCGCCCGACCACCAGGGCGATAGCGAGCACGGATGCGGTGATCACGGTGATCTGGCGGACCACGATGCGCGGCTTGGACCGTTCCGCCTCAACCTCACGCAGGGCCCTCAGCCGGTCCTGGATCGAGTCCGACAGCGCAGTCATCGTCGCGGTCGCGCCGAGGCCACCACGATGCGCAGCCAGTACCAGGGCCGCCACGATGGCATCGGCGTCCGCGGAGTCCAGCTCGTCGGCGAAGGCGAACAGCGCGTCGCGGCTCGTCCAGCGGTCGTCCAGCCGGGCAACCAGGACGTTGATCTGGTCGGCCAGCAGCGGCGGCGCGGTCCGTCGGGACGTGCGGATCGCGTCGGTGATCGACTGCCCGGTCGGCAGCGTCGAGGCCAGCGACCTGACCCAGCGGTCCAGTGCCTGGAGCAGCTCGATGTCGGAGTTGGGTTGCAGCGACAACAAGATGGGCAGCCCGATCACCGCGACCGGGACAAGGAACAGCGACAGCAGCCAGCCGGTGTAACCGAAGGCACCGATGCCGCCGGCGATGCCGA
>JAABUS010008392.1_pt1 | contig 11376 bp, 11 predicted proteins | sample 5560161 | NCBI WGS metagenome assembly JAABUS01 (sample SAMN10711885, study PRJNA513376) | rock metagenome | isolation source: Antarctica rocks | place: Antarctica: Victoria Land, Trio Nunatak nord | collected 2016-01-04
TTCCTGTCCTGTTCATCGTCCAGGTCAATTGTATCGATCATACCGCTTAAATTGGCCACATGCGAGCGGATATTGTGCGAAACGATATATGTAAAATCGAGTAGCCTTTTGTTCTGCCCGGCCGTAATATCGATCACCTGCTGCAATTCTTCCTGTTTTTTCATCAGTGGGGTGATATCATGGCCGATACAAAGCACTTCAGACAAGTTTGAATGCTCATCCCGCAGTAAGCAAAATTCCCATTGTGTGCTGATGAGGCCAGCCATCGTTTCTTTCCTTAAAATTACCCATTGGGTTTGGTCTGGATAGGCAAAGCACTTTTCAACCGTTTGTAAACACACATCGTGATCTTCGGGTATGATGAGGCCAAAAGAATTTTTACCAATCCATTCTTCTGCTTTTATACCCAATATCGTACAAAAATAAGGGTTCATGTAAGCATAATTTCCCTGAAGATCTGTTTTGATGATGTAAAAAGACTGGTTTTCTATAATGGATTTATAGTAAGCATTGTCTTTCTGGATCTGTGCATTACTTTCCTGCAATTGCTGCAATAAATGATCCTGTCTTTCTGCCGCCTTCAACAATTCCAGTGCTTGTTTTTGCGACCAGGCAGAATCCACAAAATTATAGTAAATCGTTTTTATTTCTTCCCGGTTATCTTTTTCTAAGCTGGCACTCAGGGAAACAGGAAGAAATGAACCATCTGAACGGATAAGTTCAATGCTGATTTCTTCTACACTACCCTGGCGGTGTAATAACGGGATTACAGTTGTTTCGAAATAAGCTTTTGTGCTGTCCGGAAAAAATTCCTGTAAAAACCGTTGTCCCGCCAGTTCAGCTTCTTCAACACCAAAAAGATTTAGTAAATACTTATTAGCAAATATAATTTTACCTTCTTTGTCTGTTGTTAGATAACCGGAAGAAAATATATTTATCAGGTAATCAGTTCTTTGTTTCATGTATATGGAAAGGCTCAGATAAAATTGTTCGGCAAAAAAGCAAAAAAGAATAATTTGAATATGGTATGAAGTGCAGCAAAAAGTATATACTGTTTTTATGCAGCTAAAAGTGATAAAACCTTATTCAGCATAATGTTTTAAATCTCAATTGTTTAAAGATAACACAACGCCGAATTATATTAGCACTTGAAAGCCTGTATTGTTATTACTTAGAAAAAATTATTATCACTATTATCGGAATATAATTAAATAGGTAACGCAATAAGCATATTCATCTCCGCAAAATTATACTGGAACTTGATACAATCACAAAGCATTGAATATTTCCAAATTTTACATGGTAAACGAAGTATCAAGACAAAGCATATTATTTTCCGATGTAGATTTATTGCAAAGGATTATTGAATGGCTTGGATTACTTTGATGTTGGTTGTGGTCAACAGAACAAAAAAGCTGCTTATGAAAGGCCTTTAAACAAAAATAGCCTTCTTTTGAAGGCTGTTTTGTGATCCCGCTGGGATTCGAACCCAGGACCCCAACATTAAAAGTGTTATGCTCTACCAGCTGAGCTACGGAATCATTTAACGTTTTCCGTTAAAGTGGTGCAAATATAGCCGTTTTAATAGTTGACTGCAAGGCTAAACCCTAATTATTTTTGATAAAAAATTAACTGCTTTACTATCAGTCTAATGATTTATAAATTCAGCTATTTTACCCTGATCACCAGCCAAAAAAACTGCATTTCCGTGCCTGGCTTTCTGGCAAACATTAAAACTGGTGGCATCAACTGCCTGCCAATTTTCGCCGCCATCACGGGAAATGTTTGTGCCGGATGTACCCGTTGACAGAAAAATATTCTTCCCCAAAAAACAAACGCAGGATTGAAAACCCATGGGTTGTGTATTACTCAACCGAATTTTTCTGTTGCTATTTTTGCCTTTTTTACCATCATAAAAACACGCTACAGAATCCCTGTTTTCATGATGTTGATAATCGCCTCCAACAATAACAAGCCTGGCACCACCTGCCGCTATAGAAAATGCACCCTGACTGGGCAATCCCTGTTTCAAAGGAACCGGTTGACTATGAAATTTCCCTTTACTATAAATAAAAACGCGGGAAACTTTGCCCCCGGTAACAAAATAGAAATCGCGGCTGTCAGGTTCCTGTATAATCCCGGTTCCGCTTGCTGCAAACGCAGCTTCATCCGGCACTGCTGAAGGTAAAGTAGCAGCTGCTTTCCAGCTTTCTCCTTTATCCTTTGTTTCAAGCAACACAAATTTTCCAGCTATCGGATCGCCCAAAATATAGCCGTGCTTTTTACTTACAAAAGTCATTTCATCCAAAAACCAGGCTTTATCATCATTGCGATAAACTACTTTCCAGTTGACACCACCATCCGTAGTTTTCAAAATTAAAGCCGGCGTACCCGAACTCATCATGATGGCTTCTTTAGCAGAAAAAGCTTCAACATCCCTGAAATCACTTTTTTCAAAACCCTTTACCTGCTGCCAGTCCCAGGTTTTTCCGCCGTTTATGGTGATGGCAATGTGCCCTCTGCTCCCGCTTGCCCATGCCACCTGGTTATCCACAACGGATAATCCTCTGATGCTGGTTGCTGTATCCTGTTGCAGCAATTGTATTTTTTGTGCCTGGATATCAGCGGAAAAACATAAAAAGAATAAGATAAAATGGTAATTTTTCATGTAGTTGAAGCTAATTATTAGATTTGAGCAGATGACACCGCCAAATATAATTACGAAGATCAAATTATATATTTATTAAACTGGTTTCGGTGAAAGCATTATATTTGCAGCCTGCCACAAAAAATACAATGCTGTTTTTACCGCCTGTATTTTGTTGTGAAATGCCCATGTGGCGAAATTGGTAAACGTTGCGGTCTCAGAAGCCGTTGAGAATTGTCTCTTGAGAGTTCGAGTCTCTCCGTGGGCACCAGGAATAGATATAAACGTCTGTAGATTAGCAAACTACAGACGTTTATATTTTGCTACATAGTCAATAACATACATTTTTGATAATTTGTTATATATGTCAAACATTTCACAGAAAAAAGTAAATGGTTCGACAAATACTATTTTTGCTGACAAACCTGCTATTATTGTATTGACAGTTTTAATAGCATTTTTGGGTGGGATACCCGGAATAATAGCAATTATTGATTATCTTAAAGAAAAGCCTGATACTAAGTTCCAAATTGGAGTTGTACAATTAGCAGATTTTCGTGATAATGTAGTACGCCAGAATAATTCTTCCTTTTTTCTTACATGTGCAATAGTCAATCAGGGCAAAAAACCCTTATTTCCATCAGATTTTAAAGTAGTTGTGAGGCGCGATGGTCAAGACATTGTTCTTTCATCGTCCACAATGCCGGAAAACTTAAAAACACTAACATCCGATTACAAAATGGTAGTAAAATACCATAATACAAAGGAAAACGAACTAGTAAGTTTAAAAAAATTATCCCCTGACGAGACTTTTTATGGAAATTTTTATTCCGAGATAAGTACACCACTACGCAAGAGTTTTACAAACTCCAAAGAATGTTTAGTTAAAGTGATATGTATTGATATATATGGAAAAAAATATGAAAGTGATTTTGTGGTACCCCCTCGTCGTTTAGTCGCTGGAAATTACGATATTCCTAAAACAGGTATTGAAGTTCGCCCAAGTCCATTTTCTAAACCAAATTAAAAATAACCACATCTAAGTAGTTAGCACCAATATAAAACCTGTAAATCAATAATTTATAGGTTTTTATTTTTATAACATGTGCTTCTTTTATCACATGTTTCTTGAGCAAACTCTTGTTCGATTGTTCGTAATTTCAGCAAAAAACAACTTGCTCTTTCCTTCCCACAACTTTAACCTTTTCTTAACAATTTCGTTCAACAACAAACTTAAATTTGTGACAGATGAGTTTGTTGAAACAGCAATTGGACACCAGCCTTAAAGCCAACTTTTTTTATTGGCTTAGCATCATTGCCGGCTTGCTGTTTTTGTTATTTTCTGTCATTTATCTATCCTGATTTTTACCCGATAAAAACAGCATCATCTCAGTTTTATCTCCTTCTTTCTTGTTTGATTTATTTTTTATCATGATACGCAGTTCTCAAACAAAAATCATTTGCGTAATAAGAAAATGACCGGACTGCAGCACAATCCTAAGGGAAGTATTAAGCTGATTGATCCTTTTATGGAGTAATATTTCATACAAAAAAATAGCCGGTAAAAACAGTATTAGCATATATCAATTATGCGTGTTTGAAAGAAGTTTGGATTGCGCTGTCATGCCGAATTCATTTCGGCATCCCACCAGAAATGTTGATGAAAAAGTACCGGTAAAAGAAGCATCTTCAAATCCTGCCAAAACGAAAAAATCCTGCTGAGTTAGAGAGCAGGATTAGGTAGTTTATGGCTTCGTGTAATACTTCATCGCTTCTGGTATGCGCGCCTGGATATTCGCAATCCGCGTGGCATCTGCCGGGTGCGTACTCAAGAATTCAGGTTGCTGCTGCCCGTTGCCTTGTGCGGCCATCCGCTGCCAAAAAGCTAAAGCATTGTGCGGATCATAACCAGCCATCGCCATAAAAGTTAACCCTAAACGGTCTGCTTCTGTTTCCTGTGCACGACTATAGTGTAAGATAAAAAGCTGGCCGCCAACGCCATACAGTTGGTTTATAGCTGATTGTGTGGCCGAGGAAGCACCACCTGACAAAGCACCAACGGCCCCGCCTGCACCTTGTACCAGCATTTGCCGGGAAATGGCTTCGGCAGAATGCCTGGCAATGGCATGGCCGATTTCGTGCCCCATAACCGTAGCCAAACCGGCATCATCTTTCGTAATTGGCAAAATGCCGCTGTAAACCGCCACTTTTCCGCCGGGCATACACCAGGCATTTATTTCTTTGCTGTCAATCAGGTTAAACTCCCATTTAAAATCATACTGGTTGGCGTAACCGTTTGATTTCAGATAACGCTCAATCGCCAATGCCAGTTTATTACCAATGCGTTTGATGCGCTGGGCATCGGCAGAATTGCTGATCACTTTGGTTTTGGGATCTGATAAAAGCTGACTGTAACTTTGGGCAGCCGATTGATTGACCTCGGCATCACTCACGGCGATAAACTGTTTCCGGCCGGTAATAGGCACACTGGAACAAGAATTAAACAGGATTACGAAACTGAGGATTGCAACCGTATATATTTTTTTCATATATCTTTAAACTACTTTTTTCTTAAAAAGGTTTACTTTGGATTCTTTTCCTTTCATCAAACGCTCTATATTTTTTTGATGCGTAACCAATATCAGCACACAAATGCACATGCCATACACGATAATTGACCGGATAGAAACATGAAATATAAAGATGGTGCTGAGCGGAAATGTAAACCCGGCTGCAATGGAACTCAACGATACATAACGGGTTATCAGCAAAACCAATAAAAAAACCAGGATACAAACTAAGGATGCCTGAACATGTACGGCCAAAATCATCCCGGTTAAAGTGGCAATGCCTTTTCCGCCGCGAAAACCGGCAAATACAGGAAATAAATGCCCCATTACAGCGGTAATTCCTAAAGCAAGCTGATAATTGACAAATTGCACAGAGTAATGCGGACCGGTAATGGATAAGCCGATAAAAAAAGCCAGATTAGTGGCCGACCAGCCTTTTAAAATATCGATCAGCATTACCGGAATACCTGCTTTTTTGCCTAAAACCCGAAATGTGTTGGTGGCCCCTGCATTGCCGCTGCCGTATTCGCGGACATCAATTCCGTAAAAATATTTACCGATCCAGACCGCCGAAGGAATAGAACCAAGCAGATAAGCCAGAAGCAGTGCCCAAACCGAGTATATAGATATCATCTCAATGCAAGGATAACAAAATTGCTTTGGAGGCTGTTTTTATTTGCACAAAAATATGCTTAAACGGCTTTCAAACTTAAATCCAGGCTTTTAACTGAATGTGTTAAGGCACCGGAAGAAATATAATCTACACCGGTTGCAGCATATTCAGCAATATTTTCCAGCGTTATGCCGCCCGAAGCTTCCGTAATATATCTTTTATCCAGCAATTTAACGGCTTCTTTTAATTGTTGGGGCGAGAAATTATCCAACAAAATCCGGTCAGCACCGCCTTCGTCAATTACCTGTTGCAGCTCGTTCATATTACGCACCTCAATCTCGATTTGAAGGTTTTTATGCTGGTCCTGCAAATATTGCCGTGCTGTTTTTATCGCCTGTTTTATGCCGCCCGCATAATCTACGTGGTTGTCTTTGATCAAAATCATATCGTACAAACCAAAACGATGGTTTACGCCGCCGCCAATGCGCACCGCCCATTTTTCGAGATAGCGCAAACCGGGCGTAGTTTTCCGGGTGTCGAGTAATTTTACGCCGCTGCCTTTTACCAGTTGTACAATTTGATGGGTTTTGGTGGCGATGCCCGACATCCGCTGCATACAATTCAGCACCAGCCGCTCAGCTTTAAGGATGCTTTGCGCACTGCCTTCCACATAAAAAACAATATCGTTTGGTTGGATTACTACGCCGTCCTGCAGTAAAACTTGTGTTTTTAATTCGGGATCGACTTTGACGAAAATTTGGATTGCCAGCTCCACGCCTGCCAAAATCCCTGCTTCTTTTACCAGCAGTTTTGCTTTGCCTTTTGCTTCGGCCGGGATGGTTGCCAGGGAAGTATGATCACCGTCGCCAACATCTTCTGCCAGAGCCAGGTCGATAAAATTATTGATCAGGTTTAAGTCCAATTCTTTAAATTTTAAAGAATCAAAAGTAATTATTTAAGGCTATTTACTGTCCTTTTTCTGCTTCGATGCGCAATTCTGTCAATTCCTGGTTATTATTATTGTTTTTGAGGGAATAAGAAACACGGAAATTTCCGGTAGAAGTATGCAACTGCGCTACGGCATAAAGCAGGCTCGGGTTCGTATCCATCCGATGGATTACCTTGACGGAAACCGGTTTATTAGCCGTAAAAAAAGCATTGAGCATACTTTCTGCCTGCGCTTTGGAAACTACTTTTTCATCACCCAAAATACTCAGTTCTATGCTGGCTGCGCTTATTTTAACCAGCTCATGTGCCTGGCCTTGCTGTAATAAAGCGGCAATCTTATCGATCTGATCGGGCAAAAAAGAGGTGCTAAAAGAAGCAAGCAACAGTAAAATGATAACACTATTTTTCATAATCAATGGCTATTAAAAACTGTTTACGTATAAAATTAAACTATTTCTCTATAACTTGAGCAGCAGGACAAATAATTCCTGACATTAATTGCACGATCAAGTATATTTGCCCCGTGGAAAAAAATAAAAAAGTTGCCCTCTTAATTTTAGATGGCTGGGGTTACGGAACTGCCGATCAATCCAATGCAATTTTGGCAGCAAAAACACCTTTTTTTAATTATTTGCGGGAAACTTACCCAAATTCTACTTTAGAAGCTTCGGGTGAAGCGGTAGGTTTGCCAGTCGGACAGATGGGCAATTCGGAAGTTGGCCACATGAATTTGGGTGCCGGGAGAGTGGTTTATCAGGAACTGGGCCGCATCCATAAATCCATTGCCGATGGTGATTTTTTTATGAACCCTGTTCTTACTCAGGCGTTTGAGTATGCGCGTCAAAACAACAAAAAAGTGCATTTGATGGGTTTGCTTTCTGATGGCGGCGTACATGCGCACACCAATCATTTGCGGGCTTTGTGCGATATGAGCCAGCAATATAACCTGCAAAAAGTTTTTATCCACGCTTTTATGGACGGCCGCGATACGGATCCGAATTCGGGTTTCGCTTATTTGGAAAAGCTGGAGGAATACATCAAAAATACACCGGTAAAAACAGCATCGGTAATTGGCCGCTATTATGCAATGGACCGCGATAACCGCTGGGAACGCGTAAAATTGGCGTATGATTTATTGGTAAATGGCGTTGGGATGCCGGTTGCCGATCTTGCCGAAGCGGTGCGGGATTCTTATGCAGATGGCATCACTGACGAGTTTATAAAACCGGTTATTAAAGTTGATGAAAACGGAAATCCAATTGCTGTTATCCAGGAAGATGACGTAGTGATCTGCTTCAATTTCCGCACGGACCGTGGACGCGAAATCACTTCAGCTTTAACACAAAAAGCGTTTCCGGAGCAGAATATGCACCCGTTGAAATTGAAATATATCACCATGACATCCTATGACGAGAGTTTTAAGGACGTTGATGTTGTTTTTACCAAGGATGACCTGATCAATACTTTGGGCGAGATTTTGCAATATGCCGGCAAGAACCAGATCCGGATTGCCGAAACTGAAAAATATCCGCATGTTACTTTTTTCTTCTCCGGAGGAAGGGAAAAAGAATTTGCCAACGAAAAACGCCTGCTGGTTCCTTCACCAAAAGTAGCAACTTATGATTTGCAACCGGAAATGAGTGCCGAAGGAATCAAGGATTTGATTATCCCGGAACTGGAAAGCGGCTGGCCGGATTTCGTTTGCCTCAACTTTGCCAACCCGGATATGGTGGGTCATACCGGTGTTTTTGAAGCTGTTGTAAAAGCGGTGGAAACGGTGGATACCTGCGTAAAACAAGTGGTAGAAACCGGGTTAAAAAATGATTATTCTTTCATCATCATTGCAGATCACGGCAACGCTGATTATATGGTGAACACAGACGGTTCGCCAAATACAGCGCACACCACCAACCTGGTTCCGTGTATTTTGGTTGATGCAGATTATAAAACGGTAAAAAGTGGCAAGCTGGGCGATATTGCGCCAACTGTTTTAAAATTGCTGGGCGTAGAAATCCCTGCTGAAATGACTGGAAATGTATTGGTTTAAAAAAAGCATTAGTTTGGGCATTGTCATCCCGAACTTGTTTTGGGATCTCTCTGGTCAATCAAAAGTTTTGACCTTTCTGATGAGATGCCGAAACGAGTTCGGCATGACAAATTTGAAATTCAGTTTAATTATACTGACTATTTTGGGAAGTTTGGCTTCCTGCAAACCGGACATTCATCAAAATAAACCGGAGTTTTTCAGCCTGAATACTTATTTTAATCAGCAAGCGCAAAAGCTGGCCAAGGCCAATTTTAAGGTGGTAAAAACAGTATCCCGAAACGGACAATCAGAAACTAAAACGGTAAAAATTGAAAACTGGCCAGGCGAATTATCAGTTTTTTCTGAATCAGACATTAATAAACCTGCCTGGCAACGGAGTTATCAAACAACGGTTTCCGGTGATTATACCATTTACAAAGCATTGGAACCTGATTTGAAAACCAGGGAAATTATGCTTAAAAAGACCAATAATAAACTGGTTTTTGTGATGGTTTATAATGTGCTGACTAATAAATTATTCCAGATGCAAGAAAAACTAACGTATTATCCGGATTCACTTTATATTATCCGCAGAAAACAAAATGTGCGTTTTTTAGGGATGGATGATTATTTGATTGAGGGAAAACTGAAATAAAATTGAGTTATTATTTCCGGTGAGACATGTGGTCTAATTGTTCTTTGGATAATTCGAGTAAAGAAGTTACATCTCTGCGGGAAGGATCAGCATCCAAAACCTTTTGAAAATCAGCAATGGAAGCTTTAAAAGCGTTTTCCGCGCGGCTGCGGTCATAAAATCCGGTGTTTTTAACCAGCCTAAAAGTTCCGTAATCTTTGTAAGCAATCCCTCTGCTTTGATAATATCGGATTTGCGCCTGATCCAATGAAGCTGCTTTGGTAAAATCCAGAATAGAACCTAAAAAATATTTTTCCTTGTCGGAAGCCGCAACCGTGTTATCAATTGCCAAATGGCCTTTGGCGCGGGCGCGATAATAATAAGCCGAAGCATCTGCCGGTTTTACAGAAATAAGTTTGGTATAAGTGGCAATGGATTTTTTGTAACTATCACAATGATAATAGGAATAACCCAACATCCAAAGCGCATTGGCATTGGTGGAATCTGTAATGCAGGCTTTTTCTAAACTGGTAACAGCGTTTTTAAAATCACCATCTACCAAAGCTTTTTGACCCAACCGTATGTAGGAATTTTGTGCCTGAATACTTTCGAGCGAAGAAAAAATCAGAAACCCTAAAATAAAACTGTACTTCATTAAAGACCGACTACTGAATTCAATAATAAACAAAACCGGGTTTTATGAAAAATATTGTTCCGGCAATTAACAAATTATTAACAATCCTGATTTTGGGATGATAAAAACAGCATCAATTAAAACGGTACAAAAAAGTAGCCGTTCCCCATTGGTGCGCACGGACCATACTTTTTACTTCCCGCGTCCGGAAAATCGCAGCCAGGTTGAATGCCCAACGGCCAGCCGTCAGGTTTCCGCCAATTTCCTGACTCAACACAAAAGGTTCCGGTTTTCCGGTAATTTCTAAGGGGTCATTACTTTGCTTAAATAAATTGCCTTGAACGGTTGCATCATAAGCTGTATAATTTAGCGCAGGTTTTAGGTAGAAGAAAAACTCCCGGCGTGATGCTTCTTTTATCAACCTATTTTTGGCAACCAAACCCGAAGTGCTCACCGAATGATACAAAGGGTTAAATTTGCCAAAACGAAGCGTCAGCCCTGCTCCTGCCCCAGTGAAAGTGGTCCCCAGATCAGCTTGAGCATTTCCGGCAACATCAAACCAACCGTGGCGGAAAAACAAACGGTCATAGTTTCCAAGCAAATTCACGCCAATGTTATTCCTGATTTGATACTGCCAGCCTTGCGGTTTATAAAAACCTAAAATTTGATGCACCAGTTCCTGCGCCTGCCTGCCCAAAGCTGCCGGACCGGTTACGCTCAATTGAACGCCCAGTTTCAGCACACTTTCATTTTTAAAAAGATATTGTACTGAGCTGGCCGCATACAGATAACCGGCAAAAGGCCGATCAACATAAGCAGCATCCGGGATAAATGCCGATTGCGGATTATACATTTTTTGCCCGATCTCAAAACCTAAAGTTTTACCAAATAGCTTTTGATTTGCTGTATCTGTTTCGATTGCGTGCCGAAAATAAATAAACAAACCGTTTGTATAATATCGGTCCGAACCTTGCGCCAGATAAGCATCGTTATCGGTTTGAAAACCAATTTCGTTTTGATAGTTTTTTTGTTGGGCCTGAGAAAAAAGTACCGATAAAAGAAGTATGGAAAGGATGCAGAACGATTTAAAATTCATCTTGATAAAAAGCTCTAAACTAAAAAAAGCCGAAGATTAATCTCCGGCTTCAGGAATATTTAATTTAAATTGTATTTTATTTTTTTCCAAAAGTGTACCCTAAACTTATACCAGCATAATAAGGCACGAAAAAATCGCCATTAAAAACCGGAGTAAACCCGGCACGAAAAGAAAAACCACTTTCAATTGGTTGCAAGCGATACGAAAA
>JAABUS010008393.1_pt1 | contig 11375 bp, 12 predicted proteins | sample 5560161 | NCBI WGS metagenome assembly JAABUS01 (sample SAMN10711885, study PRJNA513376) | rock metagenome | isolation source: Antarctica rocks | place: Antarctica: Victoria Land, Trio Nunatak nord | collected 2016-01-04
TATTTAGTAGCTGGTTTACTCAACTGCTGACGCTGTGATTGCTTCGGCTTCCTGCTTGACGTGGCGGCTTGGTTCTGGGGGGGGCTTCTGGTGTTGTTTGGTTGGTTCGGAGCGAGGAAGGATGGTGTCGAAGAGGGCGGTGAGGCGGTCGATGGCTTCGGAGGAGATTTCTGGAGGGGAAGGGGGATTAGTGGGGGCGGTGGGATGAGAGGGGGGGGGGGTGGTTATGGAGGTGGTTGGGTAATGATGAGATGAAAAGGGGGTTTTTGAAAATTCGTATTTGACGAAGCGGAACGGAGGTACTCACGGTAATGCACCACCAACCTGCCTCCTATCACCTTCAACCCCCTTTCCACCCCCCTCTCCACAAACATCCCCACATCCACCCCCGCCGCTTCTAAATCGAGCCACACCATATTCGTCTCCACAGGGTGCTGCAACCGGCCCCCCCTCTCTTCCCACCTCCTCGCAATCTCCCTTGCCCTCACTCTCGCGCCATCCAGCTTCCCCCCCAGGAAAGTCTCCTCAACCGCCACCCTCGCCGGCGCACTCACCACGCCCGCCTGCCGCATACCGCCGCCCAGACCCTTCCTTATATGCCTCGCCCGGCCTATAAAAGCTTGGCTGCCCACAATCATCGACCCGATCGGCGCACCCAGCCCTTTCGAGAAACACAAGCTCACACTATCGAAACACGCGCAGTACTCCATCAGGCTTCCAGCACCGGCGGAGACGGCTTCCCATAGCCGCGCGCCGTCTAGATGCATGGCTATGGGGGCCGATTGGCTGTGGGCCCAGGCGGCGATGGCGCGGCAGGAGGAGAGGGGGAGGATGCTGCCGTTGAGGGTGTTTTCGAGGGAGATGAGCGTGGTGGGGCAGGCGTGGATGTCGGTTGAGGTGATGGTGTGGGATTTTATGTCGGAGAGGGTCAGGTGGTGGGCGTTGGAGGGGGTTATGGGTATTGCGAGGGCGCCGCTGAGGGAGGCGAGGAAGCCGGCTTCCCTGTGGCCAGGAGGGGAGGTTAGCTTGAAGGGAAGGGTGGGAGGGGAATGCGGAAAGGGACAGGAGGGTTGGCCCGATGATTCGTTTTCTGGAGAGAGAGAGGAGAAAAGAACCCACCAGCCGATTATGTGACTCCTGGCATCAGCGACTATACTGTGAGGTGGTCCTCCCAAATGTGTTCGTATACTCAATTGATTCCCCATCGTCCCACTAACTACCAACAAGGCAGCCGGAAAGCCCGTAAGTTCAGCGATAAACGCCTCCAAGTCGGTCGTATCTTTATCATCAAGAAAGACATCGTCGCCGAGAGTCGCGCGTTCGATGGCTGCAAGCATAGAGGGGGTGGGGCGCGTCGTTACATCGCCTTTGGGATGTTAGTCTACGCTCCGGGCGGAGGATAAGAGGAGGTGAAGGGCATACTGCGGAAGTCGAACGCTGCGGATCCCGGAGCGGACCAAGCTGAGGGAATTTCGAAGGTGCCATTCGTGTGGCTGTTAGCTGTTTCTTGGTCGACAGCCATTTCGGGGTTGAGGGAGCTGTGGTGCGGCTTGGGTGAAGTGGTGGTGATGAGCTACAGCGCATATATCGTTTATTCAAGGAGGTCTTGCCAGCACGGCGCCTGCAGGTGCCATCGCTGGCATCGTCATCGGCCGCATTCTTTGAGCTTGCATGTCGGCGAATCCGAACCGTACCTTAATTAGGAAGGCGGCCCAAGTTATGCGAATTGGGGACATGACGGCCAGAACACAGTAGCAATACATCATTCGTTCCAATCCTTTATCTATGATCGTGCGTATCGCATGTTTTGGCTTAAGCTATTGCTGACCCATCAAGCCTTCCATCTAAATACAAGTGAACGTAGCAAAGCAGAGTTGCATAGTCGGTCCGTCGCTCTACGGCAGTCGATGAGTCGTGATAGCGAAGTCAAGTAAAGCCGCATCCCTCATCATTCCGATATCCTCGCAGTGACCAGTCGTGACTCCACGGGGAAGCACGACACTGATAGACATCCTACGCATGGCCCAACAATCCCACCAATTACATTCGCAGCCGAGAGACAATGATGACAATGGAAAGGGCAACGAGCTTGCCATCCTGGGTATTCGAAACGATAAAGATACAATGTGCAAACCGAGACACAGGCAACCCATGCAATTCAGAGTTTCGTGCCGCCCATACCTCCGTTGTCGCCATCGATGAGCTGACCGTGACAGAAGAACGCCGGGGAAGATTTCGAAGCAACCAAGCGATGCAATACAGGAATACCGGAACGGATAAACAGAGATAACTTTTAGTACAACCCGTGCCGAAAATTGTAGGATGTTGAATAAGAATATAGGTAGAAAGTGTGAGGGCAAGTGCTGTGCGGCCGCGATCAAGATGTCGTGGAGGATAAAGTCAGCATGCAGCCAGGGTGGCTTCAAGAAATCTTGGTCAGCGACGTTCCTCCGTATACTGCAAGCCCTGCATGGTGGTGGGTGCACCATTGGTGAGCGGCGGCAGCGAGCGCGAAGGATCAGGTTGGCCAAAGAGCGTCGGAGGTGGATGTGCGGTAGGCGGAGCTCCCCGGTAGTGGTCTATCTCTTGAAAGAGTCTGCCATTCTCGTGCCGTAGATTTTCGTTTTCACGTCTCATATTTGCCATTTGTTGCTCGGCATAGCTTAGTTGCTCTTGGGCTTGACGGCCCGCTGTATTCGATTGCTCGAGGCTTTTAATGTAATCGCAAGCTATCTGGATAAGCTAAAGCCTTGATGGTCACTAAAAGCATACGCTTACCTTTAGACAAAATTTCCCACTTGCTAGATTTGCTACCGTGACTGGCTGGGATTTGTGCCCTCAAACCATCAAAAAGATATTTCATCTCTGTACGACGCTTGCGTTCCGCTAGCTTATGACTTGCTCGTAGTGCTGGAGTTCGGCTATAGGGTGAAGTTGGGTCCGGAGAGTCCGACTCGCCGGCCAACTGGCTGACCTGCTTATGCTGCAACGAATGGTGGTGAGTCCCCGACATCTCTGCTGAAGCGAGCGTCAGTATCCGAAGATTGGGAGGAAAGTGACTGAACCGCTTACTATCTTCAAGTCTATGCTGCCCGGGAGGTAGGCGAGAGTCGGTCGTGAAGAGACTGCTGGTTACAGAAGTGTGATCACTGTTTCGACGGGACGTAGCAGTGGTCGCCGAACGAGGATCATCTGCACTACCGCTGGACCTGTTCGACATGTCCGGATCTGGAAACGCATATGGCTGACCAGCGGTGGGCTTATCGGCATTGTAGACCTCCCTTATAGGATTGGCGCTGATGACAGGAGCATTCCTAGAAGAAAAGGCTTGACGGGTTTCGCCCGGAAGCGGACTTAGTGGCGACATGGGCTGCTGCATGTTCGAGGACGCTCGAGAACTGCGTAAGCCGTTAACAGCAGGGTTCATGCCTCGCTCACGCTGGAGGCTGAGGGCGATCGAGGTCTGCGATGCATTCGTACTACCGGTGTAAGGGGATGGTGCGCCGTTGATGTGCATATTGTTGAATCCGTTATTGACCTGGCTGCCGAGACTACTACGGCGAGACTCCTGAGATGGGAATTCATGGCTAGTACGATAGTGCGAGCCATCGTTGTGCTGATTCAAAGTTGGTAGTCCCAAGGTTTGTTGGGGAGGAGCAAAGCCAGGTGAAGGCTGTGAATGACCGAATGGATAGTCCGCGGGATGAGAAGTAGCCCCGAGCTGGCTGGAATTGGAAGCCCGATGAGGGGAGCTAATCCCTGAGGACTGGTAATGCCCAGTGAGACCAGATGAGTACGCCGACGAACCTAGCAAACCAGTCAGTATTGGACAGAAGCCTGTCAGACGAGCAAGTGACGCCGATGTAGGTCAATTGCAATGCAACAGCCTTCCACGAGTTTTTGAAGAGGCTAGCTTACGAGTACTTTGGGGCTGACTGGGCCATTGGTCAGAGTCACGATTGTTGGAGGGATAATTCGGAGATGAAACCTGTCCATTTCCACTGATGGGGAGATTGTTCGTCAAAGTGGCAATAGAAGGGAGCTGAGCGTTCCGGGAGTCACTGTTCGCAGCCGGGTTCTCGTTGGGTGGTGGAGATTCCCAGATACGAGTATTAGCAGTATTCGACATCTTGCCAACACTCCAGGGAGGTTTGCTCTACGCTGCAAGCCGTAGAACTCGAGCCCCTTGACGCTCTTCTCGGTAAGCCGGATGAGGTTGAAAGAAGGTGTGCAAGTCTAAGGTAGTCAGATAGTCGATGTGTATGATTGTACCACCTCACGTGGGAAGCACGTTGTGGAGCAGCGATCGGGCGATGCGATCGAGATCCGCCCCGCGAATAGATCCCCTCCTCGGTAAGCACCTTAAGATCGGCGTGGAACTAGATCTTGATATATAGAAATGCGCAGCGAGAAAGTTGGAGGTCAGAGTAGAAGTAGAATTCAGACTGGAATTCAAGGAACAGAAGCCAGAGAAAGATTACCCGATGCGGCGGTTGGACTAGGCGGACCTTGAATAAGATGGCTCTCCAGTCGACCATGAAACCGCATAGGTCTGGCAAATGGTGGGACCAAGGATCGAAGTAGGCAGCAGCAGCTCGAGTGACACGCTCAGCCTCGTGATTCAGCTGTCATGTGGAAGGGCGTAAGAGCTTTCCGACTGCGATCAGGTCAAGGTGTCGCATTGCATCGCGGCGCTTAGGACGAATTATCCAGTAGAAGAGATCTTCGATAGTATCCGAAGAAAACAATGATCTTCAACCGAGACTACGCTTTCCGATCGAGTCACAAGTCGGCCAGATTTGCGTTCGAAGTCGAGTCCTTGCCCTGCCCTTCCCTTCAGCACAGACAGGTAGGGCGCCGCTGCGCTTTCCGTCGTTCTTGGTTGCACAAGTGGCAGGAAGTGAAAGAAGTGTCCCAATCAGCTGATGTCAGACACATTCAATGTTAAGGCCGAGTACGACAGATGATGAAGAAAGGTAGGGATGGTGGAGAAAGTAGTTTATGCCGTGCTCCGACGTCGCAAAGAAGGAGGTCGAGGTCACGGAAGGGCTTTGAAGAACGCAGACCCCTGGCTCTTCGGAGCTAAATCACTTGCACTTGTCTCCCTTGCGTCTGGCGTTGCCGGCAGTTCTAGCGAACATCAGGCAAGGATCTGCCATCCCTCCTTGATCGTTATTCGTCAAGTGCTCGGTGCTTGACATGCGATCAGCTGTCAGCAACTCCTGAAATTCGAATCCTGCTCTCCGCCAGTCCGAACGTGACCGCATATTCAGCCCAGTCGTCTCCCCACACCTTCCTACTGGAAAACCGTTTCTCATCGAAAATAACTATACTCTACAGCTCGTTCCTTAGCGTCCGCAATGCGTGGGCGGGTGGTTGGAGCAGAATTCTAGATCATGTGGCGTCCGCATCCGGATCAAAGCTTATTGCTGCTCTGCCATTTTATTTGTTGCGCCCAGACTTGCGTGCAGAGCTTGCCGGGGGGCCACGAGGTGCTGCCACGAGGCTTCATCCGGCGCAGAAGAAGCTCGTTGCCGTCCACTGACGTTGGTCTGGTCCATCTCCACTGTGCAAAGCGAGGCAGCTTTGCAGTCGTGAAAATCCATGAACCATTGTAGGTCGTATTGATGGAACGGTAAAAGCTGGTCCGAATGGTAGATGGGCTGTACGCCAAGGCTGGAAACGTAGCCACCGGGCACGGATCCTTCCAACAGCCTCAACAAGTACTTGGTGCGGAGCACTACTGCCATTTTGATGCTGGTGCCCGAATTTTAATCGATAGTTGATAATATTAGTAAGAGCTATTCACTATAGTATAAGGTAGGGAAGGAGTCTGCCACCACGCCCGGTTTGCAGATGGGGATCGGAAGTCGTTATTATAGAGCGTAGCAACACGTATGTTGTAGAAGGACATTCAGTTTGGTAGATCATTACTTCCAACGGTTTGTTGTCCTGATGAAATTCTACAAGTATACTTTACAAGTACAATGCTTTGCGCATTGTGACCGGCTTCTTCGCCAACAAGGCGATACGGTATGCTTTCCCCAAGGCTTTTAGCATTACCAGTTGGATCTGCGGTCTGCAGCTGTTGATGAATGCCGGGTGGACCGTGGACAGATGATCGGTGCAGTCCAACATGGGAAGGTCTTTTGTGCGCGGACTGACAATCCTTGCTGCGCCAAGCGGCGATAGGACTTCAAGTAGAAGGATAGAGCGAATTGTGCTCGGCTGTAGACAAGCGCGAGATCGGCGATTCGTTCGCAAGAACTACTGCGGCAGATCTTCCAGTTCCTTCGGGTCGGATCGTTTGCGAGTTGCAACACCAGACTAAAATGAACCACCCGTCGCCTCCGATTGCCATTCCTTGGGGGTAGAAGCCCGTTTCTCCACGTGCAAGGGCGCTGTGCGTAGCATAAGGATACTGCCAAGGAATGCCTTTGGCTTGCTCAAGTCAGGGGAAAATGTGCTTGAGGATCAATGCTGTAGTTGCTTGATAGTCCATAACTTTGTACCTCTTTGAGTACACAAATTCAATAGGTCAAGTCCTGGTTGAATATTATGTCTTCTGTGACAAGCCCTTTCGTGGATGCTACCGCTAGCTCACGTGATCCAGATGCGGGGGCCAATGTCCTCACCTTGAACTCTTGCTTCATGGGATCAATATAGCTAGTAAGAAAGACGTTTGTGGAGATAGAAAGCCTGATCGCTGAACATTCTTTTTAGTACTCTCGCTTCCCACTAGCACATTTAGAACAAGTCGACTTTTTAAATTTCAACGCAACACCACGCACTCCTGTACATGTATATATGTATTGCATCTCGTCGTAAGCCCTATATAATATCTAGTGACGAACGTGGAGATAATTTACATAAGTACTTTGTAATATGATTGCCCAACACACCACAAATAAGTTGCCAAATTTGGGACGCACAGTGTTAGATGAATCGAGCCCCAACAAATGTTTTGAAACTGTGTAGTGCTAACCTATAACCTAACAAAGCGCAGATTAACAGGAAACCTAGACGAGAACGCACCAAACGCATAATACTGCAACAAAAAGAGAAATAGAGATATCTCCAACTATGCCTAACAAGCTAGTATAGCAATATTGAGAGGAAGTAGCATATCTCGCCGCCTAAATGTAATATTCTCTCGCGACAAGCTGAGTTTGCATGGAGACGGAACAATGTTGTTGTTGTTGTACGTGCAACAAGGCGCTTTTGCAAGCTATTAAGCAAGCAACCAAGGAGAAAACAAGCAAGCAAGCAAGCAATGCATTCATACATCAAGACGAGATAGGCAAGATCAAAGTTGCAAATCAGGAAGCTGAGCAAGAAATGGTCAGAACGAAGGATAAATTTGGAACAGATAGCTAAAGATTTCGTGACAACCTCGTAAGCGGTACGGCCGACATGGTGGCATTCATGGACCAACACTACCTCAATATCCAGAATTAGTGTCGCCCCTAGAATTTTGGAAAATTACTTTTCGTTTTCGACCGCCGGTTGCGAATACCACCATTTTCTCGACAACAACGTTGTCGTTCTGCGTAAATTTAATCACATATATGTAACTGATATATAGAATTCGTTCTATGAAGTTTTTAAGCACTCAACTATCTTACGAGGTAAGTTGTATGCGTAAATGCGATTTTGAAGATATTTGCTAGCAAGCCCCACTAAGTTTCACCAAGCCTCGCCAAATGCGCCCATCAAAACTTCTTTACGACAATAATGGCATATAACGGTGTTCGTAATGTTCAAAATTGATACAGATCGATAGATCAACTATGAGTATTACTCTATCAGACTTTTGAGTAGTTTTCACGCGAAAATGTTGAAGAATTGGTGGTACTTGCAATCGGCGGTCGAAAACGAAAAGTGATTTTCCAAAATTCTAGGGGCGACACTAATTCTGGATATTGAGGTATCAAAATCTGACGGCGGCACCAGGTGCCGGCAAAAGTTATGCACGATTTTAGGCGACCCCATGTCCCCATCACCTCATCAAATTAAACCTCCACCACCACACTATACATCTCCTCATCGCATCTATGGCTCCATTAACGTCTCAACAAAACAAGCAAGCAAGCAAACGTCAAGTACAATCGCCACTAGCAACAGCACGTAATCCAGAGCGCGTGCGAAAGAAGTACAATACGCCTGCGCGAACGCGTTAAATTGAGGCTCTTTCGACTAGATTAGAGCGCAACAAAAGCAGTGACGATATTGATAAAGAGCATAGAATAGACAGCAAAACTGTTCTCTAGAATCAAATATTATAGAAAAATACTGAGAAGTGCCTAGTGTCAATGCGTGAAAACGTTGTTTCGTGACCCAGCGACCCATTAATTTTGGTGGCCTAAAATCGGGCATGGCTTTTGCCGGCACCTGGTGGGGCCAAAGATACCTTGTCCAATAGACTTCTGAGAGGTGCACCATGCCTCCCATCTGCATGGGGGTTTCCTTACTCCATAAAGTAGGATTGCGATCATTGTATACTCAACCGAGTCAGCGGAAGGAATTGATAATCTACGTCAGCCTTCACTATGGGCAGAACATCCGTCACGAACTCTAGGTATTATTGCTAATGACGCCGGCACAATGGCGTCGTGAGTTACCTTATCACCATGATGATCCCAAGGACGTTGAAGCCCAAGGGATGCCTTTCGAGTTTGGTTGTCCCTCATTTATTACAACGCTAGGGAGAGTAAATTACAGTACGCACTCAATCCCCGTCCAAACTCCGCAGTGTCCCTCTCTTATCAGCGACCTGACTTGAGTAGGCATGAAGAGAAAGGCAGATACCGATCTTGACGTCTCAAACAAGAAGAGAGCAATCGGCAGCGATGACATCCACAGTAGATTCGGTGATGATCTGTTGGATCAGAAACTCCTGGACCAATATACACTCAACTATACTGCGTCCAAACCGTGAGCTGTCTCGCCCAAACCCTTACTCCGTCATCTTACACAAATCAGCTATAAGCACGGTGTGATCAAAAAGCTCATATCCGAGAGTCTGCTTCGAAAAGTACGCTCAGAGATCCAAGAAAACCTGTCCTTCACACCTAAGGAAACAGACATTTACCGTATCCACCAGTCCGGAGACCTTGCCAATCTCGATGGCTTGGACAACTCCGCTCTGGAGCGCTTACCATCGCTCCTTCGTCTCCGAGATGCATTGTACTCCGAGGAATTCCGAACGTATCTTACGCAGATCACAACAGCCGGCGTCCTTTCAGGGAAGAAAACGGATATGGCGGTGAACGTGTATACGCCAGGCTGTCACTTGTTATGCCATGACGATGTGATAGGAAGTCGAAGGGTCAGCTACATTTTATACTTGACGGATCCAGACAACCCATGGAAGGAGGAGTGGGGTGGTGCTCTGCGACTGTACCCTACGAAGACATACTCCGAGAAGGATAAACGACCTATAAAACTGCCCAGCCCGGACTCTACAGTCTCTATACCGCCTAGCTTCGGTCAATTAAGTTTCTTCGCCGTACAACCAGGAGAGAGCTTCCATGATGTTGAAGAGGTTTACGCGCACGAAAAAGGGAGTGACGCGGATAGCAAAGGAGACGAAACAAGGGTCCGAATGGCAATCAGCGGCTGGTATCATATACCGCAAGAAGGCGAAGACGGATACAGTCCAGGACTGGAGGAGAAACTTGCCGATAAAAGTAGTCTGCAGCAATTGCAAGGGAAAGCCGACGAATATGACCTTCCTCAGCCGGCCGTCTGTCTCTATGATGATGCATCGGATGAGCAGAGGAATCAAGAGACGAATGCAGAGTCTTCCCACAAAGAAGTAAACGAAGATCCATCGCTTACAGAAGATGACCTCGAATATCTCCTCAAATACCTAGCTCCGACCTATCTTACTCCCGACACTCTAAACTCTGTCTCGGAAACCTTCACAGACCAGTGCTCCCTCTGCCTTGACAACGTTCTGTCGAAAAAATTCGCGGGACAACTTCGAGAGTTCATAATCGCAGAAGAATCGCAGCCTCTGCCAACCGCGACCGCGGAGATAGAATACAAAACCGTATGGAAAGTAGCCCGGCCACCGCACAAGCATCGCTTTCTATTTCAACAGCCGTCTAAAGCTCTAGCGGGCGAGCCATCGTCTGAATCACCACTCTATGGCCTCCTCAACGATCTCTCTTCCAAGCCATTCCGCAAATGGCTCCAACTAGCGACCGGACAGACCATTCGCTCGCATAATTTACTCGCCCGCCGATTCCGTCGCGGCAAGGATTACACACTGGCAACTACCTATGATGAAGATAGTCCCCGGCTCGAGGTCAGCCTCTCCATAACGCCCACACCAGGCTGGGGCGACGATGAAACCACCGAAGCTCAGGATGCCTCGAGTCATGAGCCTGTCGAAGACGATTCTCCAGCCGTAGGTGGCTATCTGGCTTACATGGCCGGCGACGAAGATGCGGACAACGAGCAAGCAGGGAGTGATCACGGCATCGAAGTTCCGACGGATATGAGCACTGGTGGTCGAGCATCCGCGGCCATGAAAGCCAAGCGGCCAAAAGCTGACCCTGCTGTCTACAAAGCAGCAGCGGACGACGAAGATGATGGGGTGTTGTTCAGCATGCCCGCGAGTTGGAACAGGATGGGACTTGTGCTTAGGGATCGAGGGACGATGAAATTCGTTAAATACGTCAGTCAGCAGGCGAAGGGGGATCGATGGGACATTGTTGGGGATTTCGAGGTGGAGGACGAGGAGGACGAGGATGACGAGGAGGATGAGGAAGATGAGGAAGATGAGAAAGACGAGGAGGATGAGGGCACTGAAGCACGGCAGGACGAGAGTCATGGAGCAGGTGGTGCGGAGAGCGGTGAAAGACCCGGCCCTTCTGTCGGGAATGGGAGCGAAAGCGTCACTGAACACGAGGACGATGATAACGATGATGAAAGCGACGACAGTGATGAATGATGGTATATACGATGCACCTATTGGTCTTCTCCAGCCTAATGAAGCAACGAAGTACTCTATCGTTCCAAAAGAGAATCACGAAAGTTGTTGTGAGCTTCCAACAGTTATCGCAAACGAACCAAGGGTGAAGATCGATATAGATCAACCACCTCCTCTCATCCAAAAAATCTCTTGTCTCACGAGCGAAAGTACCTTAAGTCTCCCTACTTCCACATACGGTATCCCAGCCCCCAGCCCCCAGCCCCCGCCGCCCTCCCTAAATTTCTCCCCAAAATCCAACCCCACACCCAACCCTAAAGTAATCTTCCCATACATACGGTACCTACCTACCTTATTCGCCCCCAAAACCCTCCCCCATCCTCGTCTCAACAACCCACCCAAAAGACACACCCACTGCGGTCCCCATCCACACCAC
>JAABUS010008395.1_pt1 | contig 11373 bp, 9 predicted proteins | sample 5560161 | NCBI WGS metagenome assembly JAABUS01 (sample SAMN10711885, study PRJNA513376) | rock metagenome | isolation source: Antarctica rocks | place: Antarctica: Victoria Land, Trio Nunatak nord | collected 2016-01-04
GAGATAATAATACCATCATTTCTGCCGACCAATTTAGTTCCGGGAATGGTATAAGTGCCAAAAGGAACTGTTACCGTGCCTGCATCAACCGGCCAGGGTAATCTTCCTTTGCTGGTTTCAAAATTTATAGACAAGGCTTTACTTTCATCAGTTGATTCCAATGGACTATATTCTCTTTCTTTTTTAGGCTTTGGAGGAGTAGGAGCTACTGCTACATCTTCCTTAGGTTTTGTATTTTCAGAAGGTGGATTATTAGTAACAGTTTTTTGATTTTCCCTGGTGGCGTTATCTGCCTTTTGTTTTGCAATTTCTGCCTCCCTTCTTTTCCTTTCATCTGCTGCTGCTTTATCTGCGGCGGCTTTTTCTGCCGCTTTTTGCCTGGCTAAAGCCTGTGCTCTTTTCCGGGCTTCAGCCTGCTCACGTCTTATAACAGCAGTTATAGCTTGCTGGGCTTGCTGGCGGTCTCTTTCGCGTCTCTTTATTTGTGTAGCCAAATCCTGTTCCTGGCTTTTTAGTTTTGTTACCGCTTCATTTTTCTCTTTACGGTCTTCTTCTAAAACCTTCAGTTGCTTGCTCTGATCCTGCAAGGCCATATTCTTTTCATTCTTACTGTTATTAAGGCTTGCAATTTTGTTGCTGATCATTTGCTGGGTCTGCTTAATATTAGCAACCTGCTGTTCGCGATATTCGCGATAACTCTTTAAATAAGTTATACGCTTTATGGCATCATTAAAGGTTGCTGCCGAAAAAATGAAACTCAGATAATTGTAAGTATTTCTGTTTTTATAAGCAAATTCAAGGTTCTTTGCATACTCTTGTTTTAGAGTGTCGAACTGTTTTTTAAGGTGGTCTATTTCAAGTTGAGAAGTAGCTATATTCTTGTTTATAATGCGAACGTCTTTATTAATATTTTGAATGAGTTCTTCACGTGCTGCTATTTTTCGTTTTACGAGGTTGTAATTAGCTAACGATTTGCTTTTGCTGTTTCTTATTTCTTTTAATGTCTGGTTCAGATTACTGATTTCCTTTAAAAGCGATTGTTGTTTTTTTTGCAATTCTTCCTTGCTTTGCGCAAAAACCGAAGAAGCAATGGCTGATAACAACAACAATAAAATTACTTTCCTCACCATATAAAAATTTTTAATTCACTTTATAATGACCGTTTTAAGACCGGCGTCTTCTGAAATTTTTAGGGATGGAAAACGGGAAGGAAGCAGGTTCGTTAAACGAATATTGCTTGAAGTCGAGATTAATATCGAGCTTCGATTTTTCTGCTACTGATATTTGTCTTTTGGTAGAGAAGGCAACTCCCGAATTGGATTCATAATCACTGAAGGTAATATCACATGTGCGGTTTCGTACTACATCAATATCATCAAGTTTGCTGTGCAACAATTTAAAATCTTTATTATCGAGCGTTACGAGATGTTTAAAAAGTTTACCCACCATTAACACCAGCAGTTCGTTATTAGCATTTGTTCTGTACGAAATTATATTGCTGTCAACAAAAATGGGGTTGCCAATTATAACGTCCTGAAGCGTGGTAAAGTCAAAAGGAAGTTCTGTTATTTCCTGCAGGTATCCTATACTTCTTAACTGTACATCTTTCTTTAAAAGGTTCATCACTTTTACACTGTCTTTAGTTACCAGAACTCTAAATCCTTCAATACCTAAAGCGCCTCTTAACGAGAGCCATATTACACTGTCTTTTTGTAATCTTACATATGCCGTTGCCTCATCGCCGCCTTGCTTGCCGCTGTATTGTACACGAACCTTGGCAGTAAAGGTTTTAAAATCAATTTTGTTTTTAAGTACCTTATTATAAACATCATGTAATAATTGCGCGGAGTCAACTCCCTTACCACCTTTTTTTGGTACAACCCTAACAGAAGTGGTATCTACTTTAGAAATAGCGTTCTGAATTTTTTGAACTTTTTTTGCCGGACGGCAAGCAAACATTACAATGGATAAAGACAGAATTATGGTTACAATTTTCATCAGTGTTTAATTATTTTTGTGGTCTTACAGAACTTAGTATTTAATGCTTTGTGCCAAAAACCTTCATGATTAATACAGAGTTTCATAAGGTTGTTTTAATGTTTTCCTGTGTGCCCAAATCCACCATCACCTCTTGTTGTTGAACTAATTTCGTGTACCTGTACCAACGTTACCTTTTCAACTTTTTGAACTACCATTTGTGCAATCCTGTCCCCCGGATGTAATGTCTGTGGTTCGTTAGACAGGTTAATCAATACCACTTTCAATTCTCCCCGATAATCTGCATCCACTGTACCCGGACTATTTAGGCATGTTATGCCTTGCTTTATTGCCAGCCCACTGCGCGGCCTCACCTGCGCTTCAAAACCTTTTGGAAGTTCAATAAACAAACCTGTGGGTATCAGCCTTCGCTCTAAAGGTTCAAGTATAATTACATTTTCAATAAAGGCCCTCAAATCCATTCCCGAGGAACCTTCGGTTGCATAAGCCGGTAATGGATTGTTGGAACGATTGATTATGTTAATGACTGGTTTATCCACTTAAAGCAAATGTAATTATTGAGATTAACAGCAAAGTAACTTGTTATACACCGGAATGTTAAAATCATTGCTTTTGTAGTAGTGCGGTTGCATAAGCTACCACGCCTTCTTCGCGGCCTACAAAGCCCATTTGCTCAGTTGTGGTAGCTTTTATGGAAATATCTTTGGTGGTAATTTCTAAAATGCCTGCTATCACCTGCTGCATTTCAGCAACATAAGGTTTTATTTTCGGTGACTGAAGGGTTAATGTAGTATCTATATTTACAATTTTGTAACCTTCGCTTTGAATTGAATTATAAGTGCGCTTCAATAAAATTTTACTATCAATATTTTTAAATTCTGAAGAAGTGTCGGGGAAGTGAATGCCAATATCTCCCAGGCATAAAGCTCCGAGTAAGGCATCGCAAATAGCATGCAACAGAACATCGGCATCACTATGCCCTAAAGCGCCTTTTGTGTGTGGTATCTTTACACCACCTAACCACAGGTCTCTGCCTTCAACTAATTGATGAAAATCTATTCCTGAACCTATTCTATATATCACGGATTTGATGGCGGATTAAAAGGATTATTTTATGATTACACGGATCGCGGATTAATGGATTAGAGTTATGATTTCGCGGATACGGTTCATTAACTTTATTTAATCAATTAATTAGATACCTCTTAGATACCTTTCTCTTCTCCCTTCAGGGCCGGGGCTTCACACAAAAAAAGCGAAGGTAATATTCCTCCGCTTTATATCTAAAGTAATTATGGGATTGTTATTTTGGTACGGTAGTGCCATTGCTTTCGCTATCCAGATCGAAAACAAGGCTAAAGCGTAATGTATTTGATAACGGGTTACGGGTAACTCCATTACCTGAAGGGACAAGGTATGAGAAATTTAAACCGAAAACATTGTATTTTATACCGACTCCTAAAGTAAAGTATTTACGGTTGCCTTTCAATTTATCTTCATAAAAATAACCTGCACGTGCAGCAAACTGTTCATTGTAAACATATTCTGCACCCAAAGAAAGTTGGTACTCTTTTAATTCTTCACCAAAACTACCCGCATCTCCAAAACTGCTAAACCAGCTATTTATAGGACTTTTGCTTCGATAATTAGCTAAACCAACACTATCAGTAAGTGAGGGAGGAGTAGGAACCATTAATTTATTTACATCAACGCCAAATGTCATTCTATTGCTTTCATCAAAAACAGCTGTATAAGCTGCACCCAGACCTAAATTTGCAGGAATATAATCTTTTTGATTAGCATCATTAGTATACGAAATTTTAGAACCAAGATTACTTAAGGTAATACCATAGTTCCAACCTTGCCCTTCCTCATTTACACCAGTATGAAATAAAGACAGATCACCTGCTACAGCATTTCCTGCTTTATAGGGAACGCTATTTATTGTTTGATTACCAGCAAGATTACTATTAATATAGCGCAAAGCAACTCCGACTCCCAATTTTTCACTCAACTTGCGGCTGTAACCAAAGTCAATTGCAAATTCGCGAGGTCTGAATAATGATAAATCGTTACCTGCATAATCAGTAAATTGTATCTGACCTAAACTGAAGTAACGTAAGGTTGCAGATAGAGCTTGGTTTTCATCGAGCTTATGATAACCGGTAAGTGAAGCCAGATAAACATCATTTAATCCCAGATCCTTTAACCAAGGAGTATAGGTAACAGAAGCGCTTGTACGGCTTTGAGCAAACGGAGTTTTTGCCAAATTGAAGTAACCAGCATTAACATCAGGAGTTGTTGCAATAGCAACATCACCCATACCCCCTGCACGTGCATCAGGAGATATTTTTAAAAAAGGAACTGCAGAGGTTACGACATTTATAATTCTATCGTTATTGGTTTGTGCATTTGCAGAATAATTAATGAATATTCCTATAAATAATGCAATAGCAGTTTTTAGTGTTAGTTGTTTTATCACTTTTCGATTTTTTTAAAGTATAGTTCTTATCGATAGTAATCAGGTTTTTTTACAAAATAAAGGATTATGGTTTATACTGCAATATATACAGCTTTTCTGCTTTATCAGTTTTTTACATTTGTTTCTCATAAAATAACTCTGCTTAACAGATAAACTATAGATTTCAATTTATGTAAAAAAGCTGCATGAGATTTACAATATTTCTAAAACATACGTTTTTTTAGTTGAAAATGGTTGGCATTTACTGCAACAAAAGTTCTTTTTACCCCTATCGCTGTCAATGCAGGGGCGCTACTGAATTTATATTTGTGCCAAAAATTAGATTTTTGATAACATTCTTACCGCAAAAGCTTTACTGCGATATCGCGATAATTCTTTTATATTCGCATTATCATAACTGTTCATCAATTACATTCATCCAATATTGTTGTAATACGGTTTAAAATTCAATACGAGTAAAAATGTGTAAAATGCAAAATGTATTGCGTCTGAAAAACTTCACCCTTATTTTAGGAGCCATTGTATTATTATCTTCTTGTAAAAATGGGGGTCTCTTCAAGAAAAAGCCTCAACAGTCGCAAATGACCGGTTGGAACTACAACGACAAAGACATGGGTGGTTTTAGCGTGGCAAAAGCTAAAGACATTAAAACCGGCCCCGGCTTAGTGTTTGTGCAGGGTGGTACTTTTACTATGGGCGCTACTCAGGAAGATGTTATGGGCGATTGGAATAATATTCCCCGCCGTGTAACTGTAAACTCATTTTTTATTGATAAAACTGAAGTTGCAAACGTTCACTACCGCGAGTATATTCACTGGATAGAGAGTGTTTTCAGCGATCCGCAATATGCTGCCGTAATAGATGGCGCTAAGCCCGACACACTTGTTTGGAGAAGCGAGCTTGCCTACAACGAGCCTTATGTTGAATATTATTTTCGTCACCCTTCTTATAATTTTTATCCTGTTGTAGGGGTAACCTGGAAACAGGCTCATGACTTTTGTATTTGGCGCACCGACAGGGTAAATGAAAATGAATTAATTAAAGCAGGCTATCAGAACAAAAATGTAGTAAAAACCGAATTAGCAGGAGGCGGACAGGAAAACTTTAATACAAAAGCATACCTGATGGGCGAATACCAGGGCGTACCCGGTAAACCGCGCAAGAATGCTTTAAAAGACGCACAAGGCCGTCCCCGTACAAGTGTTAATTTTGAGGATGGAATTTTATTACCAGGCTACCGTTTACCAACAGAAGCAGAGTGGGAATATGCAGCTTTAGGTTATATTAACTCTAACCCGCAGGTTCGTAAAAGCGAGAAGTCCCGTGGTGAGGAACTCATTACTAATAAACAGGTTTATGCCTGGAAAAATGATGGTTATGATAACCTTCGTTCTACACGCCGCGGTGCATGGCAGGGTAGTTTTTTAGCTAACTTCAAACGCGGAAGCGGAGATAACATGGGAGTTGCAGGTGGCCTGAACGACCGGTCAGCTATACCTGCTGAGGTTACTTCATTTTTCCCTAACGGATTTGGCGTATATAATATGAGCGGTAACGTAAGTGAGTGGGTTGCTGATGTTTATCGTCCGTTAACCAATATGGATGCCGATGACTTTAACCCATATCGGGGTAACCGTTTTCAAAAAACCGATATGAGTGGAGGAGAAGGAAACCTGAGAGACAGCCTGGGCAGAATAAAAATGATTGATGAAGTAGACTCAACTTTGCGTTTACGCCGCAACTACCAAAGGTCTTATGCTATCAATTATTTAGATGGGGACTCTCTGAGTTTTTCACAATATGGTTACGGGTTTACAACATTAATAAGCGATAAATCAAGAGTGGTTAAAGGTGGAAGCTGGAATGACCGGCCCTATTATCTAAGTCCCGGTACACGCCGCTTTTTAGAGGAAGACCAGGCAAGTAATACTGTAGGCTTCCGTTGTGCGATGACTTTCTTCGGATCACCTGAAGGAAATAAACGCAAGTCCGGAAACTTCTTCCCCACGCGCAGACAAAAGAGATAAGGAAAAGGTAAATACAAAACAAAGAGCCATCCGTTTTTCGGGTGGCTTTTTTATTGTTCATATTTATCATTCACATTCATATATCATTCACTTTCCCGTTAAAGATTTGAAGGAGTTTAGTTGAAGCTGTCTTAAATTTAAGACAGCTTCAAACTAAAACATTAATACAGAACCCTTATCGTTTCTAAATCGTTTTGTGTTTGAACCCGAATAGTTATTATCCCTTTCGCAATATTTTGTAAAGGAATATTTTCCCCTTGTGCACTGTTGGTAATTTGTTTTTGAAGCACCATTCTTCCTGCAGCATCAAATATTGCTAACGAAGTTGCTTTTACCGGAAGTGAAAGTTGTAATGTACTGCCTGCTATAATTGCCTTTACGCCTGATTTTGCATCATTCTCCAAAACAATTATTGAAGAGTAAGAGACACGGCCATCTATGCTTTTTATTTGCAACCTGTAATAAGTTCTTTCGTTAGCGGCGGCAACTTTTGTGGAGTAATTATTAGTTGCATTATTACCGGGAGATGTTTGGCGGCTTACTTCAACAAAGGGATCGGCAGCATTTGTTCGTTTTTCCAATATATAAATATCACCTGCTTCTTCATTTTGTACCTGCCAGTTTAATTCGTGGTAATTGCCGTTTGGCTTTCCTGTAAAAGAGGTGATATGCAAAGGCAAAGCATTGCTTGCAGTTAACTTAAATAATGTACCGCTGCTTAGCGACACTGCATATATGCTTCCATCTTCACCTTCTCCGTACGATGAAATACTGGTTGCCCATGTTGATTGCAGGTTAGTATTCCATCCGCCGCTGCCGTTAGATTTTATTAACCATCCATGATTACTTACATAATCTGAAGCAATATAATAACCCTGCAAAAAAGGAAATTCAGCGCCGCGATAAACAAAGCCCCCGGTTATAGAAAAACCGCCGGTAGTATTGTTATGAGGGTATTCGAAAATGGGAAAAACATTGTTTGGTTGAGCAGTGCACGAAGTAGTATTATAAGGATGTGTTCCTTCGTAGCATCGCCATCCATAGTTTACATTTAAGATATTAGCCGCGGGTCGGAAGTTTACTTCTTCCCATGCATCCTGGCCAACATCAGCTATCCACATATCACCTGTTAGCCGGTCGAAGCTCCAACGCCACGGATTTCGCATGCCTAATGCAATTATTTCATCGCGAATGGCAGGATCATTTATATACGGATTGGTTGGCGGAATAGAATAATAGGGAGGATTTGGGTTGTTAACATCAATGCGTATCATTTTACCTAATAACGAATCTCCGTTTTGAGCACGGTTAGCAGGGTCACCGGCACTGCCGCCATCGCCTGTTCCAAAGTATAAATAACCATCGGCTCCAAAGTTGAGATCAGCGCCATTATGATTAGCAAAAGGTTTGTATAACGACATTAGAACAACACCCGATGCCGGATCGGCAACATTTAAACTGCTTCGCTGGTAGCGGGCTAAAGTAACATATCCAAGGGTATTAGTGTACCAGACGAAGAAATAACCGTTGGCAGAATAGTTGGGATGAAAAGCAAGGCTCAGTAATCCCTGTTCGCTGCCGGTTGATCTAACGATAGGTGTAATATCGAGAAAAGGCTGGGTAAGCAGTGAAGTGCCATTCCATATCCTGATAGTTCCTGCTTTTTGAACAATAAACAAACGGTTAGGTCCATCTTTTGCGTTTACTACATCAACGGGTAATGTTAGGCCAGTTGTAATGGTTTGAAAGGAAATTACCGGCTGGGATGTAGAAATGAGAGACACAAAAATTGCGACAAAAGCAAGTGTAAGTTTTTTCATAGCGGAAGGTTTTTTGTAGAATAATAGTACTGTTAAATTAATTATCGAAATGCAGTTTTACCAACTTCATTTGTAATATAAATGTAAGCATTCCTGTTGCGTTATCTTCTTTTACCAAACTAAAAAAATCTTACTACTGTCGTGTCAACTTTATTATGTCGTTAATATTTTTCCCACAAAGCCACAAAGCACACGGAGGGTATAGCTTTGTGTACTTAGTGCCTTTGTGGGAGTGTTGACAAATTATGTATGACATCACACTACAAAATCAAAAGCTGCACGAACGTAATAGTCCGCGGTTTATTGTATTAACCTAACAAGTTCTTTCCAGTCAATGCCTTCTTCATACACTTTTACCAGCTTGCCTTTTTTATCGTACAAAGCTGAAAACGGAGTGAACTTAACATTGTAAAAATTAGTTACCAGCCTTTGCGGATCCCAACCGATTTTTACAGACGGAAACCTGCTAAGCTTATAATGGTTTGCAAAAAAAGCCATATCAGCATAAGGCCTGCTGGTAATCATTACTACCTGCATGTTCTTCAGCTCTTTCATTTTACTTATTAATTGTTCTGTCTCTAACTGGCAGTGCCCGCAATCGGGACTAAAGTATAATATAAGCACAGGTTTCTTTGCAGGAAGATTTGCTTTGCTATACCACGAGCTATCTGCTAATTGTATTTTGAAAGGAGGTATATAAGGTACTTGCATGTACGCAGGCAAAGTATCGGTTTGCGCTTTAGCTGTAAATGATAAGGCTAATGCAGACAGTAATATATATAGGTATTTCATGTTTTTTTAAAGGAACCACAGAGGCACTAAGACACAAAGGGTCACAGAGCGTTGACTATCTCTGTGACGTTGTGCCTCTGTGGTTTAATTTTTCTCACTATTAAAGTTTTATAATATAAATTGGAAACAGTTTGTAAGAGACAAATATCTTTCCAAAAATAAAACCTACAGCCTGTTAACGCTCTTTTCGTTTACCGATTGACAAATATAGTTTGATGTTCAATCCCTATTTTTGCTTTCCTTTTTTAAAAACCAGACCGGATGAATTTTAACCTGAGCCAGATACCAGAAAGAACTGCAAAACCACGGGACAGAGGAATTACGATGATAATGGACAAGGGATTAAGCATTGCAGAAGTTGAAAACATGTTAAGTGTTGGCGAACCGCATATTGATATTGTAAAACTTGGTTTCGGAACCTCATTTGTTACACCCAATCTTCGTGAGAAAATTAAAGTTTACCAAAAGGCAGGTATGCCCATTTACTTTGGCGGAACCTTATTTGAAGCTTTTTTGGTTCGTAACCAGTTTGAGGATTATATAAAGATGATGAAGGATTACGACGTCAATTATGTTGAAGTAAGCGACGGTTCCATCACCATTCCGCATGCTGAAAAATGTGGTTATATAGAAAAGCTCACTAAATTCGGAACAGTTTTAAGCGAGGTGGGAAGTAAGGACACCGCCCATATTATTCCACCGTATAAATGGATTGAACTGATGCGGGCAGAACTCGAAGCAGGATCCACATACGTAATTGCTGAGGCAAGAGAAGCAGGTAATGTGGGTATTTACCGCGGGTCGGGAGAAGTAAGGGAAGGATTGGTGCAGGAGATATTAACGCAAATACCCGAAGAAAAAATAATTTGGGAAGCGCCGCAAAAAGCGCAGCAGTTATATTTTCTTGAACTGATAGGCTGTAATGTAAATCTTGGAAATATTGCGCCGGGAGAAATAATTCCGTTAGAAGCTATGCGTATTGGTTTGCGTGGTGATACTTTTGAACTATATTTAAACAATTTAAATTCTTAATGCGCAGGTTTGGATTGATAGGCTTTCCATTGAGTCATTCTTTTTCTCCGGATTACTTTGCCAAAAAGTTTGCCCGCGAGGGTTTGCACGATTGTGTATATGAGGCATATCAGTTGCATTCTATTAACGAAATTAAGCAGTTGCTTGAAGAACATAAAGATATTGAAGGTTTAAATGTTACCATTCCTTATAAAAAAAAGGTGATTCGTTTTTTAGATGAAGGCAGCGATGAGGTAAAGCGAATAGTTGCATGCAACTGTGTAAAAATAAAAGACGGCAAACTGATTGGTTATAATACTGATGTAACGGGTTTTGAACTCTCACTCATTTCTCAGTTGAAACCTCATCATACAAAGGCGCTTGTTATGGGTACGGGTGGCGCTGCTGCTGCAATCAAATATGTGCTTAACAAATTAAAGATTGACTTTTTGCTTGTAAGCCGGTATAAAAAGTTAGGCAAAGGTTTTATCACCTACCCTGAAGTTACCGGCGATTTACTAAACGAATATACACTCATCATAAACACTACGCCGTTAGGAATGTACCCAGATGTTAACCAGTATCCTAACATTCCGTATCAACATCTTACCAATCGCCATTACCTGTTCGACCTTATTTATAATCCTGCGGAAACTATGTTTTTAAAAAAAGGCAAAGAGCAGGGAGCCATTACAAAAAACGGTGAAGACATGTTGATTATCCAGGCTGATGAAAGCTGGAGGATTTGGAATGGTGAGGGTTAGGTTTTTAATTTTTGTTGAACCAGTTGCAAACTACATACACCTAATGTGCTTCAGCACTTGTTTGTCTTTTTCAAAGACAGCAGTTCCGAGAACTGCATTTATTTTTAGTTCAAGGTGCCCTGCGGAACACCTCGCACAACTAAGGAGAACTCTTACTTAATCAGTTTACTATTACACTTTCAAATACCTTTTTTACTCTTTTATCAAACGCAGAATTGTACCATGTAGGATGCTCGCATATTTCTTTGTAGCGTAAATGCAATTCTGGAATGGCGTTATAAGAAAGCGACCATGTTCCCCTATCATGTACTGGTAAATTGTAAAAGGTTATAAGCGATTTCAACTCATCTGTTGTGAGTGTATATCTACATTCATTTTCTGTACATCCACCATTATGTAATGGCGTTATATTGACGTAATCAAAAAATATAAAATCTCGACGTGAATGATTTGTAAATTTTCTCTTTACTGCATAAGGA
>JAABUS010008397.1_pt1 | contig 11371 bp, 3 predicted proteins | sample 5560161 | NCBI WGS metagenome assembly JAABUS01 (sample SAMN10711885, study PRJNA513376) | rock metagenome | isolation source: Antarctica rocks | place: Antarctica: Victoria Land, Trio Nunatak nord | collected 2016-01-04
TTTAGCTTTTAATAATTAATATATAAACAAAAAAATTTATTCTTTTTTAATATAAAAAAAAATTAATATTCTATCTATAATTAAAAAAAATTAATAAATTTTTATTTTTATTTTTTGTTAGATATTTGCAAAGTATTTTAAGTTTTTTCTTAAATAAAATATATATAGATTTAAATATAAATTGTTTATTTAATTTAAATTTAAATTTTGTAATTTTACAATTAATATTTAAAAAAAATCTTTGTTATTTTTTCTTTTTAAAATAGATACTTTTAATTGTTGTATATTTATAATATATACTTTAGCAATTTATTTGCTATATTAAATAATTTAAAATTTTTAGAAAATTTATAATTTTACTTATTTATTCTAATTTTATAATTTAATTAATTTTTATTAATATCTATTAAGTTAAATTTTGTTAGATTATTTTTTTGCAAAAATATAAACTTGTTATTTGCTATTAATTTTTATTTTAATCTTTTATTTATTATTAAATATTATTAATATATAGATTAAATATAAATTATATAATTATATTGTACAAATCTAAGTATTTATATATTTTAATTAATTTCTAAATTATATTGCTTTAATTAAGATATTTCTAAAACAATATTATAAATAATTATTCTTACTATATTAAAAATTAGTTTTTTATAATATTATTAAATAACTATTAATAATAATTTTGTTTCTTTATTAATTTTTCTATTTTTATTAGATAATAAATTTCTATTTTCAATTATTAAATTATATATATTAGATTTTTTTTGAATAGAATATTCTTTTCTTTTAACAAAAGTTCTAATTATAAAATTATCTATTATATTAGAATTAATTATTGCAGTAAATTAACAATTGTTAATTTTAACTAATATAATAAAATATTATATATATACTATTAAGTTTAGTTGTTATTGTTAAACTAATATATTGTATTTCTCTAATATATTTTTTATTAAAAAAATTAAATTTTTTTCTATTTTTATATTAAGATTTCTGTTATAAGTATTTGTTTATACTAAGTTTTCTTTTTATACTAAGTTAATAATTTTAATTTTCTAGAAAACTAATTAATTTTTTTCTTATTTTCTAGATAAGTTTAGTATAAGTTGTTATAGCAAATTGTTTAACTAAATATTATATATTTCTTTACTTTTTTTATTTTCTTTTAAAATAAATTTATATTATACAATTGTTATTTAATTTTATTAAAAATATCTCTTTTTATAATAGTATTGTTTTCTAGTACTTTTTTATATTTGTTTACAATTTAATAAATTTTTTTCTCTTTTAATAAACTAGCTAAAGTATTAAAATATTTTGTAATATTATTTAAATATTTGTAAAAATTCTTTTAATTATATTTATTATCTAAGTTTGTTACTAAATAAAAATATAATATTTTTAATTCTTTTGCTTTTATAGTCTTTTTAAGTATTTTGTTAATTTTCTATATAAATATAAGTATCTTGTCTAATAATATTTTATTTAGAACTTTCTATAATTAATCTAAGTTTTTTATTAAATAGTAGTTGTTATTTAATTTAATTTTAAAAGTATTTGTTTCTATATTAATTTATTTTCTAATATTATTTTAACTATTAAGTATCTCTGTTAATATAATATTAATTTGTTAACAATTTATTAAATTTTATAATTGACAATTTTTTGCAAAGTAATTCGATTTGTTATATAAATAATATATTTTTTAAAATTTATTATTATTATTATTATTTTTTTTTTTTTTTTTTTATTATTAAGTAAAATTTAGTTTTATAAATATAGATTTTTAATAATTTAAATTATTGTATTTCTAATTAGAACAAATTTTTTATTTTTGCTAATATTTAATTGTTAATTTAAAAAAGATTTCTATTTTTTTTATAGTTCTTTTATATAGTTTGTTGTTAAAATTAATAATTACTTTAATAAAATTAAATATATTGTTAAGAATTCTTCTATTATATATAATTTTGTTTTTTAGATTGTTTTTTGAATTTTATTAAAATATTATATTAAATACAATATTGTTTTACTTAATTAAATTAATATATTTCTAAAATTTAACTATATAGTCTACTATAGAAATTTATTAAATTAAATACTAAATTTTTTTTTTTATAATCTTTTTTTTGTTGAATATTTTTAAAAATTTTTAAAGCTCTTTTTTAAAGTTATTAAAATCTATAAATATTGTACAAAAATTTTTATTATTATTTTTTAAAATTTTTTTTTAAAAAATATTAATACAAAAATTGTCTTTTAATTTGCTAAAACAAAATAGAAGATAAAATAGATATTTATCTATATAAATTAGTTTTTTAAATTAATATAATTTTTATAATAAATATTGAATTAGTTAATTCTAATTTTATTATTTTCTATAATTAATAGTCGATATAATATTAATAAATTAGTACTTAAAATAAAAAACATTAATTCAATACAAATATTTTTAAAATATTTAAAACATTATACAAATATTTCTTACAAAAATATTAGAGATAATTATACTATTAAAAAGATCTATAAATATCTTTAGACAATACTAGTAATTATTTAGTAACAAAAATTGGCAACTTAAGTAATTATAACAATAAATTAAAATTTATAAAAAAATTGTATTTAATTTTCTATATACTAAGAAAATACTAATTGTTTGTTTTATTTGTTTATTAAATATAGCAAATATAATTGTTTGCAATACTTGTTTATTAAATATATTAAACATTATACTTAGAATATTTGCTTCTCGAGTATATTAAATATAATAGTAGATTTGCTTCAAAGATATAGAATCTAAACTACTAATATAGTTTAGATAAGCTTATAATAACTAAACAAAGTCTATAATTCTAATAATTTATTAAAAAAAAAATATTCTCTTGCAATAAAAAATGGTTTGTTTTTTCTAATTATTAGATTTTATTTTAAGTATTTTATTCGAATATTAAGCTTTGTAAACAATTATATTGTTAACTATATATAGTATTTGCTTTGTTAAATAAAAAGTTCTAGATAAATAGTAATTAAGAAATTAATACAGAAATAAATATTACTTAAAATATTACTCGATAATATAATATAATTATATATATTTCTAATACTAATTTCTATTGCTCAAAAATTTATATTATTAAGACAGAAGATATTGTTAAAAAAACAAAATTTAACAAATAAATTTCGAGTAGTAATTTAATACTATAGTTTTTATTAAATAATTATACTTTATTTAAATCTTAGCTTTAATAGCATATTAACTAGTATTAAAATTAAAAATAGAATTTAATTATATTAAAACTATATCAAGTCTAAATATTAATATAAATATATTAATATAAATAATATTTTTACTAGCTAATAATTGTTTACAATTATAAAAAACAACAATTTTTATAAAAGTTCGAGAAAATATATTTAATCTACAATAATTACTATTGCGTAAAAAGAAAGTATACAATATACAATTTTTGTTTTTCGAAATTATATTTAATAAAAAGAATACAATTTTACTAGAAAATCTACTTATAAATAACAAGTTAATATAAATATTAATTTTTTTGCACTTTTAAGTTATACTAAGATCTTAAAACTCTAGTATTTTTTCAAAAGCAACATTTTTACAAATAAATACTTAAAAATATTGTATATTAAACAAAAAAATAAAACATATCGATAGTAGATAGAAAATATACAATATAATCGACTTTTTTAAATTGTATTGTAAAATAAATAGACTAGATATAATTATCAAGTCTAATTATAGAAACTTTAAATAAAATTTAAGTAGAATTTTTTTTTAGCAATAAAATAACAAATAATTGATAGAAAGTTTATAATATAGATTAGATTACAACAATTGTATTAAAATTAACAAGAAATAAGTAGGGTTAAATATATTATATAATAATATTTTTGAATTTTTTTAAGAAACTTATTTGAATGTTAAGTTTTTTTTAGAATTCTACGATATATAAAGTTTGAAAAACTTACAATATAATATATAATTATTTGAAAAATTAGCAACAAGTTATTGCAAAACTTTCAAAAATAATTTAAACAAAAAAATTATAAAAAAATATTTAGATTGTTAAAAATTAAATTAATTTATATATAGAGCTATCTATAACAAAATAGATATATATTTTAATATCGAGACTTTATTTAATTTGTTTAGAAAATAGTTAATATATAATATATATTAATTTATTAATAATGTTTTGCTGTTATAAGCTTACTTAAGTTATATTAGTAATTTAGATTCTACGTCTTTGAAAGAAATCTACTATTATACTTAATATATTTAAAAAACAAATATTCTAAATATAATATTTAATATACTTAATAAGCAAGTATTGCAAGCAATTATATTTGCTATACTTAACAAACAAACAAAACAAACAATGAGTATTTTCTTAATATATAGAAATTCGAATACAATTTTTTTATAAATTATATTTAATTTATTTTAAGTTTTAACTTACTATTACAACTATTTAAATTGCAAATTCTTATTATTAAACAATTGCTAATATTGTTTGAAAATATCTATAAATCTTTTTAATAATATAATTATCTTTAATATCTTTGTAAAAAATATTAGTATACTATTTTAAATATTCTAAAAATATTTATATTAAGTTAATATATTTCTATTTTAAATACTAATTTATTAGTATTATATTAATTATTAATTATAGAAAACAATAAAATTAGAAGTAAGAAATTTAATATCTATTATAAAAATTGTATTAATTTAAAGAACTAACTTATACAAATAAGTATCTATTTTATTTTTTATTCTATTTTAGCAAATTAGAAAACAATTTTTGTATTAATATTTTTTAGAAAAAAAATTTAATATTAATTTAAATTAAATTTACAAAAATATTTAATAATAAACTTAGACAACAAATATAATTAAAAAAACTTTTACAAATATCTAGATAATATTATAAAGTATCTTAATACTTTAACTAGTTTATTAAGAAAAAAAGAAATATATTAAATTGTAAATAAATATAAAAAAGCGCTAAATACAATATTATTATAAAAAGAGATATTTTCGACATAATCAAATAACAACTACGCAATATAAATTTATCTTAAAAAAAATAGAAAAAGTAAAAAAACATACAATATTTAATTAAATAGTTTATTATAACAATTTATGTTAAACTTATCTAGAAAACAAAAAAGATTAATTAATTTTCTAAAAAATTAAAGTTATTAATTTAGTATAAAAAGAAAACTTAATATAGATAGATATTTGCAGCAGAAATCTTAATACAAAAACAAAAAAAAAATTAAATTTTTTAGTAAAAAATATGTTAGAGAAATACAATATATTAGTTTAATAGCAACAACTAAATTTAACAATATATATATAATATTTTATTATATTAGTTAAAATTAACAATTGTTAATTTACTGCAATAATTAATTCTAATATAATAGATAATTTTATAATTAGAACTTTTGTTAAAAGAAAAGAATATTCTATTTAAAAAAAATCTAACATATATAATTTAATAATTGTAAATAGAAATTTATTATCTAATAAAAATATAAAAGTAAATAAAAAAACAAAAATATTATTAATAGCTATTTAGCAATATTATAAAAAACTAATTTTTAATATAGTAAAAATAACTATTTATAATATTGTTCTAAAAATATTTTAATTATAACAATATAATTTAAAAATTAACTAAAATATACAAATACTTAGATTTGCACAATATAATTATAGAATTAGAATAAATAAATAAAAATACAAATTTTCTAAAAATTTTAAACTTTTTAATATAGAAAAAAAATTGCTAAAGTATATATTATAAATATATAACAATTAAAAATATCTATTTTAAAAAGAAAAAATAATAAAGAATTTTTGTAAATATTAATTGTAAAATTACAAAATTAGATTTAAATTAGATAAATAATTTATATTTAAATTTATATATATTTTTATTTAAAAAAAAAATTAATATATTTTGCAAATATTTAACAAAAAATAAAAAATTAATTTATAAATTTTTTTTAATTATAGATAGAATATTTAATTCTTTTTATATTAAAAAAAATAAAATTCTTTGTTTATATATTAATTATTAAAAACTAAATAATATTATAATTAAAAATTAATATTTACTATTTAATATTAGTAAACTTTAAAATTAACTACTTAAAACAAAATATTTTATTAAACTAAATTTACAAAAAATATATAATTAAATTAAAATAAAAATAGAAAAAAAATAAAAAACAATTTTTTATATATAATAATATTGTTCGAATTTATAAATATTGTAGCAATATATTAGAAAAGAATTAATAACATATTAACACAATATTTAAATTAATTTGTTATAATATATTTAAACAATATTATAATTTATTTAAAAAATTTAAAAAAATATATTAATTATATTTTTAAAATTTTAAAATATTTTAATATAAAATATCTATATTTTAAATTAGAAAAATACAAATTCTATTAAAAAAGAAATTCTAGAATTTATTATTAAATAATACAAAATATATATAAATTTCGAAAAACTATAAATAGTTAGAAAATAAAAATTATTAACAAATATTAAAAAAATACAATTTTTTTTAGATTTTATAAATTATAATAAAAATTATATTAAAAATTATTTAATAAATACAATATTACTAACAAATTTTACAAAAAAAAATTGTAAAAAAAAATTATTTTAGAATCTTAAACTAGAATACTTAAAAAAATTAGTATTAAAAATATATAATTTGCAATTATTAAATAGAATTAAAATTAATATATTAGATTTAATTATTAATATATACTATAGTTAAAAGTATAATAATATATATTACTTAGTAATATATATTTTAAAAAAACTCTTATTAATTAAATAAAACTATAATATTTATAATAAAAAACTATTTGCTATTGTAGTTTTTTTAAAATTATAGAAAATATATATAAAAAAATTATTAGAATTTACAATTTTTACAAATTATAAAAATCTTATATATTTTATTACTATTAAACAACTAAACAAAAAACAAATATAATAATTAGAAAAACTTAAATAATACAAATTTAGAATATAGTATATTTTAGACAAAAATAATAATAAAGCAGATATATTTAATAAAAAAAGTAATTATATAAAAACAAAAAAATTGTTTAATTATAATATACTTAAAATTAATAAAAATAAATTACTATTAGCAAACAGATATAAACTAAATATTATATTACAAATATTTCAAGATAATATAGAGAAATTTCACATAGAAAAAGAAACTTTTTAGATATCTATTAATAAAATTAACAAATATATAAAAGAATATTATAACAAACTATTGCAAAAATATTTAAAAATAATTAAAATTCTACAATTTTTATATTAGTATTGTTAGTTTCTACAAATAAAATAAATTGTTAAAATATATATTAAACAATATCTTAACTATTAATAGAACAAATATAGTATATATACAAGCTATAATCAAATTTAATATTAGAAGTTATCTAAGTTACTATAAAATAAAATTATAATAAATTTTATTATTAAATTGTTTAAGTTAACAAATTTAACAACTAAAAATAGATATAATTTAATACTAATAATAGTTAATAAACTTATTAAGTACTTATATATTATTATATATAAAGAAAAGTTTAATATAGAACAATTAAAATATATTATATTAAATCGATTTATATAGTATTATAATATATTTAAAAAATTAATTAGTAACAGAGATAAACTTTTTATATCTAACTATTAAAGAATGCTTTTTCTAATATTAAATATAAAACTTTAAATATCTTTTATCTACTACTTAATTATAGATAATTAGATAGAACAAACAAATTAAAGTTTTAAACAATATCTAAAATACTATATTAACAATATTTATAGTAATTAAGTATTATTTTTATCTGTAGTACAATTAATACTTAATACAAAGATTTTAAATATTACTAAAATAATTTTATTTTTTGTTAATTATAATAAAGAATTTAATTTCTTGAAAAAAAAATATATATATCTATTAGTACAATCAGTTATTAAAAAAAATATAATACTAAAAAAAATATACAACAATATTTTAAAAATATAGAAAAAATTAATTAAATATTAAAATAAAAAACAAAAAATAATATTTTAGCTAGAAAAAAAATATATATATATATATTTTTTTTTACAAAAAATCTTAGAACAAAAAGGTTAAATAAAAAATTAGATTAGATTAAAATTAGATTATTTTTTGTTAAAAAGACTAAAAAATTAATTAATTACAAACTTAACTTACTTAAAAATATTAAAATATTTTTAATATTTTATATTTTATTATTAAAGTTAACAGATTTAATTATATTTTTATAAATATCTTTTATTTTTATTTGTAAAAAAATAAACAATTCGAAATTACAAAAATAAAAAAATAAAAAAATTAGAAATATCTTATTAAATAAAAAGAATATTTTATATTAGAAAATATAAAAAAATTAGAGAAGAATTTTAATTACTATTAGAATTTTCTAAGAAAATTCTATTAGTATTTGAAAACTTGTTTAATATAGCAAATAAAAATTAAATAGCAAAAAATACTTTAGCAAAAATACTTTAGCAAAAATACTTATAGCAAAACAGTCAAAAAATTTTGCAATATTTAATTTCTCTATTTTAGATAAAAAATATTGTATTTTTTGTTTTATTTTTCTATTAATATTTTTTTATTTTAAAGCAATTGTATAATTACAATTGTTAATATAGTTTTATTTTTAATAATTTTCGAGAATAGATATACTTATACTAAAAAAGTATATATAAATATATTGTAAACTTTGCTAAACAAAAGAAGAAATCTTCTATAACAATATAAGATTTATTAGAACAACAATAATATTTATAAACAAAATTAATTAAAATATTGTATTAATTAATTTTAAAAATAAAATAAAAATAATTTTATTATTAATAAGATATAATTAGTACAAATAATTGCTTTTTGAAACAAAAAAATTTAAAAAAAAATTACAATTCTAGCTTATTATAGTCTAATATATATTCTACAAAGCAATATATAGTACAAAATATAACTATTTGTATATTTAACAATTTAACAGATAAACAATACTTGATATACTAGAAAACAAACTTAATATATTTAATAACAAACAAAACAAACAAAACTTAATATGTTTAACAGCAAATATAACAAGTACAAAAAAATCTTCTTTAATATATAGATTTTCGAATACAACTTTTTTATAAATTGTGTTTAATTTATTTTAAGTTTTAACTTATTGTTACAACTACTTAAATTGCAAACTTTTGTTATTAAATAATTGCTAGTATTATCTAAAGATATCTACAAATCTCTTTAATAGTATAATTCTCTCTAATATCTTTATAGAAAGTATTAGTATAACAATATTTTTTATTATATTAAAGAGATTTGCTATATTTAATATCTAGAATTTTATTAGAAAGTAATTAAATATATTAAGAACTTTGAAATATCTTGTATACTATTTGTCTCTTTAATTACTATCTTATAGTTTAAGCGTAATATTGTATTGTAAATTTGCTATCTTAATATTTTATCTTTTTACTTAACTTAATATAGATTTTCTAGAGTTCTCTAAGTTCTCTAAGCTTTCTAAGAAAGTCTAGAATTAAGATGAAATTATATAATCGACTAAATAGATCTAAATATACAAAAATTGTATTTTTAGATTTTTTTCTTTTTCTAAATTTAATAATTTATATATAATTTTAATTAAACTTAGTTTTAAAAGTTTTAATATTTGCAATCTATAATATATATTTAATAGTTAAATACTTTTGTCAATATTAATGTTAAAATTTTATAAATTGCAAATTCGATCGATTTGAACAAAGTTTATTCGAAGAACAAGTCTTAATAATTTAAATATCTTATACATATATTAAGAACAACAACAACGTCTCTAGATAGTTAAACTTAATTTTATTAGATAGAACAAAAGAGACTCTAATTATTTTTTAAAAGTTTGATATTTTGTTAAGAAATACTTGCAAAAGCTTATTTAGTCTCTTGTTGTTAGTATTTCTTAACTTATAATTGTAATACTTAAATATGCTCAAAGCTCTACAAATTGTATTTGTAGAGAGATTAGAGCACAGTAAATCTTAAGTGCTCAATTCTGCTTAGCTTTGCTAGCTTGCTCAGAGCAGCTTAGAGCTTAAAAAAAACGTCGATAGTAAGTTCTGAACTCTATGTCGTACCAACCAATTTGTGGCGCCACAGCATCGACTGCATACTCTTAAACATACGCTTGCTTGCGCTTATTCATGAGATTGATTCTAAATAAAAGCTTAGCAATGCAAGAGAGGTTGGATCGGGTGTTGGGCCGATGAATACTTTGCCCGGGTGGTTTATGTTGGAGTACGAGCTTATATGAGGCATTGTGATATTTTGGTTGTTGCTGTTAGGAGGCTACCTATGATCTATCTACGGAGGTAGGAGGTGGAAGGTGAAAACTCTACTAGCGGCCCCCAGCCTATGGGGCGAAGATTACCAATCACACCTGGAATTCCAACAATTTTGAGAGATCTTGGAAGTTGCAGAATACTTGGGCGATCTTGAAAATTGTAGAATGATTATAGGATGATGATCGAAGAGGACAGGATCAAGAGTTGGGTGAGTGTTAGAAGGCGAAAAGATTACGACGGAGATACAAGTCATATTCGCAGTTTACTGCAATAATCTCGTACTTTCTCTCTCATTTTCGCATTCAATTGTCAAGCGAAAGATGCTTCACAAGCTAAAACTTATTCTGCGACGCTAAGGGCGAACTGACCACTGCGAAAGGACGTCGCGAAGCTGAGGGTCGTTCCTGTCTCTGTCTGTGTGATTTACACGAACGTGTCTGGGCAAGCTGTCAGCCGCGCTTCCTCGTGATACTTTGAAAGGTTTGTACCTTTGGAGATTCTCGGGTCTGGGGTATTTGTGCTCCCTCTCCGGGCAAAAGGGACAGATGTAGCCCGGAGATTGATGTACTAAGCCATGCCTGATCATTTCATTTTTCCTCTTAAAGCCTTTCCCACCGGGCCCTCTGTTGCAGCCATCCACAGGGCAGTAGTGTGGGCGAGCTGATGTGTGCACGTTTACGTGTGCGCTAGAGAAATGGAGTTAGCATCATACTCCGTTCATTTCTCAGGTAAGGAGCTCACTTGAGAAGCTTTTGCGTCGGGAATGGCGGTGCTGTGCATCCCTCGTATTGACATCTGAACTGTTCCACCATTGTTGGTTGTCTGGGAAAAGATTCCAATGGCGGTAGCAAACTATCAGCTCCGTCAATCTCCATCTGCTCGCCTCC
>JAABUS010008398.1_pt1 | contig 11370 bp, 12 predicted proteins | sample 5560161 | NCBI WGS metagenome assembly JAABUS01 (sample SAMN10711885, study PRJNA513376) | rock metagenome | isolation source: Antarctica rocks | place: Antarctica: Victoria Land, Trio Nunatak nord | collected 2016-01-04
CCTGTCGCCGTAGTATAACTGGTTGAGGTAATCAGATAATCCGTGTACAGGTCTTCAAAGTTTTCCACATTCCAAAGATTTTATCCTTAAATTTAAGCCTTTTCTTGCGTAAGGTGAGTTAATAAGATAACAACTATAATTGATAATGTGAAAAAGCTTATTACGATAATATAACACCAGTTCTTCACATTGTTAACCCTGGTTTTCCTTCTTGAACCTGAAATAATCGCCTGCTCTTCCTCTTCGGCTATTCTATCAACGCTTTTTGGTGAAGGCTCACCTATCCTGTCTAAATCTGACATTAACTAAGATTGGCTTTTTTCTTATAAAAGTCTGCAATCAAATCATTCCTGATAATAGCAGACATTTTATTCTTGCCACCTTCTTTATTCCAAACAATATCCCACGGACTGCCTTTCTCATGAGTTAAAGTTGATAACTCCAAGCCACTGTAATCTTTATATACAACCCATACCTTATCAAGTAATAATTTGGTAGGTTCATCGTCAGGCACCGCATACGTTCCTATTTGAAAGTCTAAAGCCAAAGAATCTATTGGCCCGTCTTTGTATTTTTTAAATGATTCATATACTGACTTAACAACAGGGCCATATTTCCAAGCCTGAACAGCTTCAATAAGTAAAGGTTTATCTTTCAATCCTAAATTCCAACCATGCGCTAAATAAACAAGCTTTAAGACTTTCATTGGCGTTAATTCTACACCTTCAAAAAGTGATTTATTTATAAAATAATTTGCAATAGCAATCGGACTTTCCATGATGCAAATGTACTAAATATATTAGTAGAAAAAATGATTTTTAGTATTTACTAAAAATACAAATATTCTTTCAAATACTACTGTTCAATTTTAATTGACTCTAAAATGTTAACTATTTCACAAACAGAATAAAAGTATGCTATTAAAGCCTGTTTAAGTTTTGCTAATTTATTTTCTATGCTTCTTTTATAGCATAAAAAACATATTGATTTCTATACTTTTTACATCAATATAAGACACAACTACAAACTTTACAAGCCTAAAAGAAGCAAATAAACTTTCATGATATAAATTTAAACAGGCTCTTGGATTTTTATAAAATACTAACTACAGGCTCACCCTCAACCCAATTTACCTTGATAAAACAGCGCATCAAAAGTTTTACAAGCACCGTCTTTGATCTTGTAAAAAACATTAATCTTTCTATGCTTTTTTGTACAGGGACTAATTTTTCAGGGCTAAAAGAAGCATTGTTTTTTTTAAATAAATTTAAACAAGCGCTAACAAATTGTAACAAAAGCGCACAGTACCGTTCATTATCGAACACTGATTCTAACCATCGCTATCCATATCTAAGCAACTTAACATTTGGCTTAGTTTGTGTGCAACGTTGCGTGTTAAAATTGCACGGTGATTTATAGATTACATTCTTTATAAAAGAATAATAAAATGAATAAATTAGATTTTAAAATTGCCATTCGCTCCTTCTTGAAAGGCAAATGGTATAATCTTCTAAACATTACAGGATTAGCTCTCGGTTTGTCGGCATTCATCTTTGTTACCTTGTATGTTGATCATGAAACCAGCTATGATCAGTGGAACAAAAATATCAACCGTATTTTTTTAGTGGAAAGGGAAATGCCAACCGGCCCATCTCCTTACACGCCTGGTTTATTAGCAGCTGCCATCAAAAGTCAGTGCCCGGAAGTTGAAGAAACAGGAAGAACAAATACCGCTTTGTTTCCAATTACATTTTTTACTTCATCCGGAAAATTTCCGATCAAAAAATGGATTGGTGCCGATTATTCCATTGCCAAAATATTAGGCGTTAAACCCAAAGGCTTTAATTTGAACCCGCACAGCATCACGCCTACTACTTTGCTGTCAAAAGGGACAGCAAACGTGCTTTTTCCTGCTGGCAAATCTGTTCAAAATAAGACAGTGAATATGATGTCGAAAACAGGGATGCCGATGACGATTGCAGGAGTAGCCGAGGATGCCCCTGGCAATACCAATTTAAACTTCGATTGTATCGGGTTTGGCAACGATATTACTCAAGGAAAGGATCAAAGCTATGCAAACCAGATTTATCAAACTTATTTACTGGTAAAGCCTAACACGGATATTAATTTGCTTTCAAAAAAAATTGATCAAATATATAAAGAAGCTGCAATGGCAGATACCAGCCAGGTAGCCAAGGAAGCATTAAGCCGGTCCGGAGCAGCAGCAATTTATTTAGACCCTTTGGAAAACCTGCATTTGAAACCTCATTATGGTTCTCACGTAAATGATCAGATTGTAAAAGGCTTGATCGTATTGGCTATAATCATACTGATTATAACCGGCGTTAATTTTACAAATCTCTATATTTCCCAGGCTTACAAACGTTCAAAAGAAATCGGGATTAAAAAAGTTAACGGTATTATTAAAAGACAAATCGCTATTCAGTTTTTGTTAGAAATATTTATCCAATGCCTTGTTGCTTTAACTGTTTCTATCGGATTGGTAATTATTGGCTTACCTTATTTTAATCAATTATTACAAGTTAAGCTATTGATTTCTGGCATCAACCTTCACATCATTTTACAATTGTTCTTTGCCTTAATTTCACTTACGCTGATTGCCGGAATTTATCCAGCTTTGATTATGGCAGGTTTTAAACCGGCTGAAGTATTGCGAGGAAATCAGTTTGCTAATGGAGGAAAATTCTCCTGGATACAAAGTTGGATAACCGTTTTCCAGTTCACTTTTGCAATCGTTTTTATGATAACCCTGATTGTTATCAATCAACAGGTTACCTATATGAAAACTGAAAATCCTGGTTTTACAGCTAAACAGGTTGTATATATCGATAACCTTGCTTTGTATAATAATCCAAGAAAATTCGAATCAGTCCGAAACCGGATAAAAGCCATACCCGGCGTAAGAAATGTCACCGTTGCTTCTAACGTTCCGGGCGGCATAATCCCTGCTTCTTATGAATACGCTGTTCAGGGTAAAGCTTTTTCTATGAATACGATTAGTGTTGACTACGAATATTTTGAAACTTTAAATATCGGATTAAAAGAAGGACATGTTTTTTCTTCGTCTTTCCCCGGAGACTCTGCAAATGCTGTCATCAATGAGGCTGCGGTAAGGGCAATGGATTTAAAGAAACCTATTGGCAAGAACGTAAACGGATATGGAGGGAATTATAGGATAGTGGGTGTAGTTAAAGATGTGAACGCTAATGGGTTTGAGCAGAATATCCAGCCGACGATTTATTTAATGAAAGATTACAGCGGATTCTCTAAAATACAAATTATGATCAGTGCCGAAAATAATGCCATACCAGCAATGCTAACAACTTTACGTCAGCAATGGAGCGACATCAATAAACTGGACGGCGAAAACTTCAATTATCATTTTCTGGATGAATTATACGGCCAGCTTTTTGTAAAGCAGGAGCAGTTGCAATCGGTACTTACCTGCTTTTCAGTATTGGCCATATTTATTGCCTCACTAGGTCTTTTTTCTTCGGCAGCTCATGCCATTCATTTGCGTATGAAAGAAGTTGCCATCCGGAAAGTGCTGGGCGCAAAGGCAGAACAATTAATGGTAACTTTAAGCAAACCGTTTTTTTATATGGTTTTAGTCGCCAATCTTATTGCGTGGCCTGTCTCTTTTGTAATTGCAAACAGATGGTTGGAAACTTTTGCCTACCGGGTTCATCTTTCCCTTGTTCCTTTTGCGATTGCCCTGATTACTTCAATCGTTATAGTTGCAGTTACAGTTTGTTTGCAAACAATTAGAGCAGTTAAGGCAAATCCTGTCAATAAGATAAAATATAGTTAATAATTTTAGCTTGATAAACTTTTTGATGAAAATCCAATAGTACTTGTTCAATAATGTCCCTCAAAAAGAAAATCCTTATCGAATTATCAATTACATCATAAACAATACGATGTTCTGCGTTGATGCGCCTTGACCACTTTCCAGCCAATTCGTACTTTAACGCTTCCGGCTTGCCAATACCCTCAAACGGGTGTTGTTGCATATCGTTTATCAGTAACTGGATTTTCTTTTGTATCTGCTTATTGCCAGAGTTATTCCAGTATTTTACATCGTTTATTGCTTGCGGCATGTATATTACTTCCACAAATCTTCGGTAGCGATTTTAACGCCTTTACCGTTTTTGTAATCTTCTTCGCCTTGGCGCACTTTGGCAACAGCATCGACACTATAATGGTTATTTTCCGTTTTAAATTTAACTTTAAGCGCCTTTGCAAAAGCTTTTATGGCACTTAACTGTTCTTTATTTTCGGGCAACAGGAGAATTGTTTCCATAAATTTTAGCAGCTTAAAAGTATAAATTTAACAAGATTAAACCTGATGTTTAAACAAGAGGTTTAGTATTTACGATCTTAATTGTTGATGGTTTGAAAATTCTTTTTTATTGATAGTATTAAGGCGACGGTTGCAGGTATGCGAGCGGCCGCGTGAGGGATAGCAGCGGAAAGCCCACAGCGAGGCACGAGCGAGGACTTGCAGCGGATAGCCCGACCCGCAGGGGCACGCCCAAAACAAAAATCAATACCAAATTTATACCGGTAAAAGAAGCATTGCCAAACTTTGAATTTATACCGATAAAAGAAGCATCACTCCACACCCAACCCAATTTCCCTTAATAAAATAGCCGCATTAAAAGTTTTACAAGCACCGTCCTTGATCTTGTAATCAAAAAACATGTCCTGGTTTTGCATTTTAATATCGAAATGAAAATTACGGACTAAACCAGGATGTTCATCAGCCAGATCAGCAATTTGAAGATCGTGCGTAGCGACCAAAGCCACGGTTTGCTGCTTCACCAAACGCTCAATGAATGCTTTGGAACCGGCATATTTATCTTTACTGTTGGTGCCGCGCAGCATTTCATCTATCAAAACAAGCACATCGTTTTCTGTTGCTGTTTTTTCCAAGATCATTTTTAAACGGTCCAGTTCGGCTTTGAAAGTGGAAGTGCTTTCGTTCAGCGAATCTTTAATGCGCATATAACTTACTATTTTCATGACAGAAACCGTCATACTTTCGGCACAAATCGGCGCACCGGAATAAGCCAGAACCAGATTGATTCCAAGGGTTCGCAAGAAGGTACTTTTGCCAGCCATATTAGAACCGGTGATCACATCAACGGTTTTTTGTTCCATTTTGAAATTGTTGTTGATGCGTTTTTCTTCTGTAATTAACGGATGGCCCAATGCTAAAGCTTCCAACTGAAACTCACTTGTAATTGTTGGAAAAGGCCAGTTTGGATGGTTGTAATGCAAAGTGCTTAAACTAATGATCGCCTCGAACGCTGAAATTACATCGAAAGCTTTCAAAATAAATACAGAAGAAGTTTGATGCCATTTGGAAACTTTGATAGAGCAACGAATCCCCCACAAAAAAAGCAGGTTTAAAAACAGTGCGCCGATGGGCGTGGTCATTAAATCAAACTGTTTGATAATTGTTGCCAGCGATGCTATTTTTAGATAGGTTTTTTCGGAACGGCCTGCGGGTTCGCACTGCTGCACTAAATTTTTCAGGTACGTACTTTGCCAGTTTTCTTCTTCAATCCACTTCAAAACCTCGGCATAAGCGTTTAACTGACTGGCGCATTTGCTAAAACCGCTGTGTACACTGTTCACCTGCTTGCTGTAAATGCCCGACAAAAAGAAATTGAACAACAAGACAAAGCCTAAAATATTTAAAAAAACGCTGTTAAAAAAAGCACCGGCAATTAAAGCAGCAACGAGATAGGGCAAGATCAGGATATAAATTTTTAGCCATTTACGATCTGCAAAAGCAATCCGGTTTTTCAAGCTGTTACTGATCGCCGCACTTAAATTTTCCATTTCACGATGCACAAACGGAAGCAAATGTGCACGGAAATTAAACGTTGGTTTGATGTTTTCTTTCAGTTCTTTTACGGCTTGCCGGCGTTCTTCTATCAGCATTTTATCAGCAGGATTTTGAAACCAGGCAGCCAGGATAGTTTTGCCGTTTTGCGTATTGCTTCGGTTTACTTCGTGAAACAAAGAAAACGGGCCAAAAATATCCAGGTCATCGGTGTAAGGATGAGCGGCATCAACAAAGCCGGAACCATCATCATAACTATTTTTATGTGCGTGTAGATTGTCGGTTTCGTTTTCAATAACAGCGAGCAAATTCTTATTGAAATCGTGCTGCTGCTGCAATTTCCCCTGCTTCATCACCAATTGCATAAACACAAAACTGGTGAGCAAAAAAACCAGCAGCATGTAAATTACGCCGTAATGCCCGATCAAATAAATGATGACAATCCCGGTTAGAAACGCGCCCAACCGGTACAAAGAAATTTGATTGATACTTCTTTTATCGGCTAAAACTTTGGATGAAAGCTGGTTTGCTTCCTGCTCGTATTGGTGTAAAATCAAAGTTTCCTGCGTGGTCATTTGTTCGGCGTTTTAAAACCTATCTTTATCAAAACATTTTAGCGAAAGTATCTAATTTAACTTCAAATCCTGTTTAAATTCCGTTGCTGTTTATGAAGATCACGCTTCTCTCCGTTGGAAAAACCGAAGAAAAATACCTCAATCAGGGCATTGAAATTTACTTAAAACGGTTAAAGTATTACATCAAGCTGGAAACAACAGAAATCCCGGAGCTTAAAAACACCAAAGGGCTGAGCCAGGACCAGCAAAGATCAAAAGAGGCGGAACTGATTTTGAAGAAAATAACTCCTACCGATTTTGTGGTTTTGCTGGATGAAAAAGGACAAGAGCTTTCATCGCTGCAATTTGCAGATCTGTTAAATAAACGGATGCTGGCCTCGACCCAAAACTTAGTTTTTGTAATTGGTGGCCCTTACGGTTTTGATAACACGGTTTACCAACGTGCAAATGATAAGCTTTCTTTGTCTAAACTTACGTTCTCCCATCAAATGGTGCGTTTGTTTTTTGTGGAACAGGTTTACCGCGCTTTTACGATTTTAAAGAACGAACCTTATCACCATGAGTAGGGAGGAGCGGTGAGCGAGGATTAAAGAGCGGGTTTGCATGGATAAAAAGCTGCCCCGAAACTGGTAACACGCAATAGAAAACCCGCAACCAAATAGTAACTTTGTATCATGGCTCACGATCATTCACACTCCCACCACCATCATCACGACCACGCGCCTAAAATAACGCATTTGACCCAGGCGTTTGTGATCGGTATTATCCTAAATGCTGCTTTTGTTGTTGCCGAAGTTGTTTTCGGTTTGCATACGCATTCGCTTTCTTTGCTTACCGATGCCGGCCATAATTTAAGCGATGTGGCTAGTTTAGCGTTGGCTTTATTGGCTTTTAAGCTGTCTGGCGTGGCCAAAAACAGTAAATATACTTATGGCTACAAGCGATCCACCATTATCGTTTCTTTGTTAAACGCTATTATTTTGCTGGCTGCAGTCATCATTATCGCTTATGAAGCCGTCTATCGTTTGATGCACCCGGAACCCATTGCAGGCGGCACCATTGCCTGGGTTGCTTTTGCCGGGATTATGGTGAACGGCATAACGGCCTGGCTTTTTGTGAAAGGAAAAGACGATGACCTGAACGTGAAAGGCGCTTATCTGCACATGGCAGTTGATGCGGTGGTTTCTTTAGGTGTCGTGATCTCCGGTGTGGTCATTTATTTTACACATTGGTTTTGGGTAGATAGTGTAGTGAGTTTGATTATTGCAGTAGTGATTATCGGCGGAACCTGGAGCTTGCTGAAAGAGAGTTTACGGCTTTCCTTAGATGGTATCCCGAAAGAATTGAACCTGGAAAAAGTAAAAACGGCCATGTTGAAAATAAAAGGTGTTTTAGATGTGCATCACGTTCATATCTGGGCATTAAGCACCACAGAAAACGCTTTGACTGCACATTTGGTGATTGACCAATCTGCCGTTGCTTCTTTTAGCCATATTAAAGAGGATTTGCGCCACGAACTGCTGCACCTGGATATTCAGCACAGCACTTTTGAGCCAGAATTTTCGGTGGAAAGTTGCAACAATATGCAGTGCTGAAATAGCTAATGCTTCTTTTATCGACTAAATTTTAGGTTGATAAAAGAAGCATTATTTTGTCATTTCAACCAACGGAACAAACCTTCTTCAAATATTACAAACTTCTCTACTGCTTTGATGAAACCCCCTCCTATCGTCAGGATGACAACAGAAATTTATTCCGCCTGATTTTCTGTTTCAGCTTGTTTTTCCGGAACAGCAGTTCCCTCTTCAGCAGTAAATTCCGGCCGGTTCTTCAAAATCTCAAACCAGCCAATTATTTTTTTAATGTCAGAAGCATAAACTTTTTCTTCATCATGGCCCGGTGCCACCTCGCGGAAAAAAGTACGTAAAGTTTTGCCGTCAGCTTTTTTCGCATCCGGAATATTTCCGGTGTTTTTCATCCGCTCCAAAACATCAATCAGCTTTAAATCTTCTACTTCCCCAAAAACTGTGATTTCTTCCAGCGCAGCCAATTTTGCCGTGCTTAGGTTGACCACTAATTTCAGTTTTTGCCCGTCTAAACTTTCTAATATAAAGCCGGTTTTACTTTGTGTTAAAGCGCGCCACAAACCCGGTTTCCCGGAAACGGAAACTATTCCATGTAAATTCATTTGTTCAGTTGTAAGTTTTGCATTGCCAGTTGTCTGTTCATGGTTCTTATTGCCAACTAGTAAAACCTGGCAACAGGCAACCCAAAACCGGCAACCGTTAATTATCCTTCAATCACTTCAATACTGTTGATTTTATCGCCCTGGCGGATTTGATCCACTATATCCACATTGTCAACCACTTTACCAAAGACAGTATGGTTACGGTCCAAATGTGCGGTATTTGTACGGCTGTGGCAGATGAAAAACTGAGAACCGCCCGTATTGCGGCCAGCATGAGCCATCGAAAGTACGCCGCGGTCGTGGTACTGGTTTTCGCCGGTCAGCTCGCAATCAATTTTATAGCCCGGGCCGCCGCTGCCAGCGCGGGAAGCTGTTGCCGGGTCTTTTGAAAGCGGATCGCCGGTCTGTACCATAAAATTCGGGATCACCCGGTGAAAGGCCACACCGTCATAAAAGCCGTCTTTTGCTAATTTTGTAAAGTTTGCTACCGTATTCGGCGCGTCCTGCTCGTAGAATTCTACGGTCATGTCGCCTTTTTCAGTTTTAATAATTGCTTTGCTCATTTTTTTGTTTAAGAGGTGCAAAGTTAGTATTTTGGTGGTCATATCAGATTTTTCAAAAACATTTAGGATGAGTGCACGTGCTGTTTTTATCACATTGATTATTTGTTTGGCCAGTTGTGTTGGTGTTCGGGCCGCTTCTATTTTAATCCCGATGGACGAAACGCAGCACGATCATTTAAAATCTTATGGCATTGCTTTTTGGGTTTTGAAAAATAATGAAGAGGTGGACTGGCTGCTCAATTACCGCGGCGGCAGTTTTATGTTGAAGTATGACCGGAAAGCAGAAGCTGAATGCAAGATTAGGGGCGTAAGCTACGAAGTGCTGGCGGATGCAAAAGTAACGGCAATTTTGACCGAAATCACTGACCCCTCCGTCAACATGGATATGGTCAAACTGGAAAAAGCGCCTAAAATGGCTGTTTATTCGCCCAAAACCAAACTGCCTTGGGACGATGCCGTAACGCTGGTTTTAACGTATGCCGAAATCCCTTATACCGTTTTGTATGATGAAGAAATCATCAAAGGCGAACTGCCCAAATACGATTGGCTGCATTTGCACCATGAAGATTTTACCGGCCAATACAGCAAGTTTTATGCAGCTTTTCACAATGCGGCCTGGTATATTGAAGATCAGCAGCGGCAGGAAGCCCTGGCAAGCAAACTGGGCTTTAAAAAAGTATCGCAAATGAAGCTGGCCGTGGCAAAAGATATCCGGGATTTTTGTTCGGGCGGAGGTTTTTTATTTGCGATGTGTTCCGGTACGGATTCTTTTGATATTGCGTTGGCAGCCGATGGAGCCGACATTTGCGAACGCATGTTTGACGGCGACGCGGCTGATTTGAACGCACAATCCAAGCTCGATTTTACTAAAACTTTTGCTTTCCAAAATTTCAGGATCGATGAAAACCCATACAGTCATCAATTCAGCAACATCGATGTAACAGCAACCCGAAGCATAGACCGGGCGGATGATTATTTTACTTTGTTTGATTTTTCCGCCAAATGGGATGTAGTCCCAGCCATGCTCACCCAAAACCATGATAAAGTGGTAAAAGGATTTATGGGCCTAACCACCGCTTTCCGTAAAGATTTATTAAAGCCAGGCGTTTTGGTTTTAGGTGAATTAAAATCAGCCGGCGAAGCGCGCTACATTCATGGCGATTATGGCAAAGGCCAATGGACTTTTTACGGCGGCCATGACCCGGAAGATTACCAGCATGCCATCGGCGATCCGCCAACAGATTTGAAATTGCATCCTAATTCTCCGGGTTATCGGTTGATTTTAAACAATGTTTTGTTTCCGGCAGCGAAAAAGAAAAAGCAGAAGACTTGATGCTGTTTTTATCGGTATAAATCTTGAAACTATATTAACAATTACTAAGTGTGATTCTATTATAGCTAAAAAGTTCATCAACTCAATTTTGTCTGCTCCATACCTGCCCGTATATATCTTTAAAATAAACAAAGCCAAATTTTTTATCGCACCAAATTTCATTAACAGCACAATTACTATTTCTGTCTGAATGATAATATGCCTTCGTGTTATTAGATAAAAATTTAACTACTTGATTGTACGTTTTTGTTCCACCTGTAAAAGTTGCAAAAGAGATGGACTGATAAGCATCAGGAAATTTAAGCCCCAAATCGTTTTGCCCGGATAATTGCTTTCCATTATAATCATCAAATTCCGCATATAATTTCACTTTGGTAACTGTATTTGCAGGCAAGTATTTATAAATTACACTATCAGGAAGCATATACATTTGAATTTTAGTTGGCCCTGATAAACTGTCTAACCTTTTGTAAGTAATTACTTTCTCATCTAAAGAGTAAAAAACTTCGCAATTATTGGTTAGCCAATGGCAGTTACTTACTTGCCATGGGGTATTGTTTATTTCGATAACCTTATAAATTCTGGTTTTACCTAAATTACTTTTAAAGTTTATAGTGTCATTTAGTTTTATTTTGGTAAACCATTCTTTTGCAGTAGCATCAAAACGAAAATTAGATGCTGTTATAACCTCTTGCTTTTTACAAGAAAAAAAGGCAACCATAATAGTTAGGTAAACTATAAAATTCTTTTTACTGCTAACCATAGTTATAAAATTTACTAATAATTGGAGTAGGATAATTTTACGTAAATCTATTTATAATACTTGACCCTATGCT
>JAABUS010008400.1_pt1 | contig 11366 bp, 9 predicted proteins | sample 5560161 | NCBI WGS metagenome assembly JAABUS01 (sample SAMN10711885, study PRJNA513376) | rock metagenome | isolation source: Antarctica rocks | place: Antarctica: Victoria Land, Trio Nunatak nord | collected 2016-01-04
ACCTTTTTCTCCCCCCCCCCCCCCCCCCCCCCCCCCCACGACTGACACGGAGGAACGATGGTCCAAGAAGCCACGAAGCCGCCCGCGCCGCCGACCACGGTGACGCTTACCATCGACGAGCGCGAGGTAACGGTCCCAAAGGGGACGTTGCTGGTGGAGGCGGCGAAAAACGCGGGGATCGACATCCCGGTCTTCTGCTACGAACCGCGCCTCGCGCCGGTCGGGGCCTGCCGGATGTGTCTCGTCGAGATCGAGAAGATGCCGCGCCTGCAAACGGCCTGTACGACGCCGGTTGGCGACGGGATGATCGTCCGTACGAACGCCGCGAAGCCGCGCGCCGCGCAGAGCGATGTGCTGGGGATGCTCCTCTCCAACCACCCGCTCGACTGCCCAGTCTGCGACAAGGGCGGCGAATGCCCGCTGCAAGACACGACGTTTAACTACGGGCCGGGGATCAGCAAGTTCATCGAGCCGAAGCGGACCTTCCCGAAGCCGATCCCGCTCTCGCCGCTGATCGCCCTGGACCGCGAACGCTGCATCATGTGTTATCGCTGCGTCCGCTTCCAGCGCGAGATTCCGGGTGATGAGGCGCTGACGGTGATCGATCGCGGTTCGCATAGCGAGATCGCGGTCACCGAGGGGCGCGACTTCGACTCGCCGTTCTCCGGCAACACGATCGAACTCTGCCCGGTTGGCGCGCTGACCTCGATCCCATTCCGGTTCAGTGCCCGCCCGTGGGATCTGACGAAGGTGCCGAGTGTCTGCGACAAGTGCAGCGTCGGGTGCAATCTCAACGTCGAATATCGCAATAACACGGTCCTGCGCCTCACCGCGCACGCGAACCCGCCGGTGGACGATGGCTGGCTCTGCGATCACGGGCGATTCACCTACGAATACGTCAACGATAAGAGCCGGATCAGCCAGCCACAGATTCGCCGCAACGGCCAACTCGTGCCCGCCTCCTGGGACGAAGCGCTCGACTTCGTGGCCCAGCGCTTCCGCGACACCGCCGCGAAGGGTGGTCAGGATGCGGTTGGCGGTGTTATCTCGGCGCGGGCGACGAACGAAGAACTGTATCTCTTCGGCAAGCTCTTCCGTGGCGCGCTCGGCTCGACAGCGGTTGACCATTATCCGCGCAGCGCGGCGATGGTCGGACCATTCGGGGTCGATGCGCTGCACGGCTCGATCGAAGCCCTCGAGCGGATGGGCACGATCCTGCTCCTTGGCGTCGATCCGCTGAAAGAGCAGCCGGTCCTCAATTTGCGCCTACGCAAGGCGGCGCAGAACGGCGCACAGATCATCGTCGTCTCGCCCGAGGCGAACGATCTCGATCCGGTCGCAGCGCACGTCCTGCGCGCCCCCCATACGGCGCTGCCGACATTGGCGGCGGCCTGGGGCAAGCTGATCGCCGACGAAAGCCTTCACGACGCCGAGTTCATCGACGGGCGTACCTCCGGGCTTGCCAAGGCACAGAACGCCCTCGCTGCCTATACCGTTGAGTATGCGGCGGCAGCAACGGGTGTCAGCGCGGAGAAGATCGTGGCGGTCGGTCGTATGCTGGCGGCGAAAGGCCCGAATGCACTCCTCTTCCGGCGCGACATCGGGGCCGAGGCAGACCGCATAGCGTACCTCGACGCGCTCAATGATCTGGGTCTGCTGATCGGCGCGACCAAAGAAGGTGGCGTCTTCGGTGGACTGGTGACTCAGAACAACTCGCAAGGGGCGCTCGATCTCGGTATCATGCCGGAGGCGAGCGACGTACTCCCCTTCTACGGCAAGACACCGAGCGCCCTGTATCTGCACGGTGTCGACCCGCTGGCCGATGGCGATGCGGCGGCGCTCGAGGGGGTGGACTTCCTGGTCGTACAGGATATTTTCCTGACCGCAACGGCACAGCGCGCCGATGTCATCTTCCCCGCCGTATCCTGGGCAGAGAAAGACGGCACCTACACTAACCTGGAGCGCCGGGTGCAGCGGATCCGCCCAGCGGTGCGGCCACCCGGTGAAGCGCGCCCCGACTGGCGCGTTCTCCGCGATCTCGGCAAGCGGCTCGCGCCGAACGGCTTTTCCTTCACTTCGCCAACTGCCGTCTGGCAGGAGTTGGCGGCAGCGGTACCCGCCTACGGACAGCTATCGTATAGCGCACTCGCGCGCGGCGGCGTGCAATGGTTACTCCCCCACGTCGGGGATGGCAATGGCGGGGGGCGGTTCACCTTCCGCTCTGGTAGCACGGGGGGAGGGAACGGGCGATGACGGGCGGCGACGTCATCGAGGCGGTCGTTAAAAGCGTGATCATCATCGTCGCGCTGCTGACTGCCTTCGCCTACATGACACTCTACGAGCGGCGGATTCTGGGTCGTATCCAGGTTCGCAATGGCCCGAACCGGGTCGGCCCAGCCGGACTCCTGCAGCCGGTCGCCGATGGCGTCAAGCTGGCGTTCAAGCAGGCGATCACGCCGCGCGGCGTCGACAAGCCGCTCTATCTCCTCGCCCCGGCGATCTCGGTGGTGACGGCTCTCTCGGCCTTCGCGGTGATCCCGGTCGGCCCGACCTACAATATCTTCGGGCGCGCGATCCCGTTCCACCTGGCCGATTTTAATGTTGGCCTGCTCTTCGTGCTGGCGATGAGTTCGCTCGGCGCATACGGGATCGTCCTCGCTGGTTATGCCTCGAACAACAAATATTCGCTTCTCGGCGGCTTGCGAGCGGCGGCGCAGCTGATCTCCTACGAGCTTCCCCTAGGCTTGTCGCTCGTCGGAATCCTGATGCTCTCCGGCTCGCTCAGCCTGACGACGATCGTCGATAGCCAGGCCAGGGGCTTGTGGTACATCCTGCTCCAGCCGATCGCCTTCGTGATCTTCCTGATTAGCGCCATCGCGGAGACGAATCGCGCGCCGTTCGATCTAGTCGAAGCGGAGCAAGAGTTGGTTGGCGGGTATCACACCGAATATACCGGGCTGCGCTTCGCCCTCTTCTTCATGGCCGAATATATCAACATGGTGACGGTCAGCGCCCTTGTCGCGACCCTCTTCCTTGGCGGTTGGCGCGGCCCGTTCGATCTCCTTAGCGGCCCCTGGTGGCTGCTGATCAAGATCATCGCCGTCCTGACCTTCTACGTCGTACTCCGCGCGACGTTGCCGCGTCTGCGCTACGATCAGTTGATGCGGCTGGGCTGGCACTGGCTCCTGCCGATCGCCTTGCTGAATGTCGTGCTGACCGCGATCGGGATTACGTTGTTTGGGTAGCCAGCAGTCGGTAGCCAGTAGCCAGTTACTCGCTGATAGCTCAACTCGGCCCGCCCAATAGGCAATTATTACCAATGCCACACTGACTACCGACTACCGACTACCGACTACTCCAAAGGGGTATCAATGGCTACGTTCATACAGGGTCTGCGCGCCTACGCCAAGGGGTTCGCGACAACGCTCGGCTCGGCGTTCAAGAAGCCGATCACGGTGCAGTACCCGGAATACAAGACGCCGGTGCAGACACGGTTCCGTGGCAAGCACATGTTGATGCGCTACGACAACGGCCTCGAACGGTGCATCGGCTGTTCGCTCTGCGCGATCTTCTGTCCCGCGCAGGCGATCTATGTCGAGGCGGCGGAGAATACCGACGATGAACGCTACTCGCCCGGCGAGCGGTACGCCAAGCGCTACGACATCAATATGCTCCGCTGCATCTACTGCGGCTATTGCCAGGAGGCGTGCCCGACCGAGGCGATCGTGCTGGGCCATGAATACGCCTTCTCCGATTACACCCGCGAGGCATTGATCTATTCCAAGGATATGCTGCTCGTCCCCGACCCGCGCAAAACGGCGGTCGGCGCAGGGGCCGATTAGCGGGGGTGTTGGGCGATGGCGACGATCATCGAAGAAATCCGGCAGCCGGGCGATAGTCCCGCCGATCCGTTCCGTTACGGCTGGCGTTATCGTCAGACGTTCGATGCGGATGGCGCGCTGGTCATCGAGCAGCTACCGCTCACCGTAGAAGATCTGTTGCACCCGCAGGAGGGCGACCAGGTGACGCACCGGGCCGAGCACCAGCGGCGTCGCCGCTACCTCTGCGACATCTTCGAGGCACAGTTCCGGCACGATCCGACAGCAGTCGTCCTCGATGACGTCCGAGTCGCTTGGGATGTCCCCGATCTCGGGGCACATGGCCCGGACATCGCCGTGATCCTGGGCGTACGCGAGCGCAAGAACTGGTCGACATTCGATGTAGCGCAGGAAGGTGTACGCCCCGCTCTGCTGATCGAGATCACCTCGCCGGAGACAGCCAGTATCGATCGCTCGGTCAAGCTCGAAGAGTACGAGGTGGCCGGAGTGCCGCTGTACGTCATCATCGATGGCGTCTCGCGCCGTCGCGATACGACGCTGCGTATCCTCGCCTATGAGTTGACGCCGGTTGGCTATCGGCCGATCGCGACGAATGGGCATGCCGGATCTGGTTAGCGCCGGTACAATCATGGCTCGGCATCACTGATAGCGAGCTCGCTTGTTTTGATGAGACCGGTCAACGGTTAGGCAACTTCGTGGCCCAACTCGATCGTGCCGAGGCCGCAGAACAGCGCGTAAGAGAACTCGAAGCCGAACTTCAGTGCTTGCGTGATGCGCGCTCTTAGTGGTGCATCCGGTAAGTTCGCCTGCCTTGCCTTTGCCGTGAATGCGCAGGCACCGCCGCGAAAAACCTCCCCGGTTTCATCGGGGATTTTACCGGATGCACCACTTAGCGCGACTTTGTGACAGGCTGCACAAACCGTGCGAATGTGCTAGGCTACACCCGGCCAATGGGGAGGCCAGCGTTTGGGTCCGAGGGGAAGGGACGGGGCGGATGTTCCTCTTTCTGTTGCTCGCAGTCGTGGCAGTCGCGGCGAGCATCGCGATGATCACGGCGCGCAACAGCATCCATAGTGCGCTCTTTCTCGTGGTCGATTTTTTCTGCCTGGCGGTCCTCTACCTGACCCTCAACGCCGAATTCCTGGCGGCGGTGCAGATCGTCGTCTACGCCGGTGCGATCATGGTCCTCTTCCTCTTCGTCATCACCCTGCTCAATCCGGGCCGCGAGGAGACCGCCGACCGACTCGGCGGCCAGCGTCCATTCGCGCTCGCGCTCGGGTTGGCGCTCCTGGTCGAGATCGCCTTGCTCCTCCGCACCGAAGCTGTGCGCGCACGGTTAGGCGATTTCCCGGCGGCGACATCGTTCGCCGAGCAGGTGCAGACCCATATCAACGGCACACCGAGCGCGCCGATCGGCAATGTCCAGGCGATCGGGATCGAGCTCTTCACCACCTACTTGCTCCCATTTGAGGTTGTCTCGCTGGTGCTGCTGTTGGCCGTCATTGGCGCGGTGGTGCTGGCAAAACGCCAGTTGCGCTGAGTAAGCGTCTCGTCGTCACCTGATCTCGTCGTGTGATACCGCTACCGCTCGTTGCTCACCGGCCCGGAGGATTGATGGCCCCGCTAAGTTACTACTTCATCCTGAGCGCGGTCCTCTTCACGATCGGCACGGTCGGCGTCCTGATCAGGAAAAACCCGCTGATCATGTTCATGTCGATCGAGCTGATGCTGAACTCGGCGAATCTCTCGTTCGCCTCGTTCGCGCGGGCGCGCAATCTCCTCTCCGGGCAAGTAATCGCGTTCTTCGTCATCGCGGTGGCGGCGGCGGAGGTGGTCGTCGGGCTGGCGATCATCGTCTCGATCTTCCGTTCGCGGCAATCGGTCGACGTCGATGACGTCAGTATGCTGAAAGGCTGAGGTCGGGCGATGGAACTGGTCTGGCTCTGCCTGCTCTTACCCCTGGCGGGATTCGCGATCAACGCGCTGTTCGGCGCGCAATTGCCGCGTCGCGCGCACGGTCTCATCGCCACGCTGGCGATGCTGGCGGCGTTCATCGTCGCCTGGATCGTACTCGCCGATCTCCTCGCCCTGCCGCATGACGCGCGGCACCGCGATCTCGTCCTCTACAACTGGGTGCCGGTCGATGGTTTCAGCGCCAACTTCGGGGCCTGGCTCGATCCGCTCTCGGTCTTGCTCCTGCTGATCGTGACTGGCGTCGGCTTCGTGATCCATCTCTTCGCGATCAGTTACATGGCCGAGGAAGAGGAGGGGCAGCGCCGCTTCTTCGCCTACCTGAATATCTTCGTCGTCGCGATGCTGGTGCTGGTCCTCGCGGATAACTTCATGCTGCTGCTCGTCGGTTGGGGCGGCGTCGGTTTCGCGTCGTTCGCGCTGATTTCGCACTACTTCTACCGCGAGGAAGCCGCAGACGCGGCGGTGAAAGCGTTCGTCGTCAACACCCTCGGCGATGTCGGGATGATGCTCGGCATCTTCCTGATCTGGGTCACGTATGGCGCGGTCGATTACGAGACCGTTTTCCGCAATGCCAGGAACGCGCAGACCGGGACGATCACCGCGATCACGCTGCTGTTGCTCGTCGGGGCGCTGGCGAAGTCCGGGCAGGTGCCGCTCCATACCTGGCTCCCGGACGCGATGGCCGGCCCGACGCCGGTTTCCGCGCTGATCCACGCCGCGACGATGGTCACGGCGGGCGTCTATCTGCTCGTCCGCTCCTGGCCGCTCTACGAACTCGCCCCCGCAACGCTGACGACGATCGCCTGGATCGGCGCGTTCACCGCGATCTTCGGCGCGACGATCGGGCTGGTGCAGACGAATATCAAGCGCGTCCTCGCCTTCTCGACGATGAGCCAACTCGGCTACATGTTCCTCGCAGCCGGGGTTGGCGCGTACAGCGCGGCGATCTTCCATCTCCTGACGCACGCCTTCTTCAAGGCACTCCTCTTCCTGGCAGCCGGTGTGGTCATCCACGCGATCGGCGGCGAAGAGGATATGCGGAAGATGGGTGGCCTGCGCGACAAGGTGCGGATCGCCTGGATCGCCTATGGGGTCGGCGGGCTGGCAATCGCCGGTATCCCACCGTTCTCGGGTTTCTTCAGTAAGGACGAGATCATCTACTCGGCATTCACCAGTTCGCGCGGCAATGTCGTCCTCGGACTGATCGCGCTGATCACCGGTGGGCTCACCGCGTTCTACGTCTTCCGTGGCTTCTTCCTGACCTTCTATGGCACGCCACGCTACGAGGTCGGGGCCAGACACGGCGAAGCGGCGCACGATCACGGTGGCGATGGAATCCACCAGCCGGGATTAGAGATGCGAGTCCCGCTGATCGTCCTCAGCGTGCTGGCGATTGTCGGCGGCTGGGTGCTGATCCCGAATGCGGTCCATCTCTTCGAGGACTACCTGGAGCCGGTCTTCGCCTATCCAACTGCGTTCAATGCGCCGGTCCACGCGGCGGGTGGCGCGGCCTACTGGACGATCGCGATCATCGCGGCGTTGTTTGGCTTGGCCGGTATCGGCGCGGCCTATTACCTCTACGTTCTCAAGCCCGCGCTGGCCGAGGATCTGGCGAAACGGTACGCCGGGATCCATCAGACACTCTTCAACCGCTACTACGTCGACCAACTCTACGATACCCTCTTCGTGCGCCCGACTCAGGCGCTCGGTCGCGCGTTCAGCGACGGCTTCGAGCGCGGGCTTGACGGACTGGTTAACGGGCTCGGCTATCTCGTGCGCGAAGCCAGCGTCACGATGCGCGAGGTGCAAACCGGTTACGTGCGGAACTATGCACTGCTGATTCTCGGCGGGGCGGTTTTGCTGGTCGCGTACGTCCTGTTCGCGGGCGTATAACAATGGCAGCAGAAGCGAGGCAAACGATGATGAAGCGGGCGCAGAGCGCGAGAGGCGAGGAATGAGCGGGTTACCGGTCCTGTCAATCCTGATCTTCCTGCCGATCCTGGCGGGGATCGTTTGCCTCCTCCTGCCCGGAAAGAGCGATGATCCGACGATGCCGCGCTGGCTCGGGCTCGGCGCATCCCTGTTGACACTGCTAATCGCCGTCCTGGCGCTGATCGGTTTCACACCGGGTTCGACCGGGCTGCGCCTCGAAGAGCGGGTCGCCTGGATCCCGCAGTTCGGGATCAGCTATCACCTCGGCGCGGACGGGCTGAACATCCTGCTGATCGCGTTGACCGCGATCCTGACACCCCCGGCAATCCTGGCCTCGTGGAACGTCCTGGGCAGTCGCCCGCGACTCTTCATCGGCCTGATCTTGCTCCTCGAAGGGACGATCATCGGGGCGCTCTGCTCGCTCGACCTGATCCTCTACTTCGTCTTCTGGGAAGCGATGCTCATCCCGATGTACCTGCTGATCAGCACGTTCGGCGGCGCGAGGCGCGGTTATGCCGCCCTGAAATTCTTCATCTACACCAGCGTCGGCAGTTTGCTGATGCTCCTGGCGATGCTGTACCTCTCCTTCGCGCATTCGTCGCGCGTCGCCAGTGCCGCACCTTCGTTTGACCTCCGCGACCTGATCGGGACGCAACTCAGTACTACGGAGCAGCGCTGGCTCTTCCTGGCATTCGCGCTCGCATTCGCCATCAAGCTCCCGATCTTCCCGCTCCACTCCTGGTTGCCCGATGCCTACAGCCAGTCGCCGGTGACGGTGCTGGTCCTGGCGACGATGCTCGTGAAGGTCGGGGCGTACTCGTTCCTCCGCTTCGCCATCCCGCTCTTCCCACAAGCATCGAACGAGTTGATGCCGATCCTCGCGGCCCTGGCGACCGTGGGGATTATCTATGGCGGTTTAGTTGCAGCGGCACAGCGGGATATGATCCGCCTCCTCGCCTATTCCAGCCTCGCGCATCTCGGGTTTATCGGACTCGGCATTTTCGCCCTCGATACGCGCGGCGCGCAGGGCAGCTTGCTACAGATGGTCAATCACGGCGTCAGCAGCGGTGCGCTCTTCCTGATTGCCGGGATGATCGCGGCGCGCGTCGGGACGTTCGACATCGCCGCGCTCGGTGGCCTGGCGAAGCGCTGGCCGATCCTCACCGGTACCTTCGTCCTCGCGGCCTTCTCGTCGCTGGGCCTACCCGGACTCAATGGCTTCGTCGGCGAGTTCCTGATCCTGCTCGGCACCTTCCGCACCCAGCGCGTTCTCGCGATCATCGCCACCTTCGGCGTCCTGATCGCGGCGATCTATATGCTACGCCTCTTCCGGCGCACGATGTTCGGCGTCGAGCGCAGCCCGGCCACCGATCAGTCGCTCGTCACAGGCGATCTATCGCTGCGGGAAGTGGCGACACTGGCCCCGCTACTCTTGCTGATCGTCTGGATCGGCGTTTACCCGAGTCCATTCCTGCGCCGCACCGAGGGGGCGGTACGCAGCACGATCAGCGCGGTACAGGCACCGGCACCAGCTACCACGGCGCTGACCGTCGGCGCGACGGCGCTCACCGTTACCGACAGCTCGACACGCTAGCCGAGCCATAAGGGCGACTCGTAGCACTTGATCTTCGACCGATAATGGGGAGTAGCGGCGCGTGGTAGACATTATCGCACCAGAGGTCGATGCCGGGGCACTCACCCCGCTCTTTGTCATCGCGGCGGGAGCGTTGATCGTGCTGCTGCTCGATCTCTTCATGCCGCGGGAACGCCGCTCCTTCCTCGGCTACTTCGCGTTCGGCACGACCCTCGTGGCGATTGCCACCTGCGTGCCGCTCTGGAACAACGGTCGCTTCGCCTTCTCCGATATGGTCCGGGTGGACAACTTCGCGATCTTCTTCGCGATCGTCACCCTCTTCGCGACGGCCATGTCGATCCTGCTGGCGATCGATTATATCCAGCTTGCCGACATCAACCTCGGCGAATATCACCCGCTCGTCTTGCTGACGGCTACAGGGATGCTCCTGCTGGTCTTCGCGAACGATCTGGTCCTCTTCTTCATCGGCCTGGAAGTGTTGTCGATCGGGCTCTATATCCTTGCCGGTTTCGCACGCGGCAACCGGCGCTCTGAAGAAGCGGCGATTAAGTATTTCTTGCTCGGCTCGTTCTCGTTCGGTTTCCTCGTCTACGGTACCTCGCTGATCTACGGGGCGAGCGGCACGACGAACTTCACGGCCCTTGCCACCGCCTTGGCCGACGATCAGGTCCGCACCAGTCCCTTCATGCTCGTCGGGTTGGCCCTGGTCCTGGTCGGCTTCGGCTTCAAGCTGGCCCTGGCTCCGTTCCACGCCTGGACGCCGGATGTCTATGGCGGCGCGCCGACCAGCGTAACAGCCTTCATGGCGGTCGGGACCAAAGTCGCCACCTTCGCCGCGCTGATCCGCCTCGTCCTCGCTGGTGTGCCCGACCTCCGCGAGAGTTGGGCTCCGGCCCTCTGGGCGCTCGCGGTGATGACGATGATCGTCGGCAATCTCGCGGCGGTGACGCAGCGCAACATCAAGCGGATGCTGGCCTATTCGAGTATCGGGCAGGCCGGGTACATCCTCGTGGCGGTCGTCGCGGCCGATAGCCCCCGTCGCGATACGAGCGGCGATGCGGTACAGAGCGTCCTCTTTTACCTGCTAGCCTACACCTTCATGAACCTCGGGGCGTTCGCCGTGGTGATCGCCCTGGCGCGAGCCGGTGAAGAACACCTCGACCTGAACACCGATTACACCGGCATGGCGCGGCGACACCCCTATCTCGGCGGCGCACTCGCCATCTTCATGCTTTCACTCGGCGGTATCCCGCCGACAGCGGGCTTCATCGCCAAGTTGACCGTATTCCGCGCGGCGGTGGCGTCGGGCTACTGGCCGCTGGCGCTCGTCGGCGTCGTCACCAGCGTGATCGCCCTCGCCTTCTACCTGCGCGTGATCGTCCTGATGTATAGCCGTTCCGAGCAAGAGCCAGAAGCAGAACAGACGCCGCGCGCCATCCCGGCCCCTCTGGCAGTCGTCCTCGCCATCTGCCTGATCGTGACCCTGCAGATGGGGATCCTGCCCGCCTTCTCGCTCGACTGGGCGCAGCAAGCCCTCTTCGTCATCGCGCGCTAAAGAGTGTCCTCCCTGCTAGCCCGTTGTTGCCGGGGAGGCTGGAAAGACGTGAGCTGGCGGCTGAATCGCCCAAAGGGCACCCGGCCTGCTGGGCCTGCGGGCCACGAAGCCTCCCTGCGGCGGCTAGATTCGTTAATAACGTGGTGCCCGACAATCAGGCAATGCCAAGCAATACTCCCAGCCCGCGTAGGCGGGCTTCGTGGCCCGCAGGCCCGCAAGGCCGGGTGCCCTTTGGGCGATTCAGCCGCCAGCCACCACTCACGCATACACCCTGCCTGGAAAGTCAGCATTGGTTGACTCTGCCACCGCCGCCGACTATACTTGCCGCTGCAAACAAACTCTCGGGGTGTAGCGCAGGGGTAGCGCGCGGCGTTTGGGACGCTGAGGTCGCTGGTTCAAATCCAGTCACCCCGACCACGAAAAACAGTCGCGGGCGGTGGAAATTCCACCGCCCGCTCTCGTTGTCCATCTA
>JAABUS010008401.1_pt1 | contig 11365 bp, 2 predicted proteins | sample 5560161 | NCBI WGS metagenome assembly JAABUS01 (sample SAMN10711885, study PRJNA513376) | rock metagenome | isolation source: Antarctica rocks | place: Antarctica: Victoria Land, Trio Nunatak nord | collected 2016-01-04
GCATGCATGCGCGCATATATGGCCATACATGGGCGCATATATGGGCCACATAGGAGCAGCAATGGGGCATACATGGGCGCATACATGGGCCATATATTTGGGCATACATGGGGCATACATGGCCATATATGGGGGCAGCCTTATAGGGAGAGCAGGGAGGAAGGGAACAGCAGGTAATCCCTTCCCTTCCCTGGCAGTCCCTGCCCCTTCCCTTCCGCTCCCTTCCCTACTGGAAGGGAAGGGAGCGGGGGTTATTCCCTTCCCTTCCCTTCCCTATTCCGCAGCGTAATTAGATATTACCTTATAGTATATATTAAAGTCTTTTAATTTTCTAGAGTTTTTATTAAGTTACGAAATAGTACCTTAAGTCTATATCTAGATTATATAATTATTAATTTATTAGTAACTACTCGCCTAAATTCTCTTAAACTTTTAATAAATTAAGAGGATACTAATGAATATTTATAATTATAATTATAATATTACGCGACTTTTGTATATTAAATTATTATAAAAGTTACGTTATTATATACTAGCCCTGATATTAAAATATCTAAATAGGAATATAATTTAATATTTATAATATTTTTATCCCCTCGATCTAAGCTACCTCTTTATAATTTTTATAACTTTAGAACCTACCGTTATAATATAAAAGTAGTATATATTAGTTTTCTTACCTAGTTTAAATATTTTTTTAGCTAGAAGTTTAAGGTAGTTTTAACTCTCGGCCCGCGTCGGTAAAACGAAAAGTGGCTCGATCGTGGCTTAGGGCGCTCGACAGGCGCCCTAGGAGCCTCTGCGACACCCATCTACCGACTCGACGTGCGCCCGAGGCATGCAGCCAAGGAGCCTAGGGCCACTCGGGCGTACACCGGGCAAGCCTAAAACGGCCACTAACGGGCGCTAAATTAGGGGTGCGCCACCAACTTTGACCCCCGTCCATGGCCCCTGTTCATGGCCCCTGTTCATGGCCATGGCCCTATTCCATTCATGGCCATGAATATGGTTCTGTCGCTGTCGCACCCCCATAATTGCCGCTTGCGCATACCCTGGCGCATGGCCTGGGCGTCACCCCCGCGAGGATTTCGCCTGAATCGATCGATTCCGGGCATCAAAACTTGCTGGCGTTGGGGGTCGTTCCGGGGGTCGCTACCGTCGATAGGGGCGATCATAGAACATCAAGATTTTTAAAATTTTTAGTTGGTAAATTATATGATTTTTTAAGGTTAAGGCCCCTGAAGTTACGGGGTTAAAAGGCGCTTGTAGGGAGCCCGACGCTAATCTTATAGTGGCCTTAGGCGCCCGTCGAGTACCTATCGAGCGTTAAAGCGCTCGAAGGGGCGCTCGACGTACGCTCGGGGCCGCTCGGGCGCCTAAGGCAGCCTCCCTTCAAGCCCCGAGCCGCTAGAGCCGATTTTCGATTTGGCGACGCGTCCCATAGAGCCTTAACTCTAAAGTATTTATATATTTTCCTAATTAGATTACAGTTATTTATAACTAACCTCTAGTACTATTATTTACCTATTTATACCTCCCTATATATATAATATATATATTATAACTTCTCGGCCTCGAAATATTAATTACCTAGGAGTATTTATATAGAATAATAATATTATATTTAATAAAGAAGTATCTTTATCTTTATTATCTCTATATTTATTACCTTTATAGTAATCATTTTAGGTATCGGAGCTAGTCCTAGTACCCTAAACTAGTCCTTTATTCTTTAAGAATATAAATATAGTTATAGAAAACTCCGGTAAGATTAATAACGACGATAAACTATAACTAGAGAATAATTTTTTTTTTACAGGTAATATAATTATAACTTTACCTAGTATTAATTCATATATCTTAATTAATATAAATAACGATTATAATAAAGATAATTTAAAGGATAATAAAGACCTTTTTATTATAAATAGTTTTTGGTTATTTATTTCAAATACTAACTATATTATAATTAATCAAAGATGTTAATAATATCTTTTAAGAACCTTAGTCTTTTATAATTCTTCAATACCTTAAGTATATTTATTTCGAAAATAAGAACGAAGATAATTATAATTTAATATTATTAATATATACGCCTAATATTACTCGTCTAGTTTTACTCTTATATTTATACTAGAGCTAAACTTTATCTCTAGAAATACGGCCACCTTCCTCGCCTTTCTTTATACTTTTATATAAGGTATTTATCTAATAAAGTAATAAAGAAACTCTTCTACTATCTTTAAATCTAATACTAGACTTATAATTCGAAAGATTAAATTATTCTAAGGCCGACTATATTAAGTTATATAATTATCGAAGCCTTCCGTAAACGGTGAAAGTATATAAGATATAAATAATAAATAAGAGAAATTAGATTTTATATAAACTCTTCTATCAAAGCTAGATATATTAAAGCGATAAATTTAACGTTATATAACTTTATTTAAGATTATATAAAAGTCTTTAGTAATTATAATCGAAAAATAATTATCCCTTCTATAATATTAAAAAGGTATATAAGGTTAAAGAATTAAATATATATTATAATAATATTAATATAATCTCTATAATTTAATTTATACTATATTAGCCGTTATAAAGCTCCGCGAAAAAATATTCTCTAATATAATCGAATATATTAATAAACCTATAAAGCTATAATACTCTTATATATAAATATCTTCGATTAAGACTATCTCTAATAAGGTATATTATATATAAGTAGGTAAACCTATCTTCTTTAAAGATATTATCCGTATTAAGGGTTTATATATATACCGTATTAATTATATTACTTTTATCGGTCGAGATTATCGGTTAATATTTAAAATAAAAGGGATTATTATTATTATAACCTAAATAATTATTAAAGAATAATATAAATAATCTATACTATATATTTTTAAATTAGATTTTATTAATAATTATAAGTACTCTTTATTTAAGAATTTTTTTTAAAGATCCTTTATATATTATAAATTATTATCTTAATATATATCTTAATCGAGAATATAATAAAGATAAAGAGAAAGAGGAGGTTATTTACTCTAATAATCGTTTTTATATTAAAAGGGTTCTTAATTTTTAAATATTAATTACTAGGTATTTACGTTAATTATATATAACCCGTATAAAGTTTAAGGTAATTTACTTTAGCTATAAATATCTAAAAGCTTTTATTAATAATTATTATAACTCTTTATTATACATATTATTTATCGATAACTTTAGGGTATATCGGAATATATATTGAAATATAGGAGTATAGGACTGCTTAGTAACTACTTAATAAATAAATACTTAGTAATATTTAATATTAAGGTCTTATACGTATATTCGCTCTCGTCCTTTATAGATAATTAATTAAGAAGTATTTCTACCGGCTATAATTTAATAGGTTATAAACCCGGGCTCTATATATATATCCGCTACGTACTCACTATATCATTATGGTATTAATAGTAGTAATACGGCGTTATTATATTATCGTAACTATATTTAAAACGTACTAGATTACGCCTATAAGAAATTTTTAAATAAGGGGTTTAGTACCTAGAATATAGTTCCGCCGGCCCCGCCTCTATTAAAAAGTAGTTAATCGTATTATATAATATATACTAGAGAGTAGCCAAATCGTTTATAAAGAGTTTATATACCGCTAGAAAATAATTAATAAGCGAATCATTATTAAAGAGTAGCTAAATCGTTTATAAAGAGTTTATACACCGCTAGAAAATAACCAATAAACGAAGCGCTACTAGAAAATAGTTAATTACTATACTAGGGAGTAGCTAATCGCCGTAATCGGCTAATATTAACGTACTTTATATATACTTTACTAAATACCTTAGGGGTAGCTATATATAATAACTATTTATTATTATTAATACCTTTATATAATTTATTATAATCGTTACTAGCGTATTATAACTTTAAATTTATAAAGTCTTTTTAAAGTCTAGAACGATCGTAATTAATTACCGTTATAGCTCGTTTACCGCCTTAAAAAAATAAATATTAATAGCGTTAATAACGTTAGTAACTAAAAATAAATTTATAACTCCGTAGTCGGGGGGAAAAATACTATAAACTATAACTATAGGTCGTAGTTATAATTATAACTCTTATTATTAAAATAGTTACTAAAGTTATTTACTTTTATTCTCTTATATAGAGTAATAGCGAGTTAAATTTTAAATATATTATCCTCTAAACTTCTAGCCTCGTCGTTTAGAATAATTACGATAATAACGATTATTAAAACGGAAATAATAACCGTCTAGGCCTAAATTACCTCGTTTTATAACTAAGTATTAGTGTACTCTTTAGAGATTTTTAACCCGTATATTCTAACGGACCTAGTATACGGTTAAAAAGATTTATAAAAAAGTATATAACGATAAAAGGTACGACGATAAAGTGTATAAATACCGTTATCGATCTAATTCGCTAGCTACCTTTAATTATTTTATAAATAAATTAGCGCTAGAATTACCTAGCGATATTAAGTTATTTAGTTTAATTTTTTAAATACTATTATAATATTATAATACCTAAAAGCTATTTAGGTATTCGATAAAATCGAAAAATTTAACTTTATAAAAAGTTTCGTCCGATAGAAATAAAAAATACGTAATAATTTTAATATTATAAATTTATCGGAATACCTCGAAGATCCTTTTATTAAAGCTCTAGAACTAGACGCTAATAAACCTAATTATATAATCGAAGCTACGCACTAATAATTTAGCGATAATAAAATAAGTTATAATATCCTTCGTCGTACCGTTAATCCGGTAATATATATAAAGATTAAAATTAAAAAGATAGCTTTATAAGCCTAGATAATAATTATAAATAAATTTAAACCCCGTAGCTCCGGCTACCTATATATTATTTTAAATAAACTCGATTAATTTACTACTTTTTACTACGATAGCCCTAGCGATTATACTAATAAATTTTAGGCTACCTATAATAAGCTTTATAAATTTAATTACTTTAAATTTAATAATAACGTTATAATTTAATAATTCTATCGTAATCTTAGTATTAAGTATTAACGGTATTATAAATCCTTCGCCGAAGACTATAATTTATTTAATATCGATAGTATAACTAAGATATTTTTTAGCGTAGTAATCTCTCGCTTTTATAATACTTTATATCTTTAGGCTAGTACCGTTAATACTAACTAGCTCGCTCTCGTTATTCGTAATATTTAATAACGAGTTTAAGGGCTTAACTAGGAAGGAACTATTTAATTTTATCTATATTATACCGATTTCGTAAAACGAGTTAGGTACTATACTACCTATAATAAATTATAATATAATAATCTCGGTTATAAAAATTAACGTGACTGTAGCCGCCGCGGTCGAGGTAGCCGCGGCGGTAGAGGCGGTAGAGGTAATAATAATACTATTAAGGATAATAATAATAATAATAGAAATAAAAATAAATCGCCCTATAAACGGGCTAAAGCCGATACCGAAGGAAATATAAAATTTTACTACGTTTTAGCCGGTATTAACTCTAAGGTCTCCTAACTCTAAATATTCGATACTAATTATACCGTCTATATTATTTATAATCGCTTTATATTTATAGAATACACTAAGCTTAAGAGCGCCGATATTATTAATAATTTTAGGGGTAAGCTAATACTATATAATAGCGAAATTATTAAATTATTATATTTAGGCGATAACGGTATCTAGTATTTATAAATTAATAACGTTATATACGTTCCTAATAGTAGTTTTAATTTTATTTCGTATACTAAACTTTAGCGAGCTAGCTATACGCTAGGCTTTATTTTAAAAAGGATTTTAATAAAATCTAAAAGTATTATTATAACCCTTTAAGAGTATAATCTCTATATCCTATAAATATATAAATAAAACTAACTCGCTTTATCTACTATAGACGCTAAGGCCGTAACTTTATAATATAAAAAACTCGGCCACCTAAGTAAAGATAACGTTATATATTTATTTTAAATAACCGATAGAATCGACTTATCCAAAGTTAGAGAGGATAATAATTACGAAATATATAGCGTTATTAAAATATATATATACTTATATAAACGTCGCCGGCGGTAAGGACGATTTAAATATAATATTATTTATAGCGATATTATTAACCTAAAAGCCTATAGTTTTGGTTTTATAATTACGTTTATTAACGATAAATATAAATATAACTATTACTACTTTATCCCTTATAAAATAAGTATCTTCGGTATATTCCGTAACTATAAAAACGCTAAGGAATATAGAGACTATAGGATCCATTACTTTTATACCGATAAAGATCCTATATATACCGATAGGGTATTCGCCGACTACCGTTTTAAATATAGTATTATCTAGAACTATTCTATCCCTAGTAACCCCTAAATAAATAATATATTAGAGCGCGTCGGCTAAATCTTATTTAAGAGGGTATATAGTTTACTAGTTAATAACGGGCTCGATAATAAACTTATTTTAAAACTTATCGTTATAGCGAACTAGCTCCGAAACTACTTTTTTATATTTATAATAACCGTTATACCTTATTAGGCCTCCACTAGTATATACCCTAACCTATTATATTTACGTAATATCGGTTAGATAGGTATCTATTAAAAATACTATATTATAAAGAAAAACTAATATAAATTCATTAATCGTAATAAAAAGAGTATATTTATCGGCTATAAGGGTAATTATTTCTACTATATACTAATATTTATAAATAAAGTACTTCGCTTTACCTAAATATAATAAATCGAAAAACGTATTAATAATAGTAAACGGAGCGTAATTATACTATTAATTAATAAAATCTCGCTAATAATCCCCCGTTAGGGGGGCGATATTATAATAAAATAAAAAAACTCTTTAAACTTATATAAATAATAAATTAACTCGGAATCTAATATTAATAATTATAGCGCTAGTTATAATAAAAGTAAAGCTACCTAACCTAAATCGGTTAGCGATATTATTCGGTCTTTACCGCTATTATAGCGATTAATTAAATATACGGTATTATTAAGACCTAGGTTAAGATTACCTATATTAAGCCTATAATTAACGTAGCGGTTATAATAATTATATATAAACCTTAGCGACCCTAAATCGGAATTAACTCGCGTAAATATACTAGAAAATATAGATTCCGAATTCAATATAAAACCGGCCTAACGTTCTTCTAGCTCTAGCGCTAATATACTTATAATATTAATAACTCTAGATAAATATCTAGAGTTTTATAAATCTATTTTATTTCTTAATTTATTAATTTTATATATAAAAGTTTTACCTACCGAGTCTTATAAACCTAAAATATATAAAGAAGCTATAGCTAACGCTTTTCATAAAATATATTAATAACTCGGTATAAATACCGAAATTAACTCTCTTTTAGCGAATAATATCTAGATATTATCGAATCTACCCCGAAACCGAAAGATATTTCGAGGTAAATAGGTTTATAAATTTAGTTATAAGGCCGCTAACGAAATTATTTATTATAAAACTCGTTAGGTAGTACGTAGGTTTAAATAATAATATAGAATCGACTTTAATAAAACGTTTATCTTAATAATTAAGTTTATAAACTATAAAATACTATTCGCTATTATAACTATTTACGACCTAGAGTTTAAATAAATAAATATATAAACCACTTTCTTATACGACCTAATTAATAATAAAATTTATATCGAATAACCTACTAGTTTCGACGATAGTTTAGGCCGTATATACTTCTTTAAATATACTTTATATAGGCTTAAATAATCCCCTCGAGTATAATATATTATTTTTACGACTTTTTTAATTAAGCTTAATTTTCTACCCTTAAATACTAACTTTAATATATTTCTTAACTATAAAATATAGTTAATAATTATATTATATATCGACGATATATTAATTACTAGCGCCGGTAAAGATATTATTACTTAACTAAAATAACGTTTAAATAATAAATATAGAATAACTAACCTTAACCCTATTACGTATTATCTTAATTTTAAAGTATCGCGCGATCGCCCTAATCGTACGTTGTCCCTTAATTAAGAAATATACCTAGAGCGGGTATTTAAAGATTATAAAATATATAATATTAGAGCTAAAACTATAGGAGTCCTTATAAACTTTATTATTAAATTTATACCGGCCGATAAAGGATACTAAACTAAATCTACCTCTTTTACTATCTACTAGTCGGCCGTTAATTTACTAATATATACTATAATAAGTATACGGCCTAATATCGCTTATATAATATTAATAATAAATCGTTATATTTCTAACCCCGATAAATTTTATTAAGCGGCTATAAAACGTATCTTCCGTTATTTACGCGGTATATTATTTTTAAAGTTAGTCTTCTAGGGTTAACTCGCCCTATTAAAGAGTTATATTAATATTAATTAAACGGGTAATTATAATATAAGGCGCTCTACCTCTAGCTATATATTTAATCTCGGTAATATAACTATTAACTAGTAGTCTAAGCGTTAACCGACTATTACGTTATTATCCTATAAAGCCGAATACGCGGGCCAGACCTAGGCTATTAAAGAAACTATTTAATTTAAAAAATTATTTAAATAATTAATACCTATTACGCGTATACCTTATTCTAGTAGAGATTTAAGCTAGTATATATTAATAATACTTATTATTATATTATTTATACTAGCCGCCTACTCCGCTCTACTAGCCTATTTTATATTTACGATAATTATTTTCTATAATAATTAAGGTACTATAACTTTAGTTAAGAACCCTTAGGACTATAACCGCACTAAATATATTATAATCTAATACTATTTCTAGCGCGAAAAAATCGTAATAGGCGAAATCGAGTTTCGCTATATTCCGATAGCGGAGTAGATTATTAACGGCCTAACTAAAGCTCTCCTTAAAGTTAAATTTAATCTCTTTTATATAACTCTAGGCCTATAATAATTACCCCCTATAAATACCTATTAACGCTTTTATAAAAATTTATTTATACTCTTATAGAAGTCATTCTATATTTATAAACGTAGAATACGGCTCTACGGGTCTATCCGGAGGCTCTACGGGCTATATTTTAATAACCTAGCTAGTAATAAATATTAATATTCAAATTAATATTAACTAATAATTATTATATCGAATATTATTAAATTTTCAGGGCCTTATCTAAGGCCTTTATAAAGTATACTCTCTAAGTTTTAGCTAAATCGCGTCCGTATATATAACGGTATATCTTAATCCGCTCTAGGCACGTTTAGGCTATACGCGGTAATAATAATATCGTTTTATAATTTATCGTTCTTACTTAGCCCTCCTATAACCCTTATTAATAAATATATATATCGCTAGAATATCCCCTAAATATCCGTTATAGTTATATATCGTTATACCCGTAGTATTTAATACGGTCCCCGTAGTATCCTAAGCGGTCCTTATACCTTTAATAATCGATTCCCCGTAGAACCCTATAATATCCGATTATTTCTAATAATCTTCTCGTGCTATTTATATTATTTATTAATACTCCGGCCTAATTACTACCTAAATTTAACGTATATAGATTAACTATTAAATAAATTTTTTAAAATACTATATTTTATTAAAAAACGGAATTTTGCTCCTTTAGCCTCTACGGGCGTGGCTTAACCCTATAACTTAACCTCTACCGATATAATTTAACCCTATAGCTTAGCCTCTACTAATTATAACTAACTATAATTTTAGCCTCTATAACCTATTATAACGATCCTAAAATAGGGGGAATACGGGGCTATTTTAAAGACTTCTTAATAAAGAATTTCGTTCGAGTAGGAGTATTAAAATATAGGAGTATAGGACTACTTAGTAACTACTTAATAAATAAACACTTAGTAATACTTAATATTAGGGTCTTATATACATATTCGCTCTCGTCCTCTATAGATAATCAATCAAGAAGTATTTCTACCTACTATATTTTAATAATATATACCGGGCTTTTAAGACTTTTTATTCAATTCTTATATACCTCGATTACGTAGAGTATAAGAAACTAGTAAATATATTTATATTAATATTAAAGCCTTATAGTAAGAAGATTAATAATATAATTAAAATCTTCCGTAGGTTTATCTAGGACCTAGATTAAAAACTAAAACTAAAAATTAATAACAAAATAAAATCGGCATATACTTTTAATATAAAATTCCTCGGGGATATATCTTAATAAATTAATAATAGAGATTTTATACAATATGATTTTGGGGAGGATATTATACGTACTTTTATTTCAAAAAGGAGAGAGTAGATCTAGATTATAATACTACTCGGAACGGAAAATATCATTAAGAGATTATTAAATAAAGGGAGTATATAAAAAGCCTCGATATAATAAAGGATTTTAATAATTTTATTAAGGATATAAATAATAGATTTAAAGTATTATTAATTATAAAGTTTATTTTAGCCCTCGATTTTATTTAAATATAGGTTTATAATACTCTTTATTCTAAATAAAAGGTCTTAAATATATCCTCTAAAACTTTTTTATAATATTAATTCTAAATAAATATAATATTATTATATATATAAAAACCTTTTAAAACTTCTAATTCCTACCGAGCTAAAACCGAATTTAAAGTCTAGTATTTTATATTTAATTATAGTCTTTATTAGAAGTTAGTAAAGTTAAATTATCAATACCCTTAATACTCTAAAGTAAGGTTATAACTAGTTAATTCCGGTTTACGTTTCTTTAGGTTATTAATAATATTATAATTATTAAATAATTACCCATACGAGCTATTATTAAAGTATTTAATATAATAGTACGATCTAGTATATTTATAGGTAGTAAATATTATACCGAATTAAATATTCTTTATTAATATATAATAAAGGCGCGTCGGGTATACTAAAAGCGAATCTTATATATTATAATAATAATATCTACGGAAGACTTCGGTAATAAAAGTAATAAAAATAATAAAAATAAAGCCTTAAATAATATCCTATTATAACTTTGAAAAGGGAACCTCCTCTTTGGAAAAGATAAGACGAAAGCTAGGCTAATAGGATTTCACTACTTTAAAGAGTTACGAAATTAGTTAAGATAAAAGAGAATAGGGGTAGTAGAGATAAAATTTAAAGTATTAAAGTAGAGAGTAGGCTACTAACGCGTTCTAATATAACGAAGAAATTATAATAATAAAATAAGACTAGTAATTAAACGAGAGGGTATAAAGGGGGTATAAAAGTTTTAAAAAAATTAATAATAATTATAATAAAGATTATAAAAGATATGGAATATAAAGAGGTATAATAAATAATATACCGTAGGTTATAATTAACGTAGATCG
>JAABUS010008402.1_pt1 | contig 11364 bp, 9 predicted proteins | sample 5560161 | NCBI WGS metagenome assembly JAABUS01 (sample SAMN10711885, study PRJNA513376) | rock metagenome | isolation source: Antarctica rocks | place: Antarctica: Victoria Land, Trio Nunatak nord | collected 2016-01-04
CTAAAAAATGAAAAAAAACTTTTTTGCTTTGATGCTAGCACACGTGTACAACACACTATTAGTATATAACTTGATTGAGAAAAATTAAAACTTATTAAAATCTAGCGACGAACATAGCTTGATTGATGTAAAATGTAGTGATTAAGACTCTATCGCATGGCGAACATAACGTTGAAATCCATTTTTCAAGAATAACAGGTTTTCGAGGTGCCGCCCTCAGACCCTATAGAAAGATTATTGTACGAGTGCGACACTTAATGATGCGACATTTATGTTGCGACGCATAGAAAGATGCGACACTTAATAATGCGACACTTAATGTCGCGACGCATTAAATCGAGCGTCGCATTGTCAAACGTCGCACTGCTACAATAATCTTTCTATATGGTCTGAATACTGAGGCAAACACTGACCTCCGTCATCCGCGAACATTACCCACCACTGTCGCTCCTTATCTGCCTCTATTCATCCAGTATATCCCTGAGGTTTGCAAGAGGGGAGAGCACTTTCCCAACTCAAATATAAACGTAGTGCGAAGGGGAGTCCTGACACATGAAACGCTACGAAAGATGAAGCATCTAGAGATCGTAACGAATTACGACACCCATCAGCTTCAGAGCATCATGACAAATCAACTTTCCGAAAAGGGACAGCTATTACTTGAGATTTTGAGAATTATTGGTGATAGTGAGGTTGCTGAGAAGCCTGCGAGAGAGGACAGACAGCGGGCAAGCTTGCGCATCCGTATAGAGCACAAAAGTCTGAGACTACGGGCGATGAGACCTACCGAGGAACATACAAAGGTGCTGAAAGTGTTGCAAAAAGTCCTTGCGAGAAGGATGTTCGATATTGAATAGGAAGGTGAAGTAACGGAAGATAATTGGTATGAGAGCAACCTTACGGTGTCTGAAATCAACTCGACCGAACACTTCATCGAAATCTTCAGAAAGCCGCAGACGACGGACAATGAAGATCTCTAATAGCCTTTGAAAATAGGGGTGAAAAGGCGATTCAAACGCTGGCGATCGATACTGAGAAAGTTTGAGGTTTGCAGGGCCTCGGTAAATAGGAAGCATCAGCCGCATCCTGCTGGTTTTACGTCCTAGCTCACTCGAGGCCCGTAGAGCAGTGCTAGCCGCGAGCATCAGTACCATGGTATCAATCGAAGGTGTGCCTCTAATAGGCACTTGCGTCAAATTCGAAAATCCAGCACCGCCCGGAAAATGCTGAACGAGCAACAAAGGCCGCGAGTGATGAGTCAGCCAAACTTGGACTTCGTCCTCGTCCGATGCTTGGGCCTATCTTGTGCGAAGATCGCTCAGAGCTCCGTTGCAGATTTTGGATTGCTTGTGCTACATCGTTGAACACATTAGAGAAAGTAACATTTGGGGATATACGCGCGAGGTACTGCGTAGTCCAATGCCAAAGGCTTGACAATTTTCTTCACAGAGGCCAGACCGCTTCATGATGGCAATATACTGTCATATTGCTGACTGTATGCTATCCGGCGACTTTTTCTCAGGGGCTACTGGATTCCATGTGGCCGATTCAAGGTGCACCACGCCGCCTGATGGGCAATTCCTGCAGGTGGCATTTTTCCTATAATAATATCTTGGCCTGTTCGATACATTCTTCAATGTCCATGCACGACTCCACTATTATGGCTGCTCGACCAAGAGTGGGAATCTCCGAGCGCAATATCTATGTGTCGGTACGAAAATGGTCCAATTTGAGGAATTCCCACTTCCGCCTTAATCCGGTGATGGCTGGGCACTTGGCGCTTTCTATCATACTCCTTTACTTTCTCACTCGGTATTTCTGTCCCCATCAAAGATTGGAAACGCAGCCAGACCCTACCTCACTGTTCACATGTCTTCCCTCCTGAGAAAGCTTTCGTCTATGAGGCTCCCTCAAATGCACAGCTTGCCAGAATGCCGACCGCTTCAAAATCCTTCCCTGGGCGTTTGTCTCATCGATCAACTACCGCCCGAACTCGTACTCGAGGTAGCCTCCTGGCTACCAGTCAGTTCCGCTGCGACCCTAGCACTCTGCAATCGCTGGCTTTTCACACTTCTTCGGAGATCTTCCTTTGATCTTCTAAACGGGCACGGTGTGAATCATCTGGAGCGCACTTCTTTCCTGAAGGCTCTTGGCAGAGATATTGTGGATTCGTTCTTCTGTTATTCATGCAGTGAGCTCCACTACCTGAGACAAGATTATCAACGAAAGACAACTGCAGAGAAGAGATTTGCTCGAACTTCCAGCAGCCTATGCAAGGCTAGAGAAAGCCCGGACAAGTACCAAGATGAGGGTCGCCGAAGTCACAATGAACATTTCATTTACAAACACTTACAAGTTGCCCTTAAACTCTCTCGACACCTGCTCTACTCTGAAGCGAACATTTACCTGAAGAGCGCATCTATCACTCGACCGAAAGCCGACTCGATCAGTGTTTTACGGTCGAGCTGGGGATTCGAACTTTTCGACGCCTTGCTCTTGGAAGGTCGAGTATGCGCGCGTGGCCAATCATGGATTTTCCGTCCGAAAGCTGGAAGTTCAGCTTTACCCACAAGGATATACGAGACCAAAATATGTGAACATTTCGATTCGGAATTGTACGTCAACGACTCGCTGAGCGATTTACTGCGTTGCAAGTTCCCCAATCTGTGCGTTGGCCAACGATCATGCGTCTACTGCCCAGATATCACATGTTGCCGCGCATGCTATACTGACGTTCACGTTGATGTCAAAACCATCGAGACTGACCCCGAGGTACAAGCTGTTGTAACCACGAAATGGCAGTACTTGGAAGATAGCATGTCGTCCATCAGCATTGAAAGACGAAAGGCATATTACTCTAGGCAGAATCGACAAAAACTAGATCTCAACTTCACTTGTCAAAGGAATATGGTTGACTCGACCCCAGAATCTGCAGTACCAGGGAGCGTCCGCAACGCTTTCGAGCAGGGGGCAACTACCCCATTCGACTCAATACTTAGCGTGGAAGAGGCGTGGAAGGCCATCAGAGGGCATCCTGGAGCCTGTGCATCACTCGCTGCACAAAGGTTGCATCCTTCTGCGGCGGTATTAGCCATTCAAGACGGTTGAGCGGTTAAACAGACTTACTGTGTTGGCTCGTTTCCCATCTTTGATACTTGTCTGCAACCGCATAAAGATTTAAAATAGAGGGTAAGGAGTGAAATGTATATCACGACACATCAATGGACTCTGTTGTTACTACACATTATCTGCATAAGACTCTCGAATCCTCACATATCGACACGATCTCTTCCAAATTACAGTATAGTATCTCGGAGCTATATATCGTAATCTTCTCTGCTACTGGTTTCAAGTCTCACGCATTCGATGCCTATCGCTTGCAACTGACGTCTACACTAACACATTCGCGACGTCTAGCTTATGGATTACACAAGTACGACAAATCCGCTGATATACAACATCATTTTCATACAACATTGCCATATACAACAATCGAACATCGACGACTCAGGCAGTCGAAGAAACCTCTCTGAGTCAGTTGAAACGCGGATCAATACCGCCATGTTCACTTGCCTGTGGACCTCATGCTCATTAAAAGGCAGCACCTGCAACGGTTTCGAGCCGAAAATTCCAACCCCATTCCCGTCCGTTTCAAGCGTGAAGAAGCGTGAAACGCCATCAAATGGCGGTTGGAGGTCTGTGAGCCATTGTGGCAAGATAGTAGCGAAGATCAGAGGTGCACCAGTACTCCGAATAAAGGCTGACGCATTGATGAGGCGGAAGGGGTTGTGCCTCACCTAAGTCCGTTCGCTATTCATTACAGAGGAGGCTTTCATCCGAGAACTTGCAATATCGAAAATCAAAGATGGTTTGAGATGGCAACCAGTCGATTGAGAGATGGTCGCCGAGCCCTAGCCTGCCTCCCGAATTATTATGTTTCAAACCCCCGAACAATCTTCATAGCTCCAATCCGCTGGATATCTCCGAGATTACTCCCTGAAATAGCGCCCAAAGTTTTGTGTCGCAGATCCGGACCCAGCATTGAGTTGTCCAACTTGAGACCCCTTGTTCTTGCTGTTCGAAAAATTGGTGTTCGAGGTGTAATTTGAGGTATCCTACACTTGCATCAGAACACATCTCCTCTCGCTCACGTTCGGCACGACCAACGCTCTGGGGCTTTTCCGGTTCTTTACGCCTCTCAATCTCCTTGGCCCACCGCTGTAGAACCTCGGCTACCATAATGTAGTTGCTGTCGGTCTCTGACTTGAACTTGCACATGTTGACATGGTTGGCATGGATCGACAACGCATTATATCTCTGGATTTCCGCCGATTCTTGTGACACGATCTGCGATCCATAAGCTTGGGGCAACTGCAAGCGGAACGATCAACTCAGTACCTTCTCCAGCCTTGCGAAGGCGACGGTGGTTTCTCCTCCGCAGAAACATACGATCTCAACTTTACTGTCCGAAACCTTAGGGCGCCGAATGAGTCACTGGGTCAAGTCACGACTAATTTCCGCAGGTGCGGCCGATTGAAGATCTTTAAGGAGTACTGGATTCGTCATTTTCAGGGCTGATACCAACAGCCTAATGGTTTCGCCCCAATCGGCCTTCTTTGACCCACGGAAGGGGGTACCAAGGAAAGCGATTCGTCTCGTGCTACGTTCTACCAATTGCGAATCGTTCGTCGGACTGGTTTCTGCACTGAGCAGCGCCTGCAGTAAAAGAATTAGGTATTCCCTGTCGTGTGGTCTTTGATCCCTTTACCTTTGCACAGACTAGACCGCCAAGGCTATGAGCAACGAAGATGACGGGGCGATGGGTCTTGTGCGTTGTGTCAGCAATACTCTGAAGCCATCTTTGAATCCATCCGTCGAGCTGACCGAGTCCGTCCTGGCCCGCAAACCAACTAGTGCCGCCACAAGGCTTTCTGCATGAGTCCTGATATGGTTGGTCGTTGGTGGCGAGAACGCCTTGGCAATAGCCGCATCGTAACCGAAGCTGAGAGTTCGAGCGTTGTCGATGTATTTCGGTAGTAGATCTTTCGGCCAGAAGACGTTTTTGCAAGTCCAAGTGATTTCACGGTCACCGTAAAGCCCATGCACGCAGACGATGCTTCTAGGGTGTTAGCCACTGACTATAAGAAAGATACGGTCTACCAAACCTACTCCACAGCTGCAACCTTGGGATCATGTAAGGCTTCTCCAAGGCCCAAATTTGCGGACATTGCGTGAGGCTTGAGAGGATCTCGAACGGTGGCACCAAGAAAACCACGTCCCAAGACCACGGCCCTTCGCTTTTATACATAAAAACAGATTGGTCATGCCCTATTAGGCATGGCTGATGCTGATTGCCGCAATCTCGTGGATTTTGGCAGCCGAGCCGCTGACCAAGTACATTCTTCCACTGAAGGTTACAGAAGTCAGAAAGGCAAACAGTATGCTGAGAAGAATCCTACACAAGCCTCTTCAACCCAGCTTGCCCTTCAGAAGCGCATGACATTTATTCAGGGCTCCTTCGCAGAGGCATGGCACAAGACTATGTAGCCAACACAAATTTTAGTGGCAGCAACTATGGGCAACAAATTGGTCAGCTGAACATCATCGGTGAGGATGTCAAAGCTTATTCCCAAACATAGCTGATCTAGCCAGCAGGTACCGACAATCGAAAGGGAATAATCGAGTGGATTTCCCCGTTGGATTTCTACGGAAAACAGAGGGAGATATTCGCAAGTCACACGCCTGGAACGGGCCAATGGCTTCTGCAGTCTCCCAAATTCAAGAAGTGGGTCGCTGGTGACGCCAGTGTCCTATGGTGTCATGGAATCCGTAAGCAGAATCGCTGTCCAATTCGCCATGGATGACGGTCGATAACGTATCATGTGGTAGCTGGCGCTGGGAAGACCACTGCGAGGTAGTAGTAATCAACCTGTTAGGTAGTATGCAATCACTGACTTCTTCTGGAACATCAGTGCAATTCTGGTTGAACATCTCAAGGAGAGATTCGCGCAGCAACCAAGTGTGGCAGTGGCCTACATATATTGCGAATACCAGCAGCAGCACCTTCAGACACCTGCGAACCTGATTGCGAGTACTTGGAGACAACTCAGTCAGCACACGCTCGCACTACCCGAGGAGATCCAGAGTATGTACCGTGACCATGACCGTCAACAGATGCGCTTGGCCTTGGAGGACATAATGTCCATTACAATCAGGGTCATGCAGGATTATTCGAAAATCCTGATCGTGGTTGATGCGCTCGACGAATGTACGGAAGAAAAAAAAACCCGTGCACGCTTCATCCAATGTCTCCAGACCTTTCTTTTTGAGGTGCCCTCCACGAAAGGCAAGGTCCAGATCCCCATAACTTCACGCTTAAGAGCAAGTGCCTTCAATATTGCGGAAGTAGTCGGGATACTGGCGACCGATGGCGATCTGAGAAAATTCATCCGGAAACGTATCATGGATGGTGTCTCCTCAAGCCACACCGTGACGCATAAGGTCCAAACAGCGAAAGACTTACAGGAATCCATAATAGACGCCATTGTTCACAGCGCTCGAAAAATGTGAGTACTCCATGACTGGAAGCCTGACCGATACATGGAAGCTCGGTTTTTGGATTAAACGGTTCTGACGGTTTCACAGATTTTTATTGGCTCGATTGCACGTCGATGCACTCGAAACAAGGACCAACTTACGTGACCTTCGCGAAGCGGTCAACCAGCTTCCACAGGGTCTTGACGACACATATGCCAACGCCTGGCATAGGATCACTGCGCAGGCTTCTGACTTCAGTCGCATTGGCCAGAAGATATTGTGCTGGATCCTGTGTGCCAGAAAACCATTGACGACAGCGGAGCTTCTCCACGCCCTTGCGACCAGATCAGGGGACACTGCACCGGAAAAAGAAGGCATTGTCGATCAGGAATTCTGCCTACGATGCTGTCAAGGACTGGTCGCTGTGGACGATGATAGCAAGATAATTCGATTTGTGCATTACACAGCGCAGGAATTCTTTGATAAAAGACCTCTTGAATACTTCCCCAATGCCGATATCGAATTGACAGACGTCTGTCTTACTTATCTTACATTCTATAAGGTCCAAGGCGATCCTCCGAGAGTTCATCCACTTCGACACAAATTCCCCTGGGGCAATACCAGGATTAGATTCCAAAATATCAGATCCTTAGGGCGGAAGAAGCGTTACTCATTCCTGAGTTACGCAGCACATAATTGGGGTTATCATGCACAGGACAGGCCCGAGGAGGTTCTGCAAGACAAGATTCTAGCCTTCCTGCAGAACAATAGAGCATTGTCAAGCTCTCTCCGGGTTCAATTCGCTTATGAAGGACTCGCCTTTCACCTTCACCGGCCACTTCATGTTGCGGTATTTTTCGACCTTCCGAAGATAGTCGAGCTATTTTGCAAAAGCCTTCAGTGGATCTCGAGTCTGAAGATGAGGTGTGTAGGACCGCGCTTGTTTGGGCGATGAGATACCGACGGATTGACATGGCGATTGAGCTGATCCATAGAGGAGCCGACCTAGGGCGAGTCACTCGAACCGGTGGTACATCCATTTCGGTCTTGAGCCTTGCCATACGGAGTGGACTCTGTGACTTGGTCTCAAGAATGCTGGCAAGTGCAGGCGCCGCACTCATCTCCAAGAAAGAAATCTACTATGCTATCCGACTTGGACCTCTGATCGTCGTTGAGACCTACATCCAAAGCGTGCCGGATGCTGCCGGCAAGAGAATATGGTGCAACGAAATATTACATAGGACAGCGGAGATTGGAACCCCCCAATCAACGCCAGCTGTTTTCGAATGCGCCATGGCTCATGGGGGTGATCTAGAAGCGCTGGACCATGATGGATGTACAGTGCTGCTCAAGGCGGTGGAATACGGTAATAGCGAGGCTGTGCGCCTCCTGCTCAGCAGAGGGGCCTCGGCCTCGGTCACAAACTCTGGCGGTCAAAATTTGCTTCAAATAGCTGATGTATCGAAAGAGGCATTTCAACGGCGACTCGGCAACGATTTAGTCAATCTTATACCTATCATGTTTCTGCCTAATAAGCCACCAAAACTGCCAACTGACGCTCTTGTGAAGCTCCACGGCCTTTTCTCATATCCAGTCAGATCGACCAATCTCATATTCATATCGCTCTTTTCCCAAGTACTTCAAGAAGAAGAAGACCAAAGATGCATCATTCGGCAACTCCTCAAGCAAATGCAACAGCAATAAAGTAGGGGAAATGTGGTTGCTCCTGTAGTCTGCAGCACAAACCACTTCTAAGTTAAGCATATTGGTATCCTTCATGTACGGTCAGACCCTGTCTTCATAGATGTTGTACAGAACCAAAGCATGCACGCACAATGCCTATTTGGTAATAATAGATTCGATATGAATGTTGTTAAGCACATCAATTGGCCTACTGTTGAAAGCCCATTGATTGCTACCAGATTGATGTAATAATATCCATTGTACACAATTCTGGAGACCTACTCACTGACTGTGTCATCCAGACCGAAATCGACGCCGTGCTCGTTAGTTTTCCTGATGCCAAGCCCTCGTACCACGTGAGCAGGGCGGATCCTAGCGTGCGATGGCGCTCGGGCCGTCCTTCCGGAGCTTTGGCAAAATCGATGCGACTTTGTTCTGTCAACGCCGCGATGCACCAAAATTCTATTTTTGTTATGTCTGAAGGTGTTTTTTAATGCAGTCCATACATCCACAGCTACGAGCGGCTACACGCCTCTCTGCGAGAGCGCTGTGGCAGGCTTATCGACAAGCATCTATCAGATGTTTAACAACTACATTTGCTGATCCGGAAGTAGCTACAGCTATTGAAGCTGGTCAAAAGGTAAGCGCACTGCACACTATCTATCTCGCCACTACAACACGTACTGAAGAGCATATAGGATCCCGCAGATCTCGATCAAGTCACCACGCTTCCCAATGGTATCCGTGTAGCGACCGAATCCCTTCCTGGACCTTTCTCTGGCGTTGGGGTTTACATAGATGCTGGATCACGCTATGAGCATGGGGATCTTCACGGTGTCAGTCATATCGTCGATAGGCTGGCTTTCAAGGTAGGTCGTGTCAATTCGGTTGAGCATATGCTTAGCAGGCTGATCTTCTCCAGTCAACAAGCTCAAGAACCTCGGATCAGATGCTCGAGTCCCTGGAGACACTCGGCGGAAACATACAATGCGCTTCTTCTAGAGAATCGCTCATGTATCAGTCCGCCAGCTTCAATTCGGCCGTGCCTACGACGCTGGGTCTTCTAGCTGAGACCATACGGCAGCCGCAAATCACCGAAGTGGAGGTCCAGCAGCAGCTCGAGACAGCAGATTACGAAATCGGAGAGATCTGGGCTAAGCCGGAGCTCATTCTGCCGGAATTGGTCAACGTGGCCGCGTACAAGGACAATACTTTGGGGAACCCGCTATTATGTCCGCGAGATCGCCTGCCGTACATCAACCGCGATGTTGTTGAGAAGTACCGCAATACCTTCTTCAGACCGGAGCGAATGGTCATTGCATTTGCGGGAGTCTCCCATAATGTCGCGCTCAAGCTGACGCAGCAATACTTTGGTGACATGCAAAGCGACTCGCAGCCTGTTCTTTCCGGAACAGGACTGCAGACCTCCTTCATAGACTCCTCGCCGCCCTCAACGCAGTCAGCCTCACCCTCTTCAGCACCATCTACCACCTACATCACCCCGGCCAGTACACCTCCAACGTCGCCGTCGCAGCCATCGCGACTCCTCCAAAGCATCCCCTTCCTCAAAAACCTTTCAACCTCCGCTCCTCACCATGCCTCTGTATCCAACATCAAACCATATGTACCCTTCAATTTCAACGCTCCTTCCCACTACACCGGCGGTTTTCTTACTCTGCCTCACCTCCCTCCACCAGCCAACGCCAGCCACCCTCACGTTTCCCACATCCACCTCGCCTTCGAAGGCCTCCCCATCTCCTCCGACGACATCTATGCTCTCGCAACCCTACAAACCCTCCTTGGCGGTGGCGGCTCCTTCAGCGCCGGCGGCCCCGGCAAAGGCATGTACTCACGCCTATACACCAACGTTCTGAACCAGCACGGTTGGGTGGAGTCCTGCATGGCATTCAATCATTCCTACACAGACTCCGGCCTCTTCGGCATCAGCGCCAGTTGCACCCCACAGCGCGTAACGCAGATGCTTGAGGTCATGTGCCAGCAGCTACAGAACCTAACGCTAGATCATGGACATGCTGCTCTGGGTGAGTTGGAGGTCCGGCGCTCGAAAAACCAGCTCAGGAGCTCGTTACTCATGAATCTGGAGAGCAGAATGGTGGAGTTGGAGGACTTGGGACGGCAAGTGCAGTGCCATGGCAGGAAAGTGGGGGTGAAAGAGATGTGTTCTAAGATCGACAACTTGACGGTGCAGGATTTGAGGCGCGTGGCGAAGCAGGTCATGAGTGGGATGGTGGTCAACCGGGGACAGGGCAGTGGGGCGCCGACGGTGGTGCTACAGGAGGGCGAGCAGCAGGGCAGAGGGGCAATCGGACTGGGATGGGGGGAGATTCAAGAAAGGATCGGTAGGTGGAAGTTGGGGAGGAGATAGTGTGAACGAAACGTTGCATGCATGTCAGGAGAGGTTTCGCACAGCCTTTGTAATAAATTTCGATCTGTATCGTTATAGCCATGGCGATCTCGACTCCGATACTAAGCCATATAGATGGGAAATTAATATAAAAGGAGCACTGTGTGTACGTGCAGAAACGGCTTATCTCCATACTTGGTGAAGGTCTATCGGTATCTGCCACCTCCATTTCCGCCATCGAAATCCCCTGCTTCCCAAGTCCAAGGCCCAAGGCAGCAATCCCACACCCTCCTCCTTGTCCTCCATCCCTCCAACAAAAGAGCAGAGACAAATCCCCCGACATATCGTACACCCCCCCCCGCCCTACACCTACAACGCCGCCCTCGCCCCCGCCCCCCCAACCATCGCCCCCGGGCTAATCGCCTCCACCCCACCCTCCCGCGCCTTGATCTCCCGCTCCTGCTCCACAATCGCCTGCTCCTCCGTATACGCCAGCGCGAAGGGGACCAGCACCACGAGCGCGGAGGTGCTGATCACGTAGAGGGATTTACCGCCCCAGACGCCGAGGGTTTTGGTTAGGGACGTTAGGGACGTTAGGGTTGTGGAGAGGCGGCGGCGGGTTGTGGGTGGGATCTGGTGTGGGGGGGAGGTTAGGTGTGGTGATGGAGGGGGGAGGGGGTAGGGGAGGGGAGGACGGAAGAGGAGGGACGCACCATGTCCTGCAGGGCGATGAGGCGGTCGAGTGGGGATTCGTAGTCTACGGGGGGGAGGGCTGTGGC
>JAABUS010008403.1_pt1 | contig 11361 bp, 13 predicted proteins | sample 5560161 | NCBI WGS metagenome assembly JAABUS01 (sample SAMN10711885, study PRJNA513376) | rock metagenome | isolation source: Antarctica rocks | place: Antarctica: Victoria Land, Trio Nunatak nord | collected 2016-01-04
CCAGTTAACTCCGGTGCGCGGCGCGCTGCCACGTCTGGTCGTAACATCGGGCGGTGCCCACCGTTGCGCGGAGCACCGAGCACGTGGTGCGCGCCGCCCAGGTCCTCGCCGCCCACCCGATCACGGTGCTGACCGGCGCGGGCATCTCCACCGACTCCGGCATCCCCGACTACCGGGGACCCGCCTCGCCCCCGCGCACCCCCATGACCTACCAGCAGTTCGTCGGCGACCCCGATTTCCGCCGCCACTACTGGGCGCGCAACCACGTCGGCTGGCGGCACGTGCACCGCAGACAGCCGAACGCCGGGCACCGCGCCCTGGCGGCGCTCGAGCGCGCCGGCGTGGTGCGCGGGATCATCACCCAGAACGTCGACCGACTGCATCACCTCGCCGGCAGCCGGAGGGTGATCGACCTGCACGGCACCTACGCGCGGGTGTCGTGCCTGAGCTGCGGGCACCCGGTGAGCAGGGCCGAACTCGCGGTGCGCCTGGAGGCGCTGAACCCGGAGTTCGCCGCGGTGCACGCCGTGGACGACGCCGAGATCGCCCCCGACGCCGATGCCGCCATCGCCGCCACCGGGGGCTTCCGGGTGGCCGACTGCACGTGCTGCGGCGGGCTGCTCAAGCCCGACATCGTGTACTTCGGCGAGAACGTGCCCCGGCCGCGGGTGGCCCGGGCGTACGCACTGGTCGAGGCCGGGGACGCCCTGCTGGTCGCCGGCTCGTCGTTGACGGTGCTGAGCGGGCTGCGCTTCGTCCGGCACGCCGCGAAGCGGGGGATGCCGGTGGTGGTGGTCAACCGCGGCCCGACCCGGGGTGACGACCTGGCGACGCTGAAGCTCGACGCCGGGTGCTCCGAGGTGCTCAGCGCGCTGGCGGCAGCGCTGCTCGGCGGCGCACCGGGCGCGGCTGCCCGCGAGCCGAGTGTCGGGTTCGAACCGACGACAACCGCTTTACAAGAGCGGTGCTCTACCAGCTGAGCTAACCCGGCACGGCCGGTGGACCGGCCGCAATGATCGTACGGGCGCTAGCGTGGGCGGTGTGAGCACCTCCGAGATCGCCACCGTCCTCGCCTGGCACGACGCGCTGAACGCCAGGGACATCGACACCCTCGTCGAGGTCTCCAGCGACGACGTCGAACTGGCCGGCCCGGGCGGCGCCAGCCAGGGCGTCGCAGCGCTGCGCGGATGGGTGGCCGACGCCGATGTCCAGCTGGTCGCGGGACGGATGTTCGTGCACGACGGCGTGGTGGTCGTGCAGGAGCAGGCCACGTGGGGCGGTGCTGCGGAGAGCACCAAGACGGTGGCGTCGGCGTTTCGCGTGGTGCACCACCAGGTGGCCTCGGTGTTCCGCCACGACGACCTGGACGCGGCGCTGGCGGCGACCGGACTCAAGGCCGATCACGAGGTGGACACGGACTGAGCACGGGGCAAGGGGGATCGGGCACTGAGCACGAGACGAACGGCCCAGGTCAGCGTACGCGACGGTGGTCTTCTGGTGATCCAGTGTGACACTGGCAGCAGGTCTTACGCACCCGAATCCCTGGAGGTGGCCGAGGATGGCCGACGCCAAGAGCACCAAGTCCGTGACCGACGACCTGGACGACGCCGACGTGGAGGTGCCCAGTGAGACCGCGCTCGCCGCCCAGCGGGTGGTCGCGGCCTACGCGACCGATGCCGACGAATGCGTGGTGCTGCTGGACATGCTGGGTATCGGTCGCCCCCTCCGTTACTAGCCCGCTCACCGAGGTAGACCGAGGAGAACAGCCGTGACCGTGGCCGCCAGCGACACCGGCGACGCGGACTTCGTGGTCGTCGCCAACCGTCTGCCCGTCGACCTGGAGGAGCTACCCGGCGGCGAACGCCGGTGGCGGCGCAGCCCCGGGGGCCTCGTCACCGCACTCGAACCCGTGCTGCGCAGCCACGACGGCGCGTGGGTGGGGTGGGCCGGGGTGCCTGACGCCGACGTGGAGCCCTTCGTCGACGACGGGTTGACCCTGCACCCGGTGCGGCTGGCCGCCACCGAGATCACCGAGTACTACGAGGGTTTCTCCAACGGCACCCTGTGGCCGCTGTATCACGACGTGGTGGCCACCCCGGAGTACCACCGGCACTGGTGGAACACCTACGTGCGGGTCAACCAGCGGTTCGCCGAGGCCACCGCGGCCACCGCCGCCCACGGGGCCCGGGTGTGGGTGCAGGACTACCAGCTGCAGCTCGTGCCGAAGATGCTGCGCGACCTGCGGCCCGACCTCACCATCGGCTTCTTCCTGCACATCCCGTTCCCACCCGTGGAGCTGTTCATGCAGCTGCCGTGGCGCACGGAGGTGGTCGAGGGGCTGCTGGGCGCCGACCTCATCGGCTTCCATCTGCCCGGGGGGGCGCAGAACTTCCTCTACCTGTCCCGGCGCCTGGCCGGCCAGACCGCGTCGCGCGCGTCGGTGGGCGTGCGCTCCCGACCGGGCACCGTGTTGGTGGGCGAGCGGGTGGTGCGCGTGGGCGCCTTCCCCATCTCCATCGACTCCGGGCAGCTCGACGCGCTGTCCAAGACCCCCGGTGTGCAGGCCCGCGCCGAACAGATCCGCGCCGAGCTGGGCAACCCGACGAAGATCATCCTGGGGGTCGACCGGCTCGACTACACCAAGGGCATCGACACCCGGCTCTACGCGCTGCACGAGCTGCTCGACGAGGGCCGGATCGACGCCGACGACACCGTGATGGTGCAGCTGGCCACCCCGAGCCGGGAGAAGGTGGGCCTCTACATCCGGATGCGCGAGGGCATCGAGCAGGAGGTCGGCCGGATCAACGGCGAGTACTCCAAGGTCGGTCGGCCCGCCGTGCACTACCTGCTCCAGCCGGTGCCCCGCGAGGAGCTGGTCGCCTTCTTCGTCGCCGCCGACGTCATGCTGGTCACCCCCGTCCGCGACGGGATGAACCTGGTGGCCAAGGAGTACCCCGCCTGCCGCAGCGACCTCGGGGGAGCCCTGGTCCTCAGTGAGTTCGCGGGTGCCGCCGCTGAGCTCAAGGGCGCGTACCTGGTCAACCCGCACGACCTGGACGGGGTGAAGGACGCCCTGATCAGCGCGCTGAACCAGGATCCCCAGGAGGGGCGCCGTAGGATGCGGACGCTACGACGCCAGGTGCTCACCCACGACGTCGACCGCTGGGCCCGGTCGTTCCTCGAGGCGCTCGGCGGGCAGTAGCAGCCACCCGGCGCTGACGGCGGGGTGGTGGCCGTACCGCGTCGAGTAGGAGGTTTGCGGTGAACAGCGACGATCTGCCTGCCGACCTCGTGGCGGCCCTACTGGCCACCGCCCGCACCCCCCGGTTGCTGGTGGCCTCCGACTACGACGGCACCCTTGCCCCCCTCGTCGCCGACCCCGCCGCGGCGCGGCCCCACCCCGAGTCGGTGCAGGTCCTCGGTGAACTCGCCACGCTGGGCGACACCGCGGTGGCGGTCGTCTCCGGGCGGGCGCTGCGCGATCTCACCGCGCTGTCCGGTCTGGGTGCACCAGTGCACCTGGTGGGCAGTCACGGCGCCGAGTTCGCGGACGGCTTCGTGCACGAGATCGACGCGGACGCCGTTGCGCTGCACGCACGGCTGCACGCCGAGCTGACGTCGATCCTGGACGGGCACCGCGGTGTCGGCCTGGAGACCAAGCCGGCGAGCATCGCGGTACACGTGCGCAACGCCCCGGCCGGGTTGGGTGAACGGGTGCTCAAGCGGGTGCGCACCGGTCCGGCGGGCTGGGGCGGCGTCCACGTCACCGAGGGCAAGGCGGTGATCGAGCTGGCGGTGATCGCCACCGACAAGGGTCAGGCGCTGGAGCTGCTGCGGTCGCGCACCGACTCCGGCGCGGCGGTCTTCTTCGGCGACGACGTCACCGACGAGAAGGCGTTCCGCCGCCTGCACGCCCCCGACGTGGGCGTCAAGGTGGGCGGCGGCGCGAGCCTGGCCGCGTTCAGAGTCGCCGCGACCGAACACGTGGCCACCGCGCTGGCGTTGCTACTCCGGGAGCGCGGCCGGTGGCTGCGGGAGTAGCGCCGCGGACGCTCGTTCACTACAGCCCGGAGAACCACTTCGGCGCCTGGGGTGAGCTCGAGGTGCGGCCGAGCACCAGCTGCGTGGGTAGCACGACGGTGCGCGGACCCGGCCGACCGGCGCCGGGTTCCGGCGGGGTGAGCAGCAGCCGGCCCGCGGCCCGTCCCTTGTCCTCCACGGGCTGTCGCACGGTGGTGAGCCCCTCGGTCAGCGCCTGCGGCACCCCGTCGAACCCGGTGACCGTCAGCTGGGCGGGCACGTCGAAGCCGCGGTGGCGTGCCTCGCGCAACGCCCCGAGGGCGAGCACATCCGTGGTGCACACCAGCGCGGTGATCGAAGGATCGGCGTCCAGCGCCTGCGCCGCGGCTGACTGCCCTTGCTCCACCAGGTGCTCGTAGCGCTCCACCACCGGCATCCCGGTGAGGTCTCCGCCGGCCGCCGACAGGGCGTCGGCCAGGCCCCCGATCCGCTCGCGCTGCACGTGGAACGTCGCACGCTGCCACCGCTGCCGCGTGGCCAGGCCGTCGCTGCGATCGCGCCCCAGCCGCATGCACAGCACACCGAATCGCCGGTGCCCCAAACCGATGAGGTGTTCTCCCAGTTCGCGGACAGCCGCCCGGTCGTCGATACCCACCCGGTCGACCCCCGCGAGGGCCATCGGCTGATCGCAGATCACGGTCGGCACCGGGCGCTGTAGGACGGCACCAAGGTAGGGGTCGTCCTCCGCGACGGAATAGACGACGAACCCGTCCACGCCCGCGCTGAGCACGGCCCGCGACGCCGCGGCCCGGTCGCGGCCGGGGTGCGCGGGCACGAGCAGCAACCCCTGGCCCGCGCTCTCGCAGGCCTCCGAGAGGCCGGCCAGGAAGTCCACGGCCGCGGGATCCCGGAAGGCGTAGGACAACGCCTCGGTGAGCAGCAGCCCCACCGCGCCCGCCTTGCGGGTGCGCAGTGAGCGGGCCACCGGATCGGGCCCCGGGTAACCCAGCCGTGCCGCCTCGCGCAGCACCCGCTCGCGCAGTGCGGGTGACAGCTGGTCGGGACGGTTGTAGGCGTTGGACACCGTGGTTCGCGACACCTTCAACGAGGCCGCCAGCGTCGCCAGGGTGGCCTGCCGGCGAACGCCGCCTGTCCGTGCCATGATCCGACGGTAACGGTTCAGCTGCCCGGACCTGCCCCGGCGCTCTCCAGCACCAGCACCACCGCCTGGGCTGGGGCGAGCACCGGCATCGCCAACCCGACCGTCCCCAGCACGGCCCCACCGACCACGAAACCGGAACCCCTGGCCGGCGCCATCCATGCCGGCTCCGCCGCCTGCACGGTCCGCGGCGCAGGAACTCCGGCGGGCAGCTGCACCCGGTAGCGGCGCGCCGGGTCCAGTCCGGGCAGTTGCCGCACCCCGGGACGCGCGGCGGAGCCGGTGCTCAGCTGGACGAAGGCGAACACCGCCGCACTGCCGTCTGCGGCGACCACCCCGTGCAACCGCTGCCGAAGCGGCAATTTCAAACGCGATCAACCAGATTCGACTTCACTGTCCAGTGAGCCGGGCCACATGTCAAGACACGTTTCGCCACCACGCCGTTACCGCGTGTTCACCCAACAGCCGGCCCTCGCCCGGGCCACTCAGTCGCGGTTCACCTGCTCTTATGCCGAGCGGGGTGGCGGAGTTTCCTTTGGCCGACGCGGCCGGACGGTGACGCCAGGAACCTCAGTTTCCCCGCGAACCCCGCGCGCAGCCGATGTTTGGGTATGTTGACTTATCCTCGCCTTGCGGGCCACTGTTCGTCCATGCGGAACTGGCCCGCCGACGGCGTCGCGCTCGGTGCTGACTACAACCCGGAGCAGTGGCCCGAACAGGTGTGGCCCGACGACGTCGCCCGGATGCAGGAAGCGGGCCTGGACGGTGTCCTCGCGGGCCGCACCGCCACCCGGTGGACCGAGGTGCTGCACCCGGCCGCGGGCACCGAGGTGCTCAGCCGCTGCGCCGACGGTGAGCTCGCCGGGCAGCCGGTACTGACCCGCCGCGCGGTGGGTGACGGAGCTGCCTGGTACCTGGCGACCCGCCCCGACGCCGCGGCGCTGGACACGGTGCTGGCCAGGGTGTGCGCCGACGCCGGCGTGCGGCCCGTCGCAGCGGTCACCCCCGGTGTGGAGGTGGTGCGCCGCCGCGGTGAACGCGGCTCGTGGCTGTTCGTCATCAACCACTCCGCCCGCGTCGCTGACGTGGCGGGCCGCGGGCACGAGCTGCTCACGCGCACCGACGTGGACCGCTTGAGGGTGCCGGCCGGTGGCGTCGCCGTGCTGCGGGAAGCCTGAGCACCATGCTCGCCCGCCAGCGCCAGCAGCGCATCCTCGAGGTCGTCCGCTCCGACGGAGGCGCGCGGGTGTCGGCGCTGATCGAGCTGCTCGGGGTCTCGGACATGACGGTGCGCCGCGACCTGGAGGCGTTGGCGTCGCGCGGGCTCGTCGCCCGGGTGCACGGCGGGGCCACCGAGGTGTCGCCGAACAGCACCTACGAGCCGGGCTTCACCGTCAAGTCGGGCCTGCAGAGCGCGGAGAAGGCCGCGATCGCGCGCGCCGCGGCTGCGCTGGTCGAGCCGGGCTCCGCCGTCGCACTGTCGGCGGGCACCACCACCTTCGCGCTGGCCCGCGAGCTGTGCGCGGTGCCCGAGCTGACCGTGGTGACGAACTCCGTGCCCGTGGCGCAGTTGCTGCACGAGACCGGACGCGCCGACCTCACCATCGTGCTCACCGGAGGGGTGCGTACTCCCTCCGATGCCCTGGTGGGTCCGGTTTCGGTGGCCGCGCTGCGCACCCTGCACACGGACTGGCTCTTTCTCGGGGTGCACGGCCTCGATGCGCAGGCCGGGCTGACCACCCCCAACCTCGCGGAGGCGGAGACCAACCGGGCGCTGGTGGCATGCGCTCGCCGGCTGGTGGTGTTGGCCGACAGCACCAAGTGGAACGTGGTGGGGTTGTCCACCATCGCGACGCTGGACGAGGTGGATGTCCTGATCACCGACGACGGGCTGGACGGGGCGGTGTGCAGGCTGCTCACCGACGAGGTCGGTCGACTCGTGGTGACCACGGCCGACGAGGCAGCCGACGAGGCGGCGGCGGGACGAGGCGGTGGGCAGCGATGACGGCGACGGAACACGGAACCACCGCGGCGGGCACAGTCGCACCCGTGCGGCGCACGCTGGCCGACGGGCGCGACATCTGCTACTTCGACGACGTGGGCAACGCCCACCCACACACCGGGGTCGACCGCCGCGAGCTCGGCCCGGCGGCCGAGGCCGCAACGATGCGCTTCGACGTACTCACCGGCGAGTGGGTGGCCATCGCCGCGCACCGGATGACGCGCACGCACCTGCCAACGCGCGCCGACTGCCCGCTGTGCCCCACCACCGACCCGGCGCACCCCACGGAGGTGCCCGAGCCCGACTACGACGTGGTGGTGTTCGGTAACCGGTTCCCCAGCTTCTCCGCCGCGGCCGAGGTCCCCGCCGTCGCCGTCACCGAGGCACGCCTCGGCGCGCCCGACCGGCCCGCCACCGGACGCTGCGAGGTGATCTGCTTCTCCAGCGACCACACCACCTCCGTCGCGGAACTGCCCCGGCGCCGGATGCGCACGGTGGTGGCCGCGTGGGCGCAACGCACGGCGGAGCTCTCCGCCCACCCAGGGATCGGGCAGGTGTTCTGCTTCGAGAACCGCGGCGAGGAGATCGGCGTCACGCTGGCGCACCCGCACGGGCAGATCTACGCCTACCCCTATGTGACCCCGCGGACCGCCGCCGTGCTGACCCAGGCCCGCAGGCACGCCCAGCGCACCGGCGGCCACCTGCTCCGTGACGTACTGCGCGCCGAGCAGCGGGCCGCCACGCGCATGGTGCTGGCCGGGGAGCACTGGAGCGCGTACGTGCCCACCGCAGCTCGCTGGCCGGTGGAGGTGCACCTCGCGCCGCACCGCGACGTACCCGACCTCGCTGCGCTGGACGGCGACGAGCGCGACGAGCTCGCCGATGTCTACCAGGAGCTGCTGCGCAGGGTCGACCGCTTTTTCCCCGGGGTCGACCGGGTGCCCTACATCGCCGGGTGGCACCAGGCGCCGGTCGGCGCAGGCCGCGAGCTGGGTCGGCTGCACCTGCAGGTCTTCTCGGTGCTGCGCGCCCCTGGCAAGCTCAAGTACCTCGCCGGGTCGGAGTCCGGGGTGGGGGCCTGGATCAACGATGCCGACCCCGAGACGATCGCCGCCCGGTTGCGCGAGGTGGCCTCGTGAGTCCCCGCGCCGGGGCTACGGCGCCCACGTTCCTGCCGCCCGGCGACCCCACGACCGCCCTGTCTCGGGTGCTCGGCGACTTCGCCAGGGCGCACGGACGCAGCGCCGACGGCGTGTGGTCGGCGCCTGGGCGGGTGAACCTCATCGGCGAGCACACCGACTACAACGGCGGCCTGTGCCTGCCGCTCGCGTTGCGCCACCGCACCCTCGTGGCCGCCGCGGCCCGGTGCGACTCCCGCGTGCACATCACCAGCCGGCAGAGCGAGCAGGGCTTCACCGGTTCGGTCGGCGAGGTCGGCGCCGGGTGGACGGCCTACCCCACCGGGGTGCTGTGGGCGCTGCGCGCGGCCGGGGTGGACGTGCGCGGGGTGGACCTGCACGTCGATTCCGCTGTTCCGGTGGGCGCCGGCCTGTCCAGCTCGGCCGCGTTGACCTGCGCTGTTGCCTTGGCGATCGCAGAGCAAAGCGGTGCGGACATCACCCGTGCGGAGCTGGTGGCCGCCTGCGTGCGGGCGGAGAACGAGGTGGTGGGGGCGCCGACCGGGGGCATGGACCAAGCGATCGCGCTGCTGGCTCACCCCGACACCGCGCTGCTGCTGGACTGCCGGGACGGCTCCACCGAGCACCTGCCGCTGCACCTCGCCGACGCCGGACTGGCGCTGCTGGTCATCGACACCCGCGCCGCGCACAGCCTGGCCGACGGGCAGTACGCCCAGCGGCGCGCCGACTGCGAGGCGGCCGCGCTCGCATTGGGGGTGCCGAACCTGCGGGCGGCGACCGGCCACGACGTGGGTGCGCTCCACGCGCCCCGGTTGCACGCGCGGGCCCGGCACGTCGTCACCGAGATCGCTCGGGTGTCGGCGGTGGCGGCGCTGCTGCGCGCCGGGCGGTTGGCCGAGACAGGGCCGCTGCTGAACGCCTCGCACGTATCGCTGCGGGAGGACTTCGCGGTGTCGTGTGCCGAGTTGGACGTGGCGGTGGACACCGCCGGCGACGCAGGGGCATTGGGTGCGCGGATGACCGGCGGTGGCTTCGGCGGGTCTGCGGTGGTGCTGCTGCGCGCCGGCGACGCCGCCTCCGTGGCCATCGCGGTGGACCGCGAGTTCGCCCGACGCGGGTGGCGCCCACCCGGCTTTCTGCTGGCCGAGCCGAGCGCGGCGGGATCCCGGTTGCGGTAGCGACGACGATCTCCGCCCCCGCCGGCGTTGCCCATCGCCTGTCCGGACAGGGGCCGGCAGTACTTCCAGCGGCATGGAACCGTCGCCGGAGCAGCATGGACGTCATGACCACCGACCTACCCCCATCGAGGAACCGCGGCGGCGACGACGCCGACCCCCCATCTCGGCTGGGCGGTGACGATCGCGCTCGGCAGTACCGGGTATACTCGACTCATGGCCAAGGTGATGGTGTCGTTGCCCGACGATCTGCTCGGCTCGCTCGACGCCGAAGCTGCCCGCAGAAACACCACCCGCAGCGGGCTGCTGCGCGATTACGTCCACGAAGGCCTGCGCCACCGAGGGCATGAGCGGGCGCGCCGCGTGCAGCGACTGATGACCGAAGCCGGCCATCACGGAGGCAACGGCGTCCACGATCTCCAGCGACACCGACCGACGGCGTGAGCGTCTGGTTCGTGGACGCGAGCGTGCTGCTGGCCCGAGAGGACGCCGACGACGATCAGCACGAGGCGGCGCGCCGGCTGCTGGCCGGTGACACGCCCCTGGCAACGCTGGACCTTGCCTGCTACGAGGTCGGCAACGTCGCCGTCCGGGCGTGGCGCGATATCCAGGCAGCTGGTCGGTTGCGCGGCCTGGTCGAGGCGATCGCAGCCGACGGCGGGCTGGTGCGGGTCGACGAAGCGCTCATCGCCGACGCCGTGAGGACTGCGGACACAGCGGGCCTGTCGGTCTACGACGCCGGCTATGTCGCCGGTGCCGCGCGCGTCGGCGCGCAGCTGGTCAGCTGCGATATACGCAACCTGGTGAGCCGCAACCTCGCCGTAACCCCTCAGCAGGCGTGCCACCCAGGCTGAACGCTGGGCCGACGCGGGAGACCGTGCGCCGCGCGGCCAAGGCAGCGGTCCCTGCGTCTCACAGCGGAATCGTGCTGCGGCACCAGTGGCGACTCAGCTCCCACCCGTGGTTGGTATGGGCATGTTGCAGCGCTCGGACAGCATGTCCGAGTGCCCCTACGATGGCGCCGGGCAGTACTGCTTTCTAGCCGCCGGCCAGAACACACCCATCCGCCCCGGCGGCGCCCCCTGAACGAACCGAAGATAATGCAGCCGAGTGCCGGTGAACGGATCGGCGTCGTAGAACAGCGTCTGTACGCCGACCAGGGCGACTGGAAGCTCGGCTGGCCCGAGGACGAACACCGGACCGCCGCGCCGTGGATCCGGTATCGCTTGACTCGCGCCGACGTCGAGGACCACTACCGCACCCTCGGCGACTATCACGTGTCCAGCCAGGCGAGCGTCGACTTCGCCGCAATTCTCGTGGACGGCGCTGACGCCGCGATCATCGGCGAGCTGGGCCAGACACTGCGCGCGACCGGAGTGCCCTATCGCGCAGCGTTCCTCGCTTTACCTCACGATCTCCTGCGGAACCTATCGCCGCGCGAAGTTCATTGGATTACAATGGAGTGCGTGGCGGACCGGATCGACTGGAGCAAACGCGCCAGCTACATCCGTACCCGCCACGGCGTGGATACGACGTGGGCGGACGAAGCTGCCGACGACACCGGCGCCGCGTGGCTCAACCCTGATCCCACGAGCGCCTCAGGTCTTTCGGTGCGAGTGATCGGCTACTCACCCTCAGCCGACGAAGTGCTCACGGTAATTCTGCTTCCGGCCGACACCGATCCCGCCGATCCGCCGGACGGCGACTGGTGGGGAACGAACGCTTGGCGATCGAACGGCCGCGACCGGCGCATCTACGAACAAGAACAGGAGAGGTGGTCAGAGTGAGCAAAGTGGACGACATCATCGCCGCCGAGAGCGACGCGCTGGAACAGGCCGAGCTGCCCGACCCGCTGCCAGCGCGGGC
>JAABUS010008405.1_pt1 | contig 11358 bp, 11 predicted proteins | sample 5560161 | NCBI WGS metagenome assembly JAABUS01 (sample SAMN10711885, study PRJNA513376) | rock metagenome | isolation source: Antarctica rocks | place: Antarctica: Victoria Land, Trio Nunatak nord | collected 2016-01-04
CGGCGACCCTGACCAGGCTCACCCCGAGGGAACGGGAAGTCCTCGTCGAAGTGGCCGCCGGCCTGTCGAACAGCGAAATCGCCGATCGCCTCTTCGTCGCCGAGACCACCGTCAAGACGCACCTCGGCCGGATCCTGGCCAAGCTGGAACTCCGCGATCGGGTGCAGGCGGTGGTGTTCGCCTACCAGAACGGCATGGTCAGCGGCAGCAGCTGATATCGGCTGCTGGAGAACAGATGCCGTGGGTCACCGGTCCGGCAATCTCCACGGCCGAACCGGGCGAGCAAGATGATCGGCCCAGCGACCGCGGTCGCAATTGACGCGTCGAGGTCATCGGCGGCTGTCCGGTCCGTCATCGGCGGCATTGCGTCCCGTCCGTCATCGGCGGCATTCTGTCCTGTCCGTCATCGCCCCGGGATGGACGGGAGCGGAGGATCCGAACGTCGACTCACTCGCCGGTGACGCCGTCGATTGACTCCCGGATCAGGTCCGCGTGCCCGTTGTGCCGGGCGTACTCCTCGATCATGTGCAGCACGATCCAGCGCAGGTTGAACGGCTTGTCGTTGCGCCGGCTCTTGCGCACGGACAGCGCCTGCAACCCCGGCGCCCCACGGATGATCGAGTCGGCCTCGGCGACCTCCGCGTCGAACAACGTCCGTAGCTGCTCCGGTGTGTCGCCGGCGGCGCTGTGCCAGTCCCAGTCCTCGTCCGCCTCCCAGTCGACCGAGGCCCACGGCTCGCCGTACTCGCGTCCGAGGAACATGCAGCCGAACCACCATTGCTCCACCAGCGCGATGTGCTTGAGCATGCCGCCGAGCGTGATGGTGGACGGTTGGTGCACGGTGTTCAGCTGCTCGCTGTTGAGGCCGTCCACCTTCATCCGCAGGGTGTCCCGGTGGTAGTCGAGAAAGCCCATCAGCTGGCCCATCTCGTCGCCCGATTCCGGCGGGTCCTGGCGGTCAACTTTGTTCGCCTCCATGACGTCAAGCTACTGGGCGCCGCCGGCCGCAGCATCCGGTTATCCGAACGGAGCATGGGTATCGACACCCGCCGAGGCGAGCCGGACGTGCGCGGCTGGACCCGTGCCGAGTGCAGCACGGAATCTTCCGAACAGTTTCAGCGGTTACCCCCGCATCAGTCGCTGCTATCCACTGAAACTGCTCGCAAGGCTCGCAGTCAGCGGATGTCGAGTCGGCGCAACTTGCAGTGGCTATCGTCATCGTGCTAATCCGGCAGCCATCTGTCCGGATATCCTCCTACTGTTCCTCGCATGACTGAGAACACTGCTGAAACCTCGAGTCAGACCGGGGCCACCGATCAGGCTTCGGCCGGCGCAACGAGCACCGCGAGCGATGGCGAAGCGAACACCCACTGGGTTTCGCCGCCGTGGGAGCCGCCGCTGGCCGGCACCGAGGTCGAGCACCTGCTGGCAGCGCTGGACCGGCAGCGGGCGACCTTCCGCTGGAAGGCCGAGGGCCTCGACACCGCAGGTCTGACCGCCAGAATCGGCGCGTCGACGCTCACCATCGGCGGCCTGCTCAAGCACCTCGCCATCGTCGAGGACGAAAAGTTCACCGCCTGGCTGTCCGGGGCACCGCTCGGCGAGCCATGGGTCAGCCGCGGCGGCCCACCCGACGGTGATGACGCCGACGAGTGGGTGTTCGGTTCGGCGGCCGACGACTCTCCGGAGGATCTGTACGCGTTGTACGACGGTGCAGTGCTGCGATCGCACCAGCGACTCGCCACCGCCTTGCCCAACGGGGGGCTGGACCAGCCGGCGCACATACAGTTCGGCAACCGCGGCCACCTCAGCCTGCACCGGCTGCTGTTCGACCTGCTGGAGGAGTACGGCCGGCACACCGGTCACGCGGATCTGCTCCGGGAGGCCGTCGACGGCCGAGTCGGCGAGGATCCGCCGATGGACTGGCGGCCATGGCCGGAACGGACGGGCTGACCCCAGCAAGACGGGACCGGCGCCTCCTGCGACTCGGGGAGCCACAACAGCGAGTATTGCGGGCGAAGGAGCCAACATTCGCCCCGATCCCCGGGGCCTTCATCGCTTGAGGCCCAGACGCATATCACCGAGGTGCTCGCGAACCGCGAGAGCCACGGCGCCCACACCACCTGACCACTCACCTTTAACAACTCAATTCTGTCGCGCTACACCCGCAACCGTGAAGAGCCCGTGTTCCCGCGCTGGATCGGTCGATGGCTTTGCGGTTGGCGGTGGTGGTCAGCCAGCGGCCGGGATTGGGGCCCACCCTTGTCAGCCCGCAAGTCATGAGTGGGGCAGACATCGATGCACCCGCATGGGGAACGTCGCAGATTCACCGCCGATGAGGAGTCAGCGGGCACAGTCCGAAGCGATCACCGGAAATTCGGCTATCCGCAGTCTCGCGCTCCCGTAAGGCACCAGCGCTACCTGGTGAACGGGCATGGTGGTCTCGACGGGGCTGACGGGCAGCGCGGCGGTGGATGCTCCGTCCAATTCCCATTGCGGCAGCAACGCACCCTGGGCGTATACGTGGATGGGTGCACTGGCGAGGGCGAACGGAATAGGACCTACCTTCCTCCGTGCGACCGGCCATGCGCCGATACTGTCGGCGCTTCCGAGCCAGAGCCCGAAATTCCAGGATTTGCGGGGATGAATTTCCCACTCGGCAAGTCCGGGTGCGCCGGCCACCGGACACCAGTTTTCGCCGATTCCCAAGGCCAGGACCAGCGGCCCCAGCCGGAGTCCAGCGGCTCCATTGTCACGTGATATCGCGGTGAGGTGCATCGGTAACGTCAACTGCACCGTATCGCCGTCCAGCCACTGACGGTCGACTGTGATGTAGCCGTCCAGAATCGGCGGAAGCGCGGTGGGGCTGCCGTTGACACTGATCGCAGCGTTGGAGCACCAACCTGGTATCCGTAGCCGCATGGGGAACGAGACCGGTTGGTCGACACCCAGGATGATGTTGACGGTTTCCTCGAAGGGATAGTCGGTGCGGATGTCCAGCTCCACCGAAATTTCGCCGATTCGGGTAGAAACGGTGCAGGGCGCATAGGAAACGGCGGAGAGGCCGCCCTCCCGGGTGCGCATCCATAGCGATCGCACGAATTTCGGCCAGCCTTGGTGCAGGTTTGCGGTGCAGCATCCGAAGTTCGGTTCGAGACCGAAGATGTTCGCATCGTCGCCGCTGAAGCTCCAGTCGCGTCGCGCCACCGACACGTGGACCTGGTTGGCTTGTTGGTGATATTGGTGCGCGAGCATCGCGGGATCGTTGGCCGCGGCCAGCAGGTTGAACGCGACCTGCTCGAGTTGATCGGCATGCCGGCCGTCGCCGAAGGTCATGTGGAGTTGCTCCAAAGTGAACATCAACTCCACGACTTGGCAGGTTTCCACGCCGTGATGGGGGGCCCGACCGCCGAGCCACTCGTCGCCGGAGAAAACTCCGTGAACCATGCCGTGCAGGCGGTCCAAGTTGGCCATCATCTCCTCGACGCGCGTGCGGTGGCTCGGATCTCCGTCAAGAAGATGGGCAACGGCGGGGGTCTTCAGGCCCATGGCGACGTTGGGCCCATGGGTGAGGTGGTCGAACGTCAGCGTAGGGCCTGGCTGTAATTGTCCGGTCAGGAAGGTGTGCCAGTCGGCGGTCTGTTGAAGCAGCAGTTTCGCCAACAGCAACAATCGATCGTCCATGTCGCGGCGGTACAACCACAATACCGACAGCACGTTGTCCGCTCCGCGGGCCCGGCCCCAGTCTTGAAGTGGCCGTGAGGGCAGTTGCTCCATCTGGTAAACGAAGTATCGCCGTAGGAACGGCATGACGCGATCATCGGATGTCGCGTCGGCGTACTGGGTGAGCGCCTTGAGGGCAACCATGCGCGGCCACCAGTCGTCGTTGCTCAGCGGTCCGAACTGCCCGTCGGAGCGTTGACTTGCCAGGATCCAATCGATCCACTTGCGCGCCTTCGCTTTCAGATCGTTGTCGTCCAAGACGTAGGCCAGTGGTACCAATCCGTCCAGATAATACGGCCCCCGCTCCCAATCCTCGCCCTCGCCTCCGAGCCATGCACTATTCGGTCCGACGTCGGACCAGATCTCCTCCAATTGTCCGGTTTGGCCGGCGGCTTGAAGTCGGAGCTGGTTCAGCAGCCAACCTTGTGGCTTGACATGCCCCAAGGGAAGCTCTGTGAGGCAGGGGGTGCCGAGCATGGCAAGGTCACTTTCTGTCGGAATCCGGGCAATGCAGTTGGAAGGGTCCGTAGCCGCGCAGAGGCTTTCGCCTTGCGGTACGGATGCAGTAGTAGCGGCCGCAGCCGGCAAGAGGGGATGAACCCCAAGAAACCATCCACGTCGCATCCTGCGTCGGGACCGGCGGGTCTTGTCAGCCACGCAGAGCGCCGTTGAGCAGACCACCGACATAGAAGCGCTGCAGCAGCAGATAAAGGACAAGGCAAGGGAAGATCGCGATTACGACGCCCGCCTGCAATGCCCCGTAATCAACGGTTCCGTAGGCGCCCGACCTGATGTTCACCAACATCACTGGCAGCGTGTACTTTGCTCCGTCATTGAGGAAGATGAGCGGCGCCAAGAATTCGTTCCATGATCCGATGAAGGCGAACAGCCCGACGGAGACTATGCCGGGAGAAACGATGTGTAGTGAAATGTGCCGCAGCGCGCCGACATTGCTGCAGCCGTCGACGAGCGCGGCCTCTTCCAGCTCTCTGGGAACCGATTCGAAGCTGTTGCGCATGAGGAAAACGCTGAACGGAAGCTGAAACATCAGCAACACCAAGGCGAGGCCGATCAAACTGTTCTGCAGGCCCAGTTTGCCTAACACGATGTATAACGGCAGCAGGATGGTCGCATATGGAACCATCAGGATGCCCAGGGTGGCACCGAACAGCAGACCCTTGCCCCTGAATTCGAAGCGCGCGAAGCCATAGCCCGCAAAGACGGAGACGATGATTGTTCCACCGACCACCATGACCGAAACCAGAACGCTGTTGAGGACGTAGGTCCAGATTCCGTCGCCATAGGATTCCAGACCTCGATAGTTGGTCAGGGACCAGGAGTGTGGAAACCACGTGGGTGGTTGCTGGTTCGCTTCATTCGGTGATTTCAACGAGTTCAGCAGCGCCCATATCAGGGGAAACAAGAACGCCACGGACAAGAAGATGCTGAAGATGTGGTAGGCGCCGCCGGCGAACACAGTCCTTGGTGTGTGTATGGTGCGTTTTCGAGGTGGAGGCTCCACTACCGGCCTCGACTCGGATGAAAGCGTAGTCATCAGGTGTCTCTATTGCGCAGTAGCCGGAGTTGCACCACATTGAGAAGCAACAGCGCAACCAGAAGAACGACCGATAGGGCCGCAGCTCGGCCGAGTTTGAAGGAACTGAATGCTTCGTTGTACAACGCGAGCACCAATGTGATCGTCGAATTGTCGGGGCCACCGTGGGTGAGCACAGTGAACTGGTCGAACGCCAGCAGAGAACCGGTGATGGACAGCATCAGCAAGAGCGCCAGCGTCGGTTTGAGGAACGGCAGGGTGACGAACCGCACTCGTTGCCACGTGCTCGCTCCATCGGTCCTGGCGGCCTCGTACAAGTCGGCCGGCACGGATTGCAGGCCAAGGAGCAGCACCACGATCTGGAACCCGACGAACTTCCACACCACCAAGGCGACAACGGAGAACGTGGCCTTGGCCGGGGTGCTCAAGAACCCCACCGGGGCATCGGTGAGGCCAACCGCACGGAGGATGGAATTGAACACCCCGACCTGGTCGTCGAGATCGACGAACCAGAGCAGCGCGGCCGCTGCCGTTCCCACGACATACGGCAGGAAGAATGCGGTGCGGTAGAACTTCGCGCCGCGCCGCCGGCTGTTGGACACCGCAACCAGGACGAACGACACCGCGAAGATGACCACGGTGGTCACCGCCGTGTAGAGCAGGGTGAATGATATCGCCCCGAGGAACAAGTGATTGTGAGCGATAGCGCGGTAGTTGTCCAATCCGTTGGGCTTGGGTGAGCCCAGCAGCGGCCAGTTGGTGAAGGACATGTAGACCAAGATCATCAGCGGAATCAGGAACAGGCCGGCGACGATCACGGCGGCGGGAGCCACGAACAGCATGCCGCTGGCTGGGCGATGTGTGAGGCGAGAGCCCGCCCTCAGCCGCTGGCGCGGCGCTCTCGTGCTCTCCGCCGTGGTCGTCACCGTCACCGGAGCATTGTCCCGTCGGGACACCGGTCGACCACTTTGCCAGCGGTTGCGGCGGCAATCACTGTTCGTCGAGTTTCGCCTGGATCGCTGACTGGGCGTCCTTCAACGCCTTCGCCGGGTCGGACCCGAAGATCGCACCGCGAACTGACTGATTCCACGGTCCGGTCGCGTCGTTGAACAGTTCGCCGTAAGGAAGAGCCGAGGGAGTGTAGCCGTTTGCCAGACCTTCGACCGTGGCCTTGAATCTCGGATCCGTTGCGGTGTACTTGTTGCCCGACAAGTCGGTCCTGGCGGGCAGATCACCGTTCTTGGCAATGTCCTCCACCTGAGCGTGTTCGGCTAGGGTCCAGGAGATGAAGTTCCACGCGGCATCGGTCTGCTTCGAGGACTTCGAGACGCCCAGGACGTCCCCGCCGACGAATGTCGAGGTCTTTGAACCATCCGGCGACATCAGTGGTGTCACACCCCAGGAGAACTTCGCCTTCGCCAGCAGATCCGCGAAGAGGAAGGAACCCGCCGGGTAGATGCCTACCTTCCCGGCGAGGAATGAGGCAGTCCAGGTCGAGCCGTCCTCGGTCTTGGCGCTGCTGGGGGCAATGCCTTCGTCGAACATCTTCTTGTAAAGGGCGAACGCTTGGGTGAAAGCGTCGTTGTCGATATCGGCCTTCTTCCCGTCGGCGCTCAGTGGCGGATGTCCGGCTGCCGCCGCATACGGAAAGGCCGTGTAGGCGTTGCAGCCGGCGCAGTTCCCGGCAAAGTAGAAGCCATAAGTGTCGCCGCCGAGCGCCCTGATCTTCTTGGCGTCGGCGTAGATGTCCTGGAAATTCTTGGGTGGTGAGTTCGGATCCAGTCCCGCCTTCTGGAACAGGTCCTTGTTGATAAAGATCAGCGATGAATCGACTTTGTGCGGTACTGCGAAGATTTTCCCGTCCGTGCTGGATGCCGCCAGGTGCGCCTGGACCAAGCTGGCGGAAAACGGTAGCGCCTTCACCTTCTCGGTCAGGTCCTGATAAAGGCCTTGCGTCACGTAGTTCGGTGAGTAAACCACATCGGACGCCAACAGATCCGGCAGGTTGTTCGAACCGGCCGCTGCGCCGACTTTTTGCAGGTAACTGTCATTGGGGATGATCGTCAGCGTCACATGATTCTGGTGTGACGAATTATAGTCGTTGACCAATCGCTTGCTGAAGGCTTCGGTCGCCGCGCGCACCCACATGGTCATTTTCGCTCCCGTGTCGCCGGGAGCCGGCTGCGCATCCGAGGACACCGCCGCCCCCGATGCGCTCGCGCCGGTGGAGCCGACGGGCACCGATCCCGCGGGTGCCTGGGATGGGCCGCTGCTACCGACCCCGGAACTCGATCCGGCCGCCGGCGACCCTGCCGAAGAGGACTCGACCGAGGACGGCTCTGCCGCCGTCGATCCTGCCGACGTGGACCCCGAGGTGGTGGAGGAAGAACCGCACGCGGCCAACGTCGCGGCTGCCGCGAGCGCGACCAAGGGTCCGATGGTGCGGCCCAGCCCGCGGCTCCGGGACAGGGCAGGTGACCAAGTTCGGCGAACCGTCATCGGGCTTCTCCTTTGAAGGGTGACTACCTGTACCTCAGGAATCCGGGTCGATCTTCAGGTTCAGGCCGAACCGGCCACGCGGCGTTCCGGATAACGTTTTCCGAATGTAGGGCCTCCGATGACCTGCGTCAAGATCGCGATCGACCAACTCGGAGGTCAGGTATCCGGAAATGTTTCCGAAACGGTAGGCTGGCCTGAACCGAGGAGGCCCTATGTCCGGCACACCACCGAAAACGACGGTGACGGTAGTGGACGTCGCTGCGCGAGCGGGTGTTTCCGCTGGAACGGTCAGTAAAGCCCTCAACGGTAGGGGCCAGCTACGGCCGCAGACCAGGGCCAGGGTGGTGGCGGCGGCCGAAGAACTCGGCTTCCACGTCAATCTGCTGGCTAGGAATCTGGTCGAAGGGCGCACCTATACCGTCGGCGTACTCACCGACGACAGCTTCGGGCGCTTCACGATGCCGGTCATGCTCGGTGCGGAAGACACCCTCGGAGCCGGCCAGATCTCAGTGCTGTTGTGCGACGGCCGAGGCGACCGGATCCGTGAGCAGCACTACGTAAGGACGTTGCTCAACCGCCGAGTTGACGGCATCGTCGTCACCGGCCGCTCCGCACATCCCCGGCCCAACCTGGGGCGGGACCTGCCCATACCAGTGGTTTACGCACTCGTTCAGTCCGACGACCCGGCAGACGTTTCCATCACTCACGACGACCAGGGGGGTGCCAATCTCGCAGTCCGGCATCTGCTCGATACCGGACGCCGCAAAATTGCGCACATCACCGGCCCAGCAACCCATATTGCGGTGCAGCACCGTTCTGACGGCGCGATCGAGGCGCTGGCTGACGCAGGAGAATCCCTGGTCTTGGATCGGCCGTTGACCGGCGAATGGAGCGAACGCTGGGGCCGGGAAGCAACCACCAAGCTGCTGCGTACCCGCGAACCTTTCGACGGCATCTTCTGTGGTAGCGACCAAATTGCCCGCGGCGCTATGGACAGTCTGCGCGAAGCGGGTCGCCGCGTGCCCGACGAAGTCGGCGTCATCGGCGTCGACAACTGGGTGGTGATGGCCGAGGGTGCCCGGCCATCATTGAGCACCGTCGACCTCGAACTTACCCAACTCGGCCACCGGGCCGCGGACGCTCTGCTGTCCGCTCTCAAGGGACACCCCATACCCGCCGGCACACAATCCTTACCTTGCCGATTGGTGACAAGAGCCTCGACCGAGATCTAATGGCTCATGCGGAAGACGAGCCACGGGCGACGAACTTGTAGGGCCCCTTGATGCCGAGCGGCTGGGACGACCTTGGCGTTCCTATCCTGGACCCCGCCAGCTCCTGAATTGCATACCAGGCGCCGGTGCTATCAATTTCCGCGCCGCCGGTATCGGACCCACCGTGACCCAGGAGAAACGATGCAACACCGCCCGATCCGGCACCGACCGGCTCGGTGGACCGCTTCCACTGATGTGGCCGGATGATTTGATACCAGCTCAGCGACCGGTCTACGATGGCTCACCAGCATCGTTCTACCCGAGGCCGCGAAAGGCGGCTTCCCGGCTCGGCTGGACGACGGCCGGTTCATCGGGCCGTTCAACGCGCTACCGCGCAGCCCAGGACATCACTTCCATCGTTACACCCTGACCGGTGGTCCGATGCCGGTCACGGACTTCCTGGCGGAAACTCGGGGTCAAGTCGCGCGAACACGGCAGTGGCGAGATCCTCTGGAACGCAACTCAACCGGCACACATCCGGTTCCCCAGTGCCCCGGAGTCTGACATGGGGGCAATCCCCGTCAGGTGGGCTGGTGTTTATTGCCCCGTTAGGCGTCGTCGGGGATGGTCTTGCTCCTTGGTCCTGGGCCGGCGGTGGGGCATAAAACCCGCACTGTGGAGACGAGCGGAATCGAACCGCCAACCCCCGCCTTGCAAAGTCTGACTGGCGCATCCGATGAGGTATGCCCGCGTCCTCCATCTGGCGATAGGGTCCCCTGCCGTCCGGTATCGGTGGTTCCAATGCAGTCTGTTGGCTGCAAATTTGGCTACACCAGCCAGTCGCCGACGCACGGAGCCGTTTCTAGCGTTCGGACATCTGCCAATCCTGCACGTTGTCGCGGCGCTGGGCGGGGATGTTGAAATGCTTACTTAACCAGGACCACGTGAGATCCGTTATCAACAGGTAGCGGTCATCACCGCTCGGGCCAGGCGTAGCGCGAAAACGAACGTCGAATCGTGGGCGATCATCCGCAATTGGTACCGCTTGGACTGGACGCCCTCCGGGTAGTTCTCGTGATGGAAGGTCACCTCGAGCAAGCCTTGGCCGGTCTTCAACGGCCGGACGTCCAGAATCTTGATAGGCGAGTAGGCGTGGCCAGCGTCCGGTTCAAACTCGGACCCCAGGAGCTGCGCCGCATACCAGCGACCCCTCTGAAGCTGGAACTGGTTCGGCGAGCTACCCACGCGCGCAGCTTAGTGGTCAGATTCGTAAGTTCGTCGGAGTTCAGGTCCAGGCTGTGGGGTCACCGAGGTAGAGGCCGCAGGCGCAGTCGATGGCGTCTTCGGGGAGGCCGGCGAGTTGGCCGTTGGGCAGGGCTGAGGTTTCGTAGCCGTTCTTGCTGGCCAGGTAGATCGCGCAGCCCCAGGAGGCGGCGTAGCCGCCGTAGCGCAGCCGCATGAGCGGCAGTGTTTCGTCGTTGGGTAGGCGGCCGGTGACGTAGGCGAAGGCGCCGCGGAATTTCACTTCCACGCCGGCCAGTTGCGGCCACCGTTCCCGGGCGCGGTGGGATAGCCGCTGCTGCAGGGACGTTTTCGTCGACTCGGGAGGGGTCGCCATAGAGATTCATCCTGCCCGATCGGCGTGTCGCTGACTACCGTCAGCCCGGTGACTGGTGAGGCTCATGCGACAGATGAGACCCGTTCCGCGCTGGGAGTGCCCGTGTCACCGACCTGCCGTGACCAGATCACGTTGACCGCCGCGCAACATCGACAGTTGACCAGGCTGGCCCGGGCCGGCAGTACCGCGCAGCGGCTGGCGCTGCGGATCTCGATCGTGCTGCTGGCCGACCAGGGCCAACCGAACATGCAGATCGCCCGAGTGTTGGGCGTCTGCCCGGACACCGCAGCCAAGTGGCGCCGCCGCTGGTGCGCAGCGCAGACCGTGGCCTGCCTGGCTGATCGGAAGCGGTCCGGTCGGCCGCCCAGGTTCAACGCGGCGCAGGTGAGGGCATTGGCGTGCCGGCCAGCCGCCGACAGTGGTCTGCCGCTGTCGCGGTGACTTCACCGACACGAACCTCATCGGCCAACGCCTCGCAGCCTTCGAAACCCGTTACAACCAGACGGCCAGACCGTTCAAATGGAAATTCACCACCCACGACCTCGCCGACCTGATAGAACGTCTCGCCCGGCACACCGACCCCCAGGCCGCTGCATGACCACCGACGAACTTACGAACGCGACCACTTAGGGCTTGCCGATCATCAACACGCTCATTCTTGCGTTGGGTGAAGGCTGTAGTTCCATTCCGGGTGCCAGTCGTGACGGCGAAGGGCGCCGGTGTCGTGTAGTTCCTGGATCTGGGTGTCGGGG
>JAABUS010008406.1_pt1 | contig 11358 bp, 10 predicted proteins | sample 5560161 | NCBI WGS metagenome assembly JAABUS01 (sample SAMN10711885, study PRJNA513376) | rock metagenome | isolation source: Antarctica rocks | place: Antarctica: Victoria Land, Trio Nunatak nord | collected 2016-01-04
ATCACCCGCCGCGCCTACGGCTTCCACAGCGCCAACGCCGCACTGAGCCTCGTCCTGCTGTCCTGCGGACCGATCACCCTGCAGCCACCCCACGAACTTGACCTACATTGAGGGCCAGAGAGCCGGATTTCTTCGGAGGCTTTGCTCCAGCGCGGCCAGGCGGGCCCGACTGTCCTCGTTGGCGGCCTTGGTCTCGGGCGTACTGTCTCGAAAGCACAGCCGCTGCACCAGCAACCCCTGTTCAATAGGAAGGGCACGTTGCTCTGCTGCGGTCACTGGCGCCTCCTCGTTGCCGCACCCACCGAGGGCAAGTGTCGACACGTAGGCGGCCAGCGTCGGTGCGAAAGCGAGTCGGAAGCGGCGCCTGGAGTCGCGCCGGCCTCCGACAAAACCAATCAGCTTCCGTTGCACTGTGTCCGCTGGGCTGCGAAGTGTCCGGCTTCTGCACCGAGACACGAGAGATCCGGCCGACTTTTCGTACCGATGTTCCTTACGGGCCGGCTAGTGGCCGATGATCGCGGCCGCGAGGCGTGCGAGGCCGCCGACTGCGTACAAGACGGGGCCAATGAGGCGACCACGACGGCGGTGCGGCTTGTCGTCGCGGTCAGAGCTTTGTGCGGAGCGGTTGACAATAGCCCTTTTTAAGGTCTACCGATTCGGTGTCCGCGCGATTTCGCGCGTCAGCGCTGCCGGGCTTAGCGCGGTCTGGAGCCCGCCCCGTCGAGCCGTCGATGCGGCGGCGCGAGCCCGCGGGGGACTTCAGTCGAACTTCGACGCAGGACACGGTTCCGTCGAGGGTGTCAGGGAGGTCGGAGGACATCCGCACGAGAGTGATTCTTATGCGGTTGCCGGTCTCCTTGACTGCGGCACGTTTGATCCGGTCGCTGCCTTCTGTGATGACCGCAATTTTGACCCAGCGAACGGTTGAGGGTGCATATGAGCGGTACCACTCTTGACGGGCCTCGTTGCGCGGATTGAGCCTGGCCCAAGCGCTGACGGTCGGCAGGAGGAGCGCCACGCTGGCGGCGACGACACCTGCGCTCTTAATCGAAAACGTCACGGTGTGGGCGTTTCAAGAGCGAGGGCGCAAGACCCGCTCGCAACCCTTGACGTCGTCTCGGCGGTCGACGGTCGCGCGATCCGTCCCGGGCCCGCACCGGACGACGTCGCGCTCGCCGTCGCGGGCGTTGATCATGTCGGCGCCCGTGCCGCCGTCCAGTCGGTCGCGCCCCGGCCCGCCCGTGAGGCGGTCTGCGCCGCCGCGGCCTTCGAGGACGTCGTTTCCGCGCGCGCCCGAGAGCACGTCGGCGAAGCGTGTGCCGACGAGCCGGTCCTTGCGCCGGGTCCCCTTGAGCGTCACGCCCCGCTTCGGCGCGCCCGAGGTCATCCCGGGCTTCGTCGCCGTCCCGGGCTTAGTCCCCGCGCTGGGCGCGGGGGCCGCCGACGCCGCGCCCGGCGCGCGGAAGACGAAGCTGCCCAGCGCCGTGCGGCCGGTCAGCCCGCGGCCGCTCTCCGCCGTCAGGCGGTAGCGATAGGTGCGGCCCGCGACGAGCCCGCGACCACCGCCGAACGCGTCCGCGACCGGGACCGCAACGCTCGCCTGCTGCCGGCCACGCGCAGCCCGCACGAGCGCGCCGCGCCAGGTGGCGGTGATCCCCGAGGCGTCGACGAGCTCGACCGCGGGCCGCAGCGCCACCGTCGTTGGGTCTGTCACGACGCCGGGGAGCGCGTCGAGCGTCACAGGGAGCTGGAGGATGTCGCCGATGTCGACCGGCGGCGGCAGCTCGGGCAGCAGCGGGGCCGGCGAGGACTCAAAGACATTGACCTGCACTTGTGAGGTGTAGGGCGGATTCCCGTAGGCGGAGCCGGTATCGCGGACCGTCACGAGCTCGGGCTTGCCGTCGGCCGTGAAGTCCCGCAGGGTCCCGGCGATCTCGCCCGCCTCACGGCTGAGGTAGAAGCCGCCAACGACGTCCGCCCGGTTCTGCACGTCGACCATCTCGCCCTCGCTAGCGCGGGCCCCCGCGTCGAGGAAGCGGACGTAGGAGCTGCTGGCGAGGTCGTCGCGCCCGTCACCGTCCTGGTCGCCCACGTCGACGATGATGTCGCCGTAGGGCCGGATCCGGAAGCCGCGCGGGGAGGGCGGAACGATCATGTCGAGGTCGATCCTCGCGCCGAGCGCGGGCGCGTAGGCCACGGTCACCACCCGTCCGCCCCCGCCCGTGTAGGTGAGAAAGGCCGGGTCCGTCCGGCCGTCGCCGTCCTGGTCACCCAGAGGCAGGACGTTCGGCATCTGGCGGGCGGAAGTCGTAAAGCGGGTCCCGCGCCCCGCCGCGACGGCGGCCTCCGCGTCCACAGGTCCCGTCCCGGCCAGGGAGAGGATCCAGGCGGCGCCGCGGCGCACGTCGGGGTCGGGGTCGTCGAGCGTCGCGCCGATCAGCAGCTCGTGGCGCCCGTCCCCGTCCTGGTCGCCCACGTCGCTTACGAGCGCGTCCGTCGCGCGCTCGGGCAGCACGATCCGGCGCGTCCAGACGTCCCCGGGCCGCACCGTCGTCCCGGGCGGCGGGCTGCGCACGAACGTCGCCGCCGCGCCGCCGCCCCGGACCACGAGGTCCCCGCGCCCGTCGCCGTCCACGTCGCCGACGCCCGTGACTGCGTGATTCACCGTCAGCCCGCCGTTCCCGATCGCCACGCCGCCGCCGACGCCCTCGACCCGGAAGCCCGCCGTGCCAAGCTGCGCTGTGTCGACCGGGGCACCGTCCGTCTTGCCGTAGACGACCACGAGGGTGTCGTCGTAGGTCACGAACGCGAGGTCGTCGCGCCCGTCGCCGTTGACATCACCAACGGTGTCAAGCCCGAACCACAGCGGCCCCGTCCGGATCTCATAGCCCCGCCCGGGCCCAGGGGCTGCGTAGTCCGTGCGCTGCCCGAGCAGCGGATCCGTGAAGATCACGCGCATGTCCGCGGTGTGCGAGCCGGGGGCGAAGCCGTCACGGCTGATGACGAGGTCGTCGCGTCCGTCGCCGTTGGCGTCCCCGGCGCGGGCCACCTGCACCGACGGCGGGGAGTGGGTCTGCGAGGAGTAGCCAGGCAGCCGCACACGCAGATCGCCGTCCGGGCCGAACGCCGTCGCGGAGACCGTCCCCCCGAGCGCCGCGTCGGGCGCCGCCGCCAGAACGCACAGAGCCAACCCGAGGAGGAGCGTCCGCATAGGTTGAGCATGCCGCATCGTCCACCGGGCGTGTCTCAGCATGCAACATCCGATCACCCAACGCGACCGCTGCGCCGAACTCGCCCTGCTACTCCGAACCCGCTTCTTCTCGACGCCCCGCCTGACCCGCGTCCAAACGATCCAGAAGCGCCACTTCCAGCCGGCTGCGTACGCGTCACCGCTTGTCGTCTCTATGAAAGTGCTGCTGGTTGTTAAGGGGGGTGGTCGTTAGTTAGCTGCCGCCACGGAGCCCGTCCAGAGCATCCCGTCGACGACCAGGGGCTCAGCGCCCGAGGAACTCGCTCTCGTCGATCGCGCTCGTCGTGGCGTTGCCGGCCGGGGTCGGGGTCAGGGAGAGCGTGTAGGTGACGCCGGCTCGATAGCGCAGCTCGCCGTCGAACCGCGTGTACTGGCACTCCCGCGTGAAGCCGCGGCGCGCGGGATCCCAGTCGCGGCCGCTTGCGAACAGGACGCGATACGAGCCGGGCGGGATGCCGCCGGCGCTCGCGGACGATTCGGCGCGCACGTAGATGCCGAGGATCGTTCGGCGTCCGCTAGTCGCGAGCTTCAGTACGGCATCGCCGCTGCCACCGTTGGTGATACTGAGGCGTCCGGTTCCGCTGCCGGAGCGTGCAACGATGCTGCCGTTGGCAAGACTGCGATTGGACTGGCGCCGGCGACGCAGCGTCAGCCTCTGCGTGCGATAGCCCAGCCGGGCGAGCGCACGGCTGGCGGACCGGATGTCATCCGCGGCGTCCGTGCGACTCAGCTCGGTCAGCGCCGACGCCCCGCCGCACGCTTGGTGGTCGTTCGAGGCTTCGTCCCCCAGGGCGTCGAGCGCGTCGGCCAGCGCGACATGCGCCGCTGTCGCCTGCTGCGGGGGACGCAGCCGGCGCAGACGGCCGCTATCGGTGGCCAGGTCGCGGGCCGCGATCGAGAGCCGTGACCTCAGGCCGCGCGTCGTGTGGGCGGTCTTGATGCCGCGCGTCGCCTGGTGCAGCTTGCCTGCGGTGAGATCGAGGTTCGCCTGATATTGGGGCCGTGTCAGGCCCTGGGGCCGTGTCAGGCCCGACGGTGTCGGCTTACCGTTCGATCCCCCGCAACCGGTCACGGCGACGAGGAGGGCGACGGCGAGCACGACCGTTCGGGCGGCCGTCGGGACGATCCTTCCACGAGCTGTCGGCGTTGGCAGCGCGGCGATCACGTCCTCATCCGTCGCACGGCGAGGCCGATCCCCGCGATGAGCGCGAGCAGCAGCGCGGCGGCGGCGATCATCGGCGCGTCGCCGCGGGAGCCGCCGTTTGACCCTGGATCGGCGGCCGCGTACGTCCGCTCGAAGCTCGCGCCCGCCAACCAGACGTCGCCGCGGTCGCGCTCGACCGCCGGCCGCGAGAGAGCGCGCACAAGCGTTCCCGCCAGCTCCGGGCGCCGGCTGCGCAGCTCGGTCGGGGAGATCGCCTGCTGCGGGACCTCGGTGAAGTCGACGCCGCCGTAGACGAGCGTGCTGGTCGAGACGAGATTGCCTCGCCGCATCCGCCGCTGGACGCGAAACTCACCGCGCCGCAGCGAGCGGACGTAGCGGTTGAACACGTCGCGTGGGCGCCAGCGTCGTTTCGATACCCAGCGGCTGATGTTGCCGCTGTCGATGATCTCCCCGAACGCGCCGCCCTCCCTGGAGCCGAGGCGGCGGTACCACTCGGCCCCGACGCGGCTGAGGTACACCCGCCGTAGCGCGGCGTACTGCGGGCTGCGCCGCACGGCGCGCTGGACGTGCGGCAGGATCAACCTGCGGTAGACGGCCTCGCTGCGCCGTTCGACGTCCTGGGGTTGACCGGGGCACGAGCGCACGCCCGGGACGCCCGCCCGCCGACGGTAGTCGGATTCCATCTTCACGTACAGCGGCGCTTTGAGAATGTGCAGCTCGCCGCGGCTCTCGCTGACGGTCGCCGGCGCCGGAACGATCCATTGCCGGAACGCCAGGCAGAGCCGAGCGGACTGCGACGCGAACACGCCGCCGAGCGCGTCCCAGAAGCGTGCGCCCAGCCGGCTTCGGGGGTGGATCAGCGGCGCGACCGTCTTCTTCATGCGCAGGTCGGCCTCCAGCAGAATCCGCCCGGCGTCGGTACGACCGAGGTCTCGATCGATGATTCGGTTGGGCTCGCCGGGGTTGAGGTTGACCGTGAACGACTGCTTGGGCAGCGCCAGCCAGACGAAGAACGCGTCCGACGACTCGCGGATCGCCCGCCGTGCGAGCGAGGCGTTGCGATCGCTCCCACTGCCCCCCGGCACGGCCTTGAAGGCGAAGGCGGTCGCTCGCCTGCCCTGCGAGCTCGCGTCCGCGAGATAGCGCAGCTCAAGCGACGAGAAGTCGATTCCCCCGAGATCGGCCGACGCAGCATTGCGCGGCGCGGCGACCGCGCTGCCCGTCGACCGCCCGCCGGCCGGCGCGAAGGCCGCGGGCGGCGCGTCAGGCGCCGGGGTGCTCGCGCCACCCGCCGCGCTGGCCCTCCTGACGTCGGCTGCTGAGACGGCCTTCCCGGGCTTGTCTGCGGCCGCAGCGACCACCGAGGCGACCGCCGCGACGACCGACGCCACCTGCCGGGCGTCCGCCGCCGGGCCGGCGTTGGCAACGACGACCTGCCCGGTGTCGTTGAAGGCCGCGCTCGACGGCGAAGCGCCGGGCGAGGGTGCCGTCGGGGGGGCGCCCGTGCCCTGCGGCATGACGACGACCGACCCGGTGTACGCCATCTCGCTCGCGGCCAGCACGCCGAGGCTCTCGGTCGCCGCCACAACGGCGTCGAGCGCCGCGCCGCGCGTCGCGTCGCGTTCGCGCATCTTCGCCAGCATCGGCCCGACCACCGGCCCCGCGCCGCCCGTTGCGAACAATATGGCCGACGCCCTGGGGCCGGCGTTGGCGTCAACGATCTTCTGGACGCCCGCCGACAACGATCCGGCGGCCCGCTCGCCGTCGCGGTCTGCCGCGGTCAGCATGTCTCCGACGACGTCGCCCAGACCCGTGACCGCCGGGGACGCTGCGCCACCCGCTCCATCGTCAAACACGACGGGGACGACCGCCGTGCGCGGGCCCTGATCGGCGGCGATCTCACTCTTGCGGATGGCGTTCTTGAGCAGCTGCAGCTGCTCATCGACGCCACCTGGCTTGTAGTAGCCATCGATCTGGCTCGCGGCCACCGGCACGATGACGAGATGCCGCACGCTGGCCGGGACCGCCCCGCCCTGGTCGAACTCGCCAGTATGCGGGTTGCGAACGTAGCGTAGCTGCGATCGATCCTTGAACCCGAAGATCACCTCGTGCACCGGCGATTTCCGCAGCAGGACGGCGTTCCTGCTCATCATCCTCGCCGCGTCCTTGGCATCGTGCGCGGGATCGCCACGCAGGTAGTGGACGAACGACCCGCCTGGCCTCGCCTCGTCCTTGGCCTCGCGCGCGGGATCGTAAGGCACGAACGGCCCGCCTTTGGGAACGAGCAGAGGTCCATTAGGTCCGGCGACCTCATAGCCCCCATCGAACTGATTGCCTCCGACCTTGTCCTTGAACACGGCGTTCTTCCTGCCGAAGCTCGATTGCCTGCGCTCCGGCGGCACGGTGATCATCGTCGGGACCCCCCCGATCTTCACCTCCTTCGCGTCGGGGCTCGTTTCCTGAATCTCGGAGAGCATCTCGGCGAGCGTCAAGCCGCGCTCCGCAGCGCGCTCCTCAGCCTCCTGCACCGACAGGCTGTACCCGCGGCGCGTATTCTTTTTCTTGCCTCCCGGTCGCCCTGTCGATGTCGCGACCTCGCGGCCCGCGAGGATCGTCTCGCCCGTGGGACCCAGGGACTCGACCACGAGGTCGGGGCGCCCCTCCCCTGCGACATTCGTCGGATCAGGGGCCATGATATGCCGGACATGCGGCTCTCTGAGCGTCTCGACGATGTTCCGCAGCTCGTTCGAGTAAGCGCCGGTGAGCATTGCGTTGAAGGCTCGTTCGCCCTCTTGAGTCCGGTTCCCGCTCGCAACCGCATTGATGGCGATGTTGTGGAAGATCCCCGCGATATGCTTCCGCAACTGCGCGTTGTTCACCAGCTTGCCCGGAAACAGCTTCTCGTACTTTGCGATGAACGCGTCGGCCTTGTCGGCAGGCGACGGCGGCCTCGCCCACGCGACCGCTGTGTGCAGGAGCGCCAGCATGAGCAGCGCGCAGGCGACACGTTTCATGGACACACGAACACAGTCGCTGACAGTCGCGGTCGCGTCCGTCGCAGCGGGCCTGCTCGGCGTCCGGCGGCGACTGCGCTCCGGAAGCACGGGCTGCCCGACCACAGCGGCCGCTGGTGCTCCTTGCGAGCGTGATCAGCGCGACTGCGAATGTCCTCTTCCGGCGCTGGCCGCTGGTGCTCAGCGCGACTGTCAACGTCTTCCTGCGCCGGCGCCACGACCGGCGCTGGCTGCGCCGGGCTGACCGGCGCCGGCGCCACGGCGACCGGCGTTGCCTGCGGCGGGCTGACCGGCGCCGGCGCTACGACCGGCGCTGGCCGCCGGTGCTCCTCGCGAGCGTGGTCAGCGCGAACGTCAACGTCTTGCTGCACCGGGCTGACCGGCGCCGGCGCAACAGCCGGGCGCGGTTTGGGGGGCGTCGGCTTGGTGGCGGGCCGCGGCTTGGGAGCCGCCGGCTTCGCGGCTGGCGGCGGCGTGGTGGCCGCTGGCCGCTGGACGGGCGTGTCGTGCTCGTGGTGGAACGAGGCGGACTCCTTCTGGCTGATGGTGCGTGTGGCCGCCGGCTTGGCGGGTGGGGCAGACAACTTCGTGTCCTCATCGGGCAGCCTGGCGAGTGCGGGCCCTGGGAGCGCGAGACCGAGCAGCGCTGAAAGCGCGAGAGCCACCAGAACTCCGCGGAAGGAGAGCCATGACAGACGTAGGCGAGCAGCGAGATCGGCTTGTTGGGTCGGCCGGTGCTCCAGCTGTGCGGCGCTCAGGGGCGTCATCAGAACACGACTCCTCTTGGTGCGAACACAACGCCGGTTATGGCAGTTGGGTGGGTGGCCTGACAAGAGCCACGCAGGAGGTGTCCTGCCGCCACGAAGGTGTGTTGGGGGGCCAACAGCTTGCGCTCGAGGACCTCGCCCGGGTGCTGCAGGAAGAGGTGCAGCAGCTCGAACTCGCGCCGGGTCAGGCCGAGGTCACGGCCCGCGCGGCGGGCGCTCTTCTCCGGCGGGCTGAGCTCGAGGTCGCCGACGATCAGCGCGGCGTCGAATCCCGCTGGGCGGCGGCGCAGGAGCGCGTGAAGCCGCGCGGCGACCTCCTCGAGGGCGAACGGCTTGACGACGTAGTCGTCGGCCCCGACCTCCAGGCCACGGACGCGGTCGTCGACCTCGTCGCGGGCGGAGAGGATGCAGACCGGCACGTCGTCTCCGCCGTCGCGCAGCTCGCGCAGGACGTCGAGCCCGTTGAGGTCGGGCATGGCGAGGTCGAGCAGCACCACGTCCGGGCGCTGGGAGGCCGCAGCGGCCAGGCCGGCGCGGCCACCCGACGCCGGGACGACGCGGAAGCCCTCGAGCTCGAGCCCCGTGGCGACGGAGCGGCGGATGCCCGGGTCGTCGTCGACGAGCAGGACCAGCGGGCCCGGCGCGGCCTCAGCCACGCTTGACTCGCTCGCAGTCGTCGGCGACGCTGTCACCGGGATCGGCGAGGACCCGGTCGCGCCCCGGGCCACAGGTGCCGTTGTCCGGCGATCCGTCGCGAGCCCAGATGATGTCGTTTCCTGTCCCGCCCGCCACGGTGTCGGTGGCGTCGCCGGGCGCGCCGGCGTGGACGCGGTCGTTGCCGGCGCCGCCCACGATCGTGTCGGCGCCCGGGCCGCCCCTGAGGACGTCGTTGCCGGCGTCGCCGGCGATGAGGTCGTCGCCCGGGCCGCCGTTGATGCGGTCGTTGCCGCCACGTCCCCTGCGCGTGTCGTTGCCGCCCCGGCCGTTGATGACGTCCGCGCCCGGCCCACCCGTCAGCAGGTCTGGGCCGCGCGTCCCGGTGACCTTCGCGGCGAACGCCACCGAGGCGCCCGAGGAGGCGATCAGCACGCGCACCAGGAGCAGGCGGAGGCTGGGCATGCGGACACGATGACGCAGCCGCTGCCCAGCTTGCTCGTCCGGCGGCGTTCCTCACCGTTTCCTCACGATGGGTGAGGGTCGTGTGAGAGCCGCCCCACCACGGCGCCGCCGAGGACCATGGTCCTTCTTGGCACCGACACTCAGGAGGAAGCACATGCTCGACATGAGGAAGCGCCCCGCAGCCACCGTGGCCGCCATCGGCCTGCTGGTCCCGGCCACCGCGATGCTCCACCACCGACCGGGTCGTTCGCAGCTTTCGCGTTCGAGAATGTATCTTATGGAGCTTGGAGCCCGGCATCTCATCGTCAGATGCTGCGCTGCGATTCGGCGATTGGACCTGCCGACCACACGTGGTCGGGTGCCGATGGACTCGCCCTTCAGCCAGATACGGGCCTCGGAGCGAAGTTGACGCGCATCTTCCGCGCAGCGCTGAACCCGCCGACCAGGCAGATTGCGGTTGCCGCCAGGTTCATGCCGAGCGGGAGCATGAACAAGCCCTGGTCAAGCCGGGCCAAGCCGTCCCCGCTGATGAGGATCGGCAACGCATTCACATACGCATTCACAGCAACGCCCGCGTCCGTATTGATGCCGATGGTCCAGATGAGATGGTGTTGGCCAAGGCCCATTAGATCGAGGGCCAGTGCTGACAGCCCGAACGTCAGCGCCGCGTAGAGCCCCACTGCCGTCGCTATCGCGACACCGGCCCATCGGATGGCCTTCGTCAAGACCAAAAGCAACGACACGAGGGCGAAGAACGCAGCTAGGCCGGCAACCTTCGCGAGCAGGAGATAACCCACGACGAGCGGCAATTGCACCCGTTGCGACGACGCCAAGCGTGACAACTCAAATGGAAGTGCGACGAGGTACATGACGACCAGGTAGCTCATGAACACAACCGACAGCTGCACCAACGTGTAGTACCGGCTGCGAGACGAAAGCTGCAACAGCACGTTGCGCCCCGCATAGAAGAACGAATACAGCTGGATGCCCCCATAAACCAGCAGGCCGGTCCACGCGAACATCAACTCCAGCAAGAACGCCGCCTCGACGGCTTGGCTCTTCTTGAACACTCCGTACAAGAAAGCCATGACCAGGGTGAGCATGATCGCAGGCACAAACGTTGGAGCATACCTGCGGAACTGTACCGCCCAATCCTTGGTCATACGGCCCGCAATCGTTCCTTGTAAATACCCTCCAGCGACGCGTCAGGGCTGTCCTGCCTGATCTCTCCCACGTCCCCGGCCGCTACGATCCCCCCGTCTGACATCATCACGATGTGGTCAAACAGCGGCTCGATGCCCCCGATGAGATGGGTGCTGATGAGGATCCCTGACCCGGGATTGCGGTGATGCAGCATGAGGTCGACCAGGCTGTCGCGCGTGAGCGGATCGACCGACGCAAGAGGCTCGTCGAACACGTAGAGACCTGCTGCGCGCGAGATCGCGAGTGCCAGGTGCAGCTGCTCCGACATGCCCTTCGACGCCTCGCCGACCTTCTGGTCCGCCGATAGCCCAAGATCGCCGATGAACCCCGCAGCCTTTCGGCGATCGAAGTCTGCGTAGAGCGCCTCGAACAGATCCAAGCAGTCGCTGATCCTGAGGAACGGATAGAGGTACCCTGAATCCGGGTGATAGACGATCGGACCGTCAAGCTGGCGAGAAACTGAGCCGTCGTAGCGATTGATGACACCAACCAAGAGCCGGATCAGGGTCGTCTTGCCAGCGCCATTCGGGCCGAACAGCCCCGTAACGACGCCATTCGTCGGGATATCGACCGTCACCTTGCGGAGGATCTGATTGCGCCCGATCCGCACGGACACCTCTTCTACCGCAATCATCTCGACGCGCGACCGTAGCAGGGCACTAGCTACACCTGTAGCCCGACAGCGCGGCCAAGGTTGAAACCAGATCAACGGGCGAGATCGAGCAGATCTACACGGCTGTCCGGCCCGTGCTGCCCCGGCGAGGGTGTCTGTCGTGCGCTGGCCTGATCGATCCGATGCTCCTGCAGCGCGAAGCCGCGCGCTTCGTTCCCGACGCGGGA
>JAABUS010008409.1_pt1 | contig 11354 bp, 11 predicted proteins | sample 5560161 | NCBI WGS metagenome assembly JAABUS01 (sample SAMN10711885, study PRJNA513376) | rock metagenome | isolation source: Antarctica rocks | place: Antarctica: Victoria Land, Trio Nunatak nord | collected 2016-01-04
CGTCCGGAGAGAAGCTCAACCCCTCGAAGGCGCCATTGTCCCGGATGCCGGTCGCACCGTTGACGTCAGCAGCGAAGACGTCGGCGGCCCCGGGGCTGGCGACGAAGGTGCCGTCCGGCTCGGTGACGTAGACGCCGGGATCGATCCCCAGTTCCTGGCTGCCCTCGCTGGTCCAGAAGTAGTTGCCGGTCTCCGGGTCGATCCGGATCGACTCCGGGTCCGGGATGTTGCCGCCGGCGTCGGCGTTCGGGAAGGGCGTGCCGTCCTCCTGCAGGAGGGTCGTGGCGGCGGTCAGCTCGGCGCTGTCGAAGGACGCGTCGTCGTAGGTCAACGCCGCGTCGTAGAAGCGGGCCGGCGCCTCGTCGGACCGGTCGTCGCTCAGCACGATCCAGCGGTCGCTGGCGGCGTCGTAGTCCAATCCGGACAGCCCACCGACGAGGGTGTCGTCAACCATGAGGTCGTTCGGCAGATCCTGCTCGCCGATCAGGCGGAGCGAACCGACGGAGGCGAGCGCGGTGTCGCCCTGCGCGGCGAGCGCCGACGGGAGGAACTGGCCACCCAGCAGGGTGGTGGCGACGAGGGACGTGGCGAGAAGCCGTCTGCGCGTCATGGTGGTCCTTTCGCGGCGAGGATGCTGTCCGATCTGGACATCAGGGCCAACGCAGCCCCGTTCCGGTCGGCTCTGTTATCGCAGACGGCCCCACGGAGATTGTTAGGACTCTGCAATGCTTTCGCGGCTCAGGATCACACGAGGTGATGTGGTGGTCCGGCTGGCCGACGTCCTGCGTGCCGGATCGATATCGCAGTCATCACCTCGCGAAGGAGGAGCCGCATGGATCAACAGACACCGCAACGCGCCGTCCTGCTGACCGGAGCGAGCGGCAACATCGGCCGCGCCATCCGTCGCATCGCCGGCGACCGCTACCGGCTCCGCCTCGCCGACACCAGGGCCGTTCACCTGTACCCGAAGGAGGACGCCGCGACGATGGACCTGAACGTGTCCGACCTGAAGGCCTGCCAGTCCGCCTGCCGCGGGATCGACACGGTGATCCACCTCGCGGCCGACCCGTCGCCGGAGGCTGGCTTCTACGAGTCGCTGCTGGAGAACAACGTCAAGGGCGTCTACAACGTCTACCGGGCGGCGGCCGACCAGGGCGTCCGGCGGGTGATCTTCGCCAGCAGCGTCCACGCCGTCGGCGGCTACCCGGCCGGCTTCCAGCCCCACGCCGGCTCGGCGCCCCGGCCCGCGAACCTCTACGGCGCCTCGAAGGCGTTCGGAGAGGCGATCGGCTCCGTCTTCGCCGCCCAGGAGGGTCTGACCAGCATCGCCATCCGGATCGGCGCCTTCGACAACCCGCCGGAGGACCGGGCCAACCCCGACCCGGCCGCCGCGTCCGCCTTCGTCAGCGCCCGCGACCTCACCCAGCTGATCGAGCGCTGCATCACGGCCGATCTGACCGGCTTCCACGTCGTCCACGGGCTGTCGAACAATCGGCTGACGGCGTTCGACATCTCGTCGGCCCGCGCCCTGGTCGGCTACGACCCACGGGACGATGGCTTCGCCTATCATGGGTGACCGGAACGGCGGGGAGGTGACCGCGATCGTGACGCATCGTGAGTAATAGTGAACGGGAATGGCACCAATGGCGGAGCAGGCAGGCAAGCGGACGATTCTTCTGACCGGAGCGGGTGGCGACATCGGGACCGCGTTCCGCGCGTACGTCGGCGACCGCTACGCGATGCTGCTGTCCGGCCGAAGCGACATCCCGCTGGCTGACGGTGAGCGGGCCGAGGTGATCCCCCTCGACATCGCCGACCTCGACGCATGCCAGGAGGCGTGCCGGGGGATCGACACGATCGTCCACCTCGCGGCCGACCGGCGGATGCATGCCGAGTTCTACGACTCCCTGATCGAGAACAACATCAAGGGCGCCTATAACGTCTACCGGGCTGCGAAGGACCAGGGCGTCCGGCGGGTGATCTTCGCGTCGAGCGTCAACGCCGTCGCCGGGTCGCCGACCCGCCACCAGGCGCAAACCGACGAGGTCCCGGTCCCGCTCAACATCTACGGCGCCTCGAAGGTCTGGGGCGAGGCGCTCGGGGCGTACTTCAATGCCGTCGAGGGGCTGGGCGGCTTCGCCATCCGGATCGGCGCCTTCAAGCCCGAGTTCGACCAGATGGGCGACGAGCCGGCCCCGGCCCGCCACATCTCGATGCTGATCAGCCCGCGCGACCTCTGCCAGTTGATCGTCCGCTGCATCGAAACGGACCTGCCGGGCTTCCACATCGTCCACGGGCTGTCCAACAACGCGCTGCCGTTCATGGACATCGAGTCGACGAAGCGGCTGCTCGGCTGGGAGCCGGAGGACGACGGCTTCGCCCTCTACGGCAACCGCTTCAGCACGGTCGATTAGTGGTCGATCATAGAACGTGCCCGCAGGCGTGGTGACGTAGGGTCATCCGCTCTCGCTTCGCTGGCGGTGACCGGTCTCCGCAGCGGCCTTCGCCTCAAGGCGAGACTGTCTTCGCCACCGACATATCACATCGCAAACCGCCGTTCTCGCACACTGGCACCGCTGCGCGGTATCGCGCCTGTGCGGCGCGGACAAGGCAAGCCATGTCCCTACGGACGGGTCAGCGGCCAGCGAACACCGCACGAACGGCCCGGGTATCAGCGCCGATCCCCGGGCCGTTCGTGCTCGGGGCCGTACGGGTGCTCGCGCTCGCGGAGCCTCGCCCTGGTCGCCCGCGTCTGTCGGACGTTGCGGACCAGTGAGATGGCCAGCAGGAGCACGAGCGCGATCCCGACCGCCAGAGTCAACTGCCCGAGGCCGAAGACGACGATGAGGTAGACCACGATCCCGGCGCCAAGCCCGATCAGGGTCGGCCGGTCGAGCCGGGGCGGGAACCGGCGGTGGGGTGCGGAGTCACGGTCTGTGTCGCTCATGCCGCCAGTGTCGTGGGCGGGATCAGGAGCCGCAAGGAATGCGAGCCATCGTATCGTGGATGTACGGCTACGACGGGTCCGACCGTCGGCCGGCGCTGACGCCGAACGCGGTCCCGAGCCCGGCACCGATGGCGAGGCCGAGGCTGATCCCCAGCCCGCTGTTGTGGAAGATGAGGAGGCCGAAGACGATGCCGAGGCTTAGCCCCAGGCTGATGCCGATCGGCAGATAGGCAACCACTTGACTCCTCGCCTTGTCGTCAGCGGGTTCTTCGTCTGGCCGCTGCTGATCGTCTGACATCGTCGCTTCCCTGCTCCGCCGACCGGTACCACCGTCTACCGACGTTGCCCGGTGCCACGCATGACGCCGTAGAGCGCACCAAGCATCGCGCCGAAGACGATACCGATGATCGGCTGACCCACCAGAAGGCCGATGCTGGCGCCGAAGAAGATCCCGAGGGCGACCGAGAAGAACAACGGCGCGGGGCCGATCGCGTCGGCCCGCTTGCGGAACAGTCCCCGGTCGGGCGGCACGCTGGCTACCATAGGGTTGGACGGAGCGACGGACGACGCTCGCTGCTCGCTCGGTTCAGCTGCAGTGACACCGGGAGCGGCCGGTCCAGTGGCTCCTGATTCCGTGGCATCGTCGGTTCGGGTGGGATCGCCGGACATCAGACGGCGTCCAGCCGCGAACGCTGGCGGCGGCGATCGATGGCGATGCCGAGGATCGCGCCAAGCAGCCCGCCGATCGCGCAGGCGGCCAGCAGCGGGAATGACGTCGGCAGGGCGGCTATCGCCCCGACCACGACGCCGAGCGCGAGTAGGGGGCCGACCGACGAACTGGTCGACGCCGGCCCCCGGTCCTCGACCTCCGCCATGGCGGGCTCATCGTCCTCGTTCTCCGCGACGGGAGCCGGGACGAGTTCCGGGCGAATTCGCGATGCGACGCGGGTGCCGTCCTGGTTGCGAGACCTGGTTTTGCGACGCCTGGCCATGGGACTCTTGCTCTTCTCGCCGGGACCGGTCGCCGCTGGTACTGGTGGCGACCGGTCCCGGATGATGGTCAGCGACGATCAGGACAGGGTGAAGGGGGCCATCAGGTCGATGATCCGCTGCTCGACGATCGCGACGACATCGCCGAGCGGGATCAGCTCCGACTCGGACGCCGTCCGGGCACGCAGTTCGGCCTGGCCCTCGCCGAGGGTCCGGGAACTGACCGAGAGCCGCAGCGGGCAGCCGATCAGTTCGGCGTCGGCGAACTTGACGCCGGGCCGCTCGGACCGGTCGTCGAACAGGACGTCGACTCCGGCCGCCCGCAGGTCATCGTAGATGCCCTCGGCGGCCTCGAAGGTGGCCGTATCGGTGTCCTTGCCGATCCAGGTCAGGTAGACCGAGAACGGCGCGACCGAGGCCGGCCAGACGATCCCCCTGTCATCGTAGTTCTGCTCGACGAGCGAGGCCACGAGCCGTCCGGAACCGATGCCGTACGATCCCATCTGGATCGGCTGCGACTCGCCCTGCTCGTCCAGGTACGTCGCGCCGAGCATCGCCGTGTAGCGGTCGCCGAGGGCGAAGATGTTGCCGACCTCGATCGCGCGCTGGGCCCGGAGCGGGGCGCCGTCGGTCGGGCTGGGGAAGCCGTCCTCGGCCGAGGCGATGTCCTCGACCAGCGTCGTTCGCCAGTCACGCCCGTAGTTGACGTTGCGGAGGTGGACCCCGGTCCGGTTGGCCCCGGCAACCAGGTTCGGCGTGTCCCGGATGCTAAGGTCGGCGACGACGAGGACGTTCTCGCTCTCCGGCAACCCGACCGGCGAGGCGTAGCCCGGATCGGCCCCGGCGGCACGGATCGCCTCGACCGTCGCCGGGGTGAGGTTGCCCTCGCCGGTGACCTTGCGGAGCTTGGTCTCGTTGACCTCCAGGTCGCCCCGGATGACGGCGAAGATCAGCCGGCCGCTGTCGCCGGCGAAGAAGACGGCCTTGGCGGTCCGGCTGGTCGGGACGCCGAGCAGCTCGGCCAGCGCCTCGATCGTCGGCGTGGCGGGGGTCGCGACATCCTCCATCGGCAGGGCGTCCTCGGCCGGCGGCGTGTCGCGGCGGAAGGTCGCGACCTCGCGGTTTGCGGCGTAGTCGCCGCTTGGGGAGATCAGGATGATGTCCTCGCCGAACGGCGACGGCGCCATGAACTCCTCGCTGAGCTTGCCGCCCATCATGCCGGTGTCGGCGCCGACGACGTAGAAGTCGAGGCCGGTCCGCCGGTAGATCCGGTCGTAGGCGACGCGGTGCCGCTCGTAGGCGGCCAGCATCCCGGCCTCGTCGCGGTCCAGGCTGTAGGAGTCCTTCATCGTGAACTCGCGCACCCGGATCAGGCCGCCGCGGGCGCGGGGCTCGTCGCGCCACTTGGTCTGGAGGTGGTAGATGATCTGGGGCAGCTGCCGGTAGGAGCTGATCTCGGAGCGGGCGAGGTCGGTGACGACCTCCTCGTGGGTCATCGCCAGGACGAGGTCGCGGCCGGCCCGGTCCTTGAACCGGGTCAGCGAGGCGTCGATCTGGTCATAGCGCCCGGTCTCCCGCCAGATCTCGGCCGGGTGGACGACCGGCATCAGCATCTCCTGCCCACCGATCGCGTTCATCTCTTCCCGGATGATCCGCTCGACCTTCTGCGTGACCCGCCAGCCCAGCGGCAGCAGGCTGAAGATGCCCGAACCAAGCGGGCGGATGAAGCCGCCCCGGACGAGCAGGCGGTGGCTGGGAAGCTCGGCGTCAGCGGGAGCGTCGCGCAGCGTCCGACCGAAGAGATGACTGATCCGCATCGCGGGACGACCTCATTTCCATAGCGAGGGAAGCTGGCTGGCCGACAGGCGAACCGGTCCATTCATTGATCCCATGCGTCAGGCAGGATAGTGGGGTTCCGGCGTTGGCCGCAATGATGGCCCAGCGCCTGGCGCCGAGCAGACCCCTCCCCCAAGCCCCCTCCCCATCTCGGATTCGTCCCTGCGGTCCTTACCGGATGGAGAGGGGGAGACGGGCTCCACCGCTGTTGGTCGTTCTTGGAGAGCTTTAGCTCGACCAGCATGAGCCCCTCTCCAGCCGCATCCGCAGATGCGAGATGGGGAGGGGTTGGGGTGGGGACTGCTCGCCGACCGCGATCTCGCAAGTCTTCCAACCTACGACGAAGGCGATCCGGTATCGCCACCGGTCCGAGCCGAATCCTTGGCCAGCCGCAGGGCATGGCCGGACTCCCGGTCCTCGAACCGGGCGAGGATGAACAGCAGCGACGACAGCCGGTTGAGGTAGCGCAGGATCTCGGGGTTGTCGATCTGCCCCGCCTCGCCCAGCCCGACCGCGACCCGTTCGGCCCGGCGGGCGACCGTCCGGGCGACATCGAGGGAGGCGCCGGCGACGCTCTCGCCCGGCAGGACGAACTGCGGCGGGAGCGGGACGTCGGCGGACAGGCCGTCCGTCTCGGTCTCCAGCCAGGTCGTCCGGGCGGGGGCGAAGGCCCGGCTGTCCGGCCGGAGTTCCGACGTGTAGGCCAGCTCGGCCATGATCTCGTAGAGGTCGCGCTGCGTGTCGATCAGCAGGCCCCGGGTCCGGGCCTGCGTGGCGTGGGCGCGGGCCAGCCCGATGGTCGCGCTGGCCTCGTCGAGCTCGCCGAGGATCTCGATCCGTGGGTCGGACTTGCCAACCCGGGCGCCAAGCAGATCGGTCGCGCCCTGATCGCCTTTGCCGGTGTAGAGCCGCATCGGAATCTCCCGTCATCATGCGTCGCATGAGCAATCAGTATGTCCGGACACACTGTCCGTCAACGTCGAAGCAGCGTTGTCGCAGGCATACGTACGTCCCCCCCGAAGTGTACGTGCGCTCGCCATCGCGTGTTAAGATGAACCGGATTTGTCAGGGTGTCATCGTCGACGGTCAATGTCGAACCGGGCCGGGCGGCTCGCCTCCGGGTCGAACTGGCCGCTGGTCGTCAGCAGGGAAAGGATGCATTCGGATGGACCGCTATCTCCGTCGGGTCCCCGGCGAGCCAGGGTCACTCCGGAAGCTGCCGGATCTCCCACCGTACCCGTTCTCACCCGACGATGGCGCCCCCGCCGGCGCGCCGGACGACACAATCGACTCGTCGGACGAGACCGACGACGAGCCCGTCGCAACGACCGCGCTGGAGCCGGAGTGGGCGCCCCCGCGCCGCGGCACACCGGAGCGCCCGCTCCGCGTCGGCGTGATCGGTGTCGGAACGGGCGCATCCATCCATGTCCCGGCCCTGATCCACATGCCGGAGACGGATCTGATCGCGATCTGCGCCCGCCGGACCAATCGAGTGATCCCGGTAGCGGCCCAGTACGAGATCCCGCTGGTCACGACCGACTTCCGCCAGGTCGTGAACGAGTCCTCGATCGAGGCGGTCATCATCGCCACGCCGCCGCACCTGCACCACCAGATGGTGATCGCCGCGCTGGAGGCCGGCAAGCACGTCCTCTGCGAGACGCCGATGGCGCGCTCGCTGGCCGAGTCCCGGGACATGGCCCGGATGGCCGCCAACGCCAAGGTCGTGGCGATGGTCAATCACCAGCTCCGGTTCGAGCCGGTTCGGGCCCGGATCAAGTCCCTGCTGGACAGCGGCTACATCGGCGTCCCGCAGGCCGTCAATCTCACCGTGTTCCGCTCGACCCTGAGCGATCCCTACTCCCGGCCGTTCAGCTGGCACAGCCAGCTCGAGCAGGGCGGCGGGATGCTTGGGTCGATCGGCTCCCACGAGATCGATTCCCTCCGCTGGTGGCTGGGCGACGTCGAGAGCGTCGCCGGGATCGCCTCGACGATGGTCGACCGGCGCATCACCGCCGACGGTGGTGGGATGGCGCGGGTCGATGCCGACGACAACTTCGCCTTCGTCCTCCGCTTCGCCTCCGGCACCCTCGGGACGGTCCACGTCACGACGACCTCGGGCGTCGAGTCGGGCGAGGAGATCCTGCTGTCCGGCTCCGAGGGGATGCTGATCGCCCAGAGCGGCGGCACCCTGCTCGGCGCCCGGCGCGGAGAGAGCCAGCTGGTCGAGATCGTCCCAACCCCCGAGGACGACCACGACCTGCCGCCCAGCACCCACCCGATGATGCGGCCGACCTACCGGCTCATGCAGCGCTGGGTCGCGGCGATCCGGGACGGGGCCGAATCGCCCTCGCCATCGTTCCAGGACGGGGCCAAGGCGCAGGAGATCATGGACGGCGTCCGCAAGTCCGGCCATCAGGGTCGCTGGATCGACACCAGCGGCAAGCGCTTCCAGACCGCCATCCCTCGCCACGTCAGCATCTGATCGACAATGGGTTCTCGGACCATATCGTAAGAGACTGGTCGCATACGACTCTCCGCCCGGGGCTTCCAATTCGACTCCTCATATACCCATCCAGCTGCAATTGGCACCGTTCGTCCATGATTCGGTCATGAAGCTGAAGGAGAGGTTAGGTGGCCAACCCACAACATTCGACAGCTGATCGGTATCGGCGATTTGCTATCCAAGAAGCACGAGGCAATTCCTCCTGCTACGAACAATGGTCCATGGGTATCGCCGACGATGAAAGGTTAATCAAACTCATCGACCAACTACCCGTTCCCAAGCGACAGCCAAACCTTGTTCTTGGTGCGGCTCGTTTCGTTGGAGCCGAAGCTGGACCCTTTGAAGCGTTCCAATCCTGGCTCAGTCAGAATTGGGCCGCCGTCCGCCAGGTCGCAACGACCAGAAGTACTCAGACGAATGAAGTGGGACGATGTGCCATTCTGTTGCCGGCTCTAGCAGGTCTCGCGGGCCCATTAGCACTCATAGAAGTTGGTGCATCAGCAGGGCTCTGTCTCTACCCGGACCGTTTCAGCTACGAGTACAAATCGACCACCGCATCCACCCTGGTTAGGGGGGAATCGGCAGTTGTCTTGTCTTGCGAAGCAAGCGGGCCAGTTCCAGTGCCGGCGCACGTTCCGAAGATCGTATGGCGAGCAGGCATCGATCTGAACCCAGTTGCGGTCGAAAGTGATGACGACATTCGTTGGCTCCGCACTCTGATCTGGCCCGAGCACGACCATCGGCGCGAACGCTTTGATGCCGCGGTCGAGATCGCTCGAATTGAACCGCCGTATCTAGTACGCGGTGATCTCAATGAAGAAATCGGCAGTCTGGTTGCTCAAGCTCCGGCGGGTGCCACCGTCGTAGTCTTCCACAGTGCTGTGCTGGCTTACGTTGCCCGTGAGGATCGAGTGCGTTTCGCAGAGACCATGAAGGTATTGCCTGTCCATTGGATCTCCAACGAGTCGCTGGGAGCTAGTCCGGATTTCGAGACGCAACTACCTCGTCCTATCTGGAACGGAGCACAAACGGTTCTTACACTTGATAGAGTACCTATTGCGTTCGCTGCGCCACATGGCCAAAGTCTGCAATGGTTCAGCTGACGACGACCTCAGCCCTGAGTCCGCCTACTATCTGAGATAGCGTGATCCCGCCATCCTGATGTCGATGCGCTTCTGTAAGATTGTTCTCTATCACTTGACCTGGCTCAGACCCTTTGCTACGGCTATGGGCGTCGAAAACTCGAGCCTTCTTGAGCGACCGGTGAGGGCCAAGCTGGGTCAGACTGGCACGCGTCATCGCCTCGCAGGAGCCCAACCGTGACCACTATTGCCCCCGCCGAGCCCCTGTTCGTGTCGCCGCTGTCGCCGCTCGATACCCCGGCCCTGATCGTCGACGAGCCGACCATGCAGCGCAACATCGCGGAGATGGCCGCGTTCGCCGCCTCGGCCAGTGTCACCCTCCGGCCGCACATCAAGACCCACAAGACGCCGCAGATCACCCGGCTGCAGCTCGCGGCCGGCGCGGTCGGGATCACCTGCGCCAAGCTGGGCGAGGCCGAGGTGATGGTCGACCAGGCCGAGGTCGACGACATCCTGATCGCCTACCCGATCCTGGGGGCGGCCAAGATCACCCGGCTGCTCGCCCTGATGGAGCGGGCCCGGATGATCGTCGCGCTGGACAACCGCGAGGTCGGCGAGGCGATCGGACGGGCCGTCGCCCGGCAGGACCGCTCGATCGACGTCTACGTCGAGGTCAACACCGGGGCCGACCGGGCCGGGGCGCTGGTTGGCGACGAGGCCGTTGCGCTGGCACAGGACCTGGCCCGGATCTCCGGCCTGCGCGTCGTCGGGATCATGACCCACGAGGGCCACGCCAACAGCGCCGAACCCGACGCCCTTCGCCAGACCGCGCTCACGGCCGGCCACGCAATGGTCGAGATGGCCGACCGCCTCCGGGGCCATGGGCTCGACATCCAGACCGTCAGCGTCGGCTCGACCCCGGCGGCGCTCTACACGCCGACCGTCGCCGGCGTCACCGAGATGCGGCCCGGTACCTACGTCTTCAACGACAACTCCGAGTTCCGGCACGGTCGGGTCAGCCCGGCGAACTGCGCGCTCCGGATCCTGTCGACCGTCGTCAGCCGGCCGGCGCCCGACCGGGCGCTGCTGGACGCGGGCTCCAAGACTCTGGCGATGGACCCGAGCCGGAGCCATCCCGGATACGGCTACATCGTCGGCCACTCGGAGGCGGTGATCACGAAGCTGAGCGAGGAGCATGGCTCGGTCCAGGTCCCGGCCGGGATGCCGGGCCTGAACATCGGCGACCGGGTCGAGATCATTCCCAACCACGTCTGCCCGACGGTGAACCTCCAGGACGAGCTGTTCGTCGTCCGTGACGGCGAGCTGATCGACCGGTGGACGGTCGCGGCGCGGGGCAAGGTGCGCTAGAGCGGCTGTCCCCGCTCGGTAGATGGCGGCACCATGCCCGTCGTAACGGTTGATGCAAATTGGGTTTGAGTTGCGTACGTTGGGATTCGCTGGGCATGTATGGATCAGACGGCGCCGGGTCGGCTCCAATAGAAGGGCCGCTCTGGCGGGCATTCTGCCGACGGTGCGAAACGATATCGATCACTCGTTCCGTAGGGACATGGCTCTCGCGTTGCTGCGCTGGCCTTGTCCGCGCCGTGATGCGCCACTGGCTGGGCGAACAGGGCGATTCAGATTGGACGCGCTGGTGGCAAGCGCAGTTATCGCCCTGCGGGGCGATGGCCGCTGCGGCGGCCGGGCTCGCTAGCTTCGCCCCTACAAAAACGTACCGCGTGACGGTGGTTCTTCATCGAGACGGGCGCCGCATTTCGTCGTTAAGTCCGAGCCGTTTACGGCCGGAAAGCGACAGCGCATTAGTCCTTGGTGTAGAGGGCAGTGTGGATGCGGAGGGCGATCTGGAGGCTGAGGCGGATGTCGGAGTCGTCCAGGTCCAGGCCGGTGATCTCGCCGATCCGGTCGAGGCGGTAGAGGACGGTGTTGCGGTGGACGGCCAGGATGGCGGCCGCCTCCTTGGGGGAGCAGTTGGCCT
>JAABUS010008411.1_pt1 | contig 11352 bp, 11 predicted proteins | sample 5560161 | NCBI WGS metagenome assembly JAABUS01 (sample SAMN10711885, study PRJNA513376) | rock metagenome | isolation source: Antarctica rocks | place: Antarctica: Victoria Land, Trio Nunatak nord | collected 2016-01-04
CGCCCCGCCGCGCCCCCCCCCCCCAAGCTCTCCCTAAACCCCCTACTCAATGTCATCCTCTGCTTCATCTGGTCGTGAGGGTGTCAAATCTGTGCCTGACCAATCAATGCACCACCAGCGAATGCATAAACCCTAATGTGGGTTTTGCTGACCCATACCTGAGCTATATGACCTCCCTCAGGGTCATCCCCATCCTCTTCCTCCACCCCAGTGGTTGACTCTGCATCTGCCTGGGGTAGTTGGGCGCTGGCCCCCCGCCACTGGGATTCTGGCAGCAACTCCACAGCCACTACATCACCATCCAAAGCTCTGCACCACAGCATGGCTGCAATCCTTGTGTTTTGTTTAGCTGATTGCGGCCAAAAAAATCGTTTTCCTCCGCTGATTGGTCTCAAAATGCTTTCAAGAAGAAGTTGTCTGAATGGCATTGGGCTGCAACTTCTGATCTTGGTCCTCTTTGGTTTGATTTTTCTGCATGTACTGTGTCTGCACAATGTTCATGCATGTGTTTTGGTGTCTCTGCTTATACTGTGTCTACAAAATGTTTGTGCCGGTGTCTGTGGTTCTCTTTGCTCACATGCATACACACCTTGTAGCCGCGCAACCTCTTATTGCAGGGTGCAAGTATTTTGGCTTTTAGGGTTTACAGCACAACTCTTCCAGGTGTCTCTCAGATCAGCGCATGCCTCGACGTCACAGTAATGACAACATTCAAAATGCGGACATAGCCAAGAGGCATCAGGTGTGTGCAACGCAAGTCAGCCTTCTCCAGACAATAATTATTGTTGTATAATTATTGTTCAGAGCATCACAGGTGCTGTGGTTCGAGTTTCAAACAGTCCTAGGTTTACCATGACTGTTCTGACCTAACGCTGTGTCCATGCAGCATTGACTTCGTATACCTGTTCATGTCTATTCGCCCGCTGATGAGAATGTCTTGCCCCACAGACTCAGACCCCACCCACCCCTCAAAGGGGTTGAAACGGCTGACCCTCAGCGCACCCTGTGCAGCAGCATATGTCAAAAACGCCTCAATCAGAGAATGCAAGTCCTGTTTTACACCTTGCTAGATCTGTTGCACTGCCACCTCTTCTGACAGGATAGCAAACAACATGATCAGCAAGCAGGTTTCCAATTACATTTCCTGCTTGATTTTAGAGTTCTAGGTTCAGGATGGTAAGGCCTTTGATGCTTTGCAACAGAAGCTGACAGGCTGCATGCTCAACAAAGACATTGATCCATCCAGTAGCCTGGCCATCAGCTTGTGCAACATTGCCATGGATGACGAGCTGATGAAAGAAGCAGGCGAGACAGGAGCAAAAAGAACGAGCAGTAATGGGAAGTCTTTCACAGCAACAGCAGATCGCACCTGGTGGTAACTGCCAGACTTGATGCCATTTTGAATGTCGGACATGGGTCGGTGCTCATCATACACACGCTTCCTCTTTGCTCCTCTCTGATTCCCTGCAGCCATATGCCCCCCTTCCTTCAAGTGATAAATGTGTGCATTGAGTCCATGGCCAACTTTCCAGCTGAGGTCATGCTTTTTGTTCATTCACTTCACTACAAACAAGCGTGTGTTGTGTCCAAAGCTAACTTTTAGGACTGGCTGTGATGCAAATTTCCTTGCAAACGTCCTTCCCGCTTTAGCAGCTAGCTGAAGTGCTGGATGTTGAGACACATCATCAACTTGGAAACAATCTTAAGGAGCCACCTGGGTGCACTCTTGAGGAGCCAGAGCAGAACATGCAATTTTTGTCAGTGATGACGTTTCTTTGCTTTCTGTGTCTGTGTTATGTCTGTGCGTACATGACAGAGTATCAACATGTGAACCTGTTGAGGACAAGTCCTTATATGCACGCTTCCAGCTGTGTTACATATGAAGTGAGGTGATTGTCTCAGAAGCAAGATACAATAATAGCCTACTCATTTAATATGCAAAAATAAGTATAATGTTGATTATATATGCACACGCAAACTCACCAGAGTTGGCTACTGGAGCAGATGACTCTCCATCAACGGCCATGGGATCATCTGTCAGATCTTGCCCAGCAAATTGTGCTACCAGGTCCAGGAGCTCTGGAGTGTCTGTGCGAAGCTTGGCATATGCCTGCATGCAGAAATGTAACATGAAAACTTGCTCACTCACAGTGTTGTGGCGCACATTCACCACTCATTGGCAATGCTTTGGCGCAAGCCTGCCACTCATTGACAATGTTTTGGCACAAACCTGTCACTCATTGACAATGCTTTGGTGCAAGCCTGTCACTCATTGACAATGCTTTGGCGCAAGCCTGTCACGCATTGACATTCTTTTGGCACAAACCTGCCACTCATTGACAGTGCTTTGGCAGAAGTCTGTCACTCATTGACAATGCTTTGGCACAAGCCTGCCACTCATTGACAATGCTTTGGCGCAAGCCTTTCACTCACTGACAATCTTTTGGCACAAACCTGTCACTCATTGACAATGCTTTGGCGCAAGCCTGTCACTCATTGGCAATCTTTTGGCACAAACCTGTCACTCATTGACAATGCTTTGGCGCAAGCCTGTCACTCATTGACAATCTTTTGGCACAAACCTGTCAGTCATTGACAGTGCTTTGGCAGAAGTCTGTCACTCATTGACAATGCTTTGCACAAAATAAGTCATGCAAGGTACAGCATAATAGCAGCCCCCTGCTGCACAGCCCATTGCCTCTCATGCCACTCCTGAAGGGTGTGTTTGTTGTGTGTTTGAATTCCATCTGAAGCTTTGGGACATACCAGCAGTCAAGGCTGTGCTGGCAGCATGCCATCAGATGCATCATTTTGCCAAGACCAATGAGCCAGCATAAGCAAGCTGGCATGACCTTGTGCATGGTTCAAGCAATGGTTCGATGGGTGATCTCAGGCAGCAAACAGTGCAAGAGCTAACATGAGCAAGTAGGCACGACCTATGCATGATACGAAAAATGCTTTGATGATTGACTCAGACAGCAAACAGTGCAAGCACTCCAAAGAAGAAGCTTGACCTGGACACTCATTGCATCAAGTTGTTCCCCCAGGGCTTTCCTGCGATTATCTGCATCATTGGTCAGCAGGTAGATCTTCATCTGAGGCAGCCTCTGAGCATACCAAGCTGTACCGACGCGTATTGCCCTGTCATTACGGTCATTGGGACTCTCCCCTGGGTCTTGCTTGATGTAAGTCTTCCTGTATTACATAACCCACTGATTCACCACATGCCTGCTTTTGTGGCTGCAAGAAGATGGCCCATGCTGTAATGCGTTTGCCTGATTTGGCAGAACTGTTTTCAAAGTAGAATAGTCAAGCCTTTTTGAACTAATTGCATATGGTACTGGTGATCAGCTCACACAATGTACAATTCCATGCAACTAGGACATGCAACTAGAACATGATAATCAAAGTAATGAAAAGCTTTGGGGCACATGCACTGTGTCATGCTCCCAATGCAAGACTGCTGCTGTGTCATCCTCAAAGCTGTGTCGGCTGATGATGACTGCATAGTAACATGTTAGCCCACATCCGCATTGCTTACTTGTGGTTCTCTTTTGCGAAGACAAAGAAGCGCTTGGTGTCTGATGCACACAGGGTGCGCAATCGCTGATAAATGCTTTGATTGCGGTGCTTGACCTCTTCCATCACCACACTCATGATGATGACATCTGTCACAGCCTGGTGCTCTAGGAAGTCCATCTATACATGCGGCAGACTGTGTGATGAGTAAAGCACGATCAGGCTGAGGTCACCACATGCAGTGTCTCTGATTACATGGGTACACATCCAGTGCTGTGTTGATCTTCAGCTGTCTGTGGGTGCAAGTAAGTCAAGCATGACGAGCGTTGTATATGCAGTGTCCCTTACCTGCTGCAGAACAATGTTCGTGTCCACAATCAGGTAATGAGGCGCAGAGGCCGACAACTTGGCAGCATCTTGGTCGCACTCTGGGTCAAGAGGGGACCCGCTGTAGATGTCGTCTCTTAGGTAGTGCTCACGAACGACCTTGAGGACTTTGCCCTTCTTGGTCTTCTTGACGAATGACCTACTTTGCAGCATTTTTGATAGTGCCTGACAGTCAGGCAAGTTGTGCGAAACTGCAGCTGATCCGCACGGCTGTGTGCGCGTAGCACGTGACCGCCACACATGAGGCGCACGTGAGGCGCACATGAGGCGCACGTGTAGCCCATTTTAGGTGATTTTTTTCATGGTCATTTAGGACAGCAGCACCTTTTTCATGTTTTTGACATTGCATCTGTCCTAGAAAGGGCTAAGCATCAGCATGCATTTGAGTACTTTGCAGATGTTCAGCACAGCAGCTTGATGTTATATAGGACAAAGCAGCCTGAGTACAAATCTGCAGTATATCTGTCTGTTGTCAAGTATGTGTCCAATAGAAGGCTAATTAGTAGGCCTAGGTTTAGAACTGGATGGCATGGTCTGCGGGTAGACACAGGCCGCTGGGCAGACGGTGTTCTAGTGTGCAAGTCGTTGGATTGTGTGGAGGACGAGCAGCACTTTATTTTTTATTGCCCAGCGTACAGCCATATCAGGTCACAGCATTTGGACCTCTTGCAGCACTGTTGTACTACTGCAGACTTTATGTCTTTGTGTGAACCAAATGCATCTGGTGGTTTTCTTAGGGAATGCTTTGCATGTAGGAAGCAAATTTGACTGTATGAATTCACTGAACTGAACTTTTTGTTTTTGTCTGTTGGGTCCCAGTTGCCCCCCAGGACGTTAAATATATTGATTGATTGATTGATGATACTTGCTTGCTCTGTTTCTGCTACTTTCCCGCAGGGCATTCTTGCCCCATCTAAACTCCACTAGCCCAGAAGGAATTCAGCAACAACTGGATGCACTGGCCAGCTTCTGTGAACAATGCCAGCTCACATTCAACCTCAGCAAAACAAATGTTGTGATCTTTGAAGCCCGCAAGTTTGACTGCCAGTAATTCGTCTTCAACGGCACAACTGTGGAGCGTCATGATCATGAGGAGTACAGATACCTTGGCTTTGTGTTTCATGCCACCAAAAACATGGCATATGGCGTTGAATACCTAGTGGCTGCTGGAAAAAGGGCAGTGCATGCCACGCGACGGCTTTGCATTTCCCTACATGTGTCTGATCGTGCCACCATATGCAAGCTGTTTGACACTTGGTGTTACCCATTTTGAGCTATTCTTGTGAAGTTTGGGCAGTCAATCCCAAAGTAAGGGCAAAAGCTGAACCAGTACATATGCAGTTCTGAAGCAATTGCTTGGTGTCAGAAAGAGCACTTCCAACCAAATAGTGCTTGCAGAATTTGGACGTTTCCCTTTACAGATTCATTTTTGGCTGCAGATTTTTGCTTTATCACAACCGACTTCGTGCTCTACCAAACAGCCGGCTTGACAAACTAGCATTAATTGATGGGCTTTGGGACAGCAGCCCTTCTCGCAGGGTTGAAACACTTTCAGGCAATTGGAGATCTGATGTGCGCTGGTTTACTGACCCACATGGGCAACAGGTCCTTTATGACGAGTTTGTGATAAGGGGGTGGATTGAGGACTTTCTTTTTGACACAGACCATGGCAGCTTGCAACTCTAGAGATCTACAGGACTGTTTACAAAGCCAATCGTTCAGTTTACCAATATACTGACTATTTGTCTACTAGTGTCTATTGTCAGATGTTGTCCCCATCGGAGACTGATCAGTAGGTTCAGGTGTGGTTGCCATGGCCTACATGTTGACACAGGCCGCTTTGGCAAAGGAAGTGCACATGCAGCAGGGAAAGGGTCTGTCTTGTGTGTATGTCTGGCTCGGTGGAAGACGAAGACCATAATCTGTTTGACTGCCCCACATACAGTCACATACGCCAACAGTACAGCCACCTTTCTCATCAGGCTTCATCTTCAGTAGCAACATTGCTGGCTACTGACCAACCCAATGTGTTAGTGCAGTTATCTCAAATCCACTTTTAGCTTGGCTGCTGAACTTTATGGAACTAGATTAAAGTAGGGCGTGTGGCGTTGCAGTACTAGCGCCCCTCTTCGTGACAGCATTACTACTGCAATTTCTTCGGTGCTTTATTGTCGAACGCCTTGGACATTTAGTGCTTACCGGTAGTGTACGTTGATTTTCCAGTTGTTGTTTGTTGACTCCCTCCTGATGAGTCATAAAGACAGGAAATGTAAATTGAATTGATTGAGCTTGATTAAGAGGCAATTTACAGTGGCCCGTTAGTCGCCTCAGTTACCGTAACCTGGTAACCTTCGCTTTACAGTGCTCCGTTAGTGCTCCGTTAGGCGTCCGGTTAACGCGACATTTAACGGAGCTCAAAAGTTCAACGTTAAACAGCTGGCTTTGCCTGCGACAACAGCCGGGCGATACCAGCGTCGTCAAGCGCAACCGCAAGCATGTTTGCAAGCATTCTTTGATGATGAGCGAGTCGCAGCCTCTTGCAGCAGTGCGACGGCCGGAAGTTGGTCTAGACGAGATGCTTGACAGAGCTGTCCGAGCGAAACAGCTGGCTACCGACGATTAAGCTAGTGTGTAACTGCGTCAAGTCTTTGTTCGCGAAGGTGCATTTCCTCAGGAAACAGGCGCTCGTTTTCGCTCAGCGCTACCCGTTGTGCAAGAAGGTTGACGCAGGTTTGCTGTCCTTACCCTGGCCTTCCGAAGTACAGTTTGGTAGACAGACCAGCGCGCCGGTTGTCACAATACAGGTCATGGTTCTCAGCACGTGCATCGTCATAAAGCTGCAAGATATGTCTTTATCCAGCTAGTCACTACCGGTCAGAGGGTAAGAGTCGGTGGTACTCAACTCACTGCCTGGCCTCGCTCAACGACAGTCTCCTGCCAACTGCTCTGCGAGACGGCAAGAGAAGACCGTTCAGCAGTCTGCGTCAGTACAGGGACAGGCTGCAACAAGACTTCAAACAGGGGTCTGCTTTGAGGCAAGACACTACTGCTAATTTCAAGTATCAGTGCAGCCTATTGTCACTGGCAGGATTCAACAGAGTCAACTAAAGTTGCTCCTGCTTGTACCTGAATACGATCTTTAGGCAGAGCATTGTTGCTGTCAAAGCTATGTTGTAGACGATCTTTACGCTGTGTTGTTTGGTGGCAACAAGTGTGCAAGCAAATCGGCTGGCGCTGTGAGAACTGACATATCATTTACCTTGCAGAAGCTGTCATGGCTGAATGACGGGTGCAGTATGGAGTTGTAGTTGCAATAGATGCTGATGTGTGAAACACTGCTGGATCACCTGTGTTTTGGGCCACCTGGCAGTCAAAGGATGATCTGAAAGAAAAAATGATGTCAATAGATGGTGTGCCCAAAGACTGCAAGCTGTACCTCTGGAAGGGCCAGCTCTGGCTCAGGTGGGAGGAGCTGGATGATTTGCCAGGGTTAGAGTACGACCCCTTGCGCATCAAGGTGGTCCGTCCTCAACATGCAGGTGAAATGGTTTTCTATTGAAACTGCAATCATGTCAACAAAGCTTTGATTGTGGTGCCTTGCAAGATGCAAGAGCTGCACATGCCTCATGCGTTGCCTCTTAAACAGTCTTCCTGTGTCCAGAGCATGACCCAATCTACATTATTCACAAAGTGTCTGACGTATTCCATGCAGCCTCTCAGCCTTGTTTGTGGCTTGAGGGTTTGCTGTTGATCTCACAGCATGTCTAGAGGGCCTTGTTACACAGCAGTAGAGCAGAATAAGCACAGTCTGTCAGTGCCGTCTGTGGCTTGTGGGCTTGCTTTCATTTTAGGACGCACTGAGCTTGCTTGCATCTTTGCGAAGCTTCTGAGTGTATTCAATGTGGCCTCTCAGCCTGGTGTGTGGCTTGAGGGGTTGATGTCAATCTCAGCATATCAATATATCTAGATGACAACAATAAAGCAGGATCAACATAGCCTCTAAGCCTGCCCACCTGTGGCTTGAGGCACATCAAGCTTGCCTGCACAGAACTTAGCAGAGTCGATGCAGCCTCTCAGCCTCTTCTGTGGCTTGAGGGCTTGCTCTGAAAGTTGTGCAGCCTTCACCACAAAGGCCCATGGCGTTTGAAGAGAGTCAATGCAACCTTTCAGCCCTGTCTGTAGCAACATACGAGCACATTCAATGCAGCCTCTGTCAGCCTCTTGAGAGTCACACAAGTATATACCGCTCATGGTCGTTTTTGCAGGCACCGACATCAAAGGTTTTGAGGTGACCATGAAAAGTGTAATGAAAAGTCCTATCAAAATAGGCAAGAACCCTCCACGTGTGCTCTTCCCAGATATTCCTGGGTTTGGGGAAATGCAGAAAAAGGTGGAGGAGACATTCCCTCAATGTGAAACAGAAGACTACTGGATGCTCAATGAAAGACACGCAGTGCTTCAAGATAGCAATTGGAGCTCCTTTGTTGGCACAAGCTCTCATGTCACCATCGAGGTCAGCTTTGCAATTCATGATGTTTTACGTCATGTTGCTTGTGTGTTTGTGCTATAAGCAACAAACACATGCTCATAGCTCTGTTGCAGCTGCCAAAGCCAACAGGGTATAGGGCAACACACGCAGGTGATTACTCTGAGCAAGCCCTTTTCAGCCCTGAGGGCTGCGAGATCTTGGGTGTCAAGCTGCAGCATGTCATACTCAATCCTGACAAGTTTGTCCCACAGCGAATTGTTTCAGATCAGATGCTTAGTCAAGACCTACTCAGCGCAACTGGACTTCCCAAGACTGGAGACATTTTGAAGCACGTGGGTGCTGATTTGTCCATTCGGTGCTGGCAATCGTATCCGTCAAATGCAGGGAAGGAGGGGAGCAAACGGGAATTGATCAGTCCTATCATTTTTGCTGCAGCTGTTTTAGCAGGTAAGACTGGTGTCCTCAAGGTGCCATTGCTGTCAAATGATGCCCTTGGTATGGCTTGGCATCCTTAGTGGAGGCTGTGAGATCCAACTTTTGCCAATCGGCTTGTTACAAGTGCTTGTTATTGTAGCAAGGCTGAGCTACAATAACTGAGAACTGAGCTACAATAACTGAGAACTGAACTGACTGTGTTATCTCAACACGACTACTTTCGGAATACGCCTCACAGCTTTACATCTTGATTGTCGTCGACGATGTGCAGGAGAAGTTGAAGTAGTAGCTGAACTTGAAGCTAAAGGGTCTCTGGCGCACGGAAGCATTGATGGGGTCATTATTTTCAGAGACTTCACCCTTGCTGTTGTAGAGGTAATGTACAGCTCCTTGCAAGTGTTGTCCAAACTCCGAGGTCTTTGCTCATCATAGTCCTCAAGACGAGCCTGCAAATCAGTTTTATCTTCTCACAATTCAGCTAAACCATCTTGGTGCAGGCTAATTTGCATGCCACCATGCGTGAACACCTTGGCCAATTATGTGCCGTGATGAAAAGCTCAAGGGAGCAGTATGCCACCAAGTTCTTGCGGAAATGCAAGCATGAAGAAATAGAGGAGTTAAAGGAGGTAGGAGTTGCAAGAAAATACAAATCATTTAGTCTTGGTTACAGCGCCACATGCCCCTTAGCGCATTGTCTTCATTGTAAAATGTCAAACCTTGGCTCACATGCATCCCTTGTGCATGCTATTTCAATGTTCGAGATGCAGCAGTGAAATTCATTTTGGAAGGACACACGCACTGTATGTTGACCCATACAAGAAGAGTTATCTTTGCTACAGGTGCCATCATTTGGCGTTCTCACGACTGGCGTAAAATGGCTTTTTTACAAGTTTGAACCTCAGAGCAAGACACTGTATGAGTCCGAGCCATTGTTCTTGCCTTTGGAGAGGCATATCACAGCCAGTGAGGCGCAAAAGTTGGCTTTACCAGTTGTTGAGCTTCTGCTGCACATCATTCAACAGCAGAAGAAAACGTTTGAGGATTACAAAAAGGCATGCCGTTGAAGGTGGGTTTGCAGCATTCTGGCTATGACGCCACCATCATGTATCACAAGCAGCAGTAGCGCTGTGAAGATCTTGATAAGCACCAGTTAAATCATAGCGGCTGCTATTGACTATAAAGCTTATATGCAAGCCTTAGGGCTGTAAGCTGAGTGATTGTTTGGTATCATCAGTATGCAGATCTGTGACGGATTTGTATACCGAAGAAAGTGACTGTGTTTTGTAGCAGGGTACAATGAGCTAAATGGCATCTAATGCGCAATGTGGGGTTTTACTTTACAGCATGTTCATATACTTAAAGGTGGTTTTGATTCTGCTGTAGTGTCCACATACAAAATGGCCTTGCTTCCCTCTGCATCTTCGGCTGCCTCTTCACATGTTACAGCCTGCATGATGTGTCTGCCATGAGGCTGCTGTAAGCCAGAAAGAGACAAGTCTCTTACCCAGTCAACATCTGTGTCTGTGAATATCAATCTGGCAATTACGCTGGGCAGGCTATGGGAAGCGAGTCTGAGCATACTTTGCAACAAAAAGCTTTTGCTCACAGACGGCACCATGTTTACTACAGGGTGAGCTGATGATGTGTCTTTTGCTATTTTCTGGCAAGTCAAGCATTTTTGTCATTGTCCTTGATATTGTATCATTTTGCTGTGTTATTTGCAGGCACATGTCTACGCCTTTGGGGGAAAATAAGATCTGTAGGCTACTGCAGTGTCTTTGCGCAAGAGCTGGGACAAGCAAGGGCATTGTGTCAGAGCTTCTTTTGTCACATCGGCTCAGCAAGCTGGGCTTGGTAATGATGCTATTAGCAGGCGCACTGGCCACAGGACCGAAAAGGCTATGAACCGCTACTGCTATCCTACTGTCCTGCAACAACAGATTATGAGCGCTCGCAGCGTATGCCAGAACATCCAGGGTGGCAGGGCTATAGGATCCTTACAATCAACATTTTAGGCAGCACTGCCTAACAACACATTGGCAGTAGTAGCTCAGCCAGCACTTTCACATACCCATTCCACTCAATCTGTTGTATTTCAAGCACCAGCTGGCCCTTTTGTGCTGCCAATTTGCCCAGCAAGTAACCAGGCTCTTACTAGCTTCAATCACAGCATGGACCCTTTTACCTGCTTGGCATCTATTACCAAATCTGTGTACGGACGTTACTGATGAAAGATCAAGTCTTGTAAACTTTCTGTCTGCTATTGGAAAATGCACTGAAATTATTTGCTAAACAAATGTCACCCCGCTTTCTAAATATCATCCCGCTCTTTAGATATCATCCCGCTTACGGAGATGTCATCCTGCTCACGGAGCAATTTCACATGTGGTCACCTGTGTGGTCACTCTGCTATTTCACTCTGCGGCACGCGGACACCTATCACGAAGCGGTATGCCAATTGCGTAACAGCGCTGGCGATGCAACAATCAATCAACCAATCAATATCATTGATTGGTTGCTGG
>JAABUS010008412.1_pt1 | contig 11351 bp, 10 predicted proteins | sample 5560161 | NCBI WGS metagenome assembly JAABUS01 (sample SAMN10711885, study PRJNA513376) | rock metagenome | isolation source: Antarctica rocks | place: Antarctica: Victoria Land, Trio Nunatak nord | collected 2016-01-04
GGAGTACCCATCGCTTCATCCTGGCCCACCAACACTGCAGACATCATCAAACCTCTTCGAATCTCGCCCCGCGTCAGGCGGACTTGCTATGAACCACTGGCCTCACCCGATCCTGACACGCAGGGGGGCGGCAGAGTCCGATACCCCTGGTTCGCTCACAAGCTTCGCTCACGCCACAGGTTACGGCGTGACGGCGATGGCATTGCGTCTGACGGTTCTCTGACGAAGCGCTCCCTACCTTGGCGTGGTCAGACCCAACGACGAAGGAGAAACCATGAAGACACTCCCGGCGATTATCATCGCGGTCACCCTGATCTCCGGCACCGCGCTGACCGGAGGTTCGGCAGCGGCGGCACCGGGCCAGCGATCCGGCCCGCACACCGGATGCGCGCTGCCGGTATTCGGACCCGGCGCCGACTACCACCCGACAATCAATCCCAGCGACTTCAGCCCGAACGTCGACAATCCATGGTTCCCGCTCAAGCCGGGTACAACGTTCGTCTATCAGGGGCGCAAGGACGGCGAGACGGCGGTCGACATCTTCGCCCCCTCGCATCGGACGAAGCTGATCGACGGCGTCCAGACCCGCGTCGTGAACGACCGGTTGGTGCAGAACGGCGTGCTCGAGGAGCGAACGACGGACTACTACGCGCAGGACCGGTGCGGCAACGTCTGGTACTTCGGCGAGGACACCGCCGAGCTCGACCGGTACGGGCACGTCGTCTCACGCGCTGGCTCATTTCACGCCGGCGTGAACGGGGCACAGCCGGGCGTATACATGCAGGCGCACCCCACCTTGGGGCGCACGTTCCGGCAGGAATGGGATGCGGGCAACGCCGAGGACCAATTCAGCGCGATCGACAAGCACGCGGACATCACCGTCCCCTACGGCACGTTCCATAACGCGCTGCGCACGAAGGAGACCACCGCGCTCGAGCCGGGCGTGCTCGACAACAAGGTCTACGTCCGCGGCCTGGGCCAGGTGCTTGAGGTGACATTGCACGGCGGCGACGAGAGGTTCTCCCTCGTCGACGTGCTTCGCTGAAGGCCAGACGCCGATACTGAGCCTGGGCGGTGATGAGGTGCGGATCCTGGTGGTCGAGGACGACGGCAAGTTGCGCGGCCTGCTCCGCCGCGGGCTGGTCGAAGAGGGATATGCAGTCGACGTCGCCGGCACTGCCGGCGACGCCGTCTGGCGCCTCACCGAGTTTGCCTACGACGCGGTCCTGCTCGATGTCGGGCTGCCCGATTCGGACGGCTTCGAGGTCTGCCGGCGCATCCGCCAGCGCGGCCACTGGCTTCCCGTGCTGATGCTCACGGCCTTCGGTGAGGTCGAGCACCGCGTGCGCGGACTCGACGTCGGTGCTGATGACTACCTGGTGAAGCCGTTCGCGTTTGCCGAGCTCCTCGCGCGGCTGCGGGCGCTCCTGCGGCGCGGCGTCGAGCCACGGCCGACGACGATCGTGATCGGTGATCTAGAACTGGATCCGGCCGGCCGGGTCGTCTCACGGGGTGGCACGCCTATCGAGCTGACCGCGAAGGAATTCGCCCTGCTCGAATACCTCATGCGTCACGGGGGCGAGGTCATCTCACGCACTCGGCTGGTCGATCACGTCTGGGACAGCGCCTACGACGGCGATCTGCACATTGTGAATGTGTACGTCGCCTATCTGCGGGACAAGATCGATCGCCCGTTCGGGCGGTCCACGCTGGAGACGGTTCGTGGCGTGGGATATCGCCTACGCACCGAAAAGATCGGTGCGAGTACCGATTAGGGCGCGCATCACCGCGGCGTTTGCCGCGGTGATGCTGCTCTTGCTCATTGCGATCGGTCTCCTTGCCTACCTGTCCATGGGCGCCGCTTTGCTCGACGAGATCGACTCCGATCTGCGCTTCCGGGCGAGCGCGGTCGAGCAGACAGCCCAACCCGACGGATCAGAGACGCCGGACCCGAGGTTGCAGGAGCCGCGGGAGGCGTTCCAGCAGTTCGTCCGGGCCGATGGCACAGTGCTGCACGCCACGCAAGGCTTTGATGCACCGCTGCTGAGCCGCCGTGACCTGGCCGGAATGACAGGACCGAGGTTCTTCCAACGCCAGGTGCCCGGGGTCGTGGGCGACGCGCGGCTACTCGCCATACCGACAGGCGCCCGCGCCGGCGCGCGGTTCCTCGTGGTCGGCGCTTCGATGGCCGACCGGATCGACGCGCTTCGCCAGCTGGTCATCGTGCTCGCTATCGGTGGGCCGGTCGCGGTCGCAGTGGCCTGTTTGGCCGCCTGGATCGTCGCCGGCTGGGCACTGCACCCGATGGAACGGATGCGGCAGCAGGCCGCGGCAATCACCGCGTCCGGGACAGAGCGACGCATGCCCGTCCCCCGGACCCGCGATGAGCTGCAGCGCCTCGCTCTCACCCTCAACGGCATGCTCGACCGGCTGGCGTCGTCGATGGCGAGCGAACGCGCATTCCTTGAGCGGGCCAGCCACGAGCTCCGCACGCCGCTGGCAGCCCTGCGTGCAGAGGTGGATCTCGCGCTGCGGCGGCAGCGCACCGCAGCCGAGCTGTCCGCGGCCCTGGCAAGCGTGTCGCAAGAGACCGATCGGCTGTCGAGGTTGGCGGAGGACCTGCTCGTGCTCGCGCGGGCTGGCGACGGTCGGTTGCCGCTGCACCGGGAAGCCGTCTCCCTGCGGGCCACTCTCGACTCGGTATCGACGCGGTTCGAGGCACGGGCGCTCGAACTCGACGTGGTGCTCTGCGCCGCCGCCCCGGACACGACCATCAGCGTCGACTCGTTGCGGTTGCGACAGGCGTTGGTGAATCTGTTGGACAACGCGCTGCGCCACACGCCACGGAACGGCCGGGTGGATCTCGTGGGAACCATCATCGGACGGGACGTGCGGATCACGGTCACCGACACCGGATCGGGCTTCGGTTCAGCTGCCGACGAGGGCACCGCCGGACTCGGCCTACGCATCGTGCGAGCAGTGGCGCGCAGTCACGGAGGGACCGTGGAGATCGGTCGCGCCGACGAAGGGGGCGCGCGAGTTGAACTCGTCCTGCCTCACGCAGCGGGGGCGGACTCCGCCGGTGATACGGGGTGCACAGAGGTGACCGCGGGGCCGGCCGCCAGCTCGACGTCGGAGACCGGGGTTCAGAGTTCGTAGTGCAACGCGCCCACGGTCGCCGCGATTCCCCTGTGCGGCGCGACTTGGAGCTGGTGGTGCTCGTGGGGCCCCGCCCAGGAGCCCGATTACCCGCCCCGCCCCAGCACGGGTGCCGGAGTAGATCGTTGACGGTGTCCCCGTCGCCTAGGACCGACTGGACCACGTTGATCTCGAGGGTGATCACCGCTGGGGTCTGCCCAGCCATGGACGGGGCCGGCACATTGGTCCGAGAACCGAACATGAAGTCGGCAGGCGTCGCGCGTCGGTACGGCTGCCGGGCGCCATTAGAATCGCAGGCTGGCCCCCACGAAAGCAGCTGTGATGTCCGGCAACTCCCTTGATCCGCATCTGATGCGGTACGCCGCCCGTACCGACGGGATGCGGGCGTCGGCGATCCGAGCGCTGTTCGCGGTGGCCAACCGTCCCGAGGTGGTGTCGCTGGCCGGCGGAATGCCGTACCTCGCGTCGTTGCCGCTGGAACAGCTGGCGGCCGAGGCAGCCGAGCTGATCGCCGCCGACGGTCGGGTCGCGTTGCAGTACGGCTCCGGTCAAGGCATTCCCGAGTTGCGCGATCAGATCTGCCAGGTGATGAGCCTGGAAGGCATCTCGGCCCACCCGGACGATGTGGTGGTCACGGTCGGCTCACAGATGGCGCTGGACCTGGTGACCCGGATCTTCTGCGATCCCGGAGATGTGATCCTGGCCGAAGCGCCGTCCTATGTCGGTGCACTGGGCACCTTCTCGGCCTACCAGGCGCAGGTGGTGCACGTCGAGACCGACGACGACGGGCTGATCCCGTCCGCGCTGACGGCGGCCATCGCCAGCGTTCGGGGCACGGGTCGGCGGATCAAGCTGCTGTACACGATTCCGAACTTCCACAATCCCGCCGGCGTGACGCTGTCGATGTCGCGCCGCCCGGAGATCGCGAAGATCTGCGCCGACGCCGGCATCACGATTCTGGAGGACAACCCGTACGGACTGCTCGGATTCTCCGACACCATCTACCCGGCGATCCGCTCGATCGATACCGCGAACGTGATCTACCTGGGCTCGTTCTCCAAGACGTTCGCCCCCGGACTGAGAATCGGCTGGGCCCTTGCACCGCACGCGGTGCGGGAGAAGTTGGTACTGGCCAACGAGTCTGCGACCTTGAACCCGCCGGTGTTCAACCAGATGATGATCTCCCGCTACCTGGCGAACTTCGACTGGCATGGCCAGATCAAGACCTATCGGCAACTGTATGCAGAACGTCGGGATGCCATGCTGGCGGCGCTCGAGGCACATATGCCGGCCGGCACCACCTGGACCCACCCGGACGGCGGCTTCTACGTCTGGGTGACCCTGCCGGAGGGTTTCGACACCGCGGCGATGTTGCCGCGCGCCGTCACCGAGCGGGTGGCATACGTTCCCGGAACTGCCTTCTATGCCGACGGTTTCGGCAGTCGGCAAATGCGGCTGTCGTATTGCTTCCCGACCCCGGAACGGATCACCGAGGGCGTTCGCCGGCTGGCCGGGGTGCTCGAGAGCGAATTGGAGATCATGCAGACCTTCGGCACCGATACCGGGCCGGCGCGTCGCTCCCTCGGCTCCTCCGGGCCGAACTCCCCGTCGCCGAACACAGCGTGATGATCCCTGCTGCGCAAGGAGTATGCCTGTGATGACGCCCGCTGCCACCGGATCGGTGACCCCACGCCATGTGTTGGTACTGGCCGGCGGTCTGACCCATGAGCGGGACGTCTCACTGCGTTCCGGATCCCGGCTCGCGGACTCACTGCGCCAACACGGACACGATGTGACGGTGCGCGATGCGGACGCCGAACTGGTGCCATGGCTGGCTTCCCACGATCCGGATGTCGCGGTGATCGCGCTGCATGGTGGACGCGGCGAAAACGGTGCGGTACAAGGTGTCCTGGAAATGGCCGGCATCCCATTCACCGGGACGGCCTCACACGATTGCCGGTTCGCCTGGGACAAGGCCACCGCCAAGACCATGCTGCGCCGTGCCGGATACTCAACGCCGGAATGGTTCACTTTGTCGCACAGTGCCTTTCGGGATCTCGGTGCCCGCTCGCTGATCGATCTACTGGTCGCCTCGATCGGACTGCCGATCATGCTGAAGCCCTACGAAGGTGGCTCGGCATTGGGGGCGAACGTGGTCCGCGAGGTCGCGGGCCTGCCGGCCGCCTTGGTGTCGTCGTTCGCCTACGGCAACGTACTGCTGGTCGAGCAGTTCGTCACCGGCCGGGAGATTGCGGTGACGGTGATCGACGACGGTTCCGGCCCCCGCGCGCTACCGGCGGTGGAGGCGTCGTTCCCCGGCGACGTCTTCGACTACGAGGCGCGCTACACCGCGGGGATGACGACCTACTACACGCCGGCCCGACTGACGACGGAGCAAGCAACGGCCGCCGCCGAGTTGGCGGCGACCGCGCACAGCACACTGGGCCTGCGCGATCTGTCCCGCACCGACGCCATTGTTGCCGACGACGGCACAGTCCAGTTTCTCGAGGTGAACGTCTCGCCCGGTCTCACCGAGACATCCCTGCTGCCGATGGCTGCCGAAGCCGCCGGCGAGGACATCGGCGCGCTCTATTCCCGCCTCATCGAGCAAGCCATCGCCCGTGTTCCCCTTGGCGAGGATCAACTTCAGCTTCGAGGATCTGATTGATCAGTTGCGTCACTCCGGTCCCAGAACGTACAGAGTTGATCTTGGCCGGGTCGAGCTGGTACGGCTGGGTCGGCCGCGCGGCGGGCAGCGACGTTTATTGGCGTGCGGCCAGTCGCAGCGTCTGGGGAGACTGGGATATGGCTGTCGACAACGACTCTCGGCCGGGCGAGTATCAGCCGGGCGGGTATCTGATCCGGCGACTCGAGATCGCCGACGCCGAGGAGCTCGGGGAACTACATGTCGCGGTCTGGCGGCAGACCTACGCCGGAATGATGTCGGAGCAGGCATTGGCCACAATGGATCCGGTTCGCTGGGGCGAGGGCTGGCGGCACCGGGGCCAGTCAGACCAAGCGGACGAGGCGACTGGTCAGCGCACGCGGATCGCCGTGCACCTGCCGACCGGCAGCTTGGCCGGATTCGCCCTCGTCGGAGCGGCTCGCGACGACGATGCGCCTGTTCCGGTCCAGTTGTGGGCGATCAACGTACTCGCCCGTCACCACGGCAGCGGGGTGGCCGAGAAGTTGCTGGCCGAAACCCTCGGCGACCAGGCTGCCTACCTCTGGGTGGTCGAGCAGAATGCGCGCGCCCAGGCCTTCTACCGACGCCACGGGTTCCGAACCGATGGTGGACGGCTCCGGGACGACGAACTGGCTGCCGACGAGATCCGGATGGTCAGGTTATAGCGGCGACATCCTAGTCTTCGGTGAGACATGTTGTGGCACAACACATCTCACCGATGCGTCACGGTCGACTGATAGCCAGGATAACAGTTTCGTCACCGTGACGAAATGCGGTCCGGTGGTTCCCCATCGGAATTACATCACTGTGATTCGCTGGGAGGACTTTCCCCAGAACTGAGAATGTCGAGTGTCCGAAAACCGCCATCCTGGACCTTGCGGCGGGCGATCTCCGGTGCCATGATGCCGACGATTCGTTGCAGATCGTCGACGGTCGCAAACTCCAGGGTGATCTTGCCCTTGCGCCGGCCGAGCTCGACCTTGGCTCGGGTGTCGAACTGGTCGGACAGCGCGCGGGCCAGATCGTCGAGTCCCGGCATGATCAACTTCTTGCGCGGTGCCTGCCGTTTCTTCGGCGAACCGGAGGCCAGCATGGTCACCTGTTCTTCGGTGCCCCGAACGGACAGGCCCTCGGCCACGATCCGAACCGCCAACTCTTCCTGTGCGTCCGGGTCGTCGAGTCCGAGTAAGGCCCGGGCATGGCCGGCCGACAGCACCCCGGCAGCCACCCGCCGTTGCACCGGAACCGGCAACCTCAACAGTCGGATGGTGTTCGAGATGACCGGCCGGCTGCGGCCCAGCCTGGTCGCCAACTCGTCGTGCGTCACCTCGAACTCGCCCAGCAACTGCTGGTAGGCGGCCGCCTCTTCCAGCGGATTGAGGTTGGCCCGGTGGATGTTCTCCAGCAGGGCATCGCGCAGCAGGTCGGCGTCCTCGGTCTTGCGGACCAGCGCCGGGATCCTTGTCAGCCCCGCGTGTTGAGCTGCGCGCCACCGACGTTCGCCCATCACCAGCTCGTAGACACCGGCCTCGCTCGGTAGCTCACGCACCACCACCGGCTGCAGCATGCCGAACTCCCGCAGGGAGTGCTCCAACTCGGCGAGGGCGTCCTCGTCGAATACCGTGCGTGGATTGCGCGGATTAGGCCGAATGTCCGATGGATCGATCTCGGCATATCGCGGTCCGTCGACGGTGACCGGAGCGCTCGCGTCGGCGGTGGGTGCCGGCGGCGGGTCGGCCAGCACGGTACCGGCGCCTGGAGTGCTGCCGGGGCGCGCCGTCACGGGGCCGTTGATCAGCACATCGGACACGGTATTGGTGGTGGGCCCGGTCGGGATCAGCGATGCGATTCCCCGACCCAGCCCGCCCTTGGACTTGCTCATGCCCGCTCCTTCTGGCCCTGGTGGACCTGACTGTCCGATGATTCCTGCGGTCCGTGCACATCACTCGGCAGTGGGTCGACGTGCTGGATGGGCCGGGCGCCACGCTCAGCGATCTCCCTGGCCGCGTCCAGGTAGCTCATGGCGCCTCGCGAGCCGGGGTCGTACGTCATCACCGACTGGCCGAAGCCGGGCGCTTCGGACACCTTGACCGACCGCGGAATGACGGTACGCAGCACCTTGTCCTCGAAGTGCTTGCGGACTTCGTTGGCCACCTGATCGGCCAGCTTGGTGCGCCCGTCGTACATGGTCAGCAGGATGGTGCTCACCTCCAGACCGGGGTTCAGGTGCTGCTGCACCAACGCAATATTGCTCAGCAACTGACCGAGACCCTCCAGCGCGTAGTACTCGCACTGGATGGGGATCAACACCTCTTCGGTCGCCACCATGGCGTTGACGGTCAACAGGCCCAACGACGGCGGGCAGTCGATGAAGACGTAGTCGTATTCGCCCTTGATGGCGTCGATCGCGCCCTTCAGCCGAGATTCTCGGGCGACCATGGTCACCAGCTCGATTTCGGCCCCGGCCAGGTCGATGGTCGCCGGCAGCACCCCGAGCCGCGGGGCTTCCGGCGACGTCTGGATCGCCTCCGCCGCTTCGATCTCACCGAGTAGGACCTCGTAGATCGACGGCGTACCGAGCTTACGTTCGGCCCCCAGTGCGGTGCTGGTATTGCCCTGAGGGTCCAGGTCGATCACCAGGACGTGTAAGCCGGCGAGCGCCAGGGCAACTCCGATATTGACCGTGGTGGTGGTCTTGCCGACCCCACCCTTCTGATTGGCCACTGTGAACACCCGGCGCTTGCGAGGCCTCGGCAATGTCAGTTCGCCCTGTCGGACCTCGACGGCGTGCTGAGCGGCCCGGCCGATCGGCGTGTCGTCCATCGAGAACGTCGCCGAATCCACCGGGCTGGACAGCAGATCCTCCCCATCGTCATCGGTGTCGGCCCGCGAGTACGCGTTCAGCGAGGGCCTGTCTACCGGTCGCATAGTCCGGTGCTCGGCGGTTTCACGTGAAACATGGCCACCGCTTTGTTGGGATACGGCTTCTGTTTCACGTGAAACATCCCGGCCGCCACTCGTTGACCGATTGGCGAACGAGCGCGCCGAGATCCTCACGGATTCTCTCTCCGTCGGCGCGGCGGGGAGCGGCCGATCGTCACCGGCATCTGGAGACTCGGACGTTGAAACGTCGGTCGGTGATGGCGGCGGCATCTCGCCGGGTAATGACGCCGAGTCGGTCGTTCCGTCAGGGAGCGCGTCGAGGTCGTCGGTAGCGCGACCGCCCACCGGCGCAGTATCCCCGGCCAGCCCCGGGTGACCGGCAGCCAGCGCCGGCTCACCGTCCGACGCGCTGTCGCCAGCCGGATCACCGTCCGCCGACCCGATCACACGACCCGGCCCTGCGGGAGCATCCGCCAGAGAGCCCGCCGGCGGCCCGGAGGAGGGGTGGGGGTGTCCGACATCGGCCCCTGGAGCATCGGTGTCCCCGGTGACCACTGAGGTGGTGATGTCGGTGTCGAGGTCTCCGACAGATGGGTCAACGGCCGCTGCGGACTCGTGCTCGCCCGGGTTCTGCTCGGTCGATGTCACGCAGTCCTCCTGTAGTTGTCGTTCGTCATCCCGTGGTGAGCCTACGACACCCCGCCAGTCCAGGTTTCACGTGAAACAGCGCCGTCTTGACTCGTCGTGGCGCACCCGTCGCGCGCCGTCGTCCTTCCCACGCCCTCTGTTTCACCTCAAACACACCATGCCTGCGAGGAGTGGGCTGTCAGTGCTCCCGCCTAGGGTCGTCACCATGACCACGCCCTCGTCCCACCGCGCCGCGATAGGCATGTGCTTCAACCGAACCTTTCCGGCGTCCGCGGTCACGGACTTCGCCCGCCGACTGGACAGCGGCGGGGTGGACGAGCTGTGGCTCATCGAAGATTGCTTTTTCACCACCGCGCCGCCACTGGCCGCGGCCGCGCTCGCCGTCACCGAACGCCTGACGGTCGGCCTCGGCATCCTGCCGGCGGTCGCCCGGACCGCGGCCATCACCGCCATGGAGATCGCCACCCTGGCCGGGCTGGGCCCAGGGCGGGTGGTGGCCGGTATCGGCCACGGCGTGCAGAGCTGGATGGCTCAGATGGGCGCGGCCACCCCGTCACCGCTGACCACGTTGGACGAGGTGATCACCTCGGTGCGGCGGCTCCTTGCGGGGGAGACGGTGAATGTCCGCGGGCAACACGTCACCCTGGAACAGGTCAGGCTGGAACACCCGCCGACGCCGGTACCCACGGTGATCGCCGGGGTCCGTGGGCCGAGATCGCTGGCTCGAGCCGGCCGGGCTGCCGACGGAGTGCTACTGGACGGGCCGTGCCCGCCGGCGTACGTGCGCTGGGCCAGGGAGCAATGCGCTGCCCGCAGCGAATTCGAGTTCCGTTGCTTCGCCACCTTGTGTGTGGCGGCGGACCGGCAGACTGCCTACCGCACGATGGCCCCGCTGTTGTCCGAGATGCTCCGGTCCGGCAGCCGGATGCTCGCCGCACTCCCGTTCCATGCCGAACTGCGGGCGATGGATGACGCGAACGGACCCGACGGTTGGGTCACCATGCCCAGCGACTGGTGGGGGAGTATCGGTCCGATCGGCACCCTGGACGACGCCGTCGAGTATGTCTGCGCGATGGAGGCCGAGCGCGTGACGAGCATCAGCATGTTCCCGGCGACGGATCCCGAGGTCGCCCGCCGGCAGATCGATGACGTGATCGCCATCGCCCGCCGCTGACCGGCGACCGGCGAATCGCGCCAGCCCCTCCGGCCCGCTCCTGAACCCCCCTGAGTATTGATCGCTCTCGGAGTGCTCATCTCTGTTGGTCCGGATAGGCCCCCAGCCGGTCAGGACAGACCCGAGCGCGGCCGTGCGGTGTCCCGGCCAATGAAGCCGAGTAGCCGGGTCTGGACATCGGCATCAGCCGGCACCTCGATCCGCGGACCGTATTGACCACTGGACCGCATGGCGTCCTCGAACGGCACCATCCCGTCGAGCATTTCCGCACACTTGTTCGGATCCAGCATTTCGTCCTGGCCGGAGGCGCGTGCCAGATCCCAGGTGTGCATGAAGACGTCGGTGGTGTAGAACCGGTCGACGGCCACATCGAGCGGCAGCGCACCGATGTTCGGGTTGGTCAACACCCGGGCCGCAGTACCGGGATCGTCGAGCAGTTCCTGGACCGCATTGCTGTGGATCCGCCAGGCGGCGGCCGGGTCGTCGTCCGCCGACGGCCCGCTCGCCAGCGTCACGCCGGCACCGTTCTGGAGAAAACTGGGAAACCACTCCACCAGATGACGAACCACGTCACGCGCCAGCCACCCGTCGACGGGAGCCGGCGCATCCCAGTCCGCGACACCGCCGACTCGTTCGGTGAAGATGCCGGCGATCCGACGGTGCTCGTCGGCGGCGGTGGTCACTGGTCCACACTCCTAAGGGCGGGCATTGCTGGAACGGTGTCCGTTGTTGGGACTCGGCGGGAGCCGGGGTGACGGCCTGTGGTGGTCGCTGTTTGACGGCCCGCATGACACTGCCGCC
>JAABUS010008414.1_pt1 | contig 11346 bp, 10 predicted proteins | sample 5560161 | NCBI WGS metagenome assembly JAABUS01 (sample SAMN10711885, study PRJNA513376) | rock metagenome | isolation source: Antarctica rocks | place: Antarctica: Victoria Land, Trio Nunatak nord | collected 2016-01-04
GCGCTGCTGAACCGCGATGAACGTCGACGTGTCGCCAGTGAGGTCGAGAGAATGTATGTCGGCCCGCGCCTCGACGCGGCGACTGACCGTGTTCTCCACGGGTGCAGCCGCCAACGCGGCAACAGCGGCAAGGGCGAGCAGCACGGGCACGATGGCGGGATCACCGGCAGAACCCGCACCAGTGGCACGTCGCGTCCTCGGTAGGCGCACGAGCAGGAACACGGCAACCACCCCCGCCGCCGCTCCCAGCGCACCTTCCACCGTGCCGACGAGCACATCGTCTCGAGCGGCGTGGCCGAGCTCGTGAGCAACCACCAAGGCGATCTCGTCGTCGGAGGCCGAGTCAAGCAAGGTGTCGTACACCACGATCCGCTTCGACGCGCCGAAACCGGACACGTAGGCGTTGAGCGCAGTCGTCCGCCGCGATGCGTCGGCCACGAGTACGTCGCTCACTGCGATGTCGTCACGAGCGGCCAGCATCAGCAACCGGCTCCTCAACGGACCGTCGGCGAGCGGCGTGAACCGGTTGAAGAGAGGCTCAAGCACGATGGGGTAGGCGAAGGACAGAAGCAACACCAAGCCGGCCGCCGATGCCGCTGCCGGCGCGAACCAGGTCCGGGGGAACCGCCGGGCGAGGCCCACCACGAGGATCAGCCCGACGCTCGTGATCGCCAAGGTGATGGCCAACGACTTCGCGGCGTCGATCGCATAACCGCCCCATGACTGGGTGGAAAGACCGTAGGAAGTCGCCACCCGGTGCGTCCAGATACCGAACGGCAGCGTCACCAGCCGCTGCACCACCACCACGACCGAGCCAGTCGCGACCACCTGCACCCACCACCGGCTGCTCCATCGGCGGACCAGCCGTACCACCGCCTTGCCCAGCGAGCTGAATCCCAGCCCGACCGGTACGGCGACACCGACCGCCAGGCTCAGCCACGAGGGCCACTTGGCAGCGTCGAAGAACGCCTCCGAGCGCGCGATCTGCGCAGGGGTGAAGTACGACGACAGCGACGCCGGCGCGACGGAAACGTCCGGTGCAGGGCCCCACGGCGTCATCAGCGCGATCGACACCGCCAACGACGAAGTCAGCACCACGAGTGCGACCCCCGCTGCGCGCGCGGGCGGTGGACTAGGCGGCACCAACGACGGCCCGCAGGTACGTGCGCCACTCGGCGGTGAGCGCGGATCGAGTGGTGTGCAAGCAGATGCGCAGGGCCTGGGCCACGCGGTCGGGATTAGCGACCACACGTTGATAGAACGCGAGCAGTCGAGCCTCCCCATGCTCACGGGCGATCAGGCGAGCAGCGAGCCAGGCTTGCTCGTAGTAGACCTCGGTGTCGCCCCGCGCCGAATCGAAGTCGGCATCGGAGGGTAGCGCGTCGGGGAGACCGTTTCGCCGGACGTCGCGGACCAGCGCTCCCGCCGATACCGACAGCGGCACCTCGACCGAGCCGACGCCTACGTAGTCAGCGAAGCCCTCGGCGAGCCAGAGGGGCACGTCGATGGCGGCCGCTTCGGTGGCTACGTGCGTCGACTCATGAGTGATGACCACGTGGGCGCCCACTGGACTTAGATCAGCGAAGACCGCTGGGTTAATCACGATCGCGACCGGGGCGTCGACCTGGTGCGACCCGTCAACGGATGTGGTGACCGCAGCGACGTGGGAGTAGCCGCCGGGAGTCGCGGCCAGCACAGCCTCCAGCTGCTCAGTGCCGGCTGGGACGTAGGCGACCAGTCCTCCCCGCCAGTCGGAGACGACCGAGCCCACGTCTACCAGGGCATGGTGCAGCCGCCGGTCGATGCGGTCGGCGTCGCCCGGCGTCGTCGCCGCGACGAGGGTGCGGGCATCTCGGCGTACGACGAGTGGCCCGAGCAGCCACACGGGACGTCTCGTTCCGGGGGCGGCCGCGATGTCGACGACGTACGCGACGTCTCCGCGTTGGACGAAGGTATATCTCAACGTGGCGAGTGCATCGCTGCTGTCGAACCCGCGCAGGCGCCAGGACAGCTGCACCTCGGCGGTCCACGTGTCGCCTCCGAGACGGCGCTGCTGTTGTAGCGGCAGTCCACCGACGGCGGCCGCGACATAACGGGTGCTTCGCACGGTGGCGTGCAGGGCTTGGAGGTTGGCGTAGACGGTGCCGGCACGTCGTCGCGACGCCGCGAGTGTCGAGTCCCAACTGCGGACGTAGCCTCGGCGCGCGCCAGCACGCAGCGCCTGTTCCTGGCGCTGCAATGCTGCTCCGGCCAGCACATCACGGCGGCTCGAAGACTCCGATCCGACGGCGGCGGCCGACCGGGAACCGGCAACCGGTCCCTGCTGGTACGGCGACCCCTGCTGGTACGCCGGCTCTGGTCTGCCCAGGGACGACACCACCAGTGCACCGGCGAGCACCGCCGCGGTGACGCCCAGCGCGACAAGTTGCCGACGACCGCGCGGCGGCTGGTCCGCCTCTGCGGCAGCGGATGCACCTATGGGCGCGATGTCCCCCAGCGAGATCTGCTCGTCGGGATAGGTCACAACCGGATTCTACGGGCGACTGCGCACGGCGGGAGCTGCGCGAACTACCGACCCGCCCCTGGAGTAAGTGAGGCGGCGGCTCAGCCGACGCGCACGGCCATGCTGATCGGCATCGAGGTGAGCGGCACTACCTCGACGGGCAGGCTGGGGTTCGCCGCGTGAACGATTTGTCCGTTGCCGATGTATATGCCGACGTGGGAGATCGGGGAGTAGTAGAACACCAAGTCACCCGGCATCAGGGAGGAGACGGACACCGGTGTACCAATTCCGGTCTGCATGCTCGAGGAGTGTGGGATGGAGACACCGGCGGCGGCCCACGCGGCCATCGTCAGGCCGGAGCAGTCGAAGGAGTCCGGGCCGGTGGCGCCGTACAGATAGGAGTCGCCGACCTGTGCCAAGGCATAACTGGCCGCAACTGAGCCTCGCCCGCTGGCCGGAGCCGGAGCCGGAGACGGCGCGGGAGTCGGTGCTGGAGCGGGCGCTGGAGCCGGTGCCGGCGCGGGAGCCGGTGCCGGTGCGGGCGCTGGTGCCGGTGCGGGAGCCGGTGCAGGAGCGGGAGCCGGTGCAGGAGCGGGAGCCGGAGCCGGTGCAGGCGCAGGAGCGGGAGCCGTGACCCGCTGCTCGCTGCGGCTCGGCGGGTCGTACTGGGCTTGCTGCTGCGCCTGCAGGCGGGCCTGCCGGGCATCGAGTCGGGCTTCGCGCCGGGCATCGAGTCGGGCTTGCTGCTGCGCCTCGATTTCAGCCTGCTGCTGCGCCTCGATTTCGGCTTGCTGCTGCGCCTCGAGACGGGCCTGCTGCCGCGCTTCGATCCTGGCTTGCCGGGCTGCAATTCTGGCCAGTCGCTCCCGCTGCTTGACCCGCAGTTCGTGCAGAACCTGCTCCGCCTGCTCAGTCTTGCGGTCGAGCTGAGCCTCGTGCGCAGCAAGGGCGGCCTTGTTGTCGGCGATCACGTCGAGCTCTCGCTGCGCCTGCTGCTCTTGGACGCCAAGCAGACGCTGTTGCTGGTTCAGCAGGCTCAGCAGGCCGTCTTGCTGGTGCTCGACGACAGCCTGCGTAGCCACCCCCGCCATGAACTCATCAGGATCGTCGGCGACGAGGAACGAGGTGCTCGTCGACAGTCCGGCCGCACTTTGGTAGTCGGCCAGCGCTGAGCCGACTACGTCTGCTCGCAGCGCCTCGACCCGGTCGCGCTGCCGGTTGACGTCTGCCTGCAGAGTCTGCAGCCGCTCTTCGGCCGCCGTCAGCTGCTCACGCGCCGTGTTGAGCTGCTCCGACGCGATCTCGGCTTCGTGGTTGAGAAGCTCGATACGTTGCTGCGCCTCGTGGATCGACAGTCGCAGTCGGTCACCGTCAGGCTCGGCTGAGCCTGGCGCCGGAGCGAGAGCGACGCTTGCGACCAGCGAGGCGGCGAGCACCGGGAGAGCTCTCTTGACGAAAATGGGCAGGTGGGATGCGCGGCCGTTCGACATGAGTCGACGGTCTCCTTCTCACTAGCGAGCGTGAACAGCTTGACGTCAGGGCCGCCGCTGTTGCGAGTCAGAGGCACACGTTACAAGCCCGTGACCTGTCCACCAAACCTCCGGCCCACAGGTAGTTGGGGCTGCGGACCTCAGCATGACCGGTTTCTGCCGAGTCACGCAGGCTCTACACCGCCGCGGGAGTCGAGCGGCTCGACTCTAGGTAGCGACGGAATGAGCCCAGCGTTGACCAGTACGTCGAGTGCCCGGCGTTCGTCATCATCAAGCACCACCCCCGGCGGTGGGCTGCCCAGGAGAAAAGTGACGACGCAGTCTCCGCAGCCAGGACCGCGCAGACGGCAGCGGTCGCAGTCGATGAGTACCGGGTCGCCGACAAGCGGGCCATCGCGAGGCTCACCACCGGCGCCCCGCGATGAAGGCACCGGAAGCGGTTCAGCGTTTCGGAGTGGGGTCTCCTGGGCCATGATGGTCTCCGGCTTCGTAGGAAAAGCTGAGTCGGTCCCGACGCTAGACGGCGTCGCCGACAGTTTTTAGATGGCGACAGCCGGATGGCGACAGCTGCGGATGGCGGAAACCGCGGATGGCGACAGCTGCCGAGGGTCGGTCAGACCGTCAGCAGAGGTTCGTGAGACGCGTCGGCCGGCGGCTCAATGACAATCGCGTCGCCGCCGCGTACATCACCTCCGGCGATCACCACGGCCATGATCCCCGCCTTGCGGACCAGGCGGTTCTCGGCGTCTCGCTCGAGCACGGCGGCCATCAGGCCCGGGCGGAACTTGTCGAGCTGCACACAGGGGTTCCGCAAGCCAGTGACCTCGAGAACCACCGATGGTCCGATCAGCAACCGGGAGCCTCGAGGCTGACCCAGGGTCTCAAGGCCACGGGTGGTGATGTTCTCACCCAGCTGACCGGACCGCACGTCGAACCCGCCTCCGCGCAACTCGTCGTACAGCTCAGCTGCGATCAGGTGCACCTGCCGCAGGTTGGGCTGGGTTGGGTCGCGGCGCACTCTCGAGCGATGCTGAACGGTCACTCCTGCGTGCGCGTCGCCCTCGACGCCGTAGTCGACCAACAGCCGAATGCTCGATTCGACCTGCTTGCTGAAGTGGTGGTGCGGGCTTCGACTAACGGCCACCACCCGGGCTGCTTTCTCCTCATGCTGCATGACAACACAGTGCCAGCCGGTATTCCCAGCGGCCGCGCCAGCGCCCGACCCAGCGCCCGACTCAGTGGCCGAGTACTCCGATCAGGGCGCTGGACGTGACCGGACGGGCTCCCCGCTCGGCCACCGACTCGGCGAGCTCGCGGTCGCTGGAAACCACGACCACGGGTCGGCCGAGCGGTTCGCTCGACACCAGCTCCCGAATCAGGTCGTCGGCGATCACTCCAGCCGGGCTGAAGCGCACCCGGATGCCGCGCGGCGCTGTCACGCTCGGGCGGTCGAGCAGTTCAGCGCCGTCGAAGACGACGGTGGTCTCGACCCGCTTGGGTGCGACCAGGGCGGCGATCCTGCTGGTGAGCCGAGCGCGCTGCTGGTCCAGTGGTGATGACGGCCACGCAGACTTGGAAACGTTGTAGCCGTCGACGATCAGGTGCACACGAGGAAGCTCGAGCAGGCGCCGGAGCAGCACGGGGTCATCGTTGCTGAGCCCATGCCCCACCTTGTCGGTCAGTGCAGCGGAAGCCGGCTCGACCGCGCTCACCGTGTCGGCGGGCGACAGGTCAGACGGCGCCAGCGCCAGCTCGCGTCGCAGACCGGCGGCGGCGTCGACGACCGTGTCGAGCAGGAGGCGCAGCCGCATCGTCTCGGTGTCGCGGGCGTCTCGGCCGGCTCGTCGGGTGGCAGCCAGCTGCCCCTCCAGCTCGGCGACGCGGCTGCGCCACCGGCGGTTCTCGGCCTCTGCCGCCCGGGCGCCGGTCAGCGCTTCCCGGCGGGCGTCTTGCTCGGACTGGTCAGCGCTCAAAGCGGCTGCTTGGGCACCTCGCAGCTGCTGACGGACCTCGCCGAGAGTACGGCGAAGCTGCGCGTTGTCGGCTTTCACGTCGTCTAGCTGGCCGCGCAGCCGCTCCCGCACCACCTTCACCTCGCTTCGGGCGGCGGACAGGGCGGTGGTGAGCCGTTGCACCGTCTCGTCCTCGTCAGCGCCTCCACCACGACTCAGCTCGACGTCCCGGGCTGACTGGACAACGCTCTCCCAGCCCGATGGCCGCACCAGGTAGGCCGCGGCGGCTGTCTCGAGCGCTCGAGCCGGCGGCAGCGGCGTACCTTCGTCGAGAGCGCGGATCAGCTGCGGCACCATCGCACGCACGTGCACAGCCAGGCGCTGGCGAAACTCATCGTCAGCCTCGAGAGCCGCGGCCAGCTGGGGTCCGGCGAGCTTCGCCCTGCGCGCCGGCGCGAAGGCGGCGGCCCTGCGCAACGCCGGGGGGATCTGCTCCGGTGGCATCGCGCTCAGCGCTCGGGCCGCCAAGATCACCATCTTCTTGTGTACGCCGGGTGGCAGCGCACCGGCGACATCGGCGTCGGTCATGACGTCGCTGCGCCACAGCAGAGCTCAGCGCTGTCCACCATGGCGACCCTTCTCCCGTCCGACGGGCCTCCACACTAATGCGCGCTCCGGCGCGGCTTGAGAAGTTTCGTCGGAGCCTCGTCCTACAGTCCCGTCCATGAGCACAGTGCTCGACACCGCGTCACCAGCGGCTGGCTGCGCGGTCCAGCAGACCTTCGACGAACTCGGCACCCGACTACGCGACGTGACGTTCGTCGTCGTCGACCTCGAGACCACCGGAGGTTCAGCTGCTGCCGGTTCCTCGATCACCGAGATCGGGGCGGTCAAGGTCCACCGCGGTGAGGTGCTGGCGGAGTTCCAGACCCTCGTCCGGCCTCACGAACCCATCCCGCCTTTCATCTCCGTGCTGACCGGCATCACCAATGCGATGGTCGCCGGAGCCCCGCGCATCGAGTCAGCCCTGCCCGCATTTTTGGAGTTCGCCCGCGGCGGCGTCCTGGTCGCCCACAACGCACCCTTCGACATCGGCTTCCTGCGTCACTACGCCGCCCAGCAGGGTCTCCCCTGGCCCCGGTTCGACGTGCTCGACACCGCGAAGCTCGCCCGCCGAGTCCTGACCCGTGACGACACCCCGGACTGCAAGCTCGCCACGTTGGCGAAGGTGTTCCGCGCCTCCACCACGCCCAACCACCGTGCCCTGTCTGACGCCCGCGCGACTGTCGACGTGCTGCACGGGCTGATGGAGCGGCTGGGAAACCTCGGCGTTCACACGCTCGAGGAGCTGCAGACCTTCTCCTCGCGAGTGTCGATGGCCCAACGCAAGAAGCGCCACCTGGCCGAGCAACTGCCCCACCTTCCCGGCGTCTACCTGTTCCGCGACAACCGCGACAAGGTGCTCTACGTCGGTACGTCGAAGGACCTGCGAGCCCGGGTCCGCACCTACTTCACGGCAAGCGAGACGCGGTCGCGGATGGGTGAGATGGTCGGGCTCGCAGAGTCAGTCCAGGGCATCGCCTGTAGCACTGCACTGGAGGCAGAGGTGCGTGAGCTCCGGCTGATCGCAGAGCACAAGCCTCGTTACAACCGGCGCTCGAAGTTCCCTGAGCGAGTCAGCTGGGTCAAGCTCACTGTGGAGGCCTGGCCGCGGCTCTCGCTGGTCAAACAGGTCCTCGACGACGGGGCCGACTACCTCGGGCCGTTCGGGTCCCGACAGACCGCCGAGTCGGCGATGTCTGCCCTGCACGAGGCGTTTCCCATCAGGCAGTGCTCCGGCCGCCTTCCCGTGCGCCCTGCGCGCAGCGCCTGCGTACTCGCCGAGATGGGGCGTTGCCTGTCCCCGTGCGACGGTACGGCGTCAGCTGCAGACTACGCGCTCACCGTCGCCGAGCTACGGTCCTCGCTGCATGCGAGTCCAGCAGCCGTCACGGCCGCGATCCGGATGCGGATGGAGGCGCTGGCCTCGGCCGAACGCTACGAAGAAGCCGTCGCGCACCGCAATCGGCTCACGAGCTTCATTCGCACCGCGGCTCGCGGGCAGCGGTTGCGGTCCTTGACCGCCTGCCCTGAGATCGTGGCGGCTCTGCGCTCCTCGTCGGCGTGGGAGGTCCATGTCATCCGCTTCGGCCGGCTGGTCGGTGCCGGGGTCATCCCACCCTCCGCCAACGCTCGCGAGTGGACTCAGGCGTTACGACAGAGCTCCGAAACCGTCGTGCCAGGGCCGGGCCCGGCGCCTGCCGCCACCCCCGAGGAGTCCGACAAGATCGTGAGGTGGCTGGAGCAGCCGGGCGTCCGGCTGGTGCACCTCGACGGCGTGTGGGCATGTCCGGTCGCCGGAGCGGAGTCGCAGCGCGAGCTGCTCGAGTCCATCACGGCGTCCCGGACCACGCTGTCGCCGTTCGACACACCCCGCCAATCCCGCACCTATGCCCGGCCGGTTCGATGACCGTCGAGGGGCGACGCGGCGGCCGTCGTAGTCCCTGGGGTTAGGCTCACCACCACCGGTCGAGGAGGAGCAGCCCGTGATCACCGCCATCGTCTTCATCAAAGCTGAGGTGTCGCAGATTCCCGAGGTGGCCGAGCAGGTCGCCGCCCTGGCCGGCGTCAGCGAGGTCTACTCCGTGACCGGCGGCATCGACCTGATCGCGCTGATTCGGGTGCGACGTCACGAGCAGGTCGCGGAGCTGGTTCCCGACTCCATCAACAAGGTGCCTGGCGTGTTGTCAACCGAGACGCACATCGCCTTCCGCACCTACTCGAGCCACGACCTGGAGGCGGCGTTCTCTCTCGGGCCCGAGTGAGTGGCGACCAGCTGCTGATATCACCAGCTGGAGTGGTGAGGTCAGTACCTCTCGACGGCGGCGACCCACTGGGCGAGCTTGGCCCGTGCCGCTCCGGAGTCGACCGCCTCGACGGCTCTCGCGAGCGCATCGGCCAGCCGGGCGGTCACCGCCGCCGACGTCGCGTCGTGCGCCGCGATCCCCGCGGCCGCGTTCAGCAGTACGGCGTCGCGCACCGGCCCGTTCTCACCTGCCAGCAACCTGTGCACAGCGGCCACGTTGACTGCGACGTCACCTCCGACCAGGTCCGCCGGCACCGCCCGAGGCAACCCCAGCTCGGCTGGGTCGATGCTGTGCTCGCTGACCTCCCCGGAGACGATGACCCATACCCGTGACGTCGTTGTGGTCGTCAGCTCGTCAAGGCCGTCATCGCCTCGAAAGACAAATCCGTCCACGCCTCTGCGGGCCAGCACATCGGCGATGAGTCCAGCCATCCGAGCATCCGCGACACCGACAGCCTGGGCGGCCGGGCGCGCCGGATTCGCCAGTGGACCGAGGATGTTGAAAGTCGTCGCCACGCCGAGCTCACGGCGGGGGACGGCGGAGTGCCGCAGCGCCGCGTGGAACACCGGGGCAAAGCAGAAGGTGATACCCACCTGCGCAGCGATCTCCTCAACGGCCGCGACTGGCAGGTCCAGCCGGATGCCGAGTCCCTCGAGCACGTCCGCGGAGCCACATGACGACGACGCCGCCCGGTTGCCGTGCTTGACGACCGGCACCCCAGCCGCTGCCGTCACCAGCGCCGCCATCGTGGAGATGTTCACCGTCTGCGAGCGATCGCCTCCGGTTCCGACGATGTCGACGGCGCGCCCCGGGTAGCTCAACGGGGTGGCGAACTCATACATCGTGTCGACGAGGCCTTCGACCTCCTCCACCGTCTCACCCTTTGCCCGCAGCGCTACCGCAAAGCCGGCGATCTGCGCAGCTGTCGCCTCTCCGGCGAGCACCTGTCGCATCGCCCAGCCCGTCTGCGCTGACGACAGATCGCTGCCGCCGATCAATGCCGACAGCAACGACGGCCACGAGAAGAGTTCTGTCATGTCGAGCCTGTTGACGATCGGAGCCGGCTCAGCCGGCGGCGATGCCGGCTCGTGGCCGCAGCAGAGCTGTCGCCGTTTCGGCGAGCAGCAGCGGATCGAGAGGATGAGGCACGACCGCGTCGGCGCGCGACCAGGTTGCGAGCCACGCGTCCTCTCGACGCCCGATGAGCACGAGCACCGGCGGGCACTGGTAGATCTCGTCCTTCAGCTGTCGGCAGATACCCATGCCGCCGGCTGGCACTGCTTCTCCGTCAAGGATCGCCAAGTCGATGTCGCCGGCGTCCATGGTGGCGATGACGACGGGTTCGGTGGCTGACTCGACATACTCGACGGTTGGCAGGTCAGGATGCGGACGCTTGCCCAGCGCAAGCCTGACCTCGGCTCGCGTGTTGGAGTCGTCGCTGTACACCAGAACCCTCATGAGCGATCACCTGCCTTTGTCGATGGAGGTGCTCAAGCGGCATGCTACCGGCTGAGCGAGCGCCGCCCCGCTCGGCCGGTCAGCCGGGATGAGCCTGATCGGCCGCCGCCAACCGTTGCGCGGCCGCCTCCTCCCGGTCGAGCCGACGGTCCTCGCGGGCTGCCTCGCCGGCGCTCTGGCGCACCCACTGCACGAACAGCACCGCGAAGATAAACAACCCGACGAGGTCTCCCGACCCCCACAAGATCCCACCGGCCAGGTGCTGGTCCGCCGACGGTGTCGGGAGCCAGACCCTGTTGAGCGAGAGATACCAGCCGCCCGCCAGCAGCTCATCCATCGACAGAATCGTGACGCCGAGGAAGGCATGGAACGGCAGCGTGGCAAAGACGGTGAGCATGCGGAACGGGTACGCCACCCTGCCCGGCACCGGATCCAGGCCCAGCAACGGCCAGAAGAACAGGCAGCCGACGACAACGAAGTGCAGGTGCAGCAGATCGTGCAGCAGGCCCGAGCGCAACGTGGCCTCGTACCAGCCGGAGAAGTACAGCGCCCACGGGCTCGCGATGAAGATGGCGAACGCGACGGGGGGAAAGGCCAGCACGGCGGCCAACCGGCTGTGGAGCAGCGCGAGCAGCCAGCGCCGCGGAGCCGGCGCGAGGGTACGCAGTGCCAAGGTGACCGGCGCACCCAGAGCCAGGAACACCGGCGCCGCCATCGACAAGACCATGTGCTGGGCCATGTGCATGCTCAACAACACCGTGTCGTACGTCGCCAGCGACGAGCACGTTGCCACCAGCAGGCTGCCGAGGCCGCCGACGCAGAAGCTCGCGGTTCGCCACCCCGACCACGTGTCGCCGCGGCGCCGCAGCGCCCGCACCCCGAAGAGGTACGTCGCACCCGCGACAACGACCAGCGCGAGCGGCAGTGGCTCGAAGGTCCACGCGGTGAAGACGCGCGCCAGAGTGATCGCCGGCACCGGGTCGAGCTGGTCGGCGTGCGCAACGAACGTCACATTGTCAGCCTAGATAGGTCTCGAC
>JAABUS010008416.1_pt1 | contig 11345 bp, 12 predicted proteins | sample 5560161 | NCBI WGS metagenome assembly JAABUS01 (sample SAMN10711885, study PRJNA513376) | rock metagenome | isolation source: Antarctica rocks | place: Antarctica: Victoria Land, Trio Nunatak nord | collected 2016-01-04
GACGGCCGCGGCGAGCTGCACGACGTCAAGGGCGTGTGGATCGGCGACGCCTCGGCGTTCCCCACGGCGCCGGGCGTAAACCCGATGGTCTCGATCATGGCGCTGGCCCACCGCACGGCGGAGGAGTTGCTGGCCTGAGAGGAGCGGGCGGACCCGGCGTGCGCGGCATCTGCGCGATAGGCGTACCCTCGTAGGAGACGTCCCACCGCCGGGTGTCCCGTCCCCAGCACCTTTCGCGGCGAGAAAACCTTTGGGGGCATTGAGGAACTCACGCAATGAGCGGCAGCACCGAAGACGCGCCCGGTTCGCGCGGCAAGAAGCCCGACGGTTCGGCCTACAAGGCCCACATGGAGGCTTTGGAGACGCGCAACGCCAAGGCGCGCAAGGACGGCAAGGCAAAGCGCACGGCGCACGAGCAGGAGCAGGCCGTGGCCCAGCGCGCCACCGAGCGGCGCCAGGACGCCGACCTGCGTGGCTCCAAGGTCCGGGGCAAGTCTCAGATGAAGTAAAGGCGCGGGCGCGCTACTTGGAGGCGAACACGAGCGCGTTTCGCCACGGGTCTCGCACCAGGAAGCCGCCGCCGGAGCGCTCCTCGATCTCGCTTCCGGCACCAACCAGGCGCCGGCGCACCGCATCGATCTGCGCCGGCTCGAGCAGCACCGTCCAGTGGCGCATGCCCAGCACGCCCTCCGGCACCGGGTCCACGCCCTTGCCGCGCCAGACGTTGAAGCCCAGGTGGTGGTGATAGCCACCGGCTGAGACGAAGGCCGCCGTGCCCAGATTGGCCATCTCCTCGAAGCCGATCAGGTCGCGGTAGAAGGCCAGGCCCTGGTCGATGTCACCCACGTGCAGATGGAGGTGGCCGGTGCGAACACCGTCACCGGCGCGGGGGGTCGGCGGCTCGCCCTCGACCAGCGACATCAGGTCGCCCACGTCCAGCGGCTGGGGGCCGCCGGAGTAGATGTGGTCGCGGTCGGGCCACTGCGACCGGGGGCGGTCGGCGGCCAGCTCGAGCCCATTGCCGTCGGGGTCGGCCAGGTAGAAGGCCTCGTGTGTGAGGTGGTCCGATGCGCCCTGGATCTGGGTGCGGCTGGCCACCATCCGCTGCCCCGCCCGGGCCAGCTCCAGGCGCGACGGGTAGAGCAGGGCCACGTGGTAGAGCCCGGCCTGGCGGCCGGGCTTTGCGGCGTCCGGGTCGGCGACCAGCCCGAGCACCGGTCCGGCGGCCGTGCCCAGCGTGGCCGATCGCTCGTCGCGCGCCTGGGTGCGCAGGCCGATGACCTGCTCGTAGAAGTCGAGCGAGCGGTCCAGGTCGGTCACCGTCAGGTGGGTGGGGCCGAGCTCCAGCGAGTCGGGCAGCAGGGCGCCGGAGGTGGGCCAGGTCATCTCGGTGTGGCGGGGGGTCCAACCCATCACGCAAGCTAGGAGCCACCGCGGCTACGTGTACGGAAGCCCTGCGGCGACTCGCCGCGATGGCGCTTGAACGCGCGCGAGAAGTACAGCGGATCCTCGAAGCCCACCTGCGCCGCCACCTGGCCCACGGCGAGGTCGGTGAAGCGAAGCAGCCGCGCGGCCTCGACCATCACGCGGTCGGTGATCAGCTCCTTGGTCGTCTGGCCGGTCGCGTGGGCGAGCGCCTTGGACAGTGCCGGCGCGGGCACGGCGAGCGCGTCGGCGTAGTGGGCGGCGTCGTGGCGGCGGGCGTAATCGCGCTCGAGCACCTCGGTGAATCGGCGGTGCAGCTGAACCTCGGGGAAGTCGGGCTCCCGGGTCTCGGTGTGCGAGTCGTCGTACCAGCGCTGGAGCCAGATCAGGAGCACGTGCAGCAGGTGGCGCTGGAGGTCGAGGGTGCAGCCGTCGCCGGGGCGGTTGGTCTCCGCCGCCAGCGTGGCGATCGTGGACTCAAGGGCCGCCACGTGGCCGTCGGGCACCGAGACGGTGCGTCCCCCGCGGGCCGACAGCAGCCAGGTCGGGTTGGCCAGGCCGCCGCCACCGCCGCCAGCGTGAAGCACCTCGTCACCGAAGCGAATCACCGCCCCGGTCAGGCCGCTGGCCCCCTCGAACACGTGCACCTGGCCGCGCCCGATCAGGGTCACGGTGTGGGGCAGCACCTCCACCGAGTCGTGATCGATGGAGTGGCGCCCGCAGCCCTCGCGGACCCACACCAGTTCGTGGTAGTCGTGGCGGTGGGGCTCGCGCGCGCCGTGCTCGGTGTCGGCGCCAAGAGCGGCGTCGTGCAGGGTCAGCACCTGGATCGGCGCCCCCGCGCGTTCGTCCAGCCGATCGACTTCCAGGTCCCGAGTGGCCATCAGTCCCACAACGGTAGAAGGGCCGGCGACGCGGTCGGCGCCACCGGCCCTCTGATGCTCCAGCGCGACCGGACATCCATGTCCGGTCGCGATACGGCTGCTGGCGCTACGCGGCCTTGACCGCCGAGATGTCCAGGCTCAGCTTGACCTGGTCGGAGACCATCACGTTGCCGCTGCCCAGAGCCTGGTTGAACTTCATGCCGAAGTCGCTGCGGTCGATCTTGCCGGTCACCTCGAGGCCCACGCGGTCGTTGCCCCACGGATCCTGCTCGGTGCCGGTGATCTCGGCCTTGAAGCTCACGGGCTTGGTCACGCCGTGGATGGTCAGGTCGCCGGTGATCTCCAGCTCGTCGTCGCGGACGGACTTGATGTCGGTGGACTCGAAGGTCAGCTTGGGGTGGCTCTCGGCATCGAAGAAGTCGGCAGAGCGCAGGTGCTCGTCACGCCCCTGATCCTGCGTGTCGACCGAGGCGACGTCCACGGTGCCATGGCCGCGCGAGCTCTCCAGGTCCTCGCCCAGCTCCAGGGTGCCCTCGAAGTCGGTGAAGACCCCGCGGACGGTGGAGATGCCCAGGTGCTTGACCGAGAAGGTCACGTTCGAGTGCGAGGGGTCGATGTTCCAGGTTCCGGTGGGGGTGTCGGTCTGCGTGCTCATGGTGGGGCCTCCTGCGAAGTCGAAGATCGTTGTGCAGGCAACTATCGCAGCGAAAAGAGGAGGCTTACATGGCGTAAGTGTGGGAATGCATGGACTTCTCGCAGCTCTGGCTGGACAGACGTATGAGGGTGAACGCACGTGCGGGTGGTCCGGAACGGCCCCCAGGCCGAAGAGATGGGTGATGCTGCGTCGCGCCCTGCTCCTCTCCCTGCTCCTGCTGGCCGCCCTCACGGGTGTCGCCCGCGCGGACGATGTGATCGTGCGCTACGAGCCGGGCACCGGCTCGGCGGACCGCGCCCGGGTGGCCACCATCGCCGACCCTGGCATCAAGGTGCAGGGCCTGCCCTACCAGGCCTTCGAGGTCGCGCGCCAGGACCTGGCGCAGCTGCGCGGCGACCCCTCCGTCGCCGCGGTGGCGCCCAACCCCACCTACAAGGCCTTTGCCGAAGGCGAGTGCTCGTCGTTCCCGGTCTGCTCGCGCCCCGACGACCAGTACTTCTCCCGCCAGTGGTACCTAAACAACGACTCCACCACCAGAACGCCGTCGTCCACGGACCCCTATCCGGCCGACAGCAGGGCCGACATCCTCGCCCCCCAGGGCTGGGGTCTGCGCAGCTCGACCCCTGCGCGCGTGGCGATCGGCGACACCGGCATCGACGCCGCCCACCCCGACCTGGGCTCGGCCATCGTGTACTCGGAGTCCGAGACCGGCGGCACGACTGACGACACCCAGGGCCACGGCACCGCCGTCGCCGGCGTGATCGGCGCCCTGCCGGGCAACGGCATCGGCGTGGCCGGCACCGCGCCCGGCGCGCAGATCTCGATGTTCAAGGTCGAGGACTCCCAGGGAATCATCTCCTGCGCAGCCGTGGCCAACGCGGTGGTCAGAGCGATCGGCCACGCCGACGTCGTCAACCTCTCGCTGGGCGGACCGTCCCCCTGCTCTGCCATGCAGCGGGCGATCGCCACGGCCAAGGCGGCGGACGTGACTGTCGTGGCCTCGGCCGGCAACGACGGGGACACCGTCAAGCAGTACCCGGCCGCCTTCCCCGACACGGTGGCGGTGGCCGCCACCGACCCCAACGATGCGCTCAGCTCCTTCAGCTCGCGCGGCGCGGACTGGGTGGACATCGCCGCGCCCGGAAGCGACATCCTCACCACCACCAACACCGGCGGCTATCGCTACTTCAGCGGCACCTCGTTCTCCGGCCCGATCGTGGCCGCGGTGGCCGGCATGCTCTACCCGCTGGTCTCCGACACCAACGGCGACGGCCAGAAGATCGACGAGGTGCGCCAGCGCTTGCTGTCCACCACCGACCCGATCCCCGGCAGCGGGACCGACGTGGCCACCGGCCGGATCAACCTGTGCCGCGCCCTGGGCGGCGACGCCACTCGCTGCGGCCCGGGCGCCCCCGAGCCCTTCGTCGCTCCCCCGTCGGCCCCGGCGCCCGTGTCGTCCCCGCCGGCACCGGCCCCGATCGCCGCTCCGGCTCCGGCTCCGGCCCTCGCGCCCGTGCTGGCACCGGCTCCGGCCCTCGCGCCCGTGGCCGTGCCGGCCCGGCGGCGCTCGCTGGCCACCGTGCTCCGCGCCCGCTTCGGCAAGAACATCAAGCGGCTGCGGATCCGGGCGTCGAAGGTGAGCTTCGTGCGCCGTTCCCGCACCTACCGGGGCACGGCGCGCAAGGTCTCCGGGGCCCGTTGGAAGGTGAGCCTGGCCTCGCGTAAGGGTGGGGCCAAGCGGACGTACCTGCTCAGGTAGGGCATCCGCGCTCAGCGGTGCTCGGGGTTCTCGAAGTCGAAGCGACAGCCCGCGTCCCACTCCGAGCGCGCTCGATCACGTGCGTGCACACCGACGACTTCTCTCCCAGCCAGATGGGCGAGAGCACCACGAGGATGTCGGCGGCCATCACCTGCTCGAAGATCGCCGGCCACTCGTCGATGGCCCAGCCGTGCTCGGTCATGTCGGGCTCGACCCCGATCGCGATGTCGTGGTCGACGGCCCGAACCACGTCCACCGTCACCCCGTTTCGCTGCATGATCCCGATCGCGATGTCGCCGAGCGCCTGGGTGTTCGAGACCTCCGGCGAGCGCTTGAGCGTGCAGTTGATCACCAGGGCGCGGAGGCCGGAGAAGTCCCAGCGGGACTCCTGCGCGAGCATCTCGAACCGGTCCTCTTCGAGGTCGAGCGGGCGAGAGCGTGTCGCCGCCCGGCTGAGTTTGTATGGAGTTTAGGTCAACTGATACAGTGTTACTAGCGCCAAACTACTTCCAAACTTTCTGCTCATCGACCAACCGCTCCAAGCCGCGCTCCAGGCCATCTACGAGGGCACTCCGGCAGCTTCGCATGAGTCGGAGACCCTCGACTTCAAGGAGGACGACCGAACCGGCGACAAGGCCACGCTCAACACGGTCACTCACGCCTCGATCTGCTTCGCAAACACGCGGGGTGGTTGGGTTGTGCTCGGTGTGGCCGACAAGCTGGGGGGTCCCGACGCGTTCGTGGGAACCAAGCTCTCCGTGGACGCGGTGAAACAGCGCATCTGGGAGACCTCGGAGCCGGGCTTGACGGTGGACGTAGAGGACGCCGAGGTCAGGGGTACCCGGCTCCTCATCGTGCGCGTGCCCGAAAGCTCTCAGATTCACGCTGATTCCAGTGGGCGCGCCCCCAGGCGCATCGCCACTCAATGTCGCAACATGACGCCCCACGAGCAGGAGCGGCTTCGCGAGGACCGGCGCGGAGTCGACTGGTCGGTGCGCCCCAGCCCGCGCGAACCCGCCGACGTCTCCTCGAGGGCTGTCGAAATCGCACTCGAGAATCTCGCTCGCCACCGCGATCCAGAGCGGCGCGCCCTTGCCCGGCTCGCTCCGGCGGATCTGCTCAGCCAACTGGGCGCGATCCGCCCCGATGGGCGTCTCACCTACGCCGGAGAGACCCTCTTCTGCCCTGCCTCGGACGGCTCCGATCGGCTGGTCTACATCTACAAGGAGACACCTGGGGGAGAGCCTGTGGATGTTCAGCGCTTCGACGGTCCTCTCGTGGAGGCGTTTGAAAGCGTGCCAACGCTGGTTCAGGCTCGCAGACGCCTCGAGCCGATCACCCTGTCAACCGGTCAGCAGATTCAGATCGAGGACTTCCCACATCTGGCGGTACGCGAGGCATTGAGCAACGCCGTGCTTCATCGCGACTACAACCTTGACGGGCCGGTCCAAGTGGTGCATTCACCCGAAGCCTTCGAGGTCACCTCGCCGGGGCCGCTGGTTGCCGGCGTCACCGACTCAAACATCCTCACCCACGAGTCCAAGCCGCGCAACGCGGCGCTCGCCAAGGCCGGTCGCATTCTCGGGATGGCTGAGGAAGTCGGCGCCGGCGTCGACCGGATGTACCGTGAGCTCCTATCGTCCGGCAAGGAGGTCCCGGTGATCGACGCCGCGATCGACCGGGTCCGAGTCACGTTCGTCGGCCGGTCGCGGAGTGCCCGCATTCCAGCCTACGTCGCTCAGCTTCCCAAGGCGGAACGCGAGGACGTCGACACCCTGCTTGTGCTCACCGCACTTTGCGAGCAGAGAACTGTCGATGCTCCGACGCTGGCACCCCGGCTCCAGAAGCCCCCGCACTCTGCGCAGATTGTCCTCGAGCGCCTGGCAGGCGAAGCTGTCGCGATGATCGAGCCGACCCGAGGCACCGTGCGTCGCGCCGAGCCGAGGTACCGGCTACGGGAAGAGGCACTCCAGGCCCTCGGACCTGCCGTCGGCTACCACCACCGACGGTCGATCGACGAGTTCGACCGCAAGATCGTCGCGCACGTCCGGGAATACGATCGCGTGACCAACAAGACCGTGAGGAACATCTTCACGGTCGACGTTCAGCGTGCGAAGGCGATTCTCACCGACCTGGTCAAACGTGAGGTGCTGGTCAAGACATCGGAGGCGGAGCGTGGCCCGGGCGTGGAGTACGGCCCCGGGCCGAGATTTCCGGCAACCAAGCGACGCGGTCGATCTCCGAAGAAGAAGGAATCGCCGTAATTTGCCAAGCGATGGTCAGCGTTATCTGGCGCGCGGGATCACCTGGTGCATCCGGCGGCTCATCGCCTTCTGCGAAACGCTGAAGCGATCGCACATGCTGAAGAAGTCACGGTCGGCGGCGTACTCGCGCAGCATCAGCTCGCGCGGCATCAGCAGGGCGGCGGCGAAGGCGTCGGCTTCCTCCTCGAAGACAGGGCGGGCAGGGCGCTCATCGGCGTCTTGGGGATCGACGACGGCCGTGCGGCAGTAGAGCGGCTCGCCGTCGGTGCGGTGCAGACACCAGTGGCCCAGCTCGTGGCCGATGGTGAAGCGTCGCCGGCCCGGCCAGTCCTGGCCCTCGGCGGCGTTCACCCAGATCTCGCCGCGGTCGGAGAGCAGCAGCCCCGAGAGGTGATGGCCTTGCGGGGCGCCGGGCGCGGTGCCCAGGTCGGTCACGTCACGAATCAGCAGGCCGTGGCCGCTGTCGGCCACGTGCTCCACAGGCACGGGCAGGGTCTCGCCGTCCCAGAGCCAGGGCGGGATCTTCTCCAGCATGCGCTGGGCCTTGGCTTCGATCTCCTCCACGATGAGTGGGCGATGCTAGGTCCGTCTGGCGCCGGGCGCCAGCGGGCCGCGGGAGAGCGCGCGCAGCTCCGCATCAGCGCGTCGGGACAGCAGTCGGTCTTGTCGGAAGCTGCGCACCAATGCGATCGCCAGCTCCCGGTCACCTTCTCTGAGGGCGAGGCGCAGGAGGACGACCGGGTCGCGCACCGCGCTCATTGCGGGAGGGTCAGGCCCGGTCGGTCGAAGCTGACGCGCGGGTGCGCGCGTTCAGCCGCCGGTGAAGAGGCGGTCGACCTCGTCGGGCTCCCGACCGGCCCCCACGGCCGGAGCCGACAGGGTGGGGGTCTCCAGCGCATCCACTTGCCGCGCGAACGTGGCGCCCCCGGCCGCGGCGGTCTCCGCCGGTCCGGGGCCGAAGGCCGCGCCCGCCCGACGCAAGGCATCCCTCGTTTCGCCCACGATGGCGCCGAGGGCCTCCAGGACGGCGTCCGACACTCCCTCCGCGGGCAGCGTGCCCTGCTCCATCTCGTGGTAGTAGCCGCCCACCTTCTCGGCCTGCCCTGCTGCTCCCAGGCGGTCGGCCAGCTCGGCCACCAGGTCGGCGCGCTTGATGCGCGCACGGTCGCGCAGGCGGGGAAGCAGGCTTGGCCACAGACCCGCTTGCCCCTTCAGGCTGCGCGTCAGCGCCTCCACCGCCTGGGGTGCGTCCGATTGCCTGTACGCCGCCTCGTCCCATGCCCGCCGCGGGGCACGGGTGAGGTAGGCGTCGATCAGCGCGGTCAGCTCGGCGCGGTCGGTGCCCTCGAGCTGCGAAAGCAGACCGGGGGCATCCACGACTTCGCCGGCGCGGTGAGCGGACTTGAACTGCTCGAAGAGCTGGTCGACGCGGTCGCTCATCGCCTCACCCGGGAGTATCGCCTTCCTCGAGCAGCTCCCGGACGCGCTTCTTGAACCGGGACTTGATCTGGTGCACGTTGGCTTCGCTCAGGCCCAGGCTCTCGGCCACCTCACCGGCGGGGCGGTCCTCGAACACGTTCAGGTCGATCGCCTCCGCATGGGTTTCGCCGAGCTCGGATATTGCGGTGGCGATAGCCCGCTCGGCGTCGATCGCCACGCCCTCGAACTCGGCCGCGGGCTCCCCTCCCCAGGAGTCCTCGCCGCCGGGCTCGGGCAGCGGAACGATCTGCGGCTTGCCCTCCTTCGCGCGGTGGTAGTCGGCGACCCGCCGATTGGTGATCGTGTGCAGCCAGGACCTGAACTCGCCTGTGGATTCCCCGTCGAAGGCGGCCTTCATCGCGCTCTCGAGCGCAGTCGTTGTCACCTCGAGCACGTCCTCGGAGGGCACCTTCAGCCGGACACGCATCTCGATGATCTCCCAGTAGCCAAAGGCCAGCACGCGCACGGCGGTAGTCATCGCCTCAGCGCGCCCGGCGGTGCGCGCCTTGATGATGTAGGCCGCTAGCCGGTCGTCCGAAAGCTCGGACAGCTCGTGCTCGCGCAGCGGTCGGAAGTCGTCTCCGCTCAAGGCGGCAGAACCTAACGCGGCGCGGGGCTGGAGGCGATGGCAGAGGCCGGCATGTCAGGTGGGTCGTTGCCGGGCGAGGTTCCTGATCTCACTCGCCGCGGCCGGGGTGCCACTACGCGGTGGACTGGTCTGCGCGAATCTCGTTCGCGCCCTACAGCAGGGCGGGTATCGGGCGACGAGCGCCTGCAGGTCATCTTCGAGCTCGACGGCTGCCTCGCTGAGTTCGGTGAGACCGTCGGCACCCTCTATGAAGGGGCCGCTCGTGGCCATTCAGGCACTGCCGCGGTCCTCACTCCTCGCCCGGCTCCAACAGGTACTGACCTGACAAGACTTCCTCGGCCTCCGCCTCATCGATACCAGCGCGCTTCATCCAAGCCGGCAGCTTGAATCGCTTCGCGTCCCTTTCCTGCTCGGCCTCCTCCTGAACAGACTCAGGATCACGAAGCTCGAGACGGTCGAACTCGTGATGAACCAGAGCGGCCGACAGATCGCCCGAGAAACTTGGGAACGCGGCGATCGGAACCCTTTCCTTGAAGACCGTCCACCGCTGGACTCCGTCGTCGTATTGCACCTGCGCTACCTCGCTCCCCGTCTGGAAAGCGAAGCGGGCGGCGCGCTGCTTGGCCTCCCGTTTCTGCATGAGATTGAGCAGCTGTTGCTGAGCCGCAGCTTGCACTGCTTCGTTCTGCGCGACCGCCTTGGCGCCCTTGCTGCCTCCCAGCGCGGCCCCGGTCCTTACAACTGCTCCTGGCACTCCTGGCATAGCATCTCCCTTACCCGTATTGGCTTTTCCGATCATGAAGAGGCCCATCTCGATGTGGGTAGCCGACCACCCGGCGGGGTCGGGGCACGGCGAAAGGGTCTGGCGAGCCACCTCTCGGCACCACCAGCTCGCGTAGATGAACGCTCGGCCCGCCTGGCGTGGAGTGCTGTCGGCAACTCGGGGGAATCCAGTGACCGCCACTCCTGCGCTTCGGGAGGGCGGCTGAGGAAAGCGCAGCGCCGCAATACGTGTGCCGCCCGTTGCTTCCCATTCGCTTACCAGCAGGGCCAGAGCGCGGGCCACCCGTGAGTCATAGATGACCCAAGAGTCCGGCTGATAAGCCGCGTAGACCTTTGAAACGCTGGCGATGCGACTCGCGTAGAGGTCGTCAGGCGGATGCTCGTTCTCCTCCGCCAGTGCAACGAGCAGCGGGAGGGAGGCTCTTATCGACTCGAGCTCCGGCTCGTCCAACCGGGGCACACGACCCCACTCGGTAATTGCGGCGGCCGCCCGACTGAAATCCTTGAAATTCCCTGAACGGGCAAGCTCGGTGGTCCTCTCACGTCGAGACCGGAGGGCACTCTGCCAGTCCTCGTCACCCCACCTATAGGACTGAAGATGCGCTGCCCAGTCGACCTCGGCGGCAGCCCATTCGGTGACGGACGAAACCTCCTCTAGGAATTGAGACCTTGTGAGGTTCGGAAGCATGGATCGACCGGAGCGTGTGGCCGGAGTCCTACCAGCAGCCCGCACCCCACTGCGCTGTACAGTCGGCCACGCGTCGTCCTTCTGACAACTTGGCGTCTCCTCCCGAACACCTCCTCGGAAAACGCGCCCGCCTCCGCGGCCACTTCGCCGGCACGGTCCGCATTGAGGGCCTCGACCCGCTGGCCGGCGGTGCCTACACGATCCGTGTCCGGACCGACGACGGCCGCCTCGACGAGACCACGCTCATGGAAGCCGACCTCACCAACGGGGAGATCGAGCTGATCGAGGAGAAGCCGGCGCTCGTGCCGGGCGCTGACCTCTTCGACCTCCTCGAAGCCCATCGCATCGACTTGGCCTACGCCCACGACCCCCACTTCGCGGTGAGCATGTCCGGTGTCCGCGGGCTTCCGCACCAGATCGTCGCGGTCTACCGCCACATGCTTCCCCAGGCTCGGCTCAGGTTCGTCCTCGCCGACGACCCCGGCGCCGGCAAGACGATCATGGCCGGCCTGCTGATCAAGGAGCTGCACCTACGCGGCGTGGTGGATCGCGTGCTGGTGCTCTGTCCGGCGCCGCTGACCGTCCAGTGGCAGGAGGAGCTCTCGGACAAGTTCGACGAGGAGTTCGACCTGATCGGCTCACACGAGGTCAAGTGGAAGCTCGGCGGCAACCCGTGGCAGCGAAACGACCGTTGCATCGCCTCGCTCGACTTCGCCAAGCGCGAGGAGGTGATGCCCGACCTCCTGCGCGCCGACTGGGATCTCGTCGTCATCGACGAGGCCCACAAGTGCTCCGCCTCCAGCCGCTGGGATCCCCAGG